>Ga0307312_10001697_pt1 | contig 11373 bp, 9 predicted proteins | sample ER_DNA_202_FD_194489 | JGI IMG/M metagenome (GOLD analysis project Ga0307312, IMG submission 194489) | Bulk soil microbial communities from the East River watershed near Crested Butte, Colorado, United States - ER_DNA_202 | ecosystem: Environmental > Terrestrial > Soil > Floodplain | place: USA...
TGACAGGCGACGGGCGGACCGGGTACCCGCGGAGCGGGTGGTGACGGTCGAGCAGTGCCGGAGCCGAGCTCCGAGCCGTGGCGGCAGTGGATTGCCGGCGAGGTGACCCGCCCGCTTCCGCCGGGGGCCGCGGCCCCAGCCTTGCCTCCGGAGTCGGCCGAGACGCTGGGAATGTTTCAGCTGGTGCGAGACCTGAGAGAGGAGATCGATCGGGAGGCCGTCGGCGCGTTTGTGCTCAGCATGACCCGGAGCGTGAGCGACGTGCTTGGTGCCTACCTCCTGGCCAAGACCGCGGGACTTTACGCCGACGCCGCAGGAATCGAGAGCTGCACTCTTCCGATCGTGCCGCTGTTCGAGACCATCGAGGACTTGCAGCGCGCGCCGACCATCATGCGCGAGCTGCTCTCTGTTCCGCTGGTACGCCGGAGTGTCCGGGCGCAGGGCGGGGTGCAGGAGGTGATGATCGGCTACTCCGACTCCAACAAGGACGGCGGGTTCCTCACCTCGAACTGGGAGCTCAGCAAGGCGCAGATCAAGCTCACCCGCCTGGGCAAGGAGCTCGGTGTACCCATCGCGTTCTTTCACGGGCGCGGCGGATCGGTGAGCCGGGGCGGCGCTCCGACCGGGCGGGCCATCGCGGCGCAGCCGGCCGGATCCATTCAGGGCCGGATGCGCATCACCGAGCAGGGTGAGGTGGTGTCGTTCAAGTACGCCAACCGGGGAACCGCCCAATATCAGCTCGAGCTCCTGGCCGCGAGCGTCCTCGAGCACTCGCTGAAGTCGGAACGGGAGAAGGCGCTGGTGCCCACGGCCGAGTTCGATGAAGTCATGGAGGCGCTGTCGGGCGCGGCCCAGGCCTCCTACCGCCGGCTGATCGATCACCCCGACCTCTTCGCCTACTACCAGGCCGCCAGCCCCTTGGAAGAGATCTCGCTGCTCAATCTGGGCTCACGGCCGGCCCGCCGATTCGGCGCACGATCGCTTAGCGATCTCCGGGCGATTCCCTGGGTATTCGCCTGGTCGCAAAACCGACACTTTGTGCCGGGCTGGTACGGCGTCGGCAGCGGTATCCTCACCTTTCTGCAGGTGCGGGGACAGCGCGGCGCCGCAATGCTGGACCGGATGTTCACCGAGTCGCGGCTGTTCCGGCTGATTGTGGACGAGGTCGAGAAGACACTCGCCTACGTCGATCTGGAAATTGCGCACGAGTACGCCGAGCTAGTGCCCGACGCGGGGGTGCGAAACAACGTTCTGGAGATGGTCGACGAAGAGTATCACCGGACTGTCGAAGCCGTGCTTCGGATCAGTGGAGGGAGCCAGCTGGTCGAGCGCTATCCTCGTTTTCGCCGCAGGCTGGCTCGCCGACTGCCGACCATCAACCAGGTGAGCCGGCAGCAGATCGAGCTGCTGCGCCGGTTCCGTGAGTCCGGTGGGGACAAGACCCAGGAAGAGCAGCTCTCGGCGTTACTGCTCTCGATCAATTGCATCGCGGCGGGGTTCGGGGCTACTGGGTAGAAAAGCGTGAGCGGGACTAGGACAAGCGTGAGCGGTGAGCGGGAACACGCGTCATTCCAAGCCCTTTGCTGCGCTCAGGACAGGCTCCGCGAGAAAGCGAGTGGGGATACGTCGGAACAGAGATCTGGACTCGACGTCAGGCCGGCCGATCCATCACGACGCTGTTTGTCCCCGCCTCTTCTTCTCCACTTCGACTCGCAGCTGCCCGCACGCCGCGTTGATGTCCAGCCCGCGGCTCCGACGCACCGCAGCTTCCACCCCCTGATTGCGCAGTCGATCGGCGAACGTGCGAATTCGCGAGGCCGTCGTCGGGGTGAGATCGGGCGCGCCACCCGGGTGAAGCGGCAGGATGTTCACCAGCGCGCCCAGCCGGCGCGCCAGGGCGGCCAATCGATCGGCGTCGGCGTCACTGTCGTTCACTCCTCCAATCATCACGTACTCGAAGGTCACCCGCCGCCGGAACGCCTCCGCGGCCTTCAACACCGCATCCAGATCATACTTCTTCTCGATCGGCATGATGCCGAGTCGCTGCACCGAGGTGGTGGCGTGGAGTGAGATCGCCAAGCGGAACTGCTCCGGACGCTTCGCGAACTCGGCGAGGCCCGGCAGGATCCCCACCGTAGAGACGGTGATATGGCGGGCGCCGATCCCGAATCCTTCCGGGCTGTTGAGGATGCTGAGTGTCGTACCCACTGCCCCCCAGTTCAAGAGCGGCTCACCCATTCCCATGAAGACGATATTGGTCGGCTTCTCCGCCGGATCACGCAGCACGACCTCGCGGATCTGTCCGGCTATCTCGAACGGCGTCAGGTTGCGCCGGAAGCCCATCCGGCCGGTGGCGCAGAAGGTACAGCCGAGCGCGCAGCCTGCCTGAGAGGAAATGCACAAGGTGCGCCGGTTGCCGGAGGGGATCAGAACCGATTCGATCGCCTCATTGTCCTCCAGCCGCCAGAGATACTTGCGAGTGCCGTCCTTCGACTGCTGGATGGTGTCGGCCGTAAGACGTGGGAGCGGGAACGCGGTCTCGAGCTCGGCGCGCAGTGCGAGCGGCAGGTCGGAGGCTTCGGACCAGCTCTCGAGGGGCGCCTGCCAGAGTCGGGGCAGAATCTGGCTGGCCCGGTAGGCTGGATGGCCCTGCTCCTCGACCCAGCGTCGCAGAGTCGTCCGCGCAGCCGCCGGTGTTTGATCGAGCAGGCCGCCTGCTGCCATGCTGGTCCGAATGGTGGGGAATGACATGAAGAAAAATAGCCCAATAGCCCCTAACATCAACTCCAATAATACATTGCCTCACCTATGCTCGCGGTATAGGTTTGACGCCATGCCAACCCACGCCACCCCGTGCTTCTGACAGAGTTACTCACGCCGGACCGGGTATTGGTACCCTTGTCCGCCCGCGACAAGAGTGGGGTGATCGCCGAGCTGACTCGGCACCTTATCGATCAGTCGGGTGGGAGCTATCCGGAAGTCCTTGCGGCGGTGGAAGAGCGAGAGGCGGTGTTGAGCACCGGGATCGGCTTCGGAGTGGCGATTCCGCATGCCCGGTCTTCCGCGGTGAGTCAGCTGACACTCGTTTGCGGCGTGAGCTCCGAGCCGGTGCCGTTCGATTCAATCGATGGCGAGCCAGCGCGGCTCTTTTTCCTGATCGTTGGGCCCGAGTCGTCTGCCGGACAGCACGTGAAGATCCTGAGCCGGATAGCCCGGCTGGTGCGGCATGAGAATCTCCGTGATCGTCTCGGCAATGCCAAGACACCCGACGAGTTCTACAACGCCCTGCTGGATGCCGAGGCGGACCGTTAGTGAGCGCAACCGCAATGCGCACGCACCGCGCTGGTTCCCTCACCAGCGCCGAGGTAGGGCAAAAAGTACGTCTCGGCGGCTGGGTTCATCGGCGGCGAGATCTGGGCGGACTGGTATTCATCGACCTGCGGGATCGGGCAGGGGTGGTGCAGCTCTCCTGTAACCCCGCCTGGACTCCGGCCGAGGTAATGGAGCGCGCGGCCGGCCTTGGAGCCGAGACGGTTGTCCTGGTCACCGGGACGGTCGAGCTGAGGCCGGAGCCATCCCGCGACGCTCGGCTCATGTCCAGGGAAGTCGAGGTTCACGTGACCGGTCTGGAGGTCGTGGGCCCCGCTCAGACCCCACCCATTCCGGTCGCCCGGAAGGAGAAGGAGGATCTCCCCGCCGAGGAGCTGCGGCTGCGCCACCGAGTGCTCGACCTCCGCCGGCCCGAGCTGCAGAGCAACCTGATCCTGCGGCACCGGCTGATGCAGGCCACCCGGCGGTACTTCGATGCTCAGGGCTTCCTGGAGATCGAGACCCCGATTCTCACCAAGCCGACACCGGAAGGCGCGAGGGACTACCTGGTGCCAAGCCGGGTGCATCCCGGTGAGTTCTTTGCCCTTCCGCAGTCCCCGCAGATCTACAAGCAGCTGCTCATGGTCTCGGGGTATGACCGGTACTTCCAGATCGCTCGATGCTTTCGGGACGAGGATCTGCGGGCCGATCGCCAGCCGGAGTTCACCCAGATCGATATCGAAGCCTCCTTCGTCGGTCTGGAGGACGTGCTCACCTTCGGCGAAGGGATGGTCCGGGCGCTCTGGGCCGAGGCGGGACACGAGGTGGCGCTGCCGATTCCGCGGATGCGGCATGCCGATGCGCTGGAGACCTACGGGAGCGACAAGCCGGACCTACGCTACGAGCTTCCGATATTCGATGCGACGGAGGTGTTTCGCGGGGCCGATTTCTCCATCACCAGCACCGCCCTCGAGGCGGGAGGGCGGGTGCGCGGCATCCGGGTTCCCGGTGGAGCGGCACTCACCCGCAAGCAGGTGGACGAGATCGAGGCCGTGGCCAAGTCGCTGGGGGCCGCAGGCCTGCTCCGGCTCAAGGCCGCAGGTGGTGCGCTCGAAGGCGGGCCAGCGAAGTACCTCGCACCGGGCGCGGCCACCCGGCTTGGGCTCTCCGATGGAGACCTGTGTCTCCTGGTAGCCGGACCAGACCATGTATCCAGCCCCGCGCTCGACCGCGTGCGGCAGGAGCTCGCCGGGCGCCTCGATCTCATACCCGAGGGCGAGAACCGCTTCGTCTGGATCTTCGACTTTCCCCTGTTCGAGCGGCACCCGGCCACCGGAGCGCTCAACTCGGTCAATCATCCGTTCACGGCCCCCCACCCGGATGACATCCCGCTACTCGATCGGGCGCCCGAGAAGGTCAGGGCCTTGGCCTACGACATGGTGCTGAACGGCACCGAGCTCGGCGGGGGGAGTCTTCGGATCGCGGATCCGAACCTGCAGCGCCGCATCTTTTCCTTGCTCGGGATTCCGGAAGAGCAAGCCCAGCAGCGATTCGGCTTCCTGCTCGAGGGTCTCCGCTCGGGGGCGCCGCCCCACGGCGGGTTTGCTTTCGGCATGGACCGCATCGTGATGCTCCTGGCCGGAGCCGAGTCGCTGCGTGACGTCATCGCGTTCCCGAAAACCACGGCCCAACGAGCCCTCTTCGAGGGGGCACCGAGCGAGGTGGACGCCGCGGATTTACGAGATCTCCATCTGGAAGTCAAGAAGTAAACCACCCACCCCCCGCTTACCGCTCACCGCTGACCGCTTACCTTATTGACATGCCCGACGATATCCAGACTCGATTGTCAGCCGAAGGGGCCGACCCGCTGCTGTTCGCCGGCGTGAATGACAGCAATCTCCTCGAGCTCCAGCGTAGCCTCGGGGTGCGGGTCTCGTTCCGGGGTGAGGCGGTCACCCTGTCCGGCTCTCCCGATCAGGTGGAGCGGGCCGGGCCGGTGGTGCAGGGGTTGATCGACCTGGCCCGCATGGGTGAGCCGGTCACCGCAGATGACGTCTCTCGCCTGGCGGCCGAGGGCAGCTCGGGCGAGCTGCCGCCCCAGACCGCGGATGGCAAGATCGTGCTGCCCGGCTTGCGCCGGGCGATCATGCCCAAGACCCAGGGTCAGCGGGACTACCTCCAGGCCATCAGCAACCACGATATCGTCGTGAGCATCGGCCCGGCCGGTACCGGCAAGACCTATCTCGCCGTGGCCAAGGCGGTGGAGGCGCTCGCCCGGAAGCGGGTCAAGCGAATCATCCTCGCCCGTCCGGCGGTGGAGGCCGGAGAATCGCTCGGCTTCCTGCCGGGAGACCTCCAGGCGAAGGTCGATCCGTACCTGCGGCCGCTCTATGACGCGCTGGAAGACATGATGCCGCACGACCGGGTGCAACGCGCGCTGGAGACCCGAACCATCGAGATCGCCCCATTGGCGTACATGCGTGGCCGCACCCTGGCCGACGCGTTCATCATCCTGGACGAGGCGCAGAACGCAACCGGCGCGCAGATGAAGATGTTCCTCACCCGGCTGGGGGTGAACAGCAAAACGGTGGTCACCGGCGACAAGACCCAGATCGATCTGCCCCAACGGGAGGATTCGGGTCTGATTCAGGTCGAGCGGCTACTCCCTGGAATCGAGGGCATAGCCTTCTGCTACCTGCACGAGAGCGATGTCGTTCGCCATCGACTGGTGCGGGAGATTATCCGGGCCTACGCGGAGGATCAGAACGGCTGATGCCGCGACGGTGGAACGCCCGACTCGGGGAGAGCTGGTCCGGGGCCTCGCTGAGCGATCGCGCCCGGTTCCACCTGGTGCGCTGGGCCCCGCTGCTCGCGGTGGCCTTGCTGACGTACTTCGCCTTCCCGCCACACGTAGGCATCGGCTCGCCGATCCCATCGACTGGGCAGATCTCCCGGCGGGTCGTGATTGCGCCCTTCGCCTTCGAAGTGTCAAAGTCTCCCGAGGAGATTGCTCGCGAGGGTGAGTCCCGGGCGCTCACGGCTCAGCCGGTCTATCGTTTCAGTCCCACTGCATACGACTCCTCCCTCGCTGCGGCCCGCGGATTCTTCGCCGACCTCGAGCATGCCGCCGCGGTCAAGGGGACGGACTCGCTCCAGAAGGTCGTGGCGTCCCGGGTGCGTCTGGGCCCGGACGAGACCAAATATCTGTCCGACTCCACCAACCGCCGGCAACTCCAGGAGGTCTTTACTCACTTTCTGGCCGAAGGACTGTCGCGCGGAGTCGCGGACGCGGGAGCCATCAGAGGCGAGGTGAGCCGGGTGATCGCGCTCCGCCGGGGCGAGACGGAGCGCATCCTCCCCCGTGATTCGATCCTCACCTTTGCCGATCTGATGGAGCAGGCAGAAGCGGCTGGCACCAACCTTCCGACGGCGGTAGGGCAGCGCACCCTGCGCCGCCTGGTCGGCGCATTCTATCACCCAACCATCGTGCTCGATCCGCTTGTCACCGCCGCCCGGCGGGAGCAGCTGCGGGGCAGCGTAGACCCGTTGAAATACTCGGTTCGCACCGGTGAGCGGATCGTTCGGGCCGGCGAGCCGGTGACCGAGGAGGCGCGGGCGAAGCTGATCACCTTGCGTGAGGAGCAACGTCGACGCGGCACCGGCGGGCTCGCGATCCGGAGCGCGGCCGGCGCGCTGCTCTACAACACGCTCGTCCTCAGCGCGTTCTGGCTGCTGATCATGTTCTACCGGCGCGAGAGCTACTCCCACCTCCGGGAGACGATGTTCTTCGCGATGCTGTTCGCGCTCGTCGTACTGATGACTGCGGTGCTCACCGATGTCTTTCCCGGGCGGCCCGAGCTGGTGCCCATACCCTTCGTGGCCATTCTGGTCACCATGCTGTACGAGGGACGCATCGGAGTCTTCGCGGCGGTGACCCTCGCGATCCTGCTCGATGGTCAATGGGCCCTTCGGGAGAGCTACACCCTGTTCTTCGGTCTGGTAGGGGGCGTGGCCGGCGCCATTGGGATTCGCGTGGTGCGCCGTCGGCGTCACCTGTACGTCACGATCGGCGTCGTGGCCGGGGCAGAGATTCTGGCGACTATCGCCGTCGGCCTCACCCAGGGCTGGTCCACCAGCACCATCGTTGGCAGCTGCCTGCTCGACATCGTCATCGCGCTCGCCAGTGCGGCGCTCGCGATGATCGTGATGCCGGTGGCCGAATCGGCCACTCGGATCACCACCGACCTGACGCTGCTCGAGCTCTCCGATCTGGGCCGGCCGCTGCTCCGCAGACTCGCGCTCGAGGCCCCGGGAACCTGGGCCCACAGTCTGGCCATGGCCAACCTCTGCGAGTCGGCCTGCAACATCATCGGCGCCAACGGCCTGCTGGCCCGGGTTGGCTGCTACTATCACGACATCGGGAAACTCGTCAGCCCCGGACATTTCGTTGAAAATCAGGGCGGCGGACCCAACCCGCACGACCAGATGCGCCCTCAGGATTCGGCCCACATCATTCAGAGCCACGTCGCTCATGGCTTGGCGCTGGCGGAAGCAGCCGCCCTGCCCGAGGTTGTGAAAGCCTTTATTCCTGAACATCATGGCACCACCTACATCACCTACTTTCTTAGCAGAGCCAGGGGCAGTGATCCCGATGGCCGGGTGGATCCGGCAGATTTCCGCTATCCTGGTCCCCGGCCCCAATCGGCCGAGACGGCGGTGGCCATGTTGGCCGACTCGGCCGAGGCGGCCATCAGGGTCTTGGGTAATCCGACCCCCGAGGCGGTACGCACCGCCATCGAGCACCTGGTGCAGCAGAAGCTCGGCTCGGGCCAGCTGGACGATGCTCCGCTCACGCTGCGGGATCTGGACCGGATCAAGCGCGAGTTTGCCAGGGTGATGTCGGGGACCTATCACAAACGGATCGGGTACCCCCGTGCGAGCGGCGGTATCACGCCGGAATTCCAGTCAGTCGAGCGTGAGTGAGGTGGTGGTCAACGGTCGCCGGCTGCCGCTGTCGCGCGCGCTCGTTCGTCGCGTCGTCCGGGCCGTACTCCAGGCCGAGCGCCGCGACGCGCTCATCTCCGTCACCTTCCTTGGCCGCGATTCGATGCGGCGGCTCAATGCAGAGCATACGGGGCACGACGGTCCCACCGATGTCCTCGCCTTTCCGCTGGCCGCCCCATCCGGGCAGACCATCGGTGACGTGTACATCTGTCCCTGGGTCGCCCGGCAGGAGGCGCGGGCCCGGGGCATTCCCGCCCGCGAGGAGCTGATCCGGCTGGTGGTGCACGGGACGCTTCACGCACTGGGCCGGGAGCATCCAGAGGGGCCGGCGCGTACCCGCTCGGCGATGTGGCGCCGACAGGAGCGCTACGTGGAGGCGCTCGCATGATCGCCATGTTGCAGCTTTTCATCGCGCCCCTCGTGGCGGCGCTGCTGACCCTGTGGGCCGGGTGGCTGGCGCTTGCGGCGGAATCAGACGCCGATCTTCCCCGCGCCCTGAGTGGACAGCTCGGGTCTGCCAGCGGGACCGGCACGTTATCGAGGAACCTCCACATCGCCCACCTCGCCCTGCTGGTGCTCGCAGGCGCAGCGGCTGGAGCGGCCGTGGCCTGGTGGGCGTGGTCACCTGCGGTGGGGCTTGTCCGCCTGATCATGGCCGTGCTTTTAGTGTGGGTGCTGGGTGACCTGCTGCCTCGTCTGCTCGCCGCCGTCGCACCCGAGCTCACGGTACCGGCCCGGCGCGCGGCCGCGGCCACACTGGTGCCGTTCAGTCCGCTGCTTCGGCTCGCCACCTGGGCCGATGACCGGGCCCGAGCCAGGGCTCCGTCCCGCACGACCCGGCAGGCGGGTACCGCTCAGCGCGACATGCTCCTGGGTGTGTTCTCCCTCGCCGACACCGCAGTCGCCGAAGTCATGACGCCGCGGATCGACATCATTGCAGTAGACACCGCGGTCGAGCGGGACGAGGTGGTGAAGACGCTTCGCAGCTCGGAGCATGCGCGGCTGCTCGTCTACGATGGTCATCCCGACGCGGTTGTTGGGGTGATCTATGCCAAGGACATTCTCGCCATCGGTCCGGAGGATCCGCGGCCTTGGCGCGCCCTGATCCGGCCGGCGGCATTCGTGCCGGAGGGAAAGACGCTCGACCGGCAGGTGCGCGACTTCCAACGGGGTCCGAGTCATCTCGCGGTGGTGGTGGACGAGTTTGGCGGGACGGCGGGGATCGTAACGCTGGAGGACATCCTCGAGCAGATCGTGGGCGAGATCCAGGACGAATACGACACCGACGAGGTGGCCCCGATTCAGGTCGTCAGCGAGGATCAGTGGCGGGTGGAGGGTGGCGTCGCGCTTTCCGAGCTGGAATCCGCACTCGGTCACAGCTTCGATCGGGATGACGTGAGCACGGTTGGAGGACTGGTGCTGGCGGAGTTCGGCCGGGTGCCGCGCTCCGGCGAGGCAATCGACGTCGAAGGCTATCGCCTGATCGTCGAGCACGTCGTCCGCCGGCGGGTGAAGCGGATTGCGGTGCATCGGCCGCCGGTGGAGGCGTCGGTGGCGACATCGGAGCGGGCCGCCCGATGATCTGGCTTGCCGTCATGCTGGGCGTCGCCCTTACCACCTTCGGCGCCATTGCCGGAGCGGCGCTCATTACCGTGAGCCGCGCCGAGCTGACCCTCGCTGTCGGTCGCCGCCTGAGGGGCACCTCCTCCTCGCTCGCCGGTCTGGCCCAGATCGACAGCTATCTCACCGCCGCGTCGGCCACGACATCACTCGGCGTCTTGCTTCTGGGCGCCGCGGTGCCCGGCCTTCTGGCCGGTGCCAGCGCACCTCGCTTCGTGGTGGCCGTGGCACTGCTCGCCGTGCCCTTAGTGCTGTTTGCGGCTTACCTCGTTCCCCGATGGCTCACCCAGCCGCGAGCCGAAAGCGTAGCCGACCGGGTCATCCCAATTCTCCGTCCCTGGTCCCGGGTTCTCGGGTTGCTGCTGCCCGCCCGCACGGCCACCAGGCCCACCGATTTGCGCTCCATCTGGCGGGAGGGAGCCGCCGTGGGGCTGGAGGAGGATAGCGAGCTGGTGATGGTAAAGGGCGTCATGGCGTTCACCGCGCGGCCGGTGCGCGAGGTGATGACGCCACGCACCGAGATCGTGGCCATAGAGGAGAATGCCCCGCTGGACGAGATCCGGCTGGTCTTTGCCGGCAGCGGCTACAGCCGGGTTCCGGTCATCCGGGGCACCCTGGATGACATCGTCGGCATGGTCCACGCTTTTGACCTGTTCAAGCTCGAGTCGGGCGATGCTCTACCGGTGCGCCCCGTGGCGGTGACGCCGGGGAGCCGCAACTGCGGCGACCTGTTGCTCGACATGCAGCGGGAGCGGCGCCATCTCGCCGTCGTGCTCGACGAGTTCGGAGGAACTCTGGGCATCGCGACGCTGGAAGACCTGTTGGAGGAGCTGGTGGGAGAGATCTTCGACGAGCACGACGAAGAGGTCCGGCCTGCCCCCACCGCCACGCCCACGATCTTCGAGACCGATGGCAACCTGTCGCTCGAAGCCATCGAGGAACGGTTTGGAGTGTCGCTCCCCTCGAGCCGTTCGACGACAGTGGGCGGTCTGCTGGTCGAGCTGGCCGGCCGGATTCCCAACGCGGGCGAGCGGTTTACCCTTGGAAGCCTCGAGTTCGATGTCGTGCAGGCGTCACCCACCCGGGTCGAGCGCCTCCTGATCCGCGCCGACCCCACACCCGCGATCACCCTCAGCCCCAGCGCGTCATGATCAAGCTGCAGCCCCAGCGGGTCATGATCAAACTGCTCGACCGGATGGTCGAGTTGGTCCGCAAGGGCGATATCGCGCACTTCATCCGCCGGGCGCACGATTTCGAGCCGGCAGATTTGGCGGACGTGCTCTCCGCCCTCGACGAGCAGGAGCGGGTAGCGGTGGTGCAGGCTCTGCCGCCTGAGCTCTCCAGCCAGGCGCTGGCGGAGATGTCTGAGGAGGCTCACGCGGGAGAGACGCTCGCTGCGTTGGATCCCGGGCAGGCGGCGGACATCGTCGAGGAGCTGGA
>Ga0307312_10001698_pt1 | contig 11373 bp, 8 predicted proteins | sample ER_DNA_202_FD_194489 | JGI IMG/M metagenome (GOLD analysis project Ga0307312, IMG submission 194489) | Bulk soil microbial communities from the East River watershed near Crested Butte, Colorado, United States - ER_DNA_202 | ecosystem: Environmental > Terrestrial > Soil > Floodplain | place: USA...
GGAGGTCACCATCGTACTTGTCGAGCATGATATGGACGCCGTGTTCGCGCTCGCCGACCGCATCAGCGTCATGGTCTACGGGCGCGTCATCGCTTCCGGCGCGCCGGCGGCGATCCGGCAAAACGAGGAGGTCAGGCGCGCCTATCTCGGCGATCAGCATGCGGTGACCCGTCATGGCTGACGCAACGCCCCTGCTTGAAGTCGAAGCTATCGAGACCTGCTACGGCCTGAGCCAGGTGCTGTATGGCCTGTCGCTACAGGTCCGGACCGGAGAGATGGTGGCCATGATGGGCCGCAACGGCATGGGGAAGACCACGACCATAAGATCCATCCTGGGGCTGACGCCGGCGCGCGCCGGTACGATCCGCTTCGCCGGAAATGACGTCCGGAACTTTCCCTCGTTCCGGATTGCGCAATTGGGAATTGGACTGGTGCCGGAGGGGCGCCAGATATTTCCGAACCTGTCCGTGCGCGAGAATCTGGTCGCCGCTGCCGGCAATCGCCTGGGGAGCCCCGACCCATGGACCATCGAAAAGATCCACGCGCTGTTCCCGCGGCTGGCCGAGCGCGGCAACAATATGGGCGTCACGCTGTCAGGCGGCGAGCAGCAGATGCTGGCGATCGGCCGCGCGCTGATGACCAATCCGCGCCTGTTGATCCTGGACGAGGCCACCGAAGGGCTGGCGCCGCTGATCCGCGCGGAAATCTGGAACTGCCTGTCGATGCTGAAGGCGCGGGGGCAATCGGTCCTGGTGATCGACAAGAACATCGAGCATCTCACCCGCATCGCCGACCGCCACTACATCATCGAGCGCGGCCGCGCGGTCTGGAGCGGCACGTCGGAGCAATTGGTCGCGCAGCCCGATCTGCAGCATCGGTATCTCGGGGTGTGAGTGGGGTCGTCGTCATTGCGAGGAGCGACTTGTCCGCCGTAGCTCAACGAGCGTAGGCGGAAGCGACGAAGCAATCCAGGCTCCGTCATTCCGGGATGGTGCGTAGCACCAGACCTCAGATGCGCAATTGCGCATCGGGGAATCTCGAGATTCCGGGTTCGATGCTTCGCATCGCCCCGGAATGACAGTGCTAATTCTCAGAACATCTCGAAATATTCGCGCTGTTCCCATTCCGACACATCGGCCTGGAAGCGCTCGATCTCGGCGTTCTTGATATGGACGTAGTAGTCGACGAACTCCGCGCCGAGCGCCTCGCGGAAGAACGGATCGTCCTTCAGCGCGGACACCGCTTCTCCCAAGCTCTTCGGCAAAAGGCTCGCCTTCGTTTCATAGGGCGCGTCGGCGGACGGACCGGGATCGAGGGAGCGATCGACGCCATCGAGCCCGGCTAGAATTTGCGACGTCATGTAGAGATAAGGATTGGCCGCGGGCTCGCCGATCCGGTTTTCCAGGCGGGTTGCGGGATCGTCGCCTCCGCCGAGCACGCGGACCATTACGCCGCGATTGTCCCGTCCCCAGATCGCGCGATCCGGCGCCAATGAATAGGAACGATAGCGCTTGTAGCCATTGATGGTCGGCGTCGAGAACACGGCCGAGGCTCGAGCATGCTTCAGCAGCCCGCCGAGGTAATGATGGCCGAACGGGCTCAAGATTTCGCCGCCTGCCTTCGTTGCAAAAGCGTTCTCGCCGCTTGCGCGCGATACGACCGACTGATGCAGATGCCAACCGGATGCGAACACGTTCGGGAGTCTCGGGCGGCACATGAAGGTCGCGTGATAACCATGCCGATGGCAGATCTGCTTCACGGCGCTGCGAAACAGCACCATGGTGTCGGCGGGCTCAAGCCCCAGCGTCGGCTTGAACGTGAACTCGCACTGGCTCGGACCAAATTCCACCTCGATCGAGCGTAGCGGCAGGCCGAGCGCCAGGATGTCGCGCCTGACGATCTCCAGCACCGGCTCCATCTGGTCGTAACGCTGCTCGGTGAGATATTGGTAGCCGTGCGACAACAGGCTGACCGATGGCGGCTGGCCCGGCTGGCCGGCATCCTCCGGCGACATTCTTGCGTCTTCGAGCTTGAAGATGTGGAATTCGACCTCCAGGCCGGCGACGAAGTCGTAGCCGCGCTTTGCGAGCTTCGCGAGCACCGACTGGTAGAGATGGCGGGTCGCGAACGGCACCGGTCGTCCGTCGGCGAAATAGATGTCGCACAACAGCCAGCCGGTCGCCGGCGCCCACGGCAGCACGCGAAAACTTGTGGGATCCGGCACCATCAGCACATCGGCGGCGCCTTCCATTTCCCGCATTCCAAAGCCGCCGCCCGCCGTAAACACCGGAAACACGGTTCGATGCGAGGTATCCTTGGCGAGCATCGTCGTGGTGATGGTGCATCCGCTCTCCAGCGAGGCCAGCGCTTCGCTGGCGACCAGCGTCTTGCCTCTCAGGATCCCGTGCTGATCGGGGAAAGACAGCCGGATGACCTCGAGCTTCTGCTCTTCGACGCTTCGGCGCAGCCGCGTTGCCGCCTCGCGCTGCTGATCGGACCAAAGCCCGTGACGTTTGACAAAACTCAACGCGTCACTCCCTGAGACGCCGGCTAGAGTCTGATGAGTTTAGGTTGAAGCGCAGCGGACCACTTCTCCCTCGCCCCGCTTGCGGGGAGAGGGTCGGGGTGAGGGGGACTCTCCACCGATTCAACTCGTGGATAGTCCCCCTCACCCGAAGCCTTCGGCTTCGACCTCTCCCCGCAAGCGGGGCGAGGTGACCTGAATGTCGGCGCCGATTCAACTCAAGGCCGCCATGCTCTAGAAAAGCCATCACTCGGCCGCCGAAAGATGGCGAACCTTGTCGGCGATCTCTGTCGGAACAGGCGCGGCCCATGGCGCGCCGCGGCGCCGCTTCACGTCGACCTCCATCCAGAATGTTTCCCATCCCCGGGTCGGGCCGATGCCGTCCATGGTGGCGGGACCCTGGATGCTCCGCGCATGCGCGGCATCGAGGAACATGAATGGTTTTGCGCCGGAAGCGACCTTCTCGATCTCCTGCCGCAGCAGGCGACGATACTGAACGATGGCCTTGTCGGACTGGCCGAGATGTTCGCGGGTGCGATCCTGGATCGGGCCCATCGATTCGACCGCCCATTGGTCGTGCACGTTGATGTCGGCGCCCATGCCGGTGTAGGTCGCGGTCGCCTGCTCGTGCGGATCGAAACCGTAATCGTTCGATTTGTTCTTCCGCGAACGATAATCGGGAAGCTCATAGAGTTCGAGGCGCTGGTCGCGCATCTTGTTCTTGTCGACCGGCGCGGAATAAGAGGTGAAGATCGCATACCAGTAGCAATTCTCGTCATCCACCGGCACGTGCCATTGCGTGATCGTCATCTCGGTGCTCATCGGGATGACGAACCCATGCGGGAAAAGCTGATTGGTGACGCGAACATGCGTTCGCTCATCATCGAGCTCGCGCAGCGCGATCAGCCGCAATCCGTATTCGGTGTGCTCGACATTGATGATGGGCCGGTCATATTCGCGCAGGATTTTGGTCATCGGCATGTCGCTGCCGGCGGACGCGCCGCGGAACTGCTTGCCGTAGGCGGCCGCCGGATCCTCGTCCTCAAAGAATCGATGCAGGAACGAGGCATGCGACGGATCGATGCCGACCTCGAGCGCCTGCAGCCAGTTGCAATTCATGTGGCCCTTGAATGCGAAGGTGTGGCTATCGGGTGCAACAAAACAGTCGATCTCGGGAAACGCCGGCGGCTCGCCTTCCCCGAGATAGGCCCAGAGGATCCCGCTCTTTTCGATCACGGGGTAAGCGCGCTGGGTGATGTTCTTGCACAGCGGCGAGTCTTTCGGCTCCGCCGGCGTTTCAAGGCATTGACCCGTGACGTCGAACAGCCAGCCATGAAAAGCACAACGCAGCCCGCCGTTTTCGAGGCGGCCGAACGCAAGGTCGGCGCCGCGGTGCGCGCAATGACGCTCGATCAGGCCGTAGCGCCCCTGCTCGTCGCGAAACAGCACCAGATTCTCGCCAAGCAATTTGACGGGTTTTACCGGGCGCGGGCCCTGCAGCTCGTCGACCAGCGCCGCAGGCTGCCAGTACATCCGCATCAATTTCCCGCACGCGTCCGCACGTCCCGTCCGGGTCATCAGGTCATTCTGTTCCTGGCTCATCATGGCGGCGCGTCCTTTTTGGCGTGGCAGCGAGCCACTCTAACCAAACCTCGTAGCCCCGGCCAGCGGTCTCGTTCCCCGGATGCTGCGTAGCGCGAAGCGGGGCGCTGCTGATCCGGGGTCCATGTTAACAATGAGTCGGTCCCGGCTCTGCGGAGCAGCGCGAAAAGGCGCTGCACCGCGTCCGGGACACGAGAGTTGTTCACCCCCGCGCGAACATTCGCGCCTCCTCATGCAGCACCGGCGCAACGGCGTCGATCAGGCGCGCGGCGGCGGCGTCAACGGTGAGGCCGGCGGTATCGACCACGGCGGAAGCGCGGGAATAAAGCGGCTCGCGGCTCAGCAGGATGGTGCGCAGTTCAGCCATCGCCGAGCGATCGTCCGCCATCGGGCGCAAATCGCCCTGGCGGCGCACCCGCGCCATGTGTTCCTCCGGCTCGGCCTTCAGCCAGATGGTGTAGAACGACGACAGGATCAGGTCGAAGGTCAAGGGCTCGGAGACGATGCCGCCGCCAGTCGCCAGTACCATCAGCTCTTTTCGCGCCAGCAATTGTCCGAGCGCCGCTTGCTCCATGCGCCTAAAACCTTCCTGGCCGTAGAGCGCGATGATCTCGGCGACCGACAATCCGTTCTGCGCCTCGATCTCCTTGTTGAGCTCGACAAAACTCCAGCCGATTTTCCTGGCGAGCATTTTGCCGAGCGTGGATTTGCCGGCACCGCGCAGGCCGATCAAGGCGATGCCGGCAAACGAGGTTCGGCGCAGCGCCGAGGCGCCGCTTGCCTGGCCGGAAAGAACGTCCTTGGCCTGCGCAATCTGGTTCGGCGTCGCCTTGCGCACGAGGTCGCGAATGACCGGCCAGTCCGGTGCAGGCTCGTTCGCGGGAATGAGGTCTTCGAGATGTGCGCCCATCGCATTCGACACTCGGCGCAGCAGCACGATCGAGACGTTGCCCTTGCCGCTTTCGAGCTGGGCGATATAGCGCTCGGAAATACCGGAGACCTTGGCGAGTACCTTTCGCGACATGCCGTGCAGCGCGCGCATGGTGCGGACACGCTGGCCAAGTTGCTCGAGAAAGCCGGTTTCGGGATCGGGATGCTCGGTCATATCCCCGGTTCGATTCTTGGGCGCGAGCGGCGGCGCGTCTGGAAACATAATGCCGAAAAGGATTGACAGCAAGCGCATCTGATGGCTTTCTATGAATTATAATTCTTAAATATTTGCGGAGAAGACGTCGTGACACGCTTGTCGAACGGAAGCGCGGCATGAGCGGCGACTCTTACAATGCCGTGACCTGGCTGCTCGACCGCAATGTCGACGAAGGGCGCGCCAAAAAACTCGCCTTCACCGACACCGTTTCCGAACTGACCTATGGCGAGTTGCAGCAACAAAGCTGCCGCCTCGCCAATCTGTTGCGCCGCCTCGGTGTCCGCCGCGAAGAGCGGGTGGCGATGATCATGCTCGACACAACCGATTTTCCGATCGTGTTTCTCGGCGCGATCCGCGCCGGTGTGGTGCCGGTGCCGCTCAACACGCTGCTGACCTCCGATCAGTATGCCTATGTGCTGGCGGATTGCCGCGCCCGTGTGCTGTTCATCTCCGAAGCGCTGCTGCCGGTGGTGAAGGACATGCTCGGGCGGATGCCCGATCTCGATCATGTCGTCGTCTCCGGCAATGATGCGCACGGCTACAAGAAATTGTCCGACGAGATCGCGCGCGACAGCGACTCATTCGCAACCGTTGCGACCCACGCCGACGAGCCGGCGTTCTGGCTGTATTCGTCGGGCTCGACCGGCATGCCCAAGGGCGTGCGGCATCTGCATTCCAATCTGGCCGCGACGGCGCATACCTACGCAAAAAAAGTTCTCGGCATTCGCGAGGACGACATCGCCCTGTCGGCAGCAAAGCTGTTTTTCGCCTATGGCCTCGGCAACGCGCTGACGTTTCCGATGTCGGTCGGCGCCACCACCGTTCTCAGTGCCGAGCGTCCGACGCCGGCCCTGATGTTTGCGCTGATGAACAAATACAATCCCAGCATCTTCTATGGCGTGCCGACGCTGTTCTCCGCGATGCTGAACGACGAGACGCTGAAGCACGAACGCTGCGGCTCACGCTTGCGAATCTGCACCTCCGCAGGCGAAGCGCTGCCGGAGTCGGTCGGCAATGCGTGGAAGACGCGGTTCGGCGTCGATATTCTCGACGGCGTCGGTACCACCGAGCTGTTGCATATTTTTCTCTCCAATGCGCCGGGCGACATAAAGTACGGCACGTCGGGACGTCCGGTGCCGGGCTACAAGGTGCGGCTGGTGAACGACGCAGGGAGCGATGTTCCCGACGGCGAGGTCGGCGAACTCCTGGTCGATGCTCCCTCCGCCGGAGAGGGCTACTGGAATCAGCGCAGCAAGAGCCGCAGGACATTCGAGGGAAACTGGACCCGCACCGGCGACAAGTACATTCGCGGCGCCGACGGGCGCTACACTTTCTGCGGCCGCAGCGACGACATGTTCAAGGTGTCCGGCATCTGGGTGTCGCCATTCGAGGTCGAGAGCGCGTTGATCACCCATCCCGCGGTACTCGAAGCCGCCGTAATACCCGAAGCCGATCCGGAGGGGTTGCTGAAGCCGAAAGCCTTTGTGGTGCTGAAGGCGGACGCCAAAACCGGCGGCCTGCAGGAAGCGCTGAAGGAGCACGTCAAGCAGAAGATCGGCGTGTGGAAATATCCGCGCTGGATCGAAGTCGTCGAATCCCTGCCGAAAACCGCGACCGGAAAGATCCAGCGGTTCAAGTTGCGCGAACATAGCTAGCCGTCATGGCCGGGCTTGACCCGGCCATCCACGCCTTGAGTGGCAGCCAGGAAAGACGTGGATGCCCGCGACAAGCGCGGGCATGACGAAAATGAGTTTCAGACTGCGCGTTGAAGAGAGACATGACAGCCCTCGCACCTACCGGTCTCCTCCGCATCGGCGTTGCCGATCTCGAATACCGCATGATCGGTCCCGCAGCCGATAACGCGCCGACCATTGTCATGCTGCACGAGGGTCTTGGCTCGGTTGCGCTGTGGGGCGATTTTCCTGACAGACTTCAGGCCGCGACCGGGGCCGGTGTGTTCGTCTATTCGCGCGCGGGCTACGGCGCATCGACGCCGGTCGAGCTGCCGCGGCCGCTTGACTACATGCACATCGAGGCGCTCGAGATTTTGCCAGAACTGCTCGACGAAATCGGCTTTCGCCGCGGCCTCCTGCTCGGGCATTCAGACGGTGCTTCGATAGCGGCGATCTATGCCGGCGGTGTTCAGGATCACCGCATACGCGGCGTAGTGATGATCGCGCCGCATTTCGTGGTGGAAGATATCTCGGTGAGGTCGATCGGGGAGATCAAGCAAGCCTATGAGACCACCAATCTCAGGTCGAAGCTGAAGCGCTGGCACCGCGACGTCGATAACGCGTTCTACGGGTGGAACGCGGCATGGCTCGACCCAAAGTTTCGCGACTGGGATATTTCGGAGTATCTCGCCTACATCCGGGTGCCGGTTGCAATCGTGCAGGGCGCCGAGGACGAGTATGGGACAATCCGCCAGATCGAGATTGCCCGAGAAGAATGCTATTGTCCGGTCGATGTGACGATCGTTCCTGGCGCCGGACATTCGCCGCATCGTGAAGCGCCGGAGGCGACGCTGAATGCGATTTCGGAATTTGCAGGACGCATTTTGCACATCCACGAGGGCTCGCAGGGGCGGGCCGCCTGACGCATTGGCCGGGGCTCTGCGCGCATGAGCGTCCCTCCCTCAAATGCCGCCAAGCTGCCGCTGCCGCAGTGGGCCTATGTTCCCGGCGAAACTGCCGAGGCCGAAGCATCACGATACGTTATGGCAGGCGATGGCCCTGGTGCCGTCGCGATTCCAGGACTTCGTCCCGGCGCGGCATCCGGCGCTGCGCTACGGAATTGCCCTCAACGACGCCGGATATTTCTGGGAATCGCAGGAAATCCTGGAAGCCGTGTGGGCGGCGGCGCCGCAGGGCGGACGCGAGCGGATCCTGCTGCGGGCCTGTATCCAGATCGCCAACGCCAATCTCAGGCTGCGGATGCACAAGCCGCTTGCAGCGGCGCGGTTTTTTGGTGAGGCGCTGGGCGAGCTCGATATGCTTTGCCGCAATGCGACGGCGGCCGGCGACGGATTCGTCGATGCTTTTCCGACGGCCAGACTCGCGGCACTCCTGAAGGCCAAACTGGCGCAGCCGACGCTAACCAAGGCGGATTGGGTGGAATTCGGCAAGATCGGCCGAGCATGAAGAAAAATGCATATTTCGGCCCAATAGCCCTAGACCGCGACCAAAACATGCATTATTGTGCATGTTAACGGACAGCCTAAAAAACAGCTGAGGGTGGCCCATGGCCGGTGAAGATCGCGTCCTCGCTAATGGCGCCAGGCATATCGATTTTCAGACCGATCCGTCGCGCTACCGGCATTGGAAGCTGGAGGTCGATGGCGAGGTCGCCACCCTGACCATGGACGTCGATGAGAATGGCGGGCTGTTCGAAGGCTATCAGCTCAAGCTGAATTCCTACGACCTTGGCGTCGATATCGAATTGGCGGACGCGGTGCAGCGGCTCCGCTTCGAGCATCCCGGCGTCAAGGTGGTGCTGCTGCGATCGGCCAAGAACCGCGTGTTCTGCGCCGGCGCCAACATCCGCATGCTGGCGGGGGCGACCCACGCCCACAAGGTCAACTTCTGCAAATTCACCAACGAGACCCGCAACGGCCTTGAGGATTCCAGCGAGAATTCCGGCCAGCGTTTTGTCACCGTCATCAACGGCACGGCGGCGGGCGGCGGCTATGAGCTGGCGCTGGCGACCGATCACATCATCCTGGCCGACGACGGTGCTGCGGCAGTGGCGCTGCCGGAAGTGCCGCTGCTTGCGGTGTTGCCGGGCACCGGCGGACTGACGCGCGTGGTCGACAAGCGCAAGGTGCGCCGCGATCACGCCGATTATTTCTGCACCATCGAGGAAGGCATCAAGGGCAAGCGCGCGGTGCAGTGGCGCCTCGTCGACGAGATCGTGCCGAACAGCAAATTGGAGGCGAAAGTCGCCGAGCGGGCACGCGAATTCGCCGCCACCTCGAAGCGCAACGGCAACGGAAAGGGCATATCGCTTGGCCCGCTGACCCGCAGCTTCGACGGCAATGGCATCCGCTACGGCCTTGTCAGCGTCGATATTAATCGTTCAGAGCGCATCGCCACCATTTCGATTCATGCGCCGGAGGCAAGCCCGCCCACCGATATCGACGGCATGATCGCGCAAGGGTCATCGTTCTGGCCGCTCCAGGTGGCGCGCGAACTCGATGACGCGATACTTCATCTGCGCATCAACGAGCTTGAGACCGCGATGCTGGTGTTCAAGTCGCATGGCGAGCGTGCCAACGTTCTCGCCTGCGACGCATTTCTGGAAGCCAACAAGGCGCACTGGCTGGTCAACGAGATCCGGCAGTACTGGAAACGGGTGCTGAAGCGCATCGACGTCACCTCGCGCACGTTGGTGACGCTGGTCGAGCCGGGCTCCTGCTTTGTCGGCACGCTGGCCGAATTCGTGTTCGCAGCCGACCGTTCCTACATGCTGATCGGCCAGAAGCAGGGCGACAACCGCGCGCCGCCGACCATCGAGCTTACCGCGATGAACTTTGGGCCGTATCCGATGAGCCATGGCCTGACGCGGCTGCAATCGCGCTTTCAGGCCGATCCATCGGATCTGGAGCGCGCACAGAAAAGAACCGGCGAGGCGCTTGATGCCGAGGAAGCCGAGCAACTCGGCCTCGTCACCTTTGCGCTCGACGACATCGACTGGGACGACGAGATCAGGGTGTTCTTCGAGGAGCGCACCAGTTTTTCGCCCGACGGTCTCACCGGCATGGAAGCGAACCTGCGCTTCGGCGGACCTGAGACCATGGAATCGAAAATCTTTTCCCGCCTGACGGCGTGGCAGAACTGGATCTTTCAGCGCCCCAACGCGGTCGGTGAGGCCGGCGCGCTCAAGCGCTATGGCACCGGTGAGAGGCCGCAGTTCGATATGACGAGGGTTTGATTCGTGTCTCGGGCGCCGCGCGGCACACTTGCGACGCGCTGTAGAACCGGGACCTACATGGACCATCAATGAAATGGGTCCCGGCTCTGCGGCGCTCCGCTTCGCGCTGCACCGCGTCCGGGACACGAGAGCGAGCAAGGAGCAAGCCATGAACATCATGAACGTCGATTACACCACCAAGATTCCCAACAATGTGAATCTGAGCGAGGATCGGCAGGTGCTCAAGGCGCTGGAAGGCTGGCATCCCGGTTACATGGACTGGTGGAGCGACATGGGGCCGGAAGGCTTCCAGCAATCGCTGGTTTACTTGCGCACCGCCTATTCGGTCGATCCGCGCGGCTGGGCCAAGTTCGACTATGTGAGAATGCCGGAATATCGCTGGGGCATCCTGCTGGCGCCTCAGGAAGAAAATCGCGTCATTCCGTTCGGCGAGCATTACGGCGAGCCGGCGTGGCAGGAAGTGCCGGGCGAGCATCGCGCCATGTTGCGCCGCCTGATCGTGATCCAGGGCGATACCGAGCCGGCGTCAGTCGAGCAGCAGCGCCATCTCGGCAAAACCGCCCCCTCGCTCTACGACCTGCGCAACCTGTTCCAGGTCAATGTCGAGGAAGGCCGCCATCTCTGGGCGATGGTCTATCTGTTGCAGAAATATTTCGGCCGCGATGGCCGCGAGGAGGCCGATGAATTGTTGCGCCGCCGCTCGGGCGATGCCGATAGCCCACGCATGCTGGGGGCTTTCAACGAGAAGACGCCGGACTGGCTGTCGTTCTTCATGTTCACCTACTTCACCGATCGCGACGGCAAGATGCAGTTGCATAGCCTGGCGCAGTCCGGCTTCGATCCGCTGTCGCGCACCTGCCGCTTCATGCTGACCGAAGAGGCGCATCACATGTTCGTCGGCGAGACCGGCATCAGCCGCGTCGTGCAGCGGACCTGCGAAGCCATGAAGGATGCCGGCATCAGCGATCCCTCCGATATCGCCAAGGTTCGCGCGCTAGGCGTGATCGATCTTCCGACCATCCAGAAGAAATTGAACCTGCATTACTCGCTCTCGCTCGACCTGTTCGGCTCGGAGGTCTCCACCAATGCGGCGAACGCCTTCAATGCCGGCATCAAGGGCCGCTACCGCGAGACCCAGATCGAAGACGATCACCGCCTGCAAAACAGCACC
>Ga0307312_10001699_pt1 | contig 11372 bp, 12 predicted proteins | sample ER_DNA_202_FD_194489 | JGI IMG/M metagenome (GOLD analysis project Ga0307312, IMG submission 194489) | Bulk soil microbial communities from the East River watershed near Crested Butte, Colorado, United States - ER_DNA_202 | ecosystem: Environmental > Terrestrial > Soil > Floodplain | place...
AAAAAATCGGAGATACCCCGCGATGAGGCTGCGTGTCCTGCTCGAACCGCACCACGGTGCCAGCTACGACCAGATCCTGGCGCTGGCCCGGGCCACCGAGGAGTCCGGGTTCGACGCCTTCTTCCGCTCCGACCATTACCAGGGCATCGAGCCGGACGACACCGGCTACCGGCCGACCGACTCGTGGACCACGCTGGCCGGCCTGGCCGTGCAGACCGAGCGGGTGCGGCTGGGCACGCTGATGACCGCGTCCACCTACCGGCGGCCCGGGCCGCTGGCTATCACCGTGGCCACCGTGGACGCGATGAGCGGCGGCCGGGCCGAACTCGGCATCGGCGCCGCCTGGATCGAGCAGGAACACCGCTACCTGGGCATCCCGTTCCCGCCGCTGGGCGAGCGGTTCGACCGGCTGGGCGAGCAGCTGGAGATCATCACCGGGCTGTGGGCCACGCCGCCGGGGGAGCGGTTCAGCTTTCACGGCAAGCACTACCGGCTCGAGGAGTGCGCCAGCGTCCCGCGGCCCGCACGGCGGCCGCCGGTCATCATCGGCGGCGCCGGGCCGCGCCGGACCCCCGCGCTGGCCGCCCGGTTCGCCGACGAGTTCAACAGCGGCATGCCGGACGGGCTGGCCGCGCGGTTCGCGAACTTCCGGCGGATCTGCGAGCAGTCCGGCCGGGACCCGGCCGGCGTCCGGCTGTCCACCACGCTGCCGGTGTGCTGCGGGCCGACCCGCGGCGAGGCCGCCCGCCGCGCCGCCGCCCTGGGCGAGGCCGGCGCCCGGATGCTGGCGATGGGCGTCACCGGCACCCCCGGCGACGTCCTCGGCCGCCTGGCCGAACTGCACGCGGCCGGCGCCGACACCGTCTACTTCCACCTGTACGAGGTCACGGACCTAGACCACGTCCGGCTCCTCGGCCGTGAGGTCCTGCCGCAGGTCACGAACATTTAGTACCGAACGGGCCTGGCTCTTCGCTCTCACGCCGCGCAGGAGCCCGCGAACAGCGAGAGCGTCACGCGCTGCACGCGCGGCTGGCCGACGACGCGCACCTCCAGCGGAACGCAGCCTCGGATCTGTCCGTTCGTGAAGGCAAGACCCTGGGCGAAGGACCCAGTCACGTTGGCGCAGGGACGGTAGGTGGCGGCGGTCACGCCGTGCCGCCCGTAGGGGTTGTCGATCACGACGTGCCCGCGCGCCGGGGGGTCGATCGTGGCCGCGCCGCCGGTGCACCCGGCCAGGGTCAGGCAGGTCAGCGCGGCCAGCATCGGCGCCATGACGAGCAGACGGCGGCCCATGCGCGCATTCTGCTCTTTCCCGCCCGATTGGTCACCCCGCTCGCCACGGGCCCGGCCGCCGGACCGCGAGCGCGGCGCCCGCGGTCACCGCGGCCAGCAGCCCCGTAGCCAGGCCGAGCGCGGGTGCGGTCCCCGCGTGCAGGACGAGCAGCGCCCCGCCGACCGCCCCGGCGAACATCGTCGCCACCGCGAGCACCCGCCGGCCGAGCCCGGCACGCCCGTGGTCCGTGGCGCGCACGTCGGCCGCGATGCCGGTGAGGGTCATGGTGAGCACGGTGGTGGTGAGGTCCGGGACGGCCAGGCGGCGGGCCACCGCGTTCTGGATTCCCATGGCCAGGGCGAGCAGCGCGGCGATGCCGTCGCGGGCCGCCGCGCCCGGCAGCCCGGCCGTCAGCGCCAGCGCGCCCGCCACCAGGACCAGTTCGGCCGCTGCCCCGGCCTGCAGCAGCAGGCCGCGGTCCCGGCCCAGCCGCCCGGTCAGCGCGCCGCCGCCTAGGGCTCCCACCAGGAACCCCGCCAGCGCGGCGAGCGAGGCGCTGAGCGAGAACCCCGGCGCCCCGACCAGCGCGAACCCGCTGAACACGACGTTCCCGGTCATGTTGGCCACGAACACGCGGCCCAGCCGCAAGATGCTGACCGCGTCCACCACCCCGGTCACTACCGTCAGCGTAAGCAGCAGTGGTGGGAGGGGTCCCTGAGGCTTCCTGCCCGTCCCGGTCGAGGCTGGTTGGCTAGTCATCCCCCAAGCATCAGCCCGCATCCACCCCGCAACCACCCCCGCATCCACCCAGCACCACCGGTGCGCAGCCCGGCATCTACCGGTGGGCAGCCCGGCATCCACCCGGGCCGACCTCGCTCATGATCGACTAAGCTCACCGGCATTGTGCTAGAGCTGCATTTACGCCATCCACGCGGTAGGAGAAGGCGGTGCGCGCCATCCCGATCCCGCGCCTACGTGATGCTCTCGGGGCTTGCGGCTGAGCGGGCCCGGTAATTGGTGTCAGAGCCATTGATGATCTTTTTCGCTGCCAGCAATTTCGCGGCGACACGCCACGGATTTCGCGGAAATGTCGTAGCTGTCCGATAGAATAGAACTGAAAACCTAGAGATCCGCCCGGACCAGCCTGCGAGCGTCGGGAAGGAGGTAGCCTAGGTGAGCATCGCCCCCGTAGCCCCAGCCTTCGCCGGCGTCGGCGAGGCGATGGACATGGCGCGTGCCGCGCTGGGCTACCTTGCCGCCGCGGACGCGACCCGGCTAGCCGCCGAGACGCAGGCCGAGTGCCTGCGGACGCTGGAGCGTACCGACGCGATCAGTACCGCCGTCCGGGCGTCGTTCCTGTCGGCGTTCACCGCGGGCAAGGGGTATTCGGCCGACGCGGATTACAGCGCGCGGACGTGGCTCATGCACCGGACCGGGATCACCCGGGGTGCCGCGGCCAGTCATACCGCGTGGGCGAAGCGGGCCAGTACCCATCCCCGGATCGTTGCCGCGCTGGCCAAGGAGGGGATCTCCGAGTCCTATGCCCGTGCCATCTGCCAGTGGACCGACCGGCTGCCGGAGAAGTTCCGGGAGGAGTCCGATGAGTTCCTGGCGGATGCGGCCGCCAGAGGGCTAGGGCTGGCGGACCTGTCGGCGATGTTCGCCGAGATGTACGAGCGGGCTCGGTCCGAGCTGCCCGATGAGGACCCGGCGCGCGGGTTCGAGGACCGGGGGGTGCGGCTGGAGACCACGTTCGCCGGTGCCGGGGTCATCAACGGGGACCTGACCCCGGAATGCGCCGCGGTGCTGGGCAAGGTACTCGACGCGCTGCACAGCCACGGACCTCCGGTCCGCCCCGGGTGACGCCCGCGGGTCGGGTCCGGCCGTGAGAGGCTTGACCCTGACACCGTGTGAGGCTGTAGACCGGACACGTCATGTTCAGCATCGGGGAGTTCGCACGGCACGGCCGCGTCTCGGTCAGGATGCTCCGGCACTACGACGCGATCGGGCTGATCCGGCCTGCCTGCGTCGACGCGGCCACTGGGTACCGTCTCTACCAGGCGAGCCAGCTCGACGAGCTGAACCGCGTCATCGCGCTCAAGGACCTCGGCTTCACCCTGCAGCAGGTGCAGGCGATCCTCGAGGAGAAGGTGAGCGCGGCGGAACTGCGCGGCATGCTCCGGCTGCGCCGGGCGGAGATCCAGGCCAGCATCGAGGCCGAGACGACCCAGCTCGCCCGGGTCGAGGCGCGGCTGCTGACGATCGAGGACGGGGCCCGGGTGCCGGCCGACGGGGTCGTCGTCAAGCGCCTCGCGCCCGTCCGGGTGGCCGAGCTGGCCGGCGTGGCCGCCAGCTACGAGCCGGAGGCCATCACGCCGGTCATCCAGCCGCTCTACCACGACGTGTGGTGCCGCCTGGCCAGCGCCGACATCCCGGCGGCCGGCCCGGCTGTGGCGTACTACGAGGACGAGGCCCAGGGCGGCATCGTCGTGCACGCCGCCGTGCCGGTGGCCGCCGCGTCAGCCGAAGGCGTCACCATCGCGGACCTGCCCGAGGTGGACAGCGCGGCGGCCATCATCCACCACGGCTCCATGGACGACGTGCTGCCGACCGGCCAGGCGCTAGCGCGGTGGATCGACGCCAACGGATACCGCTCCGCGGGCTACGCCCGCGAGGTCACGCTGCACTGGTGCCCCGATCCCGAGCAGTGGGTGACCGAACTGCAGCAGCCAATCGACACAACGGGAGGATGAGGATATGTCGTCAGCACCGGAAATCGAGACCCGCGCCGAGCAGCCGTACGTGGCCATCAGGGCCAAGGTGACCATGGGTGAGATCGAGGCGTTCGCACGCCGCTTCGGCGAGGTGTTCGGCTGGCTGGACGGCCATGGCCTGGCGCCCGCGGGACCGCCGTTCTTCAAGTACAACGTCATCGACATGGCCCGCGAGCTCGAGATGGAGGCGGGCGTGCCGGTCGCGACGGCCATCAGCGGCGACGACCAGGTGGTGGCCGGGGTACTCCCGGCCGGGCGGTACGCCACGCTCACCCACGTGGGCCACCCCAGCGAGCTCATGGCGGCCACCAAGGCACTGCTGGACTGGGCGGCCGAGCAGGGCCTGGCCTGGGATGTAACCCCAGGCGAAGACGGCGACCGGTGGGCCTGCCGGCTGGAGAACTACCTGACCGACCCCGATCAGGAGCCCGACATGAGCAAGTGGGTGACCCAGCTGGCGTTCAAGCTGGCCGGCTAGCGTCAGCAGCCGTTATTAAGGACCACAAATCCAGTCCGGGTAATTTGTGCTGGCCAACTATTAGTGCGGGTTTTCGCGGCGCGGGTTGTCGCCGCTCACAACGGGCCAGCGCGAAGCTTGTGGCGGCTGTCGTTGAATCGGCGGCCGCCGACGCCGAACATATCCATCATGGGATGCGAATACCGGTTGCAATTCATTTGCAGTCGGCGCGTAAATGGCCGCCGCGCGCAATTTACCCGGGCTCGGACGGTCTGTTGACCACCAGGCCGCCCATTCCCGCGCATCCGCGCCTGGGGACCCGCCTGGCCTACCGCCTCCAGCGGGTCCTGCGGCCCCGCGCCGGCTTGCGCTGGCTCAGCGCCAGGATCGAGGCGTCCGGCCTGGTCCGCCCGCTGTTCACGTCGACCGAACGGCTCACTAAGGACACCTTGTTCGGCTGCCGGATGTGCGGCCAGTGCGCGCTGCCCGTCACCGGCTACGTGTGCCCGATGGGCTGCCCGAAGGAACTGCGCAACGGCCCGTGCGGCGGCGTCGGCGCGGATGGCGGCTGCGAGGTGTACCCGGAGCGGCGCTGCGTCTGGGTCGAGGCCTTCGAGCGCGCGGCCAGCCAGGGCCGGGCCGCCGACCTGCGGCTGCTGCACCTGCCCATCGACCACCGCCGCTGGGGCGAGAGCTCGTGGCTGAACTACTGGCAGGGGCGGGACGAGGACCTGTGGGCTCGTGAGGCCGGCGACACCGGCGACGCCGGCGATACAGGCGATACTGGCGGTGACCGCCACGCTCCTCACCACCAGCCTGCCCTGGGGGGTTCATGAGCCTGCGCGAACGCCTGACGGCGGGCAGCTTCGCGGTGACGGCGGAGATCAGCCCGCCGCGCGGGGCCAGCACGGACCCGGTCACCGCCACCGCCGCCCTGCTGCGGGACTGGGTCGACGCGGTCAACGTCACCGACAACCAGGGCTCCAACGTCCGGCTGGCCAGCTGGGCCGGCAGCCTGGCCGCGCTGCACGCCGGGCTTGAGCCGGTCATGCAGATGACCTGCCGGGACCGTAACCGCATCGCGCTACAGTCCGACCTATTGGGCGCGTCGGCCCTCGGCATCAGGAACATCCTGGTGATGACCGGCGACCACCCCAAGTTCGGCGACCACCCGGAGGCCAAACCGGTCTTCGACCTGGATAGCGTGCAGCTGCTCTGGACGCTGCGGCACATGCGGGACCAGGGCGCCGTGCTGACCGGCCGGGCGCTGAAGCCGCCCCCGGACTGCTTCCTCGGCGCGGTGGAGAACCCCTCCGCCCCGCCGGCCGAGTTCCGGGCCGAACGGCTCGGCAAGAAGATCGCCGCGGGCGCGCAGTTCGTGCAGACCCAGTTCGTCTTCGACGTAGCCGCCTTCGCCCAGTGGATGACGCAGGTCCGTGACCTCGGCCTGCACGAGCAGTGCTACATCCTGCCCGGCGTCGGCGCGGTCAGGTCCCGCAACGCGCTCGACTACATGCGGGACAAGGTGCCCGGGGTGTACGTGCCCGACGACGTGTACCGCAGGCTGCGCGCGGTGCCGGCGGACCAGACCGCCGCCGAGGGCGCGCGGCTCGCGGCCGAGACCATCCAGCAGCTGAACGCGATCGAGGGCGTGGCCGGGGTACACCTGCTGGTGGCCGGGAACGAGCAGGCCGTCCCCGGCATCCTGGACAGTGCCGAAATCTGGGCCGGGGTCCGGGCGGAGCGCCATGGACGTTGACCTGAGGCCGGTCCGGAAGCTGCGGGAGTCCGCGGCGGCCCGGTCCGCGCTGGGCCCGATCATGGAGGCGGTCTGCGCCTCGCCCGCCGACCTGGGCCGGCTGCGCGTGGTCTGCGACTGGATCCAGTACAAGCAGAACTTCCGCGAGGCCGTGGTCAGCCGGCCGGTCGCGGACACGGCGGACACCACGGACACCGAGGTGGAGATCGCCTTCGACCTGCGCCGCTGCGCGGACATTGACCTCACCGCGCACGTCAAGCAGGCGCTGGCGGACAGGCAGCCAGGGCTGCCACTGGAGCCGTGGGTGCCCGGCCGGGACAGCTGCATCTGGCGGTTCAACCAGCTCTACTGGCAGGCGCTGACGCACTGGGAGGTGGCCACCGGCCGGGAGTACGAGCAGTCCCTGCCCGGCGGCGAGAGTGACGCGCGGAACATCGAGGCCGCCCGGGAGCTCATCCTGGAGCTGTTCCGGATCTGGGACGAGCTCGACGCCCGCCGCGCGCTGCCCGAGGAGCTGTACGTGCTCGAGCTCGGCGTGGGCAACGGCAACCAGGCCCGCACCTGGCTGGACGAGTTCCTTCAGCTCGACCGCAGGCACGGGCGCGAGTACTACCACCGGCTCCGCTACCTGATGGGCGACTACTCCCCGCACGTCCTCGACCGCGCCAGACAGGCCGTGGCCCACCACGCCGAACGGGTCAGCGCGCTGGTGGTGGAGGCCACCCGGCCGTCCGTCACCCTGGGCTTCTTGGCCGGCAAGGCCTTCCTCGTCTACATCTCCAACGTCTACGACAACCTCCCCACCGACGAGCTGGCCTGCATTCACGGGCGCACCTACCAGGTCGAGACGCAGGCCTTCCTGACCGAGGACGACGCCGGCCAGATCGCGGACCGGTTCGGCGTCGGCCGGGACGAGCTGGCGAAACTCATCGACCGGCTGCTGCGCATCGGTCCCGAACTGCTCAGCGAGTCCTCGCCCGGACAGTTCCCCGACCCGGGCCAGGCGGTCGCGTTCTGGCGCGCCACCTGGGAGGCGCTCAGGCTGCGCGAACGCTACGTCCCGCTGGAGGGCCTGGACAGGTACCAGATCACCCCCTCGCTGACCGGCGAGATCCTCAGGCCGCTGATCGAAGGGCAGGGCGACATCCGGATGCACGTCAGCAACGGGGCGCTCGGCAGCTTCACCGGGACGCTGCCGCTGCTGCACCCGTTCGGCCGGATCCAGTGCCACGACCTGTTCCTGACCGGCAGCCGGCAGTACCGGACCGGGTTCTACGGCCCGGGCAAATACGACGGGTCCGTGGTCAACTGGGTGAACGGCCCGCTGCTCCAGCTGATCGCGAGCCGCCGCGGGTTCGGGGTCGAGTTCGCGCCGTTCCGGCAGCGGCCGGGCTCCAACATCACCACGCTGACCGCCCAGGCCAGGGACTAAGGGACTGAGAGCCATGGAGCCGATGAACACCGTGCTGCTGCCGACGACCGTGGTGGGCTCCTACTCCGTGCCGGAGTGGCTGGAGCGGCTGAAGACCGAGTACTACCAGCGCCGGATCAGCGCGCAGCACCTGGCCGAGATCCAGGAGGTGGCCATCAAGGCGGCGGTCAAGGACCAGGAGCTGGCCGGCATCGACATCGTGTCCGACGGCGAGCTGCGCCGGGACAACGACGTGGACTACTTCCTGGCCCGGATCCCCGGGGTGAACATCCCGCGGCGGGCCAAGACCGACTACTTCGACTACTACGACGCCGAAGTCACCCGCCCGCTGCCCGAACTTCCCGAAGAACCGGGCCCCAGCTCTACGGGGCTGGCCCTGGCCGATGACTTCCGCTTCACCCGGCAGCTGACGCAGAAGCCGATCAAGTTCTCCTTCACCGGGCCGTTCTCGCTGTCCCGGCGGATCCGCGACGACGCCTACTCCGAGCCGGGCGACCTGGTCCGCGCGCTCGCACGCCGGCTCAACGCCGAAGCCCGCGAGCTGGCCAAAGCCGGGGCCGAACTCCTCCAGATCGATGAGCCGTTCCTGGCCGGCTACCCGGATCAGGTCGAGCTGGCGATCGAGGCGGTGAACATCGTCACCGAGGGCGTCAACGCCACCTGGGCGCTGCACGTGTGCTACGGCAACCGCTACGCGCGGCCGTCCTGGGAGGGTCACTACGACTTCCTGTTCCCAGCGGTCAAGGCCGCCCGGGTGGACCAGGTCGTCCTGGAGTTCGCCCGCAAGGGCCTGGACGACCTGCGGCTGATCCGGCAGCACGGCTGGGACAAATGGCTCGGCCTGGGGGTCATCGACGTCAAGAACCCCGAGGTCGAGGCGGCCGAGCTGGTCGCGTCCCGGATCAGGCGCGCGCTAGAGTACGTCCCGGCCGAACGCCTGATGATCAACCCAGATTGCGGGCTGCGCCACCTCGCGCCCGACGTGGCCCGGCAGAAGCTGCGCGCCATGGTGGCGGGCGTCGCCCTGGTCCGAGCAGAGCTACCCGGAGGACAGACATCATGAGCACCGAGGGCGGGTTCCTTTTCACCTCCGAATCCGTGACCGAAGGCCATCCGGACAAGGTCGCCGACCAGATCTCCGACGCGATCGTCGACGCCGCGCTGGCCGCCGACCCGGAGTCCCGGGTGGCGGTCGAGACCCTGCTCACCACCGGTCTTGTGGTGCTGGCCGGGGAGATCACCACCAAGGCGGTGCTGGACTTCGCCGCCATCGCCCGCGAGGTGATCTGCGACATCGGCTACGACACCGGCGATTTCGGCTTCGACGGCAACGCGGTCGGCGTGATCACCGCGCTGGACCGGCAGTCGCCCGACATCGCCCGCGGCGTGGATGAGTCCCACGACACGCGCAACCTGGGCAGCACCGACCCGTTCGACTCCGCGGGAGCGGGCGACCAGGGCATGATGTTCGGCTACGCGACCAACGAGACACCTGAGCTGATGCCGATGCCGATCGTGCTCGCGCACAAGCTGGCCCGGCGGCTCGCGCAGGTGCGGCGCGAAGGACTGCTGCCGTACCTGCGGCCGGACGGCAAGACCCAGGTGACGGTGCGCTACGACGCGGACGGCAGGCCTGCCGGGGTGGAGAAGGTGCTCATCTCCACCCAGCACGAGGACGGGGTGGAGGCCAAGCTGCCCGACGCGCTGTGGGAGCAGGTGGTGACGCAGGCGCTGCCGCCCGGACTCTACGACGCCGCGGCGCTGCGCAAGGAGTTCTACGTCAACCCGACCGGCCGGTTCGTCATCGGCGGCCCGGTCGGCGACACCGGCCTGACCGGCCGCAAGATCATCGTGGACACCTACGGCGGGTTCGCCAGGCACGGCGGCGGCGCCTTCTCCGGCAAGGACCCCTCCAAGGTGGACCGGTCCGCCTCCTACGCGGCGCGGCACGTGGCCAAGAACATCGTGGCCGCCGGGCTCGCCGACCGGGCCGAAGTCCAGGTGGCCTACGCGATCGGGATCGCCCGGCCGCTGTCCCTGCTGATCGAGACCTTCGGCACCGAGAAGATCGACCGGGCCACGATCGCAGGCCTGGTCCGCGACCACTTCGACCTGCGGCCGGCCGCCCTGGTGGAGGCGCTGAACCTGCGCAGGCCCATCTACAGGCAAACCGCCGCCTACGGCCACTTCGGCCGCGACGAATCGGGCTTCACCTGGGAGAACACCGACAAGGCCGCCGCTCTCCGCACGGCGGCGGGTCTCGGCTGAGGTCCGCTGCGCCAGCCGGGCCCACCCCCCTCATGCACTACCTGGGCCCGGCTGGTTCCTTCATGCGCGCCCCGGCCCGCCCGTTCGGAATCCTTGTGGCCGGGACACCGAATCGAGCGGGCGTTTTTGGTTGCCGTGTCATTGTCCGGTGGGATCGGCCGTGGGAATCTCCGCATTAGCGTGCGGTAATGGCCAGCTGTCCCTTTATTCACGCGGGTCAGGGCGGCCGCGGAGAGGGGTCGCAGGTGCTGGCCGCAGTGACGAGATCACCCGGCGAGATGGTGGTCGGGGACGTCACCGGACCGGGCCGCGCCCGCGCCGGTCACGTTATCGTGCGACCCGAACGGGTGGGTATCTGCGGTTCCGACTTCCACCTGTTTTCCGGTGACGTGGGCGCGCTCTCCGGAAGCCGCGAATTCTACCCGCGGATCCAGGGCCACGAGGTGTCCGCGATCGTGGAGGATCCGGGGGACAGTGAGACGAGCGCCGGCGATCGGGTCGCGCTCTGGCCGCTGCTGCCGTGCGGCCGCTGCTACCCCTGCCGCATCGGGCGGCCCAACGCCTGCCCGGCCTTCCGCCTGATCGGCGTGCACCTCGACGGCGGCCTGGCCGAACGGCTCGAGGTCCCGGTCGGCCTGGTCTTCGGGGCCGGCGACCTGGATCCTGACAGCGCGTGCTTCGTCGAGCCCGCCTCGGTGGCCGTGCACGCGCTGGCCCGCGGCCGGCTGCAGGCCGGTGAGCAGGTGGTGGTGTTCGGCGCGGGTCCGATCGGCCTGGCCACGCTGGTCGCCGCCGTCCACGCCGGCGCCCGGGTGCTGTCGGTCGACCCGCTGGCCGGCCGCCGTGACCTGGCCAAGCGCCTCGGCGCCGAGATCGTGGCCTGGGGATCGCCGGACGACCTGGCCGCGCAGGCCCGCGAGTGGACCGGGGGCGAGGGGCCGCCGCTGGCCGTCGAGACCAGCGGCGAGGCCGGCCTGCTGGCCCAGGCGGCCGAGATGGTGGCGCAGGCCGGCCGGGTCGTCGTCGTCAGCCTGTCCTCGGGAACGGCGCCGCTGCGGTCGGGGGCCTTCCCGGAAAAGGAAATTGACGTCCTCGGCTCGAGCTGCGCCACGGCCGGGGATTTCGCTGAGGCGATACGCCTGGTCGCCGCCAATCGTTCGGCCCTCGCCCCGGTCTTCTCGCACCATTTCCCGCTGGCTCGTGCGGCCGAGGCGTTCGCATTCGCGATGAGCAGGCCGCCGGACGCCATCAAGATCGTCGTGACCGTGAATTGAGACACCAACTCACCGCCCTGAGGGGAACAGATGAGAAGACATATGTCCACGCGAAGAACGATCATGCTCACCGCGGCTCTCGCCCTGGCCGCGGCCGGCTGCAGCAGCAGCGGCAGTAGCAGTAGCAGTAGCACC
>Ga0307312_10001703_pt1 | contig 11367 bp, 13 predicted proteins | sample ER_DNA_202_FD_194489 | JGI IMG/M metagenome (GOLD analysis project Ga0307312, IMG submission 194489) | Bulk soil microbial communities from the East River watershed near Crested Butte, Colorado, United States - ER_DNA_202 | ecosystem: Environmental > Terrestrial > Soil > Floodplain | place...
ACCCGGTAATGGTCGGCAGGCTTACTTCGCCTCGCCGTCCCGCTGGCTCCCTGGGGGTACCCGGATGACGATGCACAATTTGTGGGTGGCGAATCGGTGGGTGCCGGCAGAGGTGGGGGTGTCTGCGCGCGAGTCTGAGGTGCTGGCCGCGCTTGGGGAGCATTTGACGAACGCCGAGATCGGCGCCCGACTGTTCATCTCCGTTCGCACGGTCGAGAGTCATGTTTCCTCCTTGTTGCGCAAGCTCCAAGTGAACGATCGCCGAGCTCTGGCAGCTGTCGCCGCGACCCTGCGGCCGACGCCGGCGGCTGCGTCCGGTTCGGGCACGCTGACCGCGGTCGCCGCTCCGCTGCCGTCGCCGTTGACGTCGTTCGTCGGGCGGGTGGCCGAACGGGCCGCTTTGATTGATGCGTTGGATGCGCATCGCCTGGTCACGGCGGTTGGGCCGGGTGGGGTCGGCAAGACACGCTTGGCGCTGAGTGTTGTCGGCGGGATAGCCGACCGGTTCGCCGACGGTGTGTGGTTCGTCGATCTGGTGCCGGTCACCGACCCGTCGATGATCGCGCCGGTGATTGCGGCCGCGCTCGGTCTCGGCGAGCATCAGGGCCGCTCGGCGGAGGACACGGTCGTTGGCTGGCTTGCCGTCCGGGAGACGTTGCTGGTGCTGGATAACTGCGAACACCTGTTGGACGGTGTGGTGGCTCTGCTGGAAAGGCTGCTCGCGGCCAGTTCAGGGCTGTCGGTGCTGGTCACCAGCCGAGCCAGGCTGCTGGTGCCGTTCGAGTGGGTGTTCCCGGTGCCCGGGCTGTCCCTCGAGGCCGACGGCGGCGGCCGGGGCGACGCGGCGGGGTTGTTCCTCGAGCGCGCGGCAGCGGCCGGGAGCAGGTTTACCTCGGACGACTGGGACCGCGTCGCTGCAGTCTGTCGGCGGCTCGACGGCATGGCGCTGGCAATCGAGCTGGCCGCCGCGCGTGTCCCGTCGCTTGGTCTGGATGGGATCGAGGCGGGGCTCGCGGACCGGTTGCGGCTATTGACGGGCGGGCAGCGGATCGATGCCCGGCACCGCTCGCTGCGGTCGACCCTCGACTGGAGCTACGCGCTGTTGGACGAACCGGATCAGGCGATCCTGCGCCGGGTCTCGGTGTTCGCGGCACCGTTCACGGCGGGCGCGGCGGCCGCCGTGCTCGCCGATTGGCCGCCGACGGCCGTAAACGACATCCCGACCATCCTGGCCCGGCTGGCCGAGGAGAGTCTTCTGGTCGCGATCGCCGATCCGACCGGGACTCGCTACCGCGCCCTGGAAACGATCCGGCAGTACGGCGTCGCTCGACTGAACGATGCTGCTGAGTCGATCGAGGTGCTGTCTCGACACGTGCGCTGGTGCCTGGAATCCGGCGCGGCCCTCGAATTGATTCCTGGCGACGACACCGGTGCCTGGCGAACGGCGTTCGATCAGGTTGCCGACGAGTTGCGCGCCGCGCTGAGCTGGGCGGCCGATGATGCTCGTCACCGCCCGCAAGCACACCGGTTGGCGGTCATGTTGGCCGACTTGTGCTTCGTCCGGGGCCTGCTCGCCGAGTCGCAGCAGCGGTACGAGCAGGCGGCCGAGCTTGCACCGGATGACAGCGCCGCGGCCGCTGCGTTACGTGACGCGGCGGGCGCCGCGGAAACCCGACACTTCGGCACCGAGGCGATGCGGCTGCGCCGGGCAGCAGCCGACGCCGCGCTCCGCGCCGGGGATCGAGCCGGCGCTGCTGCAGACCTCGCCCGGTCGGCCGAGTTGATCAACCGTGGGCCGGGGCTGATGGCGACGGCCGCGCCGCGAGGCGCCGTGGAGGCGCTGATCGCCGAGGCGCGATCGCTTGCGGGCGACGACCCGGTCGCTGAGGCTCGGATACTCGTTGCCGAGGCGTTCAACGGCGCCGAGGCCGATCTGGCCACCACCGAGCTCATCGATCGGGCCCTCACGCTTGCCCGCCGCGTCGGCGATCCGCTGATCGAGAGCGCCGCGCTGGATCAGCTCATGGCCGTCCAGCTGGCTCGCGGCGAGGTTCGCGCGGCGGCGGCGAGCGCGTTGCGGCGTACTCAGCTGCTGACCGCGAAGCCGGTGACGGCCGGGTCCGGGTTGGAGTTCTTCGACGCGTTCAGCATGGCGACCGACAGCGCCATCGCCGCCGGTGACCTGCTGGCAGCACGGCAGCTGGCCGAGCGTGCCCGGGATCTGCCATTCCACCGTGAGGAAGGCCACCTGGCCACGGCACGACTGATCGTGGTCTGCGCGTTGGCGGGCGAGTGGGCCGAGGCGCTTGTCCTCGCCGACCGCTTCCGCGAGGGGTGGGAGCGGGCGGGACGGCCACGCGCCGGCAACCTCAGTCGCGCGGCTTATGCCGCGGCGACCATCCACGGGTTACGCGGGGACGACGACGCCCGAGGGGCCTGGTTGCATATCGTCGACGCCCTTGCGACGCCGGGACGGCCGCTGTCGCAGATCCACTTCGGTGAATTCTTCGACGCATTGCTGCTGCTGCACCGGGGCCTCCCGAAACTGGCGATGCAGCAGTTGGCCACGCCACCAGAGCAGTTCCGGGACTGGCACAACGGCCTGTGGCGGCCGTGGTACGCCGCGCTATGGGCTGAGGCGGCCGTCCTCAACGGGCACGAGGACGCCGCCGACCGCATCCGCCGGGCCCGCGTGGCGACCGCGGACAACCCGATCGCCGCCGCCATCGTCAACCGGGCCGCAGCGCTGGCCGGCAACCGTGACGGGCTGATCCCGGCGGCCGCCGCCCTGCAGGCCGCCGGGTGCCGCTATCAATGGGCCAGAACCCTCGTTTTCATCGGCGGTGCGGAACGGGCACGCGGTCAGTCCGCGCTGGCCGCGATGGGCGCCACGCCGATGGCGGTTACGGCCGTGCCTCCAGGATGACGTTGAACGGGGTCTCGGTCGCCCGGCGCACGCGGGTGAACCCGGCCTCCCGCAGCACGATGCCCAGGTGGAGTTCACCGGCTTGCGCACCGAGCCCCAGGCCGACCTCCTACGCCAGCGACGCCGGCGCGCAGATCACGGTGGACAGGCCGTAGAAGGTTCGCCCGACCGGGGTCAAGTTGTCCTCCAACCCGTCACCCGCAAGCGGCTCGACCAGCAGCAGCGTGCCATCTGGCGCCCATGCCTGCCGGATGCGGCGGGCCGCCCCGACCGGATCACCCATGTCGTGCAGGCAGTCGAACAGGCACACCAGGTCATAGCTGGACCGGGAAGCTCCTGGGCGGTCGCGACGTCGAATCTCACCCGCCGGCCCACGCCCGCCTCCTCCGCCGCCGTGCGCACGGCAACGATTCACGGCTCATGGATGTCGAGGCCCACGAACGTCGACCGCCGGAACGCCTCAGCCAGGATGATCGTGGACGCGCCGAGCCCACAGCCGACATCGGCGACGCTCGCCCCGGCCCGCAGCTTCTCGACCACCCCGTCCAGCGCGGGAAGCCACTCGTCGACCAGATGGGCCGCGTAGCCGGGACGGAACAGCCACAGGACGCCGGAGAACAGCCGGTCGTAATGCTCCTGCCAGCCGACCCACGCCCCGGTGCGGAACGCGTCGACCAGGATGTCGTGGTCGGCGTAGCACGCTGCGATGCTCTCGAAGGCCCCGCCGAGGAAGACCGGGCTGTCCTCGTTGGCGACCACCATGGCCTGCTCGGCCGGCAGTTCGAATGTGCCGTGCACCGAGTTGTAGACGACGTAGCTGACGGCCGCCTGGTTGCCGAGCCACTCCCGGACGTAGCGCTCGGTCGTGCCTGTTCGCGCTGCCAGCGTTGCCGAGGTGATTGGCCCAGCGCCGGCCATCGCCTTGTAGAGGCCGAGCCGATCGCCGATATGTAGCAGTAGCCCCGAGATAGCCGCGCCCATGTCGACGACCACCTGCCCGACGAACGCCTCGAGTCTCGCCTCTCGATCGGCTGGGCGTCGATTGTGGTCACGTCCGTCTCCGCCCTTCGCCTGTGGGTCCTTCCCGCAGCAAGACCTTTGGCGAACGTGACGCGGGCGGCATCCGCGCCGGGCACGGACCCGGCACTGAATCTCGCGAATCCGTGGCGGCCACCGATGTCCGGCCGCCGCCGGCGTCACAGGCTGGATCCGACGACAACGTTCGCCGACTGACCGACCTGAGGGAGCACATCAAATGTCCACGCCGACCCATTACGCGATCGCCGCAGAAATCGACCGGCAGCGTCGCGAACACATCGCGGCGAGTTTCGCTGCCAGCCGACGAATGCCCAATGGGCGCCCCCGTCGGCGGCGCCCTAGCTTCCCGCGCCGACGGGCCTCCACCGCCGTACCAACCGCCGCGGCAACCAGCCACAGCCCGACAACCGCCTGACCTGCGTACCACCCCGTCCCCCGTCGCCGCGCCGGCCGCGGGCCCACCCCGAAAGGCGCACCACGTTTACGCTCCGACGCACCCTCGCCACGCTCGTCGGGACACTCTCGGCTTTGGTCACGCTCACGGCCGTCGGGTCAATGCCTATGCCCAGCGGCAACCGCTGACGGACGACAGCAACTCGGTGCAGACGGCACGGACGGTGGGCTCCGCCTCGCACGGCTCGCCGCCGTGGGTGTTTGCCCCGGTCGCTATAGCCGCGGCCGTGCTCACTCTCACCGCGGTGCTCGCGACCATGAAGCTCCGTCACGCGTCGCGCCCGAGCACCGCGCCCGCCTGACACGATGAGCACCCGAAATCCTCGAGTCGGTCTAGTCTGCACCGCCCCGGCCGAGGCGCCGGGATGGCCCCCCGCGAGGACCTGGCTGGTGCTTGCAGGCGGACTAGTCTTCTACTCCGACGTCGAGGATTTCGGCCCGCTCAACGAGATCTATGCCCGGCACATGCCGGACCCACCACCGGCTCGCTCGGCGCCGGCCAACGTCCGGTTGCCGCGCGGCCCGCTTATCTCGATCGACGCGATCGCCGTGCTACCGGCTCCCCCGACGTGACGACGCGCTGCTCGACGAGTACGTGCGCGGGTGTGTCGACAAGTTCGTCACGGGACCAGCGCACCCAGACCCGCTCGTCGACGTGCTGATGCGGCACCAAGTACCGCACCCCGTCGACGCTGATCGTAGAGTCCCCACCCGACGCGGCGGGTCTGCCCGAACACGACCGTGATCGGCTGCTCCGAAGCACATGCAGACGAGCCCGTTCTTCAGTGAGCAGCCGCGCCGGCGGCTGACCGGTCGCGCGATGCGGCGGGCGTTTCAGCCCTGGCGCCCCCGGGAACCGCACATATCGACGTGCCCGGCAGAGAAGCGTCGCCACGAGGCCTGTACCAGATTCGGCGCTCGGAGCACGGCTAGAAATGATCTCCTATTCGGCCCCGGGCAAGCAGTAGCCGTCGATCTGCGTGGCCACGACGCAATTGTTCGCCAGCCTCGACCCGAGCATATGGATCATTCCCGCACGCGGAAGGCGAAGATCCCACTCCTATGCCCATTCGCAGATGGTGAGGTAAGCGCAGCACTTTGCGCTCTGTGGCGCTTGACGTTAGATCCTCGGGCGCCGCGTTTCGAACGCGGGGTCGTGCTGTCATCTCTATCCGTTCAGCCGAGCGACCGTGACGATGCCGATCGTCGCGCTGGTCACGTACAACGTCCCGACTGCCGGGTCCACGGCCAGCGCGCCGGGGTAGTCGTCGACGGGGAGCAGGGGTGACGCGTGGCCGCACGGCTTCGCCGGCGCGCGGTCGCACCGCCAGGTCTGGACGACGGAAACACTCGTGTCCTCAACGTGGCCACGTACACGTCGTGCGTGGTCGGGTCGACGGCCGCCGCGCTCGAACCGAATCCGGCCGGGACACCCGCGCCGGCAGCACCGACCGCGGCTGGCTGGACGTGCTCGGCTACCGCGACGTGCTGACCGCGCGACTCATCGCGGCATCCCGCTCGCGCCCCGTCCGCCCGCGCCACGACCGGGACACAGTGCACCAGCGGACCGGCCGATGCGCCGCCGCCTCACCAGTTCCCAGACGAAGGATGCCGTGCGTGCGCGGACCACGCCGCGCCAGCCTCGATGAACGCGAAGACAAGCACTGCCGCGTTCAGCGGGTAGCCCGCGAACACTGTGGGGCTCGCGACGACCAGCAGCAGGCAAATTGCTGCGGCCAGGTGCCGGCCCGCCAGTAGCGCAGGCACCGCAAGCACCACGCCCGCGGTGGCGACACACGCGAGCACCGTCAGCCACGTGGTGCCACCTCCCTTGGTCCACCCGTCGGCGGCGAGCTGGTCGGCGACAACGGCCCAGCCGATCGCGGTGGTACTCGCGGCAACGACCGCGGCGACTCGCGCGAACATCAGCGTCCCTCCCATCGCCATCACCGTCCTCGGCCCACACCGGCTCGGCGGCGCGAGGAGGCCACTGCGCCGACACCCTTCAACTTGGACCGGAGCGCGCGGCGCGCGGCCGGTCCCAGGTCGTTGACGACCTCGACGAGGACGCCGAGGCGCTCGAGTGAGTCCAGGGCCTTGGCGGCACCGTCGGCGTCGACGCCCTCGTAGAGCTCCAGGCCGATGAATGAGGCGCTAATGGCGCGGGCTAGGCCGCCGGTGTCCGCCACCTCGCCGAGGGGACTGCCGGACAGCACTCGCGCCACGACCGTCTCGATTTCGGCTGTCCACCGCGACATCGCGTAGCCAGCCGCGCGCGCGAGGACCGGGTCGCGCATCGCGCCGGACATGAGCTGGGCCATCATCGCGACGTTGCCCGCGGCGCGCTCCCGCTCGTGCAGTTCGCGGCCCAACTCGAGCAGTCCCGTCAGCGTCGTGACCCGGGCTAGCCGGTCACGGTAGAAGTCGGCGGCCTCGTCGACGGCCTGCCGGCAGGCGGCTTCCAGCAGCTCGCTTACGGTGCCGAAGTGGTAGAAGATCAGCGCCTGGTTGACCTCCGCCTGCGCGGCAATCGTCCGCGCCGACGCGGCCGCCACCCCTTGCTCACGGATGACCTCGGCCGCCGCCTGCAGCAGCTTGGCGCGGGTGCCGCTCACCGCCGGGCCCGCAGCCTCGGCAGGACCGCGACGCCCAGCACCAAGCACGCCAGCATCAGACCGGTCACCGAACCGAACACCGCGCCCTCCACGGCAGCGAACGGTGAAGTCGGCAGGTAGGTACGCACACCGATGATGAAGCCGGCGACCGCGCCGAACCCGGCGCCGACACAGGCACCCAAGGACACCACCCGACCGATGACACGCGAGGGCGCCGCCACGGCAGGGCTGGGCTCCACCGCGGCGGGTCTGACGCCGTAGGCAACCAGCGGCCCCGCGGCAGCGCCGGCGGCCACACCGACAAGCACCAGCACGACCTCCACCGGCACCGGCACGTCGATGGCGCCGCGGTAGAACCGCACCGCGACGAGTTCCGCGACCAACACCAAAAGCGCCGAGACAACGCGGGCAGACCAGTTCGAGGCCGTCCCGGACAGGAAGACTCCGAGAACGAGCCCATCCACCGCGCCGACAAGCGCGCCGAACGCCGCTGCTTCCATCGCGCCGAAGAACGTGCCGACGAACGGCCAGTCCACCGTCCCTGCGACACCTCCCAGCGACGGCCCTGTGCCTGCGAGGAGCGCCGCGCCCCGGCCGACGGCCACAGCCAACACTGTCTTGTCCGGCTTCCGCATTCCGACCCTCCCAGCAAGTTGAGCGGTCGCTCAAACCACTGTAACACCGCGTTGAGCACTCGCTCAAACGCATAGATGGGGAGCGCCGCTCGCGGAATGGGCGCGCCAGGTCTGGAACGACACGCTCCGGTCCCGCGTCCGCGGGACGGAACCCGCGCCGGCCGGGCGGTCCGTCAGCGGAACTCGTGGGCGATGCCTGCGCATCGTGCGAATCGGCACGGTCGACACGCGAACGTGCCCCGGTTCATGCCTCCATACCCGATGTAAACAGCCCGATCTACCAACCCTTGTTTGGCGTACTCAAGCCGCTTTGAGCCATGCGCGGTAGCGCTCGGCGAGGTCGTAGTCGGGGAAGGTGCCGCGTTTCGGTCCTGAGCAGTTTGTTGGGGTAGGTGTTCATGGCTCTCGCGGCGGCGGTGAGGGTGATGTTCTTGGCCGGTCGCAGGTCGCCGAGTTCGGGTGCGACGAGGCCGCGGGTGAGTGACTTGAAGACTTCGCGGGCGATGGCGCGTTTGAGCAGTCGCACGATCTCCGGTGGGTGCGGCCCTTGGCGTGTTGGGCTCGGACGTAGTCGCGGGTGCGGGCATCGCACGCGGCACGCTCGCACGCCCAGTCCAACGCCGCACCCAGATCCCACACCCGGCAGCGGTAGGTCTTGCGCGCCAGCACCTTCGAGTCGTGATCGGTGACGACCACCATCTGCTTGCAATCGGCCAGATCGATCCCGACGATCGCATTCGACACCGGCACCAAAGCGCGCAACCGATCCAGACGCGCGTTGCGGTTGCGATCACCCCGGGGACACGCCATTACCGTTGCCCATGAACGTCCTCCTCCTGCGATGGGACACCAAGCCCGCAGCGCATCAGGGGAACGTTCCTACGTCCTGCATCGACACGCAGAACGTCTTTCTATGCCGCGATTCGGCATAGTGGCCTACCGTTCACACGGTCCCGGCGAAGCAGGACGGCTCGATTAGGCATGGCATCCGGTGTAAGGAACGTCGCCGAGATCGCCGAACCGGCCAATTGCGCGCTGACCTCCCGTGCCAGCGTTGTCTAGGTGACGTCGAAGAGGAGCGGCAGTGGACTGGGGCACCCCACCCGGACCTCAACGGTGGACGTGATCCACACCGTTGGACGGAGGAGTTGCTCGGTGGGCGGTGCTCAACGGCATGACACTAAGGCCTCGGGGTGACCACCCGCATCGGCTATTGGCTTTGGTACGCGGTGCCGGTCACCTGTCTCCTAACCGGCCGGTCGCTGCTTGGCGCACTGATGTATGGCGTGTATGGACTGGTGCGGACGGGGATCGGGCCTCTGGAGCTCGTCTCCGTGCTGTCGCGGATCGGCTCCAGGGTATTCGTGGCTTGGCTAACAGCCGCGCGGCGGCGGCTGCTCGCTGCGCAGGCAGTCGTCCTGTTCGGCGTCGGGGTGTGGTTCGTGCTTTGGTGACGTTATCGGCTGTTGTGGCCGTGGCCGGCTGCCAACCGGCGACGTCGCGGTCGTCCCCACCATCCTCGACAGCGGCCCCGGCGGCGTCGTCTGCCCCCGCCGGCTCGGTGCCGATGGAGCCGACATATCGGCCGCCTGCCCAGTCGGCGATTCTGTCTGTGCGCAACGGGTACGTGTCTCGTACCGCTGGGGTTGCAATCCTATTCCACCCAAATGGTGGCGCAGTGAACGTCTCTATCGCGGGCGCCGGGAGGTTTCGGCTCTGCCCCTCCGACGCCACAGGGCTGCCGGTGGCGGGCGAGGCCTCCTCGTCTTGGGGCCTGGCGTGGCCCGCGGGGCGATGCCTGCTGGCGGCCGGTGGCGACACGGTCCGGCTGCCGGACCCACCGGATGCGCACGTCGGGCTGCTGGTGTTCGCTGCTGGCCCGGAGCAGGCAGTGTCCGAAGTGGGGGTGCACTACCGGCCCACCGACGCCTTCGCCGCCTACCGCTTGGGCGAGGTGACGCCCCAACCGACGCTGCTTCGCGGCGGCCGCGGCCTCGGAACGGCCACCGCCACCGTGTACGAGCAGTGCGCGGCTGGCGTGGCGTACCGGATCGATAACGGCTCTGAGCAACTGACGTGCCGATCCACCGTGACCGGGACGCTCGGCTCAGTCACCGACGGTGTGATCGTCCGAGCGACCGGTTCCGCGGCCGGCCCAACCCCCTTGATCGTCGTTAACTGGCCGCGCCCGCCAGCGTCATAGCCCACGCAGGTCCGCTCGACGGACGGCGTTGCCCTCCTCGCCCACCTCCAGTCGTCTCAGTAGCGGACCGGACCGGTCACCGGAGCGCAACGCGGGAGTCCGCTGACAGCCGCCGTCCATCACTCTCGGCGTTGGCGAATCCCGTACGACCCGTCCGATGTAGGGCCCGGTGAAGGCGCCTCGAATGAAGCAACCTTCGACGTCCGAATCCACTTGGCCGCCCGCGGCCGGGATGACACGACGACAGGCTCCAGCGCATCCGAGGGAACGCACTCAATTCGCCAGATCCGCAAAAAAAGCTCCCTGGTGAGGCGCGGAGCGCGCATAACGACAGCCTCGATATGCGACGGCAGGCACCGAGCCGCGGACGTAATCGGCGCTCTGTGCTTTCAGGCGGCGGCCATCACGGCTCAGAGTCGGACGTTGACGACCTGGAGGACGAGCCCAAGCTCCTGTCCGGCCTGATCGCCCAGCGCCACCCGGCTGGAGCGTCCTTGGCCGGCCGGGTTGGAGTGGCGACAGGGGCGCCCAGGTCGCATCGGTCAGCGGATCCGCCTCAGCCGTTGCAGCCAGGCCGGATGCCGATGACCAAACTCGTTCACCCCCTCGACGGTGGAGCGCGTGGGACCTGCGAGGCCGGACGACAGACTCACAGGTCGTGTACCCTCCGGGCAGATCGTCACCGGGGGGTGGCGACCCGAAGGAGGGGTCCAGAGATGCGTGTTCGTGGGCTTCTACTGTCTTCGACTGCTTTCATTGCGATCTTGATGGGCCTGGTTGCGCCCGGGGTAGCCCAGGCAAGCGGCTCCACGGTGATCGCGACGTACGTTGTTCACGGGAAAGGTGGCAACGGTGGTATAGGGACTGTTGGGTCTCTTGAAGGCACCTTGCTCGCCGACGGCACCGCTACAGGCAGCGGACAGGTGACAACCACGACACCGGGCGGCCCCTTCACTTTCCAGGTTCAGGCCGTTGGTTGGGTGGCGGTTTCGCCCACGACCTATGGCATTCTGACGGTGGCTAGCTTCGGAGGGTCAGATTGCGTTCTCTTGCCTGTGGGAGTTGCTAAGCCCGGTCCCGCGCACCACACCCTTACCGGCAACTGCTCCGACCCGGCCGTCTTCGTCGGGACGTACGGCAAGGTCACACCAACAAGCTAGCGAGACAGGAGCGTGGTGCTCCCGCTCGCCGCACGCGTTCGCCACTTGGAGACTGGGCTGTACCCCACCGCCGCCTGCGGCAATTTGTGCCGGCTCGAGGTCGGCTACATCTCCTCGCCCGACGGCGGAGCGCACTGGGGTCCGGCAACCCAACTCGCCGGGCCGATGGCGCCAAGCCAGATCGCGTTGACCTCGCAAGGCCCGATGGTCGGTGACTACATCTCGACGTCGCTCACGGGCGGACTTGCGACGACCCTGCTCGCGGTCGGCCTTCAGCAGCCGACCTCGACAACGTTCGATGAGGCGATGTACGCGCCAAGGTCCCGGCTCGGGGTGG
>Ga0307312_10001704_pt1 | contig 11365 bp, 12 predicted proteins | sample ER_DNA_202_FD_194489 | JGI IMG/M metagenome (GOLD analysis project Ga0307312, IMG submission 194489) | Bulk soil microbial communities from the East River watershed near Crested Butte, Colorado, United States - ER_DNA_202 | ecosystem: Environmental > Terrestrial > Soil > Floodplain | place...
CGAGAGCAATAGCAACTCGACGGCTTGCTCGACCTGCTCGTCGGTGAGGCCGACCGCAGCGGTTCGGGGCGGGCCGCCGCTGTTGTTGACGAGAATGTCGATCCCGCCGAAGGCCGTGAGCGTGCGGTCGACGAGGCGCTTCAGGTCGGCCGGGTTCGTGACGTCTCCTCGCACCGCGAGTGCGCCGAGCCGCTCGGCCTCGGGTTCGAGCACCTCGCGGCGGCGGGCGAACATCGCGACGTTCGCGCCCTCGGCGGCGAACGCTTCGGCGATCGCGAGGCCCATGCCCGCGGACGCGCCGCAGACGATCGCCGTGCGGCCGCTCAGCCCGAGGTCCATGTCCCTCCCGCGCTGATCGTTGTCGCCTCGGCTCCAGCGACGTCGCGCGCGTATAGATGTTCACGCGCGCGCGCATCCCCACCCGGGAGGGGATGAGAGTCCACCCGCCGCCCGCTGCGAGCGTACCCGCTAATTCGTGCCGTGTCTGTGCCGGGGTTGTGCCGACTCAGGGCCAATTCGTGCACCGCTACGCGGCGGTGCCGAGGACGCCCACGACCTCGCGAACCGCCGCCGCGGACGCCTCGAGCGCACTCCGCTCGTCGTCGCTCAGGTCGAGCTCGACGACCTCCTCGATCCCGCCCGCACCGAGCTTGACCGGGACGCCCATGTAGAGCCCGTCGATCCCGTACTCGCCCTCGAGGTACGCGGTGCACGGCAGCACGCGGTGCTGGTCGAGCATCACCGAGTCGACCATCTGCGCGGCCGCGGCGCCGGGCGCATACCACGCGGAGGTGCCGAGCAGCTCGACGACCTCGCCGCCGCCCTTCGCGGTCCGCTCGACCATCGCCGCGATCCCCTCCTCGGGGACGAGCCTCCGCAGCGGAATCCCGCCGACGGTGGTCGCCGAGACGACGGGCACCATCTGGTCGCCGTGGCCGCCGAGCACCATGGCCGTCACGTCTTTCACCGACGACCCCGTCTCCCAGGCGATGAAGGTCGAGAAGCGCGAGGTGTCGAGAATCCCGGCCATCCCGAAGACTCGCTCCTTGGGCCAATCCGACACGTTCAGCGCGACATGGCACATCGCGTCGAGCGGGTTCGACACGACGATCAGCACGGCGTCGGGGGACTGCTCGACGACTTCCTCGGTGACCGGGCCGACGATCTTCTCGTTCGTCGTCACCAGGTCGTCGCGGCTCATGCCCGGCTTGCGCGGCACGCCGGCCGTGATGACGACGACGTCGGAGCCGGCGCTCGCCTCGTACCCGTTCGACCCAACCATGGTCGGCTCGTACCCCAAAACCGCGCCCATCTGGTTGATGTCGAGCGCCTTGCCCTGCGGGAGGTTCTCGACGATGTCGACGAGCACGACGTCGCAGTAGTCCCGCGTCGCGAGTACCTGCGCGCACGTCGCGCCGACGTTTCCCGCGCCGACGACCGTGACCTTGCGACGGCTCAAACCCGCGCCCCGACGGCGTCGATGATCGCGTCGGCGACCTCGCTCGTGCCAACTGCCGTCGGGTCGTCGCGGGTGGGCTTCATGTCGTAGGTCACGCTGCGACCCTCCCTGATTACCTCGGCGATTGCGCCCTCGAGCCGGTCGGCGGCCTCGGCCTCGTCCAGGTGCCTGAGCATCAACATCCCGGAGAGCATCATCGCCATCGGGTTGACCTTGTTCTGGCCCGCGTACTTGGGCGCGGAGCCGTGCGTGGGCTCGAAGACCGCTGCATGCGTGCCGAAGTTCGCCCCGGGTGCGAGCCCGAGCCCGCCGACCAGGCCCGCTGCGAGATCGGAGACGATGTCGCCGTAGAGGTTCGGCAGCACGAGCACGTCGTACTCCTCGGGCCGCTGGACGAGCTGCATGCAGAGGTTGTCCACGATGCGGTCCTCGAACTCGAGATCGGTGTTCTCCTCGGCGACCTCGCGCGCGACGCGGAGAAAGAGCCCGTCCGAGAACTTCATGATGTTCGCCTTGTGCACGGCCGTGACCTTGCGCCGGCCGTTGCGGCGCGCGTAGTCGAAAGCAAACTCGACGATCCGGCGGCTTCCCTCCACGGAAAGCGGCTTGATCGAGATGCCCGAATGCGGAGGCATGCGGCCGCCGCGCGCCTCGATCCACTCGGCGAGCTCGGTCGCGTGCGCAGTCCCTTCCTCGTACTCGATCCCCGCATAGAGGTCCTCGGTCGCCTCGCGGACGATGATCAGATCGACGTTCTCGTAGCGCGAGCGCACTCCGGGATAGCTCTTGCACGGCCGCACCTGGCCGTAGAGGTCGAGCGTCTTGCGGAGCGTGACGTTGACCGAGCGGAAGCCGCCGCCGACCGGAGTCGTGATCGGCCCCTTCAGCGCGACCCCGGTGCGTTTGATCGAGTCGAGGACGTGCTCGGGCAGAGGGTTGCCGCCGTACTGCTCCATGACGTCCGCGCCGGCCTCCTGAACGTCCCATTCGAGCCCGACGCCCGTGGCCTCGAGCACCCGCCGAGTTGCCTCCGCCAGCTCCGGCCCAGTGCCGTCGCCGGGGATCAAGGTGACCTCGTGTGCCACGGCGCGTGACTCTAGCTGAGGGCTGTACGCTTCCCGCCGTATGAACGACTTCAAGCCCGGTCTCGAAGGCGTCATCGCCGTTCAGACCGAGATCGCGGAGCCGGACCGCGAGGGTGGCTCGCTCCGCTATCGCGGTGTCGACATCGAGGAGCTCGTCGGCCACGTGCCGTACGAGAAGGTCTGGGGGCTCCTCGTCGACGACGACATCAACTCGGCGATGCCCGACCCCGAGCCGTACGAGCCGGCGGGCCTGACCGGCAACGCGCCTTCCGACCTCCAGACCGAGACCGCCCGGCTCTCCGGGTACTGGAAGCTCGGCAAGCTGAACGAGATCTCGGACGAGCAGGCCCGCGAGGACCTCGGCCGTCTCTCGGCGCAGATGATGGAGATCGTCGCGCGATCGGCCGCGAAGGCCGAGGGTCGCGAGCCGGCGGCCGACGACGTGGTCGCGCAAGGCGACACCGCAGCCGAGAAGTTCCTGCTGCGCTGGCGCGGCGAGGCCGATCCCAAGCACGTGAAGGCGATCGATACCTACTGGATCTGCACGGCCGAGCACGGCTTGAACGCGTCGACCTTCACGGCGCGCGTCGTGGCGTCGACCGGCGCCGACTGCGGCGCGGCGCTCTCGGCGGCCGTCGGGGCGCTCTCCGGCCCGCTCCACGGCGGTGCGCCTGCCTACGTGAAGCCGATGCTCGAGGAGGTCCAGGAGATGGGTGATCCGGAGCGCTGGGTCCGCGAGGCGCTCGCGAAGGGCAAGCGGATCATGGGCTTCGGTCATCGGATCTACCGCGCCGAGGACCCGCGCTCGAGGATTCTCAAGCGCACGGCAAAAGAGCTCGGCTCGCCGCAGGTCGAGGTCGCGGAGGAGCTCGAGCAGGTCGCGCTCAAAGCTCTTCAGGAGAAGCATCCCGAGCGGGTTCTCGCGACCAACGTGGAGTACTACTCGGCGATCGTCCTCGACGTCGCCGAGATCCCTCCGCCGCTCGCGCCCGCGATGTTCGCCTGCTCGCGCGTGGCCGGCTGGTCGGCGCACATCCTCGAACAGAAGCGGACCGGACGCCTGTTCCGGCCGTCTGCCGTGTACGTCGGCCCGTCAGAGCGCTCCCTCACGTCGGTTTGACGCTCGCTGAGGCAGCCGCCCGCGCGGACGAGTTGGCGAAGGGCGGCAACGAGCGAGAGCTCGCCGACCTCCGCCGCGAATGGGCCGACGAGCTCGACTTCGCCGCGCGCTCCTCGGACTACCGCGAGCGGGTGGCGGCATACCGCGCGATCGGCCAGTTCCGGTTTCGCCAGAAGACCGACCTCCTGCGGCGCGGGCTCGAGGACGAAAGTCCGGCCTGCCGCGGCTCGGCGCTGCTTTCGCTGGAGCTGCTCTCGCGCGACGCGCCGCGCGAGATCAATGCCGTCCGGCCCCTGCTGCACTCGATGGCGAACGCAGACGAAAACCCGGCCGTCCGGCGCCTCGCGGTGATCGCGCTTCGCAACGGGTCGCCACAGCGCGACACGCTCGTCCTGCTCCAGGGGATCGCCGACGAGGACGGCCTCGAACGGGACCTGCGCGAAACCGCAGCGAAGGTCGCTGCAGGGCTGGAGAAGAAAGCCAGGACCCGCTAAGGCGTCGCTTGCGATGCCGACGTAGAGGGCGTGCGGGCTTCGCCCGTGCGCCCGTCTATCGGTGACAGGGGCAGGCGCTACCGCGGAGCTCGCGCCCGCAGGACGGGCAGATTCGCCGCCGCTGGCGCCATTCGAGACCGTTCTTCCGGAGCCCTGCGATCGACATCATGAGGCCGGCCGCAGTCGTCGAGACCAGCAGCACCGCCAGGTGCGGATCGAGGCTCATGGCCTCTTGTTCCGCTTGCTCACTCGCGTGAAACGTCGGTACGGCGGGCGTGCGGATGGCTTCGGAAGTAGACGTCGCGGCGCCGGCGGTCGCTCACGTGCGTGTAGAGCTCCGTGGTGCCGAGATCCGCGTGCCCGAGCATCTCCTGGACGCTGCGGAGGTCGGCGCCGCCTTCGAGCAGGTGCGTCGCGAACGAGTGGCGCAGAAGGTGCGGGTGGACGCGCTCCGGCTCGAGCCCGGCGCGCTCCGCGAGTCGGCGCAGAATCAGGAACGCGCCGGCACGGGTGAGGGCGCCGCCCTGGGCGTTGAGGAAGAGCTCGGGGCGGTGGCGGCGGTCGAGGTAGGGCCTGCCGTGCGCCAGGTAGCGCCGCAGTGCCTCGATCGCGTGGCGCCCGACCGGCACCACACGCTGCTTGCCGCCCTTGCCGGTGCATGCGACTAGGCGCCGTTCCAAGTCGACGTCCGTCTTTCCGAGGCCGACCGCTTCGCTCACCCGTAGGCCCGCCCCGTAGAGGAGCTCGACAAGGGCGCGGTCGCGAAGTGAGCGAGGCGTCGTTCCCGGTGCGGCTTCGATCAGTCGCTGGGCCTCTGCTGCGGACAGCGTTCGCGGCAGGCGCCGGCGGCGCCGGGGGAGCTCGAGCGCCGCGGCTGGGCTGTCCGTACGGGCGCCGAGCAGGATCAGGTGCCGGAAGAACGAGCGCACCGCGGCGACGCGGCGCGCGATCGTGGCGGGGGAGAGGCCGGCCGCCTGCAGGTCTGCCAGCCAGCGCTCGAGATCCTCGGAGGTTGCCTTCGACGGCGGCCCTCCGAGCCAGTCCGCGAGCGCCCGCAGGTCGCGCCGGTACGCATCGACGGTCTTCGGCGCCCGCCGGGCGGCGAGCAGGGCGAGGAAGCCCTCGACCTCGGGGTCGGCAGCCGGATCGGCTCGCGGCGTAGCCATGCGACCTTCTTGCTTCGCCTCCGGCGCGAGAACGCCTCTAGAGTCCCCTCGTGCCCGAAGGCCCGGACGAAGCGGCCGAGCTCTACGACGCAGCAGCGGAAGAGCTCGACCAGGCGGCGAAGCACTGCCGCACCGCGGCCCGCCACTTCCGCGATCGCGAGATCCCCCGCGGCGCGGCGCACGCCTGGGCCGCGTTCGGCCACATCCGCGCCGCGGAGGAGTCGCTGGACTCGCAAGCGAAGACCCACGCTCGGAAGTCGAACCCCGTCTAGTCCGAGCGCGGCGGGATCGTCTCGCCGCGCTCGATCCACGCCTGCAGCTGCTCCTTGAAGGTCTCGAGCGAGCCGTGCCACTCGATGCCCTCGGCCATCTCGTCCGAGATCGGGCCGAATGCGCTCAACTCGTGGCGGAGCACCGTGCCGCCGCCGTCGTCCTCGAACTCGTAACGATGGTTCAGCGTGATCCCGCCGCCGAGCATGTGGCTCGTGGTCGAGTAGCCGGACGGCGGATCCCACCATCCGATCGTGGCGTAGAGCTTGCCCGTGCCGTCGCCCCAGTCCTCGTAGATCTGGCCGCCGACTCGGCGGTCGTTGACGACGCCCTTCAGGCGGTCCTGCCCGTAGCTGACCTGGAACCACTTGCCGGTATCGAGGAAGGCTTCGAAGACCTCCTCCCGCGGCTTGGCGAACCGCAGCTCGTTCGTGAACGCGATGTGCTTAACGGGGTGCATCACTCCTCCTTCTGCAGGTGGCGCTCGAACGCCAGTAGCTGTGAGGCGGACGCCTGCTGGAAGGCGTTCAGCCAGCGCTCCAGCTCGCGCTGGATCGGAACGGCGTTGAGCTCGTTCCAGCGCTCGCGGCCCTCGCGGCGGACGAGCACGATGCCGGCCCGCTCGAGCACGCCGAGGTGCTGCATCACGGCGAAACGCGAGAGCTGGGGCAGCACCTCGCAGAGCGCGGTCGTCGTCTTCGGGCCGTCACGAAGCGCGTCGAGCAGCGCCCGCCGGTGCGGGGAGCCGAGGGCCTTCCAGACCCGGGCGTCTTCCTCCATTACGTGATAAAAATATCACATATAGTCTGAAGATCAAGAACGCGGATGCGACTTGTCGTAGACGCGGCGTAGGCGAGCCGCGTCGACGTGGCTGTACATCTGCGTCGTCGAAAGCGAGCTGTGCCCGAGCAGCTCCTGGATCGTCCGCAGGTCGGCGCCGCCCTCGAGGAGGTGGGTCGCGAACGCGTGCCGCAGTCGGTGCGGATGGGGCAGTAGGCGGCGCAGCGTGCTCGTGTCGAGCCGGCGCCCGCGCGCGGAGAGGAAGAGCGCGTTCTCGGCGCCGCGGGCAAGGCTGGGTCGCGCCCGGCGGAGGTAGACGGCCAGCCGGTGCGAGGCCTCCTCGCCCAGCGGCACGACGCGTTCCTTGTCGCCCTTGCCTCGCACGTGGACGAGCTCTTGCTCGAAGTCGACGTCCGCCAGGTCGAGATCGACCGCCTCCTGTGAGCGAAGGCCTGCCGAGTAGACGAGCTCGACCATGGCGCGGTTACGGACGGCCAGAGGCGAGGAGCCGTCGAGCGCAGCGAGCTCGCCGTCGACCTCCTCCGGCCGCGGCGCGTCGGGCAGCCGCCGCGGGCGGCGCGGCGCGAACGAGGCATCCGGGACGCGCTCCGGCCCGAGCGCGTGGCGCAGAAACGCCCGCACCGCGGCGAGCTTGCGTCCGATCGTCGTAGGAGCGAGCTTCCGCGGCCGCGCACGCCCGAGCTCGGCCGCGTAGTCGGCGAGCACGCGCACGTCCACGTCCTCGAGCCGAGTGCCGCGCCGCTCGAGCCAGCGCGCGAACTCCCGCACGTCGACGCCGTAGGCCCGCCGAGTGGCCTCCGACAGCGCCGGGCTCGCGAGGAACCGCTCGATCTCTCTGGTCACGGCGACGAGTTCGCCGCCGCGGCTCAGAATCCGTTACGCGACGGCTGAGATGATCTCTTCGCTCAGGCTCGGGAACTTCTGCAGGAACTCGACCCGCTCGGCCTTGAAGCGCTCGACCAGGGCGCGGTATTCGTCTTCGCGGCGCTGCTCCGAGTAGAGCCGGTGTGGCTGCAGGATCTCGAGCTCGTCGATCCCGGGCACCGCTGACGCCACGAGGTAGCCGAAGTCGGGATCGCGCTCCCATCCGATCGTGCCCTCGGCAATTCCCTTCACGATCGCGGAGGAGTGCTTGATCCGCACCTTGCGCGAGCGCTCGTCGTCCTCGGGCCCGCCGACGCGCCCGGTGTTCATCACGTAGACCTCGAGTGGGTGCTCTGCGAGGAGCTCCAGGAACCGGTTGCCCTGCAGGTCGTGCGGCATCGGGAAGAACGGGTTCGTCCCGGGCACGCGCAGGAACTTGCCGGCCTCGTCCGCGCCGCCCGCGCTCGTGCCCGTGGTCTCGCCGAGCATGAAGAACGCCGCCGCCTGCGGGCCTTCGAGCTTCGCGACCGCGGGGACGATGTTCTCGTTCTTGTTCAGGATCAGGAGGAAGTGCGCCTCGTCGATCTCGTCGGCGGAGGCGGCCTCGATCACGGAGAACGGGAAGGTGGCGCGCCCGTTCGACGTGTAGTTCGTGTCGTAGAAGTCGACCTCGTCGCCGTGCTGCGAGACGTTCTCGAGGTACGAATCGGGCTGCGTGACGGCGCCGTAGATCGTCGGCTCGTCCTCCGGGTTGAGCCCGAACGTCTTCGCGAAGCAGCCGTTCTCGGTCGCGTAGACGCGGCCGTCCGGCATCCACGCGACGAAGTCGTCCTGGACGGGCAGCGAGCCGTTCTGGCGGGTGAAGGTGGTCGTCGTCTTGCCGGTGCCCGAGAGGCCGACGATCAGGCCGACCCGCTTGCCGCGCTCGGTGGGGATGATCTTGCAGCCGGCGTGGAGCGGGATCCCGCCGCGGTCGTAGACGAGCTTGTTCCACATCCGCAGGCCGCCCTTCTTCGACTCGCCGAAGTAGTCCGAGTTGAGGACGCGCGTGACGCCCTGCTCGAGGTCGACGGCGATCAGCCGGTCATCGGGGTAGCCCTCGGCTTTCAGGTTGGGCGTGTAGATGACCGTCAGTTCCGGCTCGAGCTCTTCGTCCTCCGGCGAGAAGTAGAGCTGCTGCTGCATGCCCGCGATGTTCGCGTTTGCGGCCTCGATGTAGAGCCGCGCTGCGACTCGGAACTCGGGGTCGTTGCCGATGTAGCCGTCTACGATCACCATCTCCTGCTCGGCGATGTACTCGTCCTGCGCCTCGGCCCAGCGCTCGCCTTCGTCGCGGGTGATCGCCTGGTTCTGGCCGTCGGGCTCGTCGGTGACGATGAACGTCGAGCCCTTCGAGCGGTTCACGACCTCGGTCTGGACGTTCAGGTTCCCGTAGCGGGTCGGCTTGGCGTTCGGCATCTCCGCCGCGAGGTCCTTGAGGGCCTGCGCATCCGGGTTGTCCACAACGCTTTTCGCGTCCGGCAGCCGAAAAAGCATCCTTGCCACGCGCGGGAGTCTACCGGCGCCCCTTCGGCACAATGGCGGCATGCCGCCGGACTCGCTGGCAGAGCGTAGGGACAACGTGATCGCGCGCCTGCGGAGGATCCGCATCTGGTTGCTGCTCGTGATCGGCGGCGTCGCGGTGGCGCTGCTTCCCTGGACGGCGTACCTGAGCGCGACGCTGCCGTCGAAGCACCTCACGCAGCACTGGGACATCGCCTGGGCGGGGCTCGACCTGTTCGAAGCCGTCGCGCTCGTCTCGTTGTTCGTCGCGATGGTGCGGCGCTCCCCGTTCGTGCCGATGTTCGCGGCCGTCGGCGGCACAGCGCTGCTCTGCGACGCCTGGTTCGACCTGACGACGTCCGGCCGCGGGTTCTACTGGGCGCTGGCCGAGGCGCTCGGGGCGGAGCTGCCGCTCGCGGCGCTGTGCTTCTGGCTCGCCTTCGAGGTGAGCGAGGCGATCGGCCTCAGCGCTGCAACAGGCGCGGCTTCGGTAGCTGCCCCTCGGCCCACATTGCCGCGAGACCGACCCGAGGCAGACCCAGAGCCCGCTCGTAAAGGAGGTAGCGAGGCTCCCAGCGCGGGAAGAACTTCGCGTTGAAGCGGTAGAGCCGCTCGATCTGGAAAACCGCGTCGGCGAAGAGGAGGCCGCGGCCGAAAAGCCGCTGCAGCCGCCCGCGCGGGTCGTGGATGAACCGCGCGAAGGCGGCGAAGTTCAGCGAAGCCTCGTCGATCCCGCGCTCGCGGAGCTGCTCCAGGCCGCGGGCGACCAGGAACTCGGTCAGGCCGTTCGGCGTGTCGTGATCGCGACGCATGAGCGAGAGCGAGACGGCGGCGCGCCCGTAGCTCGGCGCGAAGTGCAGGAACCCGCGGATCCGTCCTTCCCCATCGCGGCCGAGGACGACGAGGCTGTCGCCGTGGTCCTCGCGGCGGAGCGCGTCCAACGACATCGCGAACCCGCGCTCGTTTGAGCCACCGCGCCAGCTGCTGCTAACCCTCTCGAGCCCTTCGAGGTCTTCGTGCGAGAGCTCGGCGAGCTCGTGGAGGGTCGCGCGGAAGCCCTGCTTCTCGAGCCGCGTCACCGATTGACGGACCTTCCGGATCGGCCGCCCCTCGAGCGAGAACGCGCGCGTCTCGACGACGGCCTCGTCGCCGAGGTACAGCGAGTGCAGGCCGAGTTGGCTCCAGAGCGGCAGCAGCCGGTCGCCGACCCCGAGGGCTGCGACGTGCAGGCCCCGAGTCTCGGCGAAGGCGCTCAGCTCGTGGAGCAGGCCGGGGATCGCCTCGTCGGGCCCGACCGGGTCGCCGGATACGAGCAGGACGCCCGCCTCGACGCGGTAGCCGAGGAACGCCCGCCGGTCGGCGCTGAAGAGGTAGTGCTGGTCGCGGCGGAGCTTGAAGTACGCGAGCGTGTCGGCTCCGTGTCGCCGGACAAGCTCCCTAGCGGCGCGCCGCGTCTCGCCGCCCGGGAACGAGCGGGGCGCGGCGAGGGGGCGAAAGACGAGGTACGCGCACCAGAGCAAGAGCAGCAGGCCGGCCGCGCCGACGGCTTCGTCCACGCCGCCGAGGTCTTCACGGAACGCGATCGGGCCGTCCTGCCAGAGCAGCGCGTTGTACGTCTCGCGCACGACGGCCGAGAGCGACGTTCCCCAGGGTGCCGCGAGCCAAATCGTGAGCCCGCAGAGCAGGAGCCCGCCACCGGCGATCAGCGGAATCCGCTTCAGCGCCGAGCGGACACTCACTGGGTCGTGCCGCACGCAGAACGACGAGCGGCCGAGCCAGAGGAGCCCCGCCACGGCGAAGCTCGCGCCTGCCTCCTCGAGATCGAGCCCCTTGAGCAGGTTGAGCACGCCGAGGCCGACCAGCACCACGACCGCCAGCCTGAGAGCGCCCTGACGGCGGCGCCAGAGGTACGGCGCCGTGACGAAGAGCACCATCGAGGCGGGAACCGCGATCGCATGCGAGATCTTGAGCGCGGCGAACGGGGCGATCTGCAGGAGCAAGTGGTCACGCCACTGGATCCCGGGCGTCACCGCCGATGCGAGGTTGACGAGGCCGGCCAGGACCGCCGCGAGGGCGGCGAGCCGCGGCAGCACCGCGGCGCGGCGCAGGATGCGGAGGGGATGCGGCCGCACGTGGAGGCCGAGACACCAGGCCGCGGTGTCGCGGCGAGAGGGAACCAAGTCTCGCCAGTCCTTGGCGACGAGCCACACCCCGCCGAACAATGCGGCTGCCGCGACGTGCCCGTCCCGGTCGACTCGGTGAATCAGCGCCGCGGCGCTCAGCGACAGGAGGAGCGCCGCTCCGAGGTGCCACTCATGGATGCGCGCCCCGAGGACGTAGACCCTCGGGCCCAGACGATGACGTTCGATTCGGAGCACAACCCTCGACAGCACGATAGCCGTGGTGTCGGCTTCTTGCGCCGTCCGCATGAGGGGTCGATTCGGTAGGTTCCGAGGCGTGGAAGCCGAGCACGACGTGCTTGTTGTCGGAGCCGGCTGCGCGGGCATGCGCGCGGCCATCGAGGCGCACGACGCGGGCGCCGACGTCGCGCTGATCTCGAAGAT
>Ga0307312_10001706_pt1 | contig 11360 bp, 11 predicted proteins | sample ER_DNA_202_FD_194489 | JGI IMG/M metagenome (GOLD analysis project Ga0307312, IMG submission 194489) | Bulk soil microbial communities from the East River watershed near Crested Butte, Colorado, United States - ER_DNA_202 | ecosystem: Environmental > Terrestrial > Soil > Floodplain | place...
CTGTCGACCTCTGGGGCCAGCAGTACCTGGACGGCGAGGCCACGCCTGCGGACGTCGCGGCCGAGTCGGCTCGTGCAGCGAAGATCGTTGGCGCCACCACCCCGACAGACCCGTCGCTCGCCCAGACGCGCAAGCTACTGGTGGCGATGTTCACGGCGTACGGCAAGGCGATGGAGCAGCGCGCGAAGCACCGAGACGCGGGTGACCACATCTTCCACGCCTACGGGCTGGCGAACTTTGCCCACGATGTGCTGCTGAAGGCCGAGCCTGGGCTTGCCAAACGCGGCTGCGACGTGGCACCTCTGCTCTAGCTCCCGTCTCGCGGACAAGCGCTCCGCGCTGCTGCACAATCTCCGCATGGAGCCCGCCGACCTGCTCTCGCGTGTGCGAGACCACATTCGCCGGCTCGAGCTGATCCTGCCGGACGGAGAGGTGACCGTACTCGTCTCCGGCGGCGCCGACTCGACGTGCGCCTGGCACGTTCTCCGCGAGCTCGGCTACCGCGTTTCCGCCCTCCACGTCAACCACGGCCTGCGCGGAGAAGAAGCCGACGAGGACGCTCGCTTCTGTCGCGAGCTGATGGAGGCCGAGATCGTCGACGGGCGTGGCGGGACGACGGAGGTTGAGCTACGCGAGATTCGGTACGGCTTCGCGACCGACCGGCTTCGCGCCACGGGTCACACCGCCTCCGACCAGGTCGAGACGGTCCTCTATCGGCTGGTGACGAGCGGCCGCGCGACAGGGATCAAGCCGAAGCGCGAGGACGGAGTCGTCCGTCCGCTGCTGCCGATCTGGCGGAGGGAGACCGAGGCCTACTGCCGGGCGCAGGGGCTCGACTACCGCAATGACAGCACCAACAGGGACACGACACGCGGGCTGATCCGAGAGCGCATCCTGCCGCTCCTGCGCGAGATTCACCCCGCCGCCGACGACAACCTCCTACGCGCCCTCGAGCAGCGCCCGACGCTCCAGCCTGCCCTCGCCGAGCTGATCGGATCGACGACCGGCTCGAAGCGGCTCGATCTCGGCAATGGGGTCCAGCTCGTCCGCGAGTACGACCGCGCGTGGCTCGAGCGCGGGCCCGTGGCGCTCGAGGGAGCGGTTCGTTGGGGCGAGTGGATGATCGAGTCCGAGCTCGCAGGCCTTAAGGTACGAGGCTGGAGGCCGGGCGACAGGCTCGCCGGCCGGCGCAAGAAGATTCAAGACGTGTTTGTCGATGCCAAGATCCCCCGCTCGGAGCGCGAGGCGTGGCCCCTCGTGGTGCGCGGCGACGAGGTCGTTGCTGTCCCAGGAGTTGTCGAGCACCCCGAGGTGAAGGCCGAGCGTGTCTCAGGCTGAGCTCGAAAGCGCCGTCGGCGAAGTTCTGATCGACAAGGAGGCGCTGAGCGCCCGGATCGCCGAGCTTGGCGCCGAGATCTCCACCGATTACGCGGGCCGCGACCTGCTGCTGATCGGCGTCCTCAAGGGGGCGGTCTTCTTTATGGCCGACCTGATGCGCAAGCTGACGATCCCCTGCGAGGTCGACTTCATGGCGATCTCGAGCTACGGCGCGTCGACCGACTCCTCCGGCGTCGTCCGGATCCTGAAGGATCTCGACATCAACATCGAGGGGCGCGACGTGCTCGTCGTCGAGGACATCATCGACTCCGGCCTGACGCTCTCGTACCTGATGCGGAACCTCGAGTCCCGCGAGCCCGCGACTCTGGAGGTCTGCGCGCTCCTGACGAAACCCGACCGCCGAGAGATGGAGGTTCCCGTCCGCTATGTCGGCTTCGAGATTCCGAATCGCTTCGTGATCGGCTACGGCCTGGATTTCGGGGAGCGGTATCGCAACCTCCCCTACGTCGCTGTGCTCAGCGACGACGCCCTGCCCGAAGACATTTAGACCGCGGATAGCCCAAATGGGGCGATTGGTCGCCCTCATGCACCCTGGTACCCTGCCGATAGAGGTTTCGTGAACCGGTTCTTCCGCAGCGCACTCTTCCCCTTGTTCGTAATCGTGCTGCTCGTCTACCTGGCGAGCCAGACGCTGATCCCGCACGGGAACAACACGCAGAAGGTCACCTATTCGGAGTTCCGCAACGACATTCCAGCCAAGAAGATCGCCAGCGCCGAGTTCAACCCCAGCAAGCGGCAGATCAGCGGCAAGCTGACCGACGGTAAGAAGTACTCGGTCCACTACCCGGCCGACCAGTCGGTGCCGGGGATCGAGACGGCGCTCCTCAACAACGGCATCCAGTACGACTCGAAGGGCACGGGCAACTGGTCCTGGATCGGCTTCTTTACCTCGCTGCTGCCTTTCGTGCTGCTGTTTGCCTTCTGGATCTTCCTGATGAACCAGGTCCAGGGCGGCGGCTCTAAGGTGATGAGCTTCGGCAAGAGCCGCGCCAAGCGGATGGCGCCGGACTCGCCGAAGATCGGCTTCAAGGATGTCGCCGGTGTGGACGAGGCCGTCGAGGAGCTACACGAGATCAAAGAGTTCCTCGAGAACCCAAAGAAGTTCCAGGCGCTCGGCGCGCGGATCCCGAAGGGCGTGCTGCTCTACGGGCCGCCCGGCACCGGTAAGACGCTGCTCGCTCGCGCCGTCGCCGGTGAGGCGGGCGTCCCGTTCTTCTCGATCTCCGGCTCGGACTTTGTCGAGATGTTCGTCGGTGTCGGGGCCTCGCGCGTCCGCGACCTCTTCGAGCAGGCCAAGCAGGCCGCCCCGTGCATCGTCTTCATGGACGAGATCGATGCCGTCGGCCGCCACCGTGGCGCCGGCCTCGGCGGGGGGCACGACGAGCGCGAGCAGACCCTGAACCAGCTCCTCGTCGAGATGGACGGGTTCGAGCTGAAGGACAACATCATCTTGATCGCGGCCACGAACCGGCCGGACATCCTCGACCCGGCGCTGCTGCGCCCCGGCCGCTTCGATCGACAGATCGTCGTCGACCGGCCTGACCGCATCGGCCGCCGCAAGATCCTCGAGGTGCACGCCAAGGGCAAGCCGATCGCGCCCGAGATCGATCTCGACACGCTCGCCGCCGGCACGCCGGGCTTCACCGGCGCCGACCTTGCGAACCTCGTCAACGAGGCCGCCTTGCTCGCCGCTCGCCGCGGCAAGAAGGTGATCCAGCAGGAGGAGCTCGAGGAAGGGATCATGCGCGTGATCGCCGGGCCCGAGAAGAAGACCCGCCTGCTCTCCGAGGAGGAGCGGAAGATCACCGCCTACCACGAGCTCGGCCACGCTCTCGTCGGTCACTACCTCGAGCACACCGACGATGTGCACAAGATTTCTGTGATCAGCCGCGGCCAGGCGCTTGGGTACACGATCTCGCTGCCGCGTGAAGACCGCTACCTGACGACGAAGACCGCGCTGATGGAACAGCTGGCAATGACTCTCGGCGGCCGCGCTGCGGAGGAGCTCGTCTTCCAGGAGGTGACGACCGGGGCCGCGAACGACCTCGAGAAGGTCACGTCGATCTCGAAGCAGATGATCATGCGCTACGGCATGAGCGACAAGCTCGGCCCCCGCGTGCTCGGCCGGAACCACGACATGCCGTTCCTCGGCCGTGAGATGGGCAACGAGCCGGACTACTCCGAGGAGATCGCCCGCGAGATCGACGACGAGATCAAGCGCGTGATCGAGGAGGCGCACGAACTCGCCATCACCGTGCTCACGGAGCACATGGCTGAGCTGCACAAGATCTCGGCGATCCTGATCGAGCGCGAGACGATCGACAAGGACCAGTTCGAGCGCCTGCTCGCCGGCGCGCCCGAAGAGGAGATCTTCGCCGAGGACGAGCAGCCGGAGGCCGAGGCCCCGGCCGACGAGCCGAAGCGTCTGCCCAAGCCAAAGCCGCGCCCATTCCCGCTCCCCGGGGCGACGATGCAGCCCCCGCCGCCTGAAGGCGCGAAGGGTTAGCGCTTTTGCTTCTGGGGTTTAGCGGCCGTACCGGCAAAGCCGGCACGGCCTTTTTGGTCGGCATCGCAAGCGACGCCTCGGAGCCCCCGCCACCGGAAGGCGCGAAGGGCTAGCCTCGCCGAACGAAGTCCGGCTGGCGCTTCGCGCGAGCCATGACGACTTTGTTCGGATCGACCCCTCGGCGCTGGTGAGCAGGGACGGGCAAAGCCCGCCCCTACGCCGGTCACTCGGGCCGTCCAAGAGGTTACGAGACCGGGTCGGCGGCCAGGCCGGCCTGCCAGGACGCCCACAGCTTCGCGTAGCGCTCGCCCTGCTCGACGAGCTCTTCGTGGGATGCCACCTCGACGGCGCGGCCCTGCTCCATTACGACGACGCGGTCGGCGCGCTCGGCCGTCGAGAGGCGGTGCGCGATCGTAACGACCGTTCGGCCCGCGGCGACCGCTGCGAGCGCGCGCTCGACCGCGGCCTCGGTCGCCGGGTCAAGGCTCGACGTCGCTTCGTCCAGCACGATCACAGCCGGGTCCGCCAGCGCGACGCGGGCGATCCCGACAAGCTGGCGCTCGCCCGCGGAGAGCCGCAGGCCTCGCGTCTGGACGTCGGTTTCTAGCCCCTCGGGCAGCGATTCGAAGCGCTCCAGCGCGCCGATTCGGTTCAGCGCGCGCACGACCTGCGCGTCGGAGGCGTCCGGGTCGGCCAGGCGCACGTTGTCGGCGATCGTGCCGCTGAACAGGTGGCCCTCCTGGGGCAGCATCACGATCCGGCGGTGAAGGGAATCGAGCGTCGCGTCGCGCAGGTCGACGCCGCCGAACGTGATCGCGCCGCGCTGAGGGTCGTACTGGCGCGTCAGCAGCTTCGCCAGGGTCGACTTGCCCGCTCCGGTCGCGCCGACGAGGGCGACGTGCTCGCCGGCCTCGAGTTCGACCGTCACGCCATGAACGACGGGCCGTTCTTCGGCGTAGCCGAACGTGACGTCGTTCAGCGCGAGTGTTCCGCTGCGCGGGAGGTCCACCGCTCCGCCGCGCTCGACGATCGCATTCGGCGTCTGCAGCAGGCCGACGATCTTCCCGAGCGCGGCGAGGCCCTGGCGGAACTCGCCGAGCCACTCGCTGAAGCGGGCGACCGGGTCGAACAGCTGCACCAGGTAGAGGACGTAGGCGGCGATCGTCCCCTTCGAGATCGACCCGTGGCGATACATCGACGCTGCGACGAGCAGGACGGCGAGCAGCGCCACCGTCTGGGCGAGCGGGATCATCGTGAAGAGGCGAATGTTCACGAACGACGCGCGACGCCATGCGTGGACCTGCGCCTGGCTGTGCGGGTTGTAGGCCTCGAGCGTGCGCTGCTCACGCCGGAACGCCTGCACGACGCGCACGCCGGCCAGGCCTTCCTGCAAGGCGGTCAATGTCTCGGCAACTCGGTCACGGATTGCGTGGTAGACGCGGCCCGCGCTGTGGTGGAACGTCCAGCTCGACCCGATCAGGATCGGCAGCGCCACCAGCGAGACGGCTGCCAGGGTCGGCGAGAGGATCAACAGGGCCACCATGGTCAGCGCGATCTGCAGGCCGCTGCCGACGACCTCGATCAGCGCTTCGCGGATGAACTCGGTCAACGACTGGACGTCCGAGGTCAGCCGCGAGAGAAGCACGCCGGCGCGCTCGCGCTCGAAGAAGCCGAGCGGGAGTGCCTGGAGCTTGTCGAACGCTGCCGTCCGCAGGGAGCCGAGAAAACGTTCGCCGGCGCTCGCCGCGAGCAGCGTCTGAGCGCGGACGACGAAGGGCTTCGCCGCGGCGAGCAGGAGGAAGGCGATCGCCGCAGCATCGAGCGGGCCTCGCTCGTGCTTCGAGATCCCGGAGTCGATCGCGTAGCGGACGAGCGCGGGGCCGGACAGCGTGATCAACGTCGAGGCGATCACGGCTGCGGTCGCCCCGAGGTACCGGGCGCGCACCGGTCGGAGCAAGGGGCGCGCAACCGTCCAAACCTCCCGCAACGACGCGCGCTCGTTCACGCCGCCTCGCTCTCCAGCGCAAGCAGCTCGCGGTAGCGCGCCGAACCGCCGACGAGCTCCGCGTGCGTTCCTTCCTCCACGATCCGACCGTTCTCGAGCACCGCGACGCGGTCGGCCAGCGCGATCGTCGCAGGCCGGTGCGCGATCACAAGGGTCGTCCGGCCGCGCATCACCTTCGCGAGGGCGGCGCGGATCTCGTGCTCCTTCGTCGCGTCGACCGCGGAGGTCGCATCGTCGAGAACCAGCACCGCCGGATCTGCAAGGATCGCCCGCGCGATCGCGATCCGCTGGCGCTGTCCGCCGGACAGCGAGAAGCCCCGCTCGCCGAGCACCGTCTCGTACCCGTCCGGGAGTGCCGCGATGAACTCCGCCGCACCGGCCAGCGCGGCTGCGCGAGCGACCGATTCGTCGTCGGCGTCCGGACGGCCGAAGCGGATGTTCTCTCGGACGCTCTCCGTGAACAGGAACGTCTCCTCGAAGACGAGCGCGACCGCCTGCCGCACATCGGCGAGCCGGAGCTCACGCACGTCATGGCCGTCGAGGAGGACGCGGCCGCCGTCCGGATCGTAGAGCCGCGCGAGGAGGCCGGCGACCGTGCTCTTGCCGGAGCCTGTCGCGCCGACGAGCGCGACCGACTCCCCGGCGCGCAGCTCGAGATCGAGCCCATCGAGGATCGGGCGGTCGCCCTCGTGGCCGAACTGCACGTTCTCCAGCTGCACCTCGCCTCGGACAGGCTGGTCGAGCTCCTGCGGATGCCGCGGCTCACGCAGCCTGGGCTCGGTCTCCAGCACCTCGGTGATCCGCGCGCTGGCGGCGAGCGCCTTCTGGAGGGTCGACACCCGCTGGCCGAGCACGCGGAGCGGCCAGACGAGCATGACGACGTAGGCATTGAACGCGACGAACAGGCCAAGACTGAGACCGCCTGCGATCACCTGCCTGCCTCCGACCCAGAGGACCGCAGCGATCCCAATCAGCGGCAGCACCTCGAGCGCCGGATTGAAGACGGCATCCAGGCGCGCGACGTCGAGCGCGCGCACAACGATCTCATCGCTGCGTTTCCGAAAGCGGCCGGAGAGCGCGTCCCCGCCGCCGAGACCCTTGACGACGCGGATGCCGCTGACCGACTCCTCGACCAGCGTCGCAGCGCCGGCCCATGCTTCTTGCAGCCGCCGCGTCCGCTCGTCGTAGCGCCGCGAGTACAGCCAGGCGACAACGCTGACGAACGGGAGCGGCAGCAGTACGAGCAGGGCCAGCTTCGCGTCTACGACGAGCATCACGATTGAGACCGCGACGACGGTGAGCGCGTAGCCGATCGTGTGGCCGATCGCGTCCATCATCCGGGCGACGTGCTCCGAATCCGAGGAGGCGCGGCTCATCAGCTCGCCCGGGCCGACCCGGTCATGGTAGGAGGCGTCGAGCCGGAGCGCGTGCGCGAAGATCGCGTCGCGAACCCGCGCGTCGGCTGCAGAACGGTTGCGGATCGCGTAGATGTGGCGCATGCCGCCCGCGACGACCTCGAGCAGCCCGACGCCGAGCAGCGCCAACAGCCAGACCACGAGCGTGTTGCGGTCGCGCGGCACGATTCCGTTGTCGATCGCGTAGCTGACGATCAGCGGCGCCGCGATCGCTCCGGTCTGCCACAGCAGCCCGGAGAGGACCGCGCCGACAACACCGCCGGCCTGTGAGCGGACGATCGCGCGCACGAAACGCCACGCCGCGCGGCGGCGTACCTCTACTGCCCCCATGGGGCCAATCTAGCTTTGGGACGTGGGGGACTACGCTGCCGTCGTGAGCCTCCCTCTCGAGCAGCGATTTCCGCGCCCGTCCGTGATGGGCGTCGTCAACGTCACTCCCGATTCGTTCTCGGACGGCGGCGTCAACTTCGATCCCGGCGACGCAGCGGCCTCCGCGAGGCGGCTGCTGGCCGAAGGTGCGGCGATCGTCGACGTCGGCGGGGAGTCGACGCGGCCGGGCGCCGGCCGCGTCTCGACCGAAGAGGAGCTACGCCGCGTGGTGCCGGTGCTCGAGGCGCTCCAGGGCCTTCCCGTCTCGATCGACACCGCGAAATCAGCGGTGGCAGCGAGGGCGCTCGAACTCGGAGCCGCGTTCGTGAACGACGTCACCGCACTGCGCGGCGACCCTGAGCTCGCAGGCGTCGTCGCCGAGCACGACGCTTACCTTTGCCTGATGCACATGCAGGGCGAGCCGAGGACGATGCAGGCCGACCCGCGATACGAGGACGTCGTCGCGGAGGTCGTCCAGTTCCTCGCAGACCGGCTCACCTTTGCCGTCTCCCAGGGCATTCGTGAAAGTCGATCTGCCTCGACCCGGGCATCGGCTTCGGCAAAACCGTCGAGCACAACTTCGAGCTCCTGCGCCGGCTCGACGAGCTGACGGCCCTGGGGCGCCCGGTTCTCGTCGGGATCTCGCGCAAGAGCTCGCTTGGCAAGATCATGGGCGATCCCGACGCGAAGACCGGAACCGCGGCGGCCAGCGTCGGAGCCGCAGTCCTCGCCTATGAGCGCGGCGCCTCGATCTTTCGCGTGCACGATGTGCGCGAGCATGTCGAGGCGCTAACGGCGGCCTGGGCCATCGTCACCCAATGAGCGTCACGGTCGAGCTCTACGGCCTCGAGGTCGCCGGAGCGCACGGGGTCGAAGAGGAGGAGCGGCGGCAGCCTCAGCCGTTTCTCTACGACCTCTGGCTCGAGGTTCCGGAGGAGGCGACGTCAGACCGGCTCGAGGCGACGGTCGACTACCGCGACGTGGTTCGCTGCGTGCAGGAGATTTCGGCGGCCCGGCAGTTCCAGCTGCTCGAGGCCATGGCGGCGGCAGTGGCAGACGCCCTGGTCGCCCGCTTCGAGCTCGAGGCCGCGCGGGTTCGCGTGCGCAAGCCCGCCGTGCGACTGGAAGCGCCGGTCGAGTGGACCGCGGCTACCGTCGAGAGACGGAGACTTTGAGCGAGTACGAGGCCGCGCTGACCCGCTTGCCGAGGAACGCGTCCACGTAGTAGAAAGCGCCGACGCGCGTTGTATTGCGGCCGCGGACTGTGTCCGGGCGGCTGCCCGAGCGTTGGCTGTACGCGAGTAGGTCACGCTTCAGCGCGCTGCCCTGCTCGTAGACGGTCCGGGTCTTGGGGCCCCAGAGCGCGAGGTTGACATTCGCCCCGCTGCGTGTGCTGGCGGAGATTCGGTTACGGGCCGGGACCCAGACGCGGTAGACGTCCTCCGGATCCTCGGTCACGTCTAGCCGCGCCTGCAGGCGAGCCGGAGTGGTGAGGCGCGTCCCGCTCGCGGTGACGGCGTGCGGACGGACCAGGTTGATGTCGTCGTTCGGCTCCTGTGGGTCCTTTACGGGAATCTTCGCTGCGAGCGCTGCGGGGATCGAAAGGATGCCGAAGCCCGTATCGGCATCCCAGCCCTTCGGGCCCACGTCCCGCGCCGAGTTGCGCATGACGTCCTCGAGCTGGGTCGGGTCGAGGTCGGGTCTGACGGTCCAGATCCAGGCCGCCGCCCCGGCGACCAGAGGCGCCGAGAAGCTCGTGCCGTCGAAGCTTGCGAAGCCGCTCGTGTTGAAATAGGTAGGCACCGCCACCGGGATTGAAACACCGGGCGCGGCGAGATCGAGCGCGCTCGAGCGGTTGGAGAAGAACGCGAAACGGTCGCTCTGGTCGGTCGCTCCCACCGTGAGGACATGCGGCAGGCTCGCCGGGACGAAGCTGCGATTGCCCGACTGCCGGTCGTTGCCGACCGCGGCCACGACGATCGCGCCCCGGCGTAGGGCCCGGTCGATTCCCTGTTCGAGCAGCGAATCGAACCCGAGGAAGCCGCCGCTGATGTTGATCACGCTCCGCCCGCGCTTGGTCGCTGCGTCGAGGCCGGCAAGAATCTCGGAGAGCGATCCCTCGCCGAAGTCCCACTCCTGGAGGGCGGCCTGGGGGTACACGCCGACCAGGCCGACTCCATTCGACGGCGCGCCGACGACGGAACTCACAGCCGTCCCGTGGATGTCCTCCATCGAGACGACCGTCTGAGCGTTCAGCGCAGTCGTGTTCGGCCGCGACGAGAACTCCGGATGTGTCAGATCGAGACCTGTGTCGATGACCGTGACCGGCACGCCGGTAGCCGGCGGCTCGACTTGGTCGTCGCCGACGTCATGGATCCACCACTCGTTCGGAACCAATGGGTCGCTCGAGCTCAGGTGCGTGAAAGGGATGAGCCGGCGGTCGGCCTCGACGTGCGCAAGCAGACTCTCGCTACGTAGGGCTGCCACGACGCTCTGCGCGTGAGCTCCAGGAACGCGCCACACGTTCAACCCGGGGGAGACGAGGCGCGCATTTGCAGCGCGAAGATCCGGGGAGAGGCCCCCGCCGGGGTCGGAGAGCTGAACGAGCACAGGAGCCCCCGGGCGAGGCGCCGGCGTCGTGCTCCGCGCTGCAGGATGGGCGAACCCCCTCGCACCCGCAACCGGCGCGATCGCAAGGGCGGCGAGAATGACCCCGATGGTCAAGAGGCGACCGTTCAAGCCATCGAAGGAAAGCACAATTGCCTATATCGGACTCGGCGCCAATCTGGCTGAGCGCGAAGCGATGATCGCGGCAGCCCTCCGCCGGATCGACGAGGACGAGCGGACCTCGCTCCTGCGCTCGACTGTTCCGATCGAGACGGACCCGGTCGGCTACAAGGATCAGCCGCGCTTTCTCAACGCGGCGGCGAGGCTAGCGACGACCCGGTCGCCGCGCGAGCTGCTGGACCTCCTGCTGGAGATCGAGCGCGACCTCGGCCGCATCCGCGGCGAGGGCCCGCGCTACGGACCGCGCACGATCGATCTCGACCTGCTGCTCTACGGCGATGAGACGATCGACGAGGACGCCCTAGAGGTCCCTCATCCCCGGCTGCACGAGCGGCGCTTCGTCCTGGAGCCGCTGGCGGAACTCGATCCCGGCCTCGTCGTCCCCGGGCGCGGCCCTGTGTCGGCATTGCTCGCAGAGCTAGAATGACCGCCTCATGTCGCACATCGACGAGCTCGACGAGTTCGAGGCCGAGCTCGAGCTCACGCTCAAGAAGGAGTACTCGGCGGTCTTCGGACTGTTCCGCTACTGCGTGCTGACGCAGGACGCCACGTACCTCTGCAACAAGCTCGATCTTCAATACGTTCCGCAGCCCAGCTACCCGTTCTTCCACCTGCGGATGGAGGATGTCTGGGTCTGGGACAAAAACCGCCCGACGCGGATCATCCCGCGGGCGGAGGTCTACACCTCGAGCGACGTAACCGTCGAGGAGCTCCGCGGCGAGGGCGACGAGCCCAGCCTCACCGCCGAGGATCTCGCCGAGCGGATCGGCGAGCCGCTCCCGTCGGACGACGAGTCCACCTAAGAAGCCTCGCGTTCCCGCTGGTTTAGGCGTTCTTCGAACCGCTGCCGCAACTCTTCGCCGGTGTGCAAGATCGATAG
>Ga0307312_10001711_pt1 | contig 11347 bp, 14 predicted proteins | sample ER_DNA_202_FD_194489 | JGI IMG/M metagenome (GOLD analysis project Ga0307312, IMG submission 194489) | Bulk soil microbial communities from the East River watershed near Crested Butte, Colorado, United States - ER_DNA_202 | ecosystem: Environmental > Terrestrial > Soil > Floodplain | place...
GGCGATCTGCAACAGATGGCCGCAGCCAACGCGGCCCTCACTGCGCCGTTGGGGCGCTTGATCGCGATCGCGGAAGCCTATCCCCAGCTCAAGTCCAACGAAAACTTCCGCGCGCTGCAGGATCAGCTGGAGGGGACGGAGAACCGGATCGCCGTAGCTCGTCAGGACTACAACGAAAGTGTGAATGTGTACAACGCGTATATTCGCCGCTTTCCACAGGTGATCACCGCAAAAGTCCTCGGGAAAAAACCGCGCGTCTACTTTGAGCTACAAACGCCAGGCGCGGCGGAAACGCCCAAGGTCGACTTCTCGCATTGACGGGGTTAGCTTTCGGTATGGCGCGGGTTCACACTGACCAACGTTCATCTGTTCGCGAGCGCTCCAGCGCGTCGCCGGTGGAGCGCGAGGCTGCCAAGCGCTGTCTCGTGGCGATCGTCGAGGACGACAGCGAGTTCCGTAACATGCTGCGCGAGCTGTTGGAGGAGGAGCAGTACCGCGTCGTCGCCGTCGCGAACGGCGCCGAGGCGCTGGAGAAATTGCGCGGCGAGGCCGTTCCCAACGTGATCCTGCTCGACGTCTCCATGCCCGTCATGGACGGCTTCGATTTCCTGCGCTTTCGCAATGAAGATCCGCAGCTCGCCGCAGTGCCGGTCGTGCTCGTGACCAACGCCAAGCCGCACGAACGGCCCACGATCGGCGTGAACGACGTCGTCCGGAAGCCGATCGACATCGACGAGATACTATTCGCGATTAAGCGTTACTGCGCTTGAGGAGTAGCGCGCGGTAGCGTAAAGAAGAACGTCGTGCCCTCACCGGGCTTGCTTTCCACCCAGATTCTTCCGCCCAGCGCTTCGACAACACCTTTCGCGATCGTCAAGCCGAGCCCACTCCCGAGGCGCGCTTTGGGTGTGGCTTGCCAGAACCGGTCAAAGACGTGGGGCAGCTGCTTGGCGGACACGCCGACGCCGCTGTCCCGTACCGTGAAGAGCACCTCGTCGTCGGACTGTTCGGCGTTCACCTGCACCGACCCACCCTCCGGCGTGAACTTGATCGCGTTGCCGATCATGTTGCCGAGCACCTGCAGCACGCGGTCGCGATCGCAGATCGCCTCGAGGTTTACGGTCGCGACGAGTTGATCGACGCGCAGCGTCTTCTCGAGGGCCTGTTGCCGGCTGGCGTCGACCGCCTCGGCGATGATCGATCGCACTTCCTCGCGGCGCGGCTCGACGAAGAAGCGGCCCGACTCGATGCTCGCGACGTCGAGGAGATCCCCGATCACTCGATTCATGCGCTCGGCCGAGCGGTGGATCGCTTCGACGTGCCGCCGGTCGCGCCGGCCTTCGCTGTCGGGCGGCAGGCTGCGAAGCAACAGGCCGACGGCCGTGATTACGGTATTCAAACCGTTCCGCAGGTCGTGGGAGATCGCGGCAAGCGTATCGTCACGCGCGCGGCTCGCGTGGCTCGCCTGCTGATACAGGCGCGCGTTGTCGGCGCCGAGCGCGGTGCGCTGCGCGACGTCCTCGAGCAAGGGCAGGTCGCTCTTGGTGAATCGCCGATCCGGACGCGTCATGCCGAGCGTGAGCACGCCCAGGAGCCGGCCCCGGCCGATCAGCGGCAGCAAGACGAGCGAACGGATGCCGGCGGTGCGGATCGCGGCCTGGCCGGCGGGGTCGGGTGCAATGGCTGACAGCGAGGCCTGTGTGGGATCGTCGAGGACCATCGTCTCGCCGGAGCGCAGCGCCGGTGTGGGCGCGAGGTGCCAGTCGTCGAGCGTATCGTCCACGCGCTGGACCGATCCATCGTCATCCACGACGTCGACGACACAGACGTCCCCGAGCCGTGGCACGAGCAGTCGTGCCACGGCCGAGAGCATCACCTGTTCATCCAGCGCAGAAGCCAGGATCTCGGCGAGGTTGGACAGGAATCGCTGGTCGTCCTCATCGGTCCGGGCGACCTGCATTTTGGCGCTACGCACTTTCACCCTTGAGTCCTCCCACCGCAGAACTTACATGCTCGCGGCAGGCTGCGCGCCCATCCCCTGGGTTAATCAGGTCAGCAGGATGATCAGCAAGATGCCCAGAAGTACGAGGCCCAACGTCGAAATCGTGATGACGGTGCGGTCGGCGGCGGCCATGGCCGGTGCGGCGCCGTACCGCGCCACCGCCGGTTGATAACTCTGAAACCCCGGAGCGAGTCGCGGTCCGGCCGCCGGAGCGGGGGGGGCAGGGGCTTTCTGCGCGGCCGCTGCCTGCGGCGCCGACTGCTGCGCCGCCAGTGGCGCCGTGGCGAAACACGCCACGGCGGCCACCAGATAGAGGCTGCGACGGATCATGGTATGGCTCTCCGCCCCTGGATCAGACGGACCACGATCACGACCAGCGCGATCACGAGCAGCAGATGGATCAACCCGCCGAAGGTATACGACGTGACGAATCCCAGCAGCCAGAGAATGATGAGAATAATTGCGAGCGTCATCATAAATCGGTTCTCCTCCTATGGAGTCGCGGGCAACGGTTGGCCGACTACCCATTTCACGATACGTCCGGGCTCGAGCGGCGTGTTCTCATCGACCTGGTTGATGAGTGCGAGCGTCGCCGCGGAAACCGGCGACGGGCGTTGCCGGACCAGCTCGGCGATCGTCGTCCGCCGATCGAGCGTGATGAGATTGACGTGCTGCGGTTGTACGCCGAGGATCGCGGCATCGTTCAGCGGTCCGAAGCTCGCCAGGGCGCGCTGCGCTTCGGCCTGGCGCGCGGCCCAGGCAGCCTCGGGCGCGTATGCCAGCACCTGAAACACGTTGCTGCCGTATTGGATGAACAAGGCCTGGCCCCGCAAGGTCGTCCCGTTCTGCGTGCTGGCGGCGAACTGCGCCTGCGTTGCGGTGAGGCCATTGATGTTCGCGCGCGTCGGCGTGCCTGCTTGGACCCCCTGCGTTGACAGGAACGACTGGGCCGCCTGATCGGGATTCGATCCCTGTGCGAGCGTCAGCTCGATGATCGCGTCCTGCTGCGAGCTCTGCGCCGCGACGGCGGACTTGGTATTCATCGTCTGCCAGCCGTTCGGGAACGTCATCCGAAACCGGAGATCGGGATGCAAGAACTCGGTGCCCCGGAAGAATCCTTCACGTGGATTCATCCCGAAGATCATGCCGTCCAGGCGGCGCTCGTACGCATCACGGTTCACGATGGCGCCGGTGAAATCGGCCTTGGTCTGCGCGATTACCGCATTGATGTGCTCGATGCGGTTTCCTGGATCCGGGTGTGTGGCGAGCCATTGGGGCAACTTGCCGCCGCTCTGCGATTCGAGCTTGTCGAGTACTTTCATCACGTCCACCATCTGACGCGAATCGTAGTTTGCGCGGCTTGAATAACGGACACCAAGCTCGTCCGCCGTGTTCTCGTTGTCCCGCGAAAACTTCAGGAACATGAGGCCCATCGCTTGACTGGCGAGGCCGGCGTATTTCGCGATCTGCGAGCTGGCAATGCTGCCGATCGCGAGGCCAACATTCGCGAGCTGTTCGCGCGACATCTCGTGCGCAGTGTGCCGCGCCGTCACGTGACCGATTTCGTGTCCCATCACCGTCGCCAGTTCGGCCTCGTTCGTCATGTGGCTCAGAATGCCGCGGGTGACGTAGACGAAGCCGCCCGGAATCGCGAATGCGTTGACGGCCGGATCATCCACGACGCGGAACGTCCATGGGAGCTTGGGCCGCTCCGACGTCGCGGCGAGCTTCTCGCCGAGATTCTGGACGTACGATTGGAGCGACGGATCGGGGTAGAGGCCGATGGACGCGATGACACCGCTGTCGGCCTGCTGCCCCATCTGAATTTCTTGTGATTCACTGACGAGCATCAGCTCGTTTTTGCCCGTCGCCGGGTTGCGCGCACAGCCAGCGGCCAGCGCCCCTGCGGCGAAGAGGAAGACGACGCGTTTCATTATTCCTCCAGTTTCTTCTGGATTCTGCCGCCTACTTCTTGAATCTTCCCGATGACCTGATCGTCGATGCCTTCGGCTTCCAGCCGGGAACCCTTGCGGCCCAGTTGGCCGATCTTCTGCTTGGCCTTGCCTTTGGCCTGGCGCAGCTTGCCGCGCAGGCGGGTTTTCGTGCTGCCTTTCATAGGGTGCTCTCTTTTTTTTGTCGGTTTTTCGAATCTCCCGAAATTTCCGCTCCCTTCGCGGTTAACTGCATCCCTCAGCGGGATGAAAAAATCGGGAGCGCGAGGAGCTAGTTCGGGGGAGTTAGCCGGCACGCACAGCCGCGTTGCCGTGCGGGGCGCGGATGGCGATGGGATTGGTGACGCGATAATGCGCCTCGAGACGCTGCAACTCCGTCTCGAGCCGGTGATTGACGGCACGGTTCTGCGCGGGGCTATCGGAGACGACGAGAATCTGCGTGCTGCGCTGCTCCAGAATGAGCTGTGCCGCCCACGCCCGCGCATGCTCGAAGGCAGACGCGTTCTCGGACTCGAGAAGCTTGCGGATCTGACCTAAACCGTCTTGCGGCGGAGGCGGCACGACGCGGTACGCGTACGCCCACAGTTCTCGCACAATTCCATGGTTGCGCGCGACGCTATGGGCGGCAATCGGGCTTCGGGGCTAGCTCTAGCGAACGAACTTTCTACGGTCGCCCTTCGGGGGTGTCTTCTTGTGCGCGTGCGCCGCGATCTGGAGGCGGCTGTGCAACGCCAGCTTTTCCAAAATGTTATGCACGTGGCTCTTCACGGTGTAGGTTGCGATGTTGAGCCGCTGCGCGATCTCCTTGTTGCTGAGCCCCTCGGCGATGAGATCAGTGATCTGCTGCTCGCGCTTGGTCATGCGGACCGACGCCATCATCGGCGTGTTGCGCAGCACCGAGGCCTGCTTCGCGATGTGGGACAACAGCGTGCCCGTGAGGGCGGGCGGGACGACGTCGCCGCCATTGGCGACCTGGCGAATGGTGCTGGTCAACTCTTCCAGCGCGGCGTCCTTGGCGATAAAGCCATTGGCGCCGCGTTTGATGAAGTCGATGACATCTTCCTCTTCGGGCAACATGTCCATCATGATGATCCGGGCATGCGGCGCCGTCTCTTTGATGCTTTCGACAAGCCGTTGGCTGCGGTTGCGTCCCAACGCGGCGTCCACGAGCACGACGTTGGGCTTCGACTCCTGCAGGCGCTGCAGCGCGATCGAGCCGCCCTCGGCGCATGCCACGACTTTGAATTCGGCTTGGGAATCGAGGAGTGCCGCGAGACCATCACGCAGCAAGCGATTGTCTTCGATGACGAGAATTTGGATTTTTTTTGTCATTGGTGCTGACGGCCCTCGTTCTGGAGCACGCGTACGAGGTTCAGGACGTAGCTTGGCCAGTTCCCAAGGTATTAGTCAATTCGCACGAGAAGGTTCCTCCTTCATCCTTTGGGATGAGTAGGCGAAATCGGCGTCTAACCCTCCGCAAGCCGCGCGCGAGCCCATCTCGCGCTGAAAATTTGCGTATCGGAGGTCCCGAGTGAATTGTATGGAGCGCTCCCGCGCCCAAAGGGAGGGTGGCCCTGTGTCCCAGATTCACTGCCACTTTTGTGGTGGCCTCATCGAGGACGTCGCGACCATCGAGTATCGCCCGCCGCGCGCCAGCGCGCAGTATGCGATGCCTCAGCCCGCGCCGTGCACCTGTTCCCCCCCGGTGGTCTACGAGCATCCGCCCGTCCTGGGCGGGCCGGACGAGGATCAGACGCCGGACGGTGAGGCGGCCTGAAAAACGAACACGGCGCCCCGGAATCGGGTGGCGCCGTGCGGCCCGCAAGTGCCGTGGGTCGTTTACAGCTTCACGACGTTTTGCGCCGCGGGACCCTTCTGCCCCTGGACGATCTCAAACTCCACGCGCTGGCCTTCGGTCAGCGACTTGAAGCCTTCACCCTGAATCGCGGTGTGATGCACGAAGCAGTCCTTGCCGCCGCTTTCGGGCGTGATGAAACCGAAGCCCTTGGCGTCGTTGAACCACTTCACGGTACCGGTAATGCGTGCCATCTGTGCGTTGCTCCCTAGCGTGTACGGTTCCGGCGGTGAGCTGCCTTGCTCTTACGCCGCCGTTGAACGGCGGGACTCTCATAGAAACGTTTCTTCTTCATGTCCTGAAACAGGCCCGCCTTGGTGATCTGACGGTTGAACTTCTTCAGCACCACTTCCAACCGATCGGTCTCGCTCAGCGCGACTTCCATAACCCATCCAGGGTGAGAAGCTCGAATCAGAAACGACACGAGGACCGCAGGCGACAGCCCAGGTCCTCGGATCAGTCCACTGGTCTTCAGCTCACGGCACCGCGCCGTGGCCCCTTCGCTCGCCCGAAGGATCACCAGAGGGAAAACTCAAGTCAATGGTCCTGTGGTTGTACGAAACCACATCCGGATGCAACTTAGTCGCTCATGCGCTCCTTCATGTTTCTCGTCGCGGTGTGCACCGCGGCGTGCCGACCGCATCACGCCGCCAACACACCGCCCCTACGCGCACCCCGCGATAGTGCCCGCGTAACGCAGCGCGTTCCGGCGGTGGTGCGCGACACGGCGCTGGAGCAGCGCGCAGCGCGCCTCGAGCTCAAAGTGCTCGAGCAGGAAGCCCAGGTCGAGGAGCTGCAGAGCCGCCTGGACGATGCGAGACGCGAAGTCGTGCGCGCGATGGCGAAATTGCAGTCGCTTGCCACGCGCGCCGAAGCAGCGTCGGGCCTGGCGGAGGCGGAGATCGCATTGCAGGCAGTGCGTACCGCAAATGGAAACAACTCACCGTCGTCTCCCGAGTACGGACAGGGCAGTCAGCTCATGCAACTCGCGACAACGGAGTTCGACCAGCAGAACTACGCCGGCGCGCTGTATCTGGCGACGGAAGCGAAAAACGCGGCAGCGGCGGGCCGAGGGCGGGTGGCGAGTGACGATCGGTCGGCGACGCGGCGTGGGGAAGTGCCGTTCGCCCGCCCGCTGCAGCTGCAGACGACGGGCCGAGCGAACGTGCGGGAGGGGCCCGGGGCCGGCTTCAAGGTCCTGTTCACGTTGGAGACCGGCGTGTCGATCGTCGCGTACTCGTACGTCGATCAGTGGGTCCGGATCAAGGATGACGGCGATCGGTCCGGGTGGATCCATCAGACCTTGATCGACCGCCGGCAGTAGACTCGGCTACCTCGCGGGGACCTTCGGTCGCGCCGCTGCGACGACACGATCGCCGCCGGCGCGTTTTGCCAGATACAATGCGGCATCGGCTTCGGCGATCAGCTGGTCGGGTGAGTCGCCGTGGAGCGGGAACGCCGAAACGCCGAGGCTCAGCGTAATGCGGCCGGCGGGCAGCTGCTCTTTCGTCAGTTTCTTGCGAATCCGCTCCGCGAATTCCGTCGCGCGTTCGAGCTCGGTCTCGGGCATCATGATCAGAAACTCTTCGCCACCGTAGCGCGCGACGAAATCGACGTCTCGGCTCGCCTCGCGCATGATCGCGGCGACGCGCTTGAGCACGATGTCGCCCGCGGGATGGCCGTGCTCGTCGTTGTAGCGCTTGAACAGGTCCACGTCCGCCATCACGACGGAGAAGTGGTGACGCAGTCGCCGGGAGCGGCGCACTTCATTGTCGAGCACTTCCATCATCCGAAGGCGGTTGTACAAGCCCGTCAACGCGTCGGTTACCGAGAGGCGCTCGAGGTCGGCGCGGCTTTCACGGAGCCGCGCGACCATGTTGTTGAAGACCTCGGTCAGGTAACCAACTTCGCCACCCGTCGTGACCGGCAGACCGACATCGAGATCGCCCTTGGCCACTTTGGCGGCGGCCTGTGCCAGACGGTCGAGTGGTCGCACGATCAGCAGGCTCAGCAGATACGCCAGCGCGCCGACGACGGCGAGCAGCAGGGTGACGATGCCGAACGTGACGTTGCGCAGCCGCGCCACCTGGCTGAACGCCTCGGTCGCGGGAATCTCCGACACCACCACCCAGTCGAGTGCCGGCACGACGCGCACGCTTCCCACGACGCGGTCCCCGGTGAAGCTGCTGAACTGGATCGCGCGTCCCTCGCGCGCCAGGAGCCAGTTCACCGCGTCACGCGAGTAACCCTGGCGCATCAGCTCGCGCGAGCTGCCACGCGAGCTCACGATGATCCGGCCGGTGCGGGTCATCAGATAGATCTGTCCCGATTCTCCAGGCGCGAACCGCTTCAAGGTATCGGCGACCGCGCGAATGTTGACGCGCGAGGCCAGGGCGCCGATCAGCTGCATGCCGCCCGTGCCGCGTCCGGCGCGCCGCGCGGATTCGATCGGAACGGACACCATCATTTCGGGGTGTGTGCCCGTCGAATCCCAGTACGGTGGGCCAAGCGCCCAGTCGTTCTTCGTCAGGTCCGCTGCCCAATCGGGTGGCAGCGGGACCGCGCGTGGCTGGGCGGCGCTCGTCGCCACCACGTGGCCATGGTGGTCCAAGACGAGCAGCTCGGGGTAATCGGCGAAGCGGTCGCGGACCGAGTTCAGATAATCGGTGAGCCGCTTGAAGTAGATCCCGGAACGGGCCGGCTCGCCGTTTGCCAACGGGATGCGCTCGAGGTTCTCGGTCACCTCATAGGAGATCGCGAACACGCGCAGGTCGTAGCGCAGCTCCTTGGTCCAGAGATCGACTTCGCGCAACGCCTGCGCGCTGACGCCCAACAGCTCTTCCGAGGCCTTGGCCTGGAGCGCCCGCTTGTTTTCGATATAGGAAATCCACACGGTCGTCAGCGACGGCAACAGCGTCGCCACGACGGCGAACATCAGCATCTTGGTGCGGATGCTTCCAAATCGGAAGAAACGCAGGAAGCTCAGGTCTAGGGCCCCCTCAACGGGTTGCCACAAGATTCATGGCGGACGCGTTCCCGCAAGCCTCCCCATTACCTGTGATCTGGCGCACACGGAAAGACCGCCTCAAACTAGGAGGCCCCCATCGGAGAAACACATGCCAGAAGGCCTTAGTCGACGCTCCTTTCTTCAATATGGTGCTGCGGCAGTAACCGGCTCCGCTCTGGTCAGGCCTGTCGGGGCGCAGCATGCGGCGCCCCGACCCGCAACGGATTTCGAGCTCGAGGAAGCGACCATCGCCCAGCTGCAAGACGCCATGCGCACCGGCGCCCGCACCTCGCGCTCCATGTGCGCCGCGTATCTCGCGCGCATCGCCGAGCTCGGTCCGCAGCTGCACGCGGTACTCGAGACGAATCCCGATGCATTGACGATCGCCGACAGGCTCGACGCCGAGCGCAAGGCGAACCGGCTGCGCGGACCGCTGCACGGTATTCCGGTGCTGGTGAAGGACAACATGGCGACGGCCGATCGCATGATGACGACGGCCGGGTCGCTCGCGCTCGTCGGCGCCCCGTTCCCGCGTGACGCCGCGCTCGTCGCGCGGCTCAGAGCCGCAGGGGCCGTGATCATCGGGAAGACCAATCTGTCAGAGTGGGCAAATATTCGTTCCAACCACTCGATATCGGGGTGGAGCGGCCGCGGTGGCCAGTGCCGGAACCCGTATGCGCTCGACCGCAACCCGTGCGGTTCGAGCTCCGGGACCGGTGCCGCGATCGCGGCGAGTTTTGCGGCAGTGGGCGTCGGCACGGAGACAGACGGCTCCATCGTTTGTCCGTCGAGCGCAAACTCACTCGTGGGCCTAAAGCCCACGCTCGGGCTCCTCAGCCGTTCGGGCATCATTCCGATAGCGCACAGCCAGGACACTGCCGGACCGATGTGCCGGACGGTCACCGACGCCGCGATCCTGCTCGGCGCGCTCGCCGGCGCGGACTCCAGTGACCCGGTGACCGCAGCCGCGCCCGCGAGCGTCCCAGACTACACCAAGGCGCTCGATCCCGACGGCCTCCGGAACGCGCGCATCGGCGTCGTGCGGGCCGCCTTCGGCTCACCGGAAGGCGACCGTCTCGTGAACGCGGCGCTCGACGTACTCAAGGCGCAAGGCGCGGTGCTGGTCGATCCGGTGGAGATTCCCCATATGCGGGACTATGGCGACCAGGAATTCACCGTCCTCTTGTACGAGCTCAAAGCCGATCTCAACACATATCTCGCGGCACTGGGCTCGGCGACCAAGATGAAAACACTGGCCGACGTGATCGCCTTCAACGACGCGCACAAAGACACAGAGATGCCGTACTTCGGGCAGGAGACATTCATCCAGGCGCAGGAGAAAGGCCCCCTCACCGACGACGCCTACATCGAGGCGCTCGCGCACTGCCGCCGCCTGTCGCGCGCGGAAGGTGTCGACGTGGCGTTCGCGAAAGGCAAGCTCGACGCGATCGTGGCGCCAACTGGCGGACCGGCATGGTTGATCGATCTGGTCAATGGCGACTGTTCGACGGGCGGCGGGAACTCGAGCATCGCTGCGGTGGCCGGCTACCCGACCATCACGGTGCCCGTAGGCTACTCCTTTGGACTGCCGGTGGGCATGTCGTTCATCGGAAAGCCGTGGACTGAGGCGACACTGATCAAGCTCGCGTACGCCTACGAACGGGCGGCCAAGCCTCGGCGCGCGCCCCGGTTTCTGCCGACTGCCGATCTCACGCATCGCTGATCAGCGCAGCGGCTACGGTGCAGTTCCAGTTGCGTCACATAAAGACGGTCACCGCAACAAAGCGCCAGCCGCGATCCAGCGCGCGAGCAGCGCTCGCTCCGCGTCGGTCATGCCGGTCTTGTTCGCGAGCGGCATGGTGCGGGTTTCGACGGCCCGGACCCGAATCCGCTCCGCAAGTCGCGTGATGCTTTCCGGCGTGTCGAAGGTGACCCCGCCGGGCGCCGGACCGAACGTGCGGTCGCTCTGATACTGCGAGTGACATGGTTGACAGCGTTGCGCGATCACGGCGCGCACGGCGTGGAACGGGGGCAGCGAATCTGCGGCCGTGCCGCTCGCCCCGGCCACAGCTCCCTTCGGCGTCGACAGGAACATCGCACCCGCGAGCGCCAAGGCGGCCGGCACGAGCGCCCACCGGCTCGCGGCGCCGCGTCCGATCATCGCGTGCCGCACCGACGCCCCCGCGACGAACAGCAGCAGTAGCACGAGCCAGTTGACGGGGCTCGCGTACGTCGCGGGGAAGTGATTGGACAGCATGATGAAGAGCACGGGGAAGGTCACGTAGCTGTTGTGGACGGAGCGTTGCTTGGCACGCTCGCCCAGCGTGAAATCGGCGGGACGGCCGGTGCGTGTGGCGTCGACCATCTGGCGCTGCGCGGGGATGATCCGCTCCCAGACGTTGGCCACCATGATCGTTCCGAGCACGGCTCCCACGTGCATGAACGCGGCCCGGCCGGACATGACACGACACAGCAGGAGCGTAAGCGCCGTGAGCAGCGCGAGGGAAACGGTCGCGGCGACGGCGGGACGA
>Ga0307312_10001712_pt1 | contig 11344 bp, 8 predicted proteins | sample ER_DNA_202_FD_194489 | JGI IMG/M metagenome (GOLD analysis project Ga0307312, IMG submission 194489) | Bulk soil microbial communities from the East River watershed near Crested Butte, Colorado, United States - ER_DNA_202 | ecosystem: Environmental > Terrestrial > Soil > Floodplain | place: USA...
CTTGTATGTCCTGGTGCCAGTTCTTGACGACGACAAGCACTACTGGGTCGGCCGCGATGAGATCGACAAGCTCCTCGCCCGCGGAGAGGGGTGGCTCGCCCAACACCCCGCGCGCGAGCTCATAACCGAACGTTACCTGCGTCGGCAGCGGCATCTCACGCGCGAGGCGCTTGCGCGTCTCAGCGCGGACGACGCACCGGATCCCGACGCCGACGAGGAGCGCCACGCCGCGGAAGAGGCGAACGTGGAAGAACCACTCCGTCTGAACGAGGAGCGCATCGCCAGCGTCGTATCCGTGCTGAAGAGCGTCGGTGCGAAGCGCGTACTCGATCTGGGCTGCGGTGAAGGTCAGTTGGTCCAGGCGCTGTTGAAGGACCCGGCGTTCGCGCACGTGACCGGTGTGGATGTCTCGGTGCGCGCTCTCGAGACGGCGGCTCGGCGGTTGCGGCTAAAGGACATGCACGAAACCCTGCGCGTGCGCGTGCAGCTGATGCACGGATCGCTCGTGTATCGCGACGCGCGTCTGGCTGGCTTCGACGCCGCCGCGGTGGTGGAGGTCGTGGAACATCTCGATCCGTCGCGTCTGGCCTCGTTCGAGCGCGCCGTCTTCGAGCAGGCACAACCGCCGACGGTGGTCGTTACCACGCCTAATCGCGAATACAACACGCGTTTTCCGTCGCTGCCGGCCGGTCGTATGCGCCACCGCGATCACCGGTTCGAATGGTCACGCGCGGAGTTCCAAGAGTGGTCTCGACGCGTCGCCGCCACTAACGGATACAGCGCCCGCTTCCTTCCCGTTGGCCGCGACGACCCTGAGGTCGGGTCGCCCACACAGATGGCGGTGTTCAGCCGATGAACATCCCGGTACCGGAGTTCTCGATGGTCCTTCTCATCGGCGCCTCGGGCTCCGGTAAGTCGACCTTTGCTGCGAAGCACTTCAAGCCGACCGAGGTGCTCTCGTCGGACTGGTCACGGGCCGCCATATCCGACGATGCGAACGACCAGGCTGTCACGAAGGACGCGTTCGAGCTCCTTCACTTCATCGCCGCAAAGCGACTCAGCGCGATGAAGCTGACGGTGGTCGACGCGACGAACGTGCAGCCGGAATCGCGCAAGTCGCTCATCGAGCTGGCGCGCGCACATGATGCGTTGCCCGTCGCGATCGTCTTCGATCTTCCCGAGCGGGTGTGCCAGGAGCGCAACCGCGCCCGCCCCGACCGTGACTTTGGGCCACATGTAGTTCGCCAGCAGACCCAGCAGCTGCGGCGATCCTTGCGCTCGCTACAACGAGAGGGCCTCCGCTATGTCTGGACGCTCTCCAGCGTCGAAGAGGTCGACGCTGCGACAGTGACGCGCCAGCGCCTGTGGACCGACAAGCGCGACGTGCACGGACCCTTCGACATCATCGGCGACATCCACGGCTGTTACGACGAGCTGTCCCAACTCCTCGAACGGCTCGGGTATGAGATCGAGGCTCGCCAGGACGGCGGTCGGACCATCGTCGTGACGCCACCGCCCGGACGGCAGGCCGTGTTCCTTGGGGACCTCGTCGACAGAGGACCCAACACAGCGGATGTCCTGCGCCTCGTGATGGGGATGGTCGGGAGTGGCAAAGCGATCTGTGTTCCTGGCAACCACGAGGCAAAGCTGTCAAGGAAGCTCAAGGGCAAGGACGTTCAGCTCACCCATGGTCTCGCGCAAACCATCGAACAACTTGAGCGCGAGACGCCAGAGTTTCGCGACGCCGTGGCGAAGTTCATAGACGGCCTCATCAGTCACTTCGTACTCGACGCTGGCAAGCTGGTGGTGGCCCACGGCGGCATGAAGTCTGAGTACGCTGGCCGGGCCTCGGGCCGCGTTCGGGAGTTTGCGCTCTACGGCGATACCACCGGCGAGACCGACGAGTTCGGACTCCCGGTTCGCCTGAACTGGGCGGCTGAATACCGCGGGCATGCAACGGTGGTGTACGGGCATACGCCCGTGCGCGAAGCGGAGTGGCTGAACAACACGATCAACATCGATACGGGATGCGTGTTCGGTGGCGCGCTCACGGCGCTCCGGTATCCGGAGCGGGAACTGGTCTCAGTGCCGGCCGCGCACACCTACTACGAGCCGGCGCGTCCGTTCCTTCCGCAGGAAGAGCACGCCCCCAGGCTCACCGCCCAGCAGACGCACGACGAGCTGCTCGACCTCGAGGACGTGTTAGGCAAGCGCATCGTGGCCACGCGGCTGGCGGGGCGGGTGACTATTCGCGAGGAGAACGCGAGCGCGGCGTTGGAAGCGATGAGCCGTTTTGCCGTCGATCCCCGTTGGCTCGTGTATCTGCCGCCGACGATGTCGCCCTCCGAGACGAGCCGCCTTCCAGGCCTGCTCGAACACCCAGCCGAGGCCTTTGGTTACTACCGCGGCCGCGGTGTCGCCCGCGTCGTGTGCGAAGAAAAGCACATGGGTTCCCGCGCGATCGTCGTCGCGTGTCGCGATGCGGATGCCTCAGAGCGCCGCTTCGGTATACGTACCGAGTCGGCCGGAATCGTCTACACCCGAACGGGCCGACCCTTCTTCAACGACGCCGCTTTGCAGGAGGCGCTCCTCGACCGAGTACGACGCGCCGCCGACGCGGGCGGAATCTGGGATGAGCTGAAGACAGATTGGGTCGTCCTCGATTGTGAGCTCATGCCCTGGTCGCTCAAGGCACGCGAGCTGATCCAGCAGCAGTACGCGCCGGTAGGCGCCGCGGCACGGACGGCACTGGCAGAGGAACTGGCCGCGCTCGAAGCGCGGCAGGAGGCGCCCGAACTCGCCGGACTCGCCGAGAAGCGACGCGCTCAGCTCGTGGACATCGAGGCTTTCAGCGCGGTTTATCGGCGGTACACGTGGGACGTGCAGGGTGTCGGTGATATCCGCCTCGCCCCGTTCCATCTACTCGCGAGCCAAAACCGGGTGCACAGCGCCGAAATGCACAGTTGGCATTTGGAACGTCTCGGTCGTCTCGCGGCCGCGGACTCCGAGGTGATCGTGGCCACACCATCGGTGGAGGTGGATCTCGCGGACCCCGAGAGCGAAGCGCGGGCCGTCGAGTGGTGGAGCGGACTCACCGAGCGCGGCGGCGAAGGCATGGTGATCAAGCCGATGGAGTTTGTGGCGCGGTGGAAGAACGGACTGGTCCAACCTGCGCTGAAGGTTCGCGGCCGCGAATACCTCCGCTTGATCTACGGGCCTGATTACGCGCAGCCGTTGCATCTTGAGCGATTGCGCGAACGCGGGCTCAGCACGAAGCGGTCGCTGGCGATGCGAGAGTTCGCCCTGGGCCTCGAGGGTCTCGAACGTTTTGTCCACGAGGAGCCCTTACGCCGTGTTCACGAGTGCGTCTTTGCCGTCCTCGCGCTCGAGAGCGAACCGGTCGACCCCCGGCTCTGAAGCCCGACGCGCTTTAAGGCGAGCCTTGCGAGCTACTTGTCCTGCGGCGTCGGGAAGAGTGGACGGTGCGCGCCAATAGCTTTGCCGATCGTCTGGCGCGAATAGAACGAGTGCGCCGCGGCCGCGATGACGAAGCCCACCGCGCCGACAAGAAGCGCCGTCCCGGGGGCGGCTCCTGTACGGACCGCCGCGATGGCTGCGATCGCGCCCGCGAGCGCGCTATTCAGGATCATGACGACCGTTGGCGTGCCGGCGATCATCTGCGCGACCCAGAAGAGCGCGCCGCCGCCGGGTTGCACGCCCATCGTGATGCCGACCCCGCGAAGGTCGTCGTGGCCGCTCATCACGAAATACCGCTGTAGGTCGGGTGCGAGCTCCAAATAGGCGGCCCGGATCCGGTTCATCCCGATGACGCACATGGCCTCGTGATAGTTCGAGGCGCCGAGGCGGATGTACGTCGCCAGCCCGATGAATAGCACGATCGGCAGGATGACCAGCGCGAAAAGCGTGAACGCTTCGCCGAACCCCGAGGCGCCAGCTACCAATCCCAACGCAACGATGGCGCCCGACAGCGTTGAAAGGAACATCCCCGCGCGGCTGAAGGCCTCGTTCCACGCCAGCGAGCGCGACGCGAGCAGGCTCCAATGCTCGGTCGACAGGATCTGAAGCCGCATCGCGGGCGATGCCGCGTCGACCGCCGCAGTCGCAGCAGTTCGCTGAGCCGGTGCGGGTTCAGGTCCGACGCCCGTTACAGGGGTGACACGTTCGAAGGTCATCTTTTCTGGACCTAGCTCCAAGGGTGCGCGCCGGGGTCGTAGTCTATCGGGCGTGGCGCTCCGGACTTCGGTCCTTGCCGTCGTGTTCGCCCTCATTCCGTACTGGGGCGCGAACGCCGAGCCCTCCGCTGCGGCCTGTGATCTGGCGACCACGCCGACGAGCAGCGCCTTCCTACCGAACATCACCAAGAGCCTCGGGGGCCCAACCGGCTGGGTGACACCGTTCATCGTGCAGAACGTTGGGACGGCCGCGACCGACCTACAGGTCTCGTTCTACCGATTTAGTGATGGCAGCCTCGTGACGTGCCGGAAGATCGCCGCCGTGGGAGCGGGAACCTCATTCGCCGACATCCCCAACAACGACGCCGACCTCCCCGCGAACACGCAATTCTCCGTGGTCGTCCGCAGCTACGGCTCGCAGATCGTCGCGGTCGTCAACGAGCATTCCGGTTCAGGGGATCGGGCGGAGGCGCTCAGCTATGACGGCTTCGCCGCTGGCTCGCCGACCGTCTCTCTGCCGAACATCGTGCGGAGGTTCTTCGGGTACCACACGCCGTTCATCATTCAGAACCTGGGCACCGGACCGACCGTCGCGACCGCGACGTTCGTCGGCCGTGGAACCGAGCCGGGAGCGACGATCACTCGGACGATCGCCGCGGGTCAGTCCCAGTTCATCGAGCCCAATGTCGAGTCAAGCCTCGTCGACGGCGGCGCGTACGCGGTGACCGTCAGGGCGGACCAACCATTGGCCGTCGTTGTGAATACGCATAACGATGACGCGTCGGTGGCTCATCCGGTCGCCTACTCGACCGACGGGATCACCGGCGGCTCCGGAACTCTGTACGGCGCGTACGCGGCGAAGAACGCGAACGACTACGGGCGCGCGGGAACGATGTCGACCATCGTCGTGCAGAACCTCGGTGGGACCTCGACGACGCCGACGCTCGAGTTCACGCCCCTCGGCGGTGGCGCGACCACCACATTCACCGGGCCTTTGACCGGACCGGGCGCGGCCTGGGCATTCGACCCGCGTTATGTGAACGGCGTCGCCGGTACGACGCTCTGCGGCACCGGCGCGTCGCCGGGTTGTCTTGCGGACGGCGAGTTCACGTTCAAGGCATCCGCGGCCGGAACGATCGCCGCCGCGGTGAACGTCATCAGTCCGAACAGCGCGATGGGCTACACAGCGACCGGCTCACCCGCGGCAAAGTTCTTCCTTCCGAACGTCACGCGGACGCTCGGAGGATCCGACGGCTGGACGACACCGATCTTGTTGCAGAGCGTGACCGCCACCGGTGCTTCTGTTGAGTGGCGCCGCTTCGCCGACGGTGCTCTCGTCACAACGCAGAATCTGACCTTCACAGCGGGATCTGGAATGCGTATCGACCCACTCGCGGTCGCGAGCCTCACGAACGACACTCAGTACGCGGTCACCGTGACGTCGATCGGCGGCACGGTCGTCGCGATCGTCGAGGAGCATGCGTCGGGTGGCGAGAACTCGATGATCTACGAGGGCTTCGCCGCTCCCTAGGGCGCCGCCGGCATCAGCGAGACGAACCACGCCTTCATCGCGACCGGGTTGATCGTGCGTCCATAGTCGAGGGTTTTCTCGCGCCCGCCGCCGATCATGGCGACGCTGAACGACTCCGCCCACGATTCGCCTGGAAGGTGGATCCACTGCGCCATCCCTACGGGCTGCGCATTCGCTTCGGTCAACGCGACCTGCCACGTGCCGGGAAAGCCCCGATAGGTCCAGTACTTCGCCATGACGTCGCTGCCCGCGGTCTTCCGCTGCACGAGGTCCTGATACGCATGCCCGAGCTCGTGGAACGCGGTGCTCGGCGTCATCACGTAGTCCTCGCGCACGGCGAAGATCGGCTGCCCCGCGGCGTTGACTCCGCGATACCAGGCGTCGCCGTTCTCGCCGGCGGGCTCATCGAAGTCGAGCTGCGGCGTTGGCGGAAAGATCGGGAACGCTGCGCGGATCTGGAAGTAATAGGTCATGAGCTGCTGGCCGGCGACGTTGGTCGTCGGGCGAGGGCGCGGCGTCGGTGCGGCCGTGACGGCGACCGTCTGCGTCGGACTCGGCGATGGGCTGGGTGAGGGAGTCGGCGACGGTGTTGCCGCGATCGTCGGCGTCGGCGAGGGACTCGGCAGAGCTACCGGCTGTTCGCGGGCACTCAGCGCGATCGCCGCCCCGAGCACGACGACGAGCGCCACTCCGAGGCCGCTGACGAACTTTGTTCGAGAGGTCACCTCAATAGGGTAGGGCGCACCCCCTGTCGTACCGGTGTCGCGCGGGTCCTAGTACTGGCGGGTGATGGATCGGCGCTTGACGGGGGTTACCCCGCCTGTTTCGGAATGACAAGGTGGCCCCATGGGAAACGAAGGAGAGTCGGTCCCGACTCGTACGCGCAGGCAACGGCTTGGTGCGATGGTCCCGTGGCTGGCGTCCCTGGCGGTATTCGGCGCGGGCGCGGTCACCCTCGATGGCCTGGAGCGAGCTCTGGCCGTCGGTGCTTTCTCGGCGTCCTGCTTCGGCGCGCTCCTCGCCGTCGCGCAGGTCCGGCGAACGATGTCGTCGATGCGCGGGTGGATGGGCGAGCGCGAAAGCGCGCTGAGCACGTTCGCGGACGATCGGGCAGCGGCGGTCGCCCGTCAGTTCCAGTGGGCCGTCGAGGAGCTCGTCAGCGTGCGCGCCGAGCTACGAAAGGCGGACGCGATGCGCGTTGAGGCGGAACAGCGCGCTGCGAGCACAACGGAGAACGCGCGTCGTGATGCCGAAGACCTGCGTGTTGCCCGCGAGAGCCTCGGAGCGATGGACCCGAGCGAGCTCGATCTCCTGCGCGAGAAGCTCCAGCAAGTGGAGCAAGCCTTCCAGGATGAGGAACGCGATCGGCGCACCACGGAACGCCGCGCTCGCGCGGCCGAGCAGCGCGTCGCCGATCTCACGCGGACCCTGCGCCTCGTCGCGAACACCGTGTCGTCGGGCGGCGAGACGGTCACGTCTCGCGCGATGCCGACCGGACCGCTCACGCTCGATTGGACATTGGAGTACGACGGAAGCGCTCATTCGCTTCGGCTCCGTTCGACCTCGGCCGACGCGCGACCGAGCAAGGCCCGGATCCTCGACGCGAGCGGACGCCCGGTCGCCGAGTCCGTGACCGGTCGGCAGCGCCGTCCCGCTCAGGTCGTGCTCCGGATTCCGCAGTCGGTTGCGGCGGTCGTCGAGTCAGGCGACTGGACCGCGTTCCGTCTCGAAGTGGAGGTCGACGACGTGTGGCTCGGTGCAGTTCTCGTCGATCGCGCTCAGCCGGTCGTCGACACCGAGGTCATGCAGCCACGCGCCTTTCGCGTCGTGAGCTGATCGCCCGCAGGCGCCCTCGGCCCGGTAGAATTGGATTCCGCGCACCCATCGCGGGCAGATTGAGCAGTGTGGTGAGCTCCGCTGACTGTAGATCAGCCGCCTTTGGCTGTGGGGGTTCGATTCCCTCTCTGCCCACCGATTTTCGCGAGCCTGCTTACGCGAGAGGCCCCTCGACACTCGAGGGGCTTTATCGGTTTTTCGTACGAGAGGCTCTCACGGTCGTCTGACTGACCTCGGTTTTCTGCGATCAGACGACTTTGGCCTCACGACTGAACGAGAGGATCTTCGCCTCGCCCAGCGGGTTCGGCAGAGCCGAGCGGTCCTTCACCGGAATCGCGTGGCTGTATCGCTCGACCATCTGGAGCCGCTTCCAACCGCCCTGGCGCATCAGCGTCAGGAGATCGCCGCCGGGCTGCTTCATCCAGTTCGTCGCCCAGGTGTGACGGAGAAGATGGGCGTGGAAGCGCCGGATCCCCGAGTCGTCGGCGATGCGGGCGAAGACCTTGCCGAAGCTCTCGGTGGATTTGAAGAACGCGCCTTCATCGGTCGGGAACAAGGGAGCCTCGGGGCTCAGGTTCTGTCGCTTGCGTAGATAGCGGTCCAGCTCCTTGGCTACCGCCGCGTGGAAGTCCACCGTGCGGCTGCGCCGCACCTTGCTCGTCATGGCGCGCACTGTCACCTGGCACTGGTCCAGGTTGAGGTCCGCGACGCGAAGCTCGCGCGCTTCGTTGAGCCGCAGCCCGGTGGCTGCTAGGAACACCACAAGAGCGTGATCGCGGGTCCCGGATCGCCCTGCCGCGAAACGGATCGTCTCTAACTCCTGATCGGTGAGCGGCTGTCGAACTCCTTCCGGCTCGCTGGTCTTCTTGATCCGATCGAGCGGGCTTTCCGTCAGGACGTTCTCCTCGACCAGCCAGTGGCCCAGTCGCTTGAGGCTGGTGCACGCCCCTCGTGCTCGGAAGGGCGACCCCTCCGGGTACCTTCGGGTCGGCTTGGTCTCGAGCTCACGGAGATAGGCGCTGACGTAGTCGCCGTCGAGATCGGCAAGGGTTGGCTCTTGGTCGATGCGCTCCTTGAGCCATGCCGCATACGCGTTGAAGTTCCCGCGGTAGAACTCCTTCGTCTTGGCGGCCATGCCGTTGTGAATGAAGAAGCTCTCGATGACCTTGGAGAGCGGGGTATCGCTACGCAACTCGGTCCGCCGCAATATTCGTGTTGTTAAGGTGCTCATCTTTCTCTTCCCTTGCGGGCGGAGGAACGACCGAGCGACATTGTGACGCGGCGATTCGGCCCGGGGAAGGCCTTCGAGGCTTGTTCGTAATCGATCTAGGCGACATTGGGGATCAGCTCGGGCGTAGTCACGGCGTCCCGACCGACGCCGTGGGCTCGCGGCGTCCCGGCGGCCGGAATCCTATCGGCCTCGAAGACGTCGCCGCAGGTTGTGCCAGCGCTTCGAGTGCGGTGAGGATTTCGGCGAGGAGCTCGTCGTGTCCGTGGACTCTTTGCACGAGTTCTCCAATGCGTTGGCGCAGTTCGGCGTACTGGCCTCCAGATGAAATAGAAGCGCCGATGCCAAGTAGAACCGTCGTAGGTCCTGGGCGAGGTCTACCTCGACGAACGCGTGCAGCCGACGCGGACCGCACAGTCTTGTCCGCTCAGAGGTGTTAGCTCGTTTGTTCCGCAGGAATGCCTTTCCGACAAGAATCACGGCAACTGCGGCGCGACCGTGATTGTGTCGCGATGCCCAGCGACAACGAGAGAGGCCTACCCCGACGGATCGAGGGGTCACCACGAATCGGGTCGTACGGCCGAAACGTCGCAGGGGGAATGGGCGGCGGCCCTCCGGTCGCCGCGATGAATCCGTCGAGGAAGCAGAGCACGATCGGCGTGTCCGAGGGATAGTCCCGAAAATCTGAGCGAAGCGGATGCGGGCCGCTCGCGCCGCCTCGCGTCTCATCCTGCGCCGCCAGGTCGCCAGCCCGGAGTGTGAATGCGCCGACCACGGTGCCGCCGCATGCGGTGCGAGAGCACCTCGTGACTTCGGCCGGCGCTCCGTCAGCGGCCACAACCGGCGTGAGTGACTCGGCGATCCTGAGGAGCTCCCCGCGCGTGAGTTGAGCGCTCTGGATTGCATACCGGTAGCCGCCCTGCATCCACGACACGCTGGTTGGAACTCTCTGACTTTCGTCCGTTACGGTGTTGGGGATGATCAAGCCTCTCGGCTTTTGTTTGCTCGGCGCCATCGCGGTTCTTGCGTCTTGCGGCCAATCGAAAGCAGAGACGCCCAAGATCGTGATCTCGGTTGCTGAGCAACCAACTGTCTCGTTGCGGTGCGAGTTCCTGCTTCAGAGTCGGCTGGCCGGCGATCAGGTCACTTTGGTTGCTGCCTACGAGTCGACCGCAACTGAGATTTCGGCCTGGATGGAGCGGAAGGATCCCGGGCGGCGGCCGCGCCGGTGCCGGCCAGGCGCCGACGCGATCGCTCCCGCATCAGAGCATCGCGTCGGGCTACTTCGATGGCACCCTCACGTATCGCGGGACTCTCCCACGAGGCGCCTCGCCGCCGCGATTCGAGCGCATGCTCTTCCTTCTTGAGGGCGCGGGGCTCGAGATCGGCGAGTTCGGCGGAATCCGACAGCTTTATCCGCTCATCCGCCCCGCTTAGGCTCGGAACAACCGGCATGTGCGTCGTACTTATCGTTATCGACCACGGATAGCCAAGTTAGCGCCTGCCGGACTAACTAATTCGGGCGTCGAACACCATTTACTAGAGAGACGTGGCCACCATCAGCGCGGCAGTCTGGGCTGAACTCTACCGCCGGGAGTTTCCGCGCGTGTATCGCGCGCTCTTGGCCGTCCTGGGAAACCCGGACCGCGCGCTCGATACCCTCCAGGACGCTTTCCTCGAAGGTTTGAAGAAGCCGCCAGCCCACGACGAGAACCTAGCCGGGTGGCTGTATGTCGTCGCACTCCGGCGCGCCCGCCGCAGCGCCCTCGCCCGTGTGGTCGGAAGCGGGCGGCTCGCGTCTCCCGCTACGGACGAGATCGAGCGTCTGTTGGACCGCATGCAGGTCGGAACGCTTCTCGCCGAGTTGAGCGAACGGCAGCGCGCCGTCGTTGTCGCGCAGTACTACCTCGGGTTGGATCACCGCGAGATTGCGGAACTTTTGGGCATCAAGCGAGGAACCGTGAGCGCCACGCTCGCGCAAGCCAAGGCCCGTATGCGCGCGGAGGCTGGGCGTGGTTCCTGAGCTCAGCATCGCCCGGGTTTTCCAACGAGAGCTCGACGCCTTGCCGTTGCCCCCGGAGGACGCGTGGGTACCAAACGCAAGGCCCGCGCGCGCGCCGGCACTCGCGATGGCCCTCGGTGCCGTCGCACTCGCCGCGATCCTGGTCGTGACCATCTATGGGGTCCGGGCATCACAAGATCCCGCCGCGGTAGGTGCCGATGCCATTTCTCCGACACCCCCATCCTCAGCGTGCGCTGACTCAGGCGGACGACGAGCTTGTGTCGCTCCCCTTCCGGTTATCTACCGGAGCCCGCTGCTTGGCTACAACATCGTCGTCCCCGGCGGCTTCCACCGGGTCGCCAACGATGCGCCGGCCTCGCCAACATCCTCGGGTCTCCTGTACCGCGAGCGATACACGGTGCGACCCGCCGATGAAGATCGAACCGCCCTGGCCAACTTCGGTGCGATCCCGCCGTGGGACTTCGTCGTCGAGGTGTACGAGCGCGCGGTGGTCAGCGCATCGGAGCGCGCACTTCTCGATGGCTGCAGTGCCG
>Ga0307312_10001714_pt1 | contig 11340 bp, 12 predicted proteins | sample ER_DNA_202_FD_194489 | JGI IMG/M metagenome (GOLD analysis project Ga0307312, IMG submission 194489) | Bulk soil microbial communities from the East River watershed near Crested Butte, Colorado, United States - ER_DNA_202 | ecosystem: Environmental > Terrestrial > Soil > Floodplain | place...
CGCCAGCTCCTCCTTCAGCTCGGCGGAGCGCGGCATATGGTCGGGCACGAGATCTGAATAGAGGGCATCGACCGAGCGAATGACGCCGAGGTGGTGCGGAGCTCTGGCAGCCTGAGCCGCGGCCACTAAGGCATTGACGACATCCAGGGATGCGATGGCGGGATATTCGAGCGGCACGTACCCATTGGGTGTTCCCTCTGTGCGCACCGACCCTTCGGCAATCACCAGGTCACCCATCTTTACCTCGGGTTGCGCGGCGCCGAACGTGCCAACACGCAGGAATGTGTGGACCCCAAGCTCGCTCAGCTCCTCGACGCCGATCGCCACTGACGGCCCGCCCATACCAGTGGACATAGTCGAGACCGGCACACCGGCCACCGTTCCTGTGAACGTGCGGTACTCACGGCTGAAAGCAACCTCGCGGGCGTCATCGAGGTACTTGGCGATCATCGGCGTGCGGCCCGGGTCGCCCGGAACCAAGACGTATTCACCTACCTCGCCCTTGGCGAGCCCGACGTGGTATTTCTTTCCGTCGCTTCCTGCCACTTGACGACGAAGTCTATCGGGCCTTTGTAACGCCGTCCCTATCGACCCTGGCGAGCACGTGTGGCGGCCGGGCAACCTCGTGCTCGCTCAGGCGCCATGCCTGCTGCAGCCGGGGCAACGCCTCGCTTACCAGCTTCTCGGAGCTGGCATGGACGACGGCAAGAGGTTCGCCTTCGCGGACGCGTGCGCCGACTGACGCCTGGATCACCAGGCCGGCCGCGTGGTCGACCTTGTCCTCTTTGCGCTTGCGCCCGGCGCCAAGCTCGAGGCAGGCCAGGCCCACAGCCAGCGCGTCGATCGACTCGACATAGCCATCGGCCCGCGCGGGCAGCGCCTGCTGAACGGGTGCCACAGGCAAGCCGTTTCGAAGACTCCCGCCTTGCGCGGCCAGCATCTTTATGAAGGTCGCTCGTCCTGCGCCTGACCGAAGGGCGCGTTCCGGATCTGCCGAGACCCCAGCCAGCGCGCACATCTCGCGCGCGACCTGCAGGGATACCTCCAGCAGCTCCTCGTCGGCCTCCCCGGCGAGAGCATCGAGGGCTTCCTTGACCTCGAGCGCATTGCCGACCGAGCGTCCGAGGGGGTTGTCCATCGCCGTCACCAGGGCAACCGTCCGCCTCCCGGCGCCCTCCCCGAGCAGCACCATCTCGGTGGCCAACTTCTCGGCCGAGGCGACGTCGGGCATGAACGCGCCCCGTCCGAACTTGACGTCCAGCACTATCGCGTCTGCGCCGGCGGCGATTTTCTTGGACATCACGCTCGAGGCGATTAGTGACACCGACGGCACAGTGGCTGTGACGTCACGAAGCGCGTACAGGGCCTTGTCAGCAGGCACCATGCGCGGGGACTGGGCGGCAACGGCAATGCCTACCTCGCGCACCTGGCGGATGAAACGGTCGGGGTCAAGGTCGACAGTGAGACCGGGCACCGATTCCAGCTTGTCGAGCGTCCCGCCGGTGTGGGCAAGGGCGCGCCCGCTGAGCTTGGGCACCTTCACGCCGCAAGCAGCTGCCAGCGGCGGGCCGATCAGGGTGACTTTGTCGCCGACGCCGCCTGTCGAGTGCTTGTCGACCTTGATGCCTTCGATCTCGCTCAGGTCCAGCACCTCGCCGCTCGCGACCATCGCCCGTGTCAGCGCCAATGTTTCGGCACGAGTCATCCCTCGGATGCACACAGCCATCAGCCACGCTGCCATCTGGTAGTCGGCGACCTCGCCGCGTAGGTAGCCGGAGAGCAACGATTCGATCTCCTCCGGCGAGTGCTCGTTGCCGTCGCGCTTGCGGCCGATGATCTCGAGGGGGTTCATCGAGCCGCCAGTTCAGGACCGCTTCTTGTATGGCTTTCCGTCCGCAGCGGGTGCGACTGCGCGCCCGACCGCGCCGGCCACAACGATGATGGTCAGGATGTAAGGCAGCATGCCGAGGATCTGATATGGCAGATTCACACCCGAGATCTGCAGCCGCCCGCTAAGGGCATCCGCGCCGGCAAACAGGAGCGAGGCCAAGAACGCGCCGAGGGGCGTCCACTTGCCGAAGATCATCGCCGCCAGTGCGATGAAGCCGCGGCCCCCTGTCATGTTGGGCAGGAAGTTTCCGATCTGCTGGAGGGTGAAGTAGGCGCCTCCCAAGCCGGCCAGCGCGCCGCTGAGGATAACGTTCATGTAGCGGACCGTGTAGACGTTGATGCCTGCCGTCTCCGCCGCGAGCGGGTGCTCACCACATGCTCGGGTGCGCAGGCCGAAGACGGTGCGGAAGAGCACGAACTGCACGATCGGAATCAGAACAAGGGCTGCGATGGTGATCACACCGACGAATGGCGAGTTGGGCAGGAAGTCCAGATGAAGGGCTGGCAAAACACCGGTCCCTGACAGCTCGGCATTCTGGATGTACGTCCTGTAGAACGAACCCGTGATGCCAATCGCCAGGATGTTGATGACTGTGCCACTGACGATCTGGTCGACAAGGAACTGGATCGAGAGCACAGCGTGCAGGGCGGCGATCAGCATCCCGGCGACGACTGCAACGACGACCCCGAGCCACAGGTTGTGCGTGGCGACCGCGGCGGCATAGCCGGCGAATGCGCTAGTCAGCATGATCCCCTCGAGCGCGATGTTGACCACGCCCGAGCGCTCGCTCAGAACGCCGCCCATTGCGGCGAGCACAAGTGGCGTGGCCGCCACTAGCGTGGCGATGATGAACCCCGACAGGTCGAGGTGGGCCAGGAAGTCCGTCACGTCTCTGACGAGACCCCAGTGGTGTCGCGCTGGGTGATCTGAAGGCCCCCCGCAGGCACTTCGCGAAGACGGAAGATCCAGCGAACCATCACTGGCGCAGCCACGAACATGATCACTATTGCCTGCACTATCGAGATCAGGTCCGAGGAGACTTGAGTTTCCAGCTGCATGAAGGCGGCGCCGTTGCGCATCGCCCCGAACAGGAAAGCCGAGGGCAGGATGGCCCACGGGTTGCTGCGCGCGAGCAATGCGACCGCAATGGAATCAAAGCCATAGCCGACCGAGAATGAGGCCGGCATGTAGTGCGAGACGCCGAGGATCTCGTCGGCGCCGGCGAGCCCCGCCAGGGCCCCCGAGATGCCCATCGTAAGCACCAGCGTCCCCGCGACCGACATGCCGGCGGCCCGGGCGGCACCCTGGCTGAAGCCGACAGTGCGAATGCGGAATCCGATAGTCGTGCGCTCGATCAGGAACCACACCAACGGAACGGCGATAAGGGCAAGGATCAACCCTAGGTGGAGACGCGTGCCGGGCCAAATCAGCGGCAGCTGGGCGAGCGGGTCGATGAATGGGGTTCGCGGCGCTGTCGAATGAGGGTCCGACATCGGGCCTTTGTTGATCAAGAAGTCGGTCAGCTGGAACGCGACGTAATTGAGCATGATGGTGGTGATCACCTCATGGGCCCCAAAGCGGGCCTTGAGGAATCCTGGAACAGCACCCCAGATAAAACCGCCCAGCATCCCAAACGCCATCGCCAGCGGGATGTGGATGATGCCGGGCACTCCCGGAAGGCTGTTGCCGGCGAGCACGCCGAAGATGGCGCCCAGATAAAACTGCCCCTCGGCGCCGATGTTGAACAGCCCGGCTCGAAATCCGAGTGCAACCGCCAGCCCCAAGAAGATGTAGGGCACCGTCGCGACCAGGGTCTCGGGGAATGCGCGTGGATTCGTGAACGCGCCCTCAAACAACGCGACAAAGGCGGCGAAAGGATCCGAACCGGTTGCGACGACGGCGATACCCGCCACCACGAAACCGAACGCAACCGAGATCACGGGGATCAGCACTGCCGAGATGAGACGGCGGCGCAGATCGCGGCTCATTTGCGGCTCAGGCGGCTCCTGCCATCAGCAGACCCACACGGTCCCGATCGGCTTCCTTCTGATCGAGCATTGCCACCACGCGTCCGCGATAAACCACCGCGAGGCGGTCGGCAAGTGAGAGCACCTCATCAAGCTCGGAGGACACGAGCAGCACGCCCATGCCGTTGTCTCTCTCCTCGACCAGGCGCCGGTGGATGAATTCGATCGACCCGACGTCCACGCCACGGGTGGGCTGGCTGGCCAGCAGGACTTTGGGCTGGGTACCGATTTCCCTCGCGACGACCAGCTTCTGTTGATTGCCGCCAGAAAGGGATCCTGACGGCTGGTCGGGGCTCTCGGCGCGGATGTCGAAAGTCTTGATGAGCTTTAGCGCGTACTCGCGAACCGCGCTGAACGAGCGCACGATCCAGTTGGCGAACGGCTTCCTGTCGAACCGAGACAGGACGAGGTTGTCGGCGATCGGCAGCTCCAGCACGATGCCCATCCGCTGGCGATCGGCCGGGATGAACCCGAGACCGGCCTCCAGCGTGCTGTGAGTGCTGGCCTGGGTGATATCCCGACCGCCGAGAATGATGCTGCCTGAGCGCGGCGTACGCAGTCCGACTATCGCCTCCACCAGCTCGTTCTGGCCGTTGCCCTCGACGCCGGCAATGCCGAGGATCTCGCCCGCCCGCACTTCCAGGCTCATGTCGTTCACCGCGACCTGGTGGCGGTCGTCGTACACAGTGAGCCCTTTGACCTCCAACAGCACTGCCCCAGGCTTGGCCTCGCTCTTGTCAACCCGAAGCAGGACGCTTCGACCCACCATCAGGCGAGCCAGATCTGCAGGATTTGATTCCTTCGGGCTCGTTGTCGCCTCCACCTTCCCCCTTCGCATGACAGTGATCTGGTCTGCCACGTCCATCACCTCGCCAAGCTTGTGAGTTATGAAGATCACTGCCGCGCCATCCTTGACGAGGGTCCGCACGATGTCGAACAGGCCACGAGCCTCTTGGGGAGTCAGCACCGCGGTCGGCTCGTCAAGGATGAGCAGGCGCGCCCCCCTGTACAGGGCTTTCAGGATTTCCACGCGTTGCTGGAGGCCGACTGACAGGTCTTCGACTCGCGCGGCAGGATCGACCTCGAGACCGTACTTCTTCGACAGCTCAGCCACCTTCGCTTCGGCAGACCTGATGTCGACGATGCCGGGACCAGTAGCGATCTCGTTGCCGAGGATTACGTTTTCCGCGACAGACAGGGGCGGGATGAGCATGAAGTGCTGGTGGACCATCCCAATCCCCAGCTTGATCGCGTCTTGCGGAGAGCCGATGCTGACTGGGTTGCCGTCAAACACAATCTCGCCCGAGTCCGGCCGCGACAAGCCATATACGACGTTCATCAGCGTCGACTTGCCGGCGCCGTTTTCCCCGAGCAACGCGTGGACCTGACCCCACTCGACGGTCAGGTCCACGTTGTCGTTCGCCCGCAGGCTGCCGAAGGTCTTGACGACCCCCCGGAGCTCGAGCGCTTTGTTTGCTATCCGGTGTACCCCGTCTTCAAACTCCCATCGGCGAGTTTCTTCAACGCGTCGGTGACCATGGTCTTGACATCGGCAGGAACCTGCGAGTCGTAGTTGTGGAAAGGCGAGATCCCGACCCCGCCGTTGGTGGCGTCGAAGCTCAGCAGCCCACTCGTCGGCCACGTGTTCTTGACCATGTCGGTGATCGCTGTCTTGACCGAGAACGCGATGTGCTTCTCAGCGCTCGTCAGCAGGCACGTGTCGGCATCCGCATACGAGACGAACTGATCGACGTCGACTCCTACGCATAGCTTTTTGGCCTGCACTGCCGCGAGCAATGCACCGTTGCCGGTGTTGCCGCCCGCGCCGAACACGACGTCCGCGCCCTGGCCGAACATGGCAGTCGCCTGCTGCTTGCCCCAGTCGGGGTCGTTGAAGCTCTTGGCGCCACTGGGCGGCTGGTAGACGCCAAGCGTCTTGATCGACGGGTTGGCGTACTTGGCGCCGTTCTCATATCCGACGCGGTACTTGTGCACGGGCGGGATGTCAAGGCCGTACACGCCACCGATGGTGCCTGTCTTGGACATCTTGCCGGCGACGATGCCGGCCAGGAAGCCTGCCTGGTCCTCGCGGAACACCAGGCCCGTAAGGTTCGCCGGCGGCTTGTCGTACGCGTAGTCGACGATGGCGAACTTGACAGTCGGGTTGGCCTTGGCCACGGTCAAGGTGTCATCGCCGAGCAGGAAGCCGACGGTTACGACCATGTCGTACTTCTGGTCGATGAAGAGCTGCATGTTCTTCTGGTAGTCGGTGGGCTGGGTCGATTCGATGACCCTTGCCTTCACGCAAAGGCTCGCGTCAGCCTGGGCGTCCTGGACGCCTTTCCACGCGTTGGCGTTGAAGGACTTGTCCGAAAGCTTGCCCACGTCGGTGACGAGGCCAACGTTGTAGGTCTTGGTGCAAGTTGAGCCTGTGCCACCCGTGCCGCCACAGGCAAATCCGAACATGGCGGTCGCCAGAAGCGCCGCCAGGGCGCCGAAGCCCTTGATTGATCTCATCCGAGTACCTCCACAATCTCCAACGCGGTCAGGTGAGTAGCGCAACGCGAGTCTAAGCCAACCGGTGGGCCGAGGCTAGGAGCAATTTCAGTCGCCGGGCGGGCGCACGTCCAGCGAGTCGAGCAGGGTCACCAGCCCGGAGATGCTCTCCAGCCGGTGCCATCCAGTGGTCGGAAGCGATCCCTCGGGCACGTGCTCGTGGGCCCAGGTCACGTGGTAAGGGATGTGAACGGCCTGGGCGCCGAGGGCGACGACTGGCGCCACATCGGAACGGAGGGAGTTGCCAACCATTACGAACTCAGCCGGCTGAATGCGGCGCCGCCTCAGGAGCGACCCATACGAATCCACCGTCTTGTCGCTCAGGATCTCGACTCCTGTGAACAGCTCCCCAAGCCCCGAGCGGGCCAGCTTGCTCTCCTGGTCGAACAGGTCCCCTTTGGTGATCAGGAGCAGCGCATAACGCGCGCTCACGTCGAGCAGAGTTTCCTTGACGTTGTCGAGCAGCTCGGTGGGCTCTGTGAGCATGCGTTTTCCCCAACCGAGAATCACCTGCAGGTCGGCCGCGGGGATCCGCGCCTCGGTCAGCTCGATCGCGGTCTCGAGCATTGACAGAGTGAAAGCCTTGACGCCGTAGCCGTACAGCTTGAGGTTGCGCATCTCCGTTTCGAACAAATGGCTGTCGACGTCCGCGTCAGGGACGTGCCCGCGTACGAGATCGCGGAGCGCCGCCTGGGTGAGATGAAACCGAGTTTCGTTGTGCCAGAGGGTGTCGTCGCCGTCGAACGCCACCACCCGTATTGGCATGTCAACCGATGATAGTCGGCATGGCCGAGGTCCTCGAACTGCCGACGGCAGCACACGAGCGCCGAGTGTTCCTGCCCAAAACCGCCTTAGCGGGGGTCGCCGCCTGCTTCCTGTTGATGGGCGCGCTTGCCGGAGCCTACGGCCCTTTGCTCGAGCACCTCTCACGACGCTTCGAGATCAGCCTCGCCGTCGCGGGGGCAGTATTCAGTGCTCACTTCGCTGGTGCGCTGATCGCCGTGGTCGTCTCCATGTGGGGGATGGAGCGGGCATCTGGACGGCTCTCGATCTGGGTGGCGTTAGGTTGTCTGGGAGTGGGCTGTGCGGGCGTCGCGGTCGCTCCCACATGGCCCACATTCCTCGGCGCCGTGTTCGTCATCGGCCTCGGCTTCGGCGGCCTCGACCTCGGCTTGAACCAGCTTGTCGCGCACAGCGAGGGCCCTCGCAGGTCGGCGGTGCTGAACGGCCTGAACGGCGCGTACGGCTTGGGCGCAGTCGCCGGCCCGATCCTGATCTCGCGACTTGGGCAAGCGCACCTCTCACCTCTCTACTTCGGCGCGGCGCTCCTTGCCGTAGCCCTCATCCCGGCGGTGGCCCGGATCAGAGGCCGGCTGCCCGTCGCACCGAGAATCTCGAACTACAGACCAGGCGCTTTGGTCGGAATCTTCATTGTCGGATTCGTCTTTTACGTCGGCCTCGAAACTGGCGTTGGCGGTTGGATGACCTCGCACCTCGAATCGGTCGGAAAGCATTCAGTGGAGGCAGCCACGCTCACCTCTGGTTTCTGGCTGGCGATGGCGATTGGCAGGCTCCTGGCAGTCCTGATCCCCGAAAGAATCCCCCCCTCGGCGGTTGTCATCGTTTGTTCTGCGGTCACGTCGATCGCCTTGCTCGTGGCCCTGAGCGGCAGCGCCGCACCAGTCGCGTACATAGTGGCCGGCCTGGCGATTGCGCCAATCTTTCCGACTGGCCTTGTCTGGCTCGCGAAGCTTAGGCCGGGCGACTCGCGCGCCACCTCGTGGATGTTCCCCGCGACGATGGTCGGCGGCGGCATCATTCCTGCCGGGATCGGCATCCTGATCGCATGGGTCGGCCTTGGATGGGCGCCGGCAGTCCTCTCAGCGGTCGGGATCTGCACACTCGCGGCTTTCGTCCTGGCTGGTCTGAAGGGCCGGGAATAGTGAAGAAGCCAGCCCGCTTCTGGATTATATGAGTCAGACCCAGGCGCGCTCGATCCATGAGATCGAGCTGCCCATGCTGAGCGGCAAGCCGGCGAGCCTCTCCGCATACGCCGGCAAAGTCGTCCTCGCCGTCAACACTGCATCAAAGTGCGGCCTTACGCCCCAGTACGAGGGACTACAGAAGCTCAATGACACTTACTCGGCCAGAGGCTTCACTGTGCTTGGCTTCCCTAGCAACCAGTTCTTCCATCAGGAGCCGGGGAGCGCCGAGGAGATCCAATCCTTCTGCAGCATCAACTACGGCGTGACATTTCCGATGTTCGCGAAGCTCGATGTGAAAGGCGAGGGCCAGCATCCGCTGTACAAGATCCTTAGCGAATTTCCCGACGACGCCGGAAAGGCGGGCAATGTGACATGGAACTTCGAGAAGTTTCTGATCGGCAAAGATGGGCGTGTGGTCCGGCGCTTCAGGCCCAAAGTCGTGCCTGAGGACCCAGCGGTCGTCGAGGCCATCGAGTCGCTGCTCTAGCATCGTCCAGACGGTGAGCAATCCCGGAATCCGCCTCGAGTCGGTCAGGAGCAAGAGCGGCGGTCGAGTGCATCTCACGCCGCGCGTGCCGAAGAGCGGCCAGGTGACCACGCTCTGTGGCCGGATCCTCGCTGCCGGATCCTATGCCGCCGTCGAGACCGACGCGGACTGCGCGAACTGCATCCGGCGCTCGCGCGATGCGAGCCGTATCTCGTCGGCCTTCTTCGCGCAGGAGGAGGGTTCCGAGCTGCTCCGACTTTCTCTCGAGCAGGCCCGGTTCCGCAAGCCGGCGCCGAGACCTTCGGCCACGCCAGGCAAAGCGGTCAGCCGGCCCACTGTCGTGTCATCGCCGCCTGCACCGGAGCAAGTCGGCGACCTGATGACGAGAGGCTTCAAGGCAGCGGGCAACGGCGTGTGGCGCAGTCCAGGCGGGGCAGTGGTCCGCATGGGCGGCAAGAGCCGGGACCAATTCGCGGAGCTGGTCTTCGAGGGCCCGATCGTCGCCACGCGTCTCGACGATGGCTTGAGGTTGCGAGCTGGTGACGTCGAGGTCAGCTTCACGGAAGGCGAAGTGCAGGTGCGACTGAAGCGACCCTGACTCCGGGCGGTGTACGGTTGAGCTATGCGCCGGCGCAAGCGAAAGGCAATCGAACCCAAGCCGACGGCGAAACCGCAAACCAGCGACCAGGCACCAGGCGAAGAGGTGGTGCAGGTCAACGATCAGTACGCGGGCGGCGGCCCGGCGCCCGAGGTCGAACCGTCGGAGCACGCGCAGCACCCGACCGGCGGCTAAGCAGCCTCACTGACGCTCGTGAACCCGGTCGCCGCATCGTTCGCCTGGCCCTTTCGCGGCGCCTGGCTTCCCAAGTGGTTGATCGGCGCCGTCATGGTGCTGCTGCTGCCTGTCGCATTCGTGCCTCTTCTGGGTTACGCGGTCGCTGCCACGCGCAAGGCCGGCACGGAGCCTGATGGCGGGCCACCAGATTGGGCTTTATCGACACGCATGCTCACGGACGGCATCTGGGTTGCGCTTGCGGTGGCGCTCATCACAGCTCCTTTCGCCCTGGTCATCGGTCCCCTTGCGACGGTCGTCGACCACGCTCATCTCTGGCACGTGAACGACCCGGCTCTGTCTCGCTTCTATGCCAATTTGGCAGCGGGATTCGCATTGGCTCTACCGTGGGGAATCGTGCTGTTGCTGCTCATGCCGCACGCGACAGCTCACTTTGCGACCAGCGGGAGTCCGCTGGACCTTCTTGATTTCCGAGCGTCGCTGCGAGGCGTGGCTCGCGATTTCGCGACCTGGAACCTTGCTGCCGCCGCGATCGTCACCGCGTGGGCCATCGGACTCGCCTGCGTTGGACTTGTCTGCATCGGCGTCGTGCCCGGTGTTTTCTACGCCATCCTTGTCAGCGCACATGCCACCGCCGCGCTCAACACCAAGGTTGCGAATCCAGCCCCTGGGTGATACGGCGTTGCTGGCCGAGCTCGGCACGCGGCTTGACACGGCGCTCAATACTCGCGCCATCGCGCTGGCCGCAGCATTGAAGAAGCGGCGTGACGTGCGCCAGGCGATTGCGGGCTATGCCAGCGTGACGGTTCAGTTCGACCCGGACCTGGCGACCCACGATTCGCTCGCCGCGGCGATCAAGAGACTTGCCGCCAAGCACCCGCCGATGGCCGAGCCTGGGCGCCTGCACCGCATACCCGTCATTTACGACGGACCTGACTTGCAGGAGGTGGCGGAGCGGCTGAAGCTCTCACCCGAGAAGATCGTCGAAGTCCACGCCCGGCCGATTTATAGGGTGTTCCTGGTCGGGTTCGTGCCGGGTTGGGCGTACCTCGGGCCCCTGCCCGAAGAGCTGGAGGTTCCACGGCGCCACGTGCCGCGAACACGGGTGCCCGCAGGATCGGTTGCCATAGCGGGCAGGCAAACCGGCATCTACCCGCTGCCCACTCCAGGTGGATGGCACCTCATAGGGCGCACCACCGTGAAGCTGTACCTGCCGGATTCCGATCCGCCCTGTCTGTTCCGCGCCGGAGACCGCGTCAAGTTCTTTGCGATCCAGCCGTGACCGTCGTTCTGCAGGTCAGCGAGCCAGGCCTGTTCACCACCGTGCAGGACCTCGGGCGTCCGGGCGCGATGAGCGCGGGCGTGCAATCGGGCGGAGCGATGGATCGGTTCGCCCACTCTGCCGCGAACCTTCTGGTGGGCAATGACCCTGGCAACGCGACTCTGGAATGCACCTTCAGCGGCCCGCACCTTGTGGCGGAGCACGCGTGCCTCATCGCGATCACCGGGGCTGACTTCGATCCTCGCGTCAATGGCGCGCCTACGCCGGCATGGACCAGCGTGTTCCTCAGCGCGGGCGACAGTCTGACGTTCAACGGAAG
>Ga0307312_10001715_pt1 | contig 11337 bp, 10 predicted proteins | sample ER_DNA_202_FD_194489 | JGI IMG/M metagenome (GOLD analysis project Ga0307312, IMG submission 194489) | Bulk soil microbial communities from the East River watershed near Crested Butte, Colorado, United States - ER_DNA_202 | ecosystem: Environmental > Terrestrial > Soil > Floodplain | place...
GATCGGCGCCCACACGCTCGGGTACGTGAACGAGATCTCCGCCGAGCAGCTGAAGCGCCTCCAGCGCAAGGGCTACGCGGCGGGCGACAAGATCGGCGAGGCCGGAGTCGAGGCGAGCTACGACGCCTACCTCCGCGGTCGCCCGGGTCTCGCGCAGCTTCGCGTGGACTCGCTGGGCAGGCCGCGGAGCTCGCTCGTTCTCAAGAGCCGCGCCGGGCCTGGCGAGTCGATCCGGCTCACGCTCGACATCGAGCTTCAGCGCGCCGCGGAGCAGGCCCTCCGCTACGGGATCACGACCGCGAACAACAACGGGCAGTGGGCCGCGAACGGTGGCTCGATTGTCGCGCTCAACCCGCGGGACGGGGCGATCCTGGCCATGGCCTCGTACCCGACCTACGAGCCGAAGCTCTACACCGGTCACGTGAGCATCAGGAAGCTCGAGAACGCCGGTCTAGCTCCGAAGACCGCCGAGCTGGCGAACTACCCATCCTTGAACCGCGCGATCGACGGCCTCTATCCAGCCGGGTCGACCTTCAAGCCCGTGACGGCGCTCGCTGGCCTCCAGACACACGAAATCTCTCCAGGGGAGTCGCTGCCCTGCACCGGTAAGTACACGGTCTACAAGGAGGACGGCTCGGGCGGAGTCGCGGGCGTCTTCTACAACTGGGACAAGTTCGTCGACACGCCGATGACCCTGCCGACGGCGATCGCGGCGTCGTGCGACACGTTCTTCTACCAACTGGGCTACAAGTTCTACAAGGAGCCGCCGAGCGCCGGCCACCCGCTTCAGGCCTGGGCGGCGAAGTTCGGCATCGGCCGCCGCACGGGCGTGGACGTCGGCCCGGAGTCCGCCGGTCTCCTGCCGACTCCGGAGTGGCGACGCCGCACCTTCACGAAGAAGACCGACCCCGGCAACTGGGAGATCGACAGCCTCTGGAAGCCCGGCGACTCGATCCAGCTCACGATCGGTCAGAAGGATCTCCTCGTTACGCCCCTCCAGATGGCGCGCTTCTACGCGCTTATCGCCAACGGCGGCAAGCTCGTCCGGCCGCACATCGTCCAGGACGTGGAGGAAGGCGGCGGCAACAAGCGCTCGCCCCCACGGACCGTTCACCGCTTCACGGCACCGGCACCGCAGGCGGTCGGACTCGATCCGACGAACCTTGCGGCCGTCCAGGACGGCCTTCTCCAGGCGACCCACGCCTCGTACGGGACCTCAACCGGCGTCTTCGGCAACTTCCCCGTTGTGATCGCCGGCAAGACGGGCACCGCGGAAAAGGTGATCCCGAATATTCCTTCGGGCCAGTCCGACCAGTCCTGGTGGTGCGGCTACGGCCCAGCCGGCACCGGCGAGACCCCGGAGATCGTGGTCTGCGCGCTGATCGAGAACGGCGGCCACGGCGGCGACGCCGCGGCGCCCGCGGCGCTGAAGGTCTTCGAGAAGTACTTCCACCAGAACGCGGTGACAGTTGGACCGGTGCACTCGGACTGATGATCGAGGCCGTCAACACCCGCGCGAGAGGCCTGCGGACGCACCGCCCCGAGAACGTCGAGGTTGCCTCCGCCGTCCGCCGGCTCGACTGGCTCCTGCTCGGAGCGGTCGGCTCGCTCGTGGGCTATGGGCTCTGGTCGATCGGCGGCATCACCGCCCACGACATCCCGGGCGATCCCAACTACTTTCTCATGCGGCAGAGCGTGTACGCGACGCTCGGCTGCGTCGGGCTCGTGGCGGCGCTCTTCATCGATCCCGACTACTACCGCCGCTTCAGGCAGCCGATCTTCATCGGCACCGCCGGTGTGATGCTGCTCGTGCTGCTCGTCGGCACCGTCTCACGCGCTTCGAAGCGCTGGCTCGACATCGGCTTCTTCCGCTTCCAGCCGTCCGAGTTCGGGAAGCTGCTCTTCGTCCTCTTCCTCGCCGGCTTCCTCGCCGATCGGGCGAGGCGGCTCGGGGAGACGCGTACCGTTGTCGAGGCAATTGGGCTCGGCTGCATCCCGTTGTTGCTCGTGTTCTTGCAGCCGGACGTCGGCACGGCGATGGTCTATGCGGCCGCGCTCGCCGCGGTGCTCTTCGTCGCGGGGGTGCGCTGGATTCACCTCGCCGCGCTCGGGATCGGCACGGTGGTGCTGGCGCTGGCGGTGCTCTGGGTCCTGCCTGCGGCCGGCGTCCACGTGCTCAAGCCCTACCAGGAGCAGCGTCTGACCCACTTCACGCACCCCGACCAGGACCCGGCCGGGGCGACCTACAACGTGCGCCAGTCGATCAACGCCGTCGGCGCGGGCGGGGTCAAGGGCAGAGGCGAGGCAGGCGCGACCCAGACGAACCTCAACTTCCTTCCGGAGCACGCGACCGACTTCGCGTTCGCCTCGCTCGCCGAGCAGCGCGGCTTCGTCGGCGTCTCGGTGCTGCTCCTGCTCTATTTGCTCGTCGTCTGGCGCGGCCTGAAGGTGGTCGCGATCGCGCGTGACGCCTTTTCCGCGATTGTCGCCGGCGGGATCGTGTTCGCTTTCCTCTTCCAGGTCTTCGTCAACGTGGGCATGAACATCGGCATCGCCCCGGTGACCGGGATCCCGCTCCCCTTCGTGAGCGTCGGCGGCTCCGCCCTGATCGCGAACCTGCTCGCAATCGGCGTTTTGCAGGCGATTCACGTGCGCGGCGCCGCACGGCGCAAGGCCTACAGATAGTGCCGTCCGGGGTCGGTCCTACGATCCCGCACATGGCCGATAGACGAGAAGCCGAGGAGCTGTTGATGATCGAGGAGGCCGATGCCTGGTTCGAGTACCTCGAGGCGACGCGGGGGCAGACCGCTCTCCGCTACCGCGAGGTCGAGCCCTGGGCGTGGGCGCGTCTGAGACAGCGACTGCGCGCAGTCACGACCAAGCGCACGAAGCTCCGCCCGGCAGCAGCTGCGTAGCGAAAACGGTATCGACGGGTCGCGCTGCTACCCTGTGGTGACGGCTATGCCGACGAGTTTGACCCACACGCAGCGCGCGCTCCCCCGCTTTGACGCGGGCGACCGAAGCGCGCGCGCCCAACAAGGAGATTCCTTTTGCTTCGATTGTTCAGGCGGACCAAGTCGCCTACCGACGAGCGCGCTCGCACTGCTGAGCCCGCCGCACCTGCCCCTCCAGAGAACGTAACTCCCCCGCCCGCGCAAGCGGGCCAAACCGACACTGCTCCCAAGAAACGGCGCCGCGGTAGCCGCGGCGGCCGGGGCCGCAAGCGTCCGGCGGGCGCGGGCAACGGAGCCGGCTCGACTTCGACACAGGCCTCAGCCAAGGCCGAGACCGAGGCCAAGCCGAAGACCCAGACGCGGCGCGAGCCCCGGACCGAGGCTGGGGGCGACCGGCGACCCGGCGCGCGCAAGCAGCGCGCCCCGCGGCGTCGCACCCCTCCGAGGCGCCCGCCGCTGCCGCCTGCCAAGCGCGAACTCCTGATCTCGGTCGAGGTCGGCGAGCAGCGCGTCGCGGTGGTCGAGGACGACAAGGTCGCCGAGGCGTACCTCGAGCGCCCCGAACGCCGCTCGATCGCGGGCAACATCTACAAGGGCACCGTCGACAACGTGCTCCCGGGCATGGAGGCCGCGTTCATCGAGATCGGCCTCGAGAAGAACGGCTTCCTTTACGTCGACGAGGTGATCGCGCCCGAGCTCGAGGGCAAGTCGCGCGGCCGCAAGATCCAGGACCTGCTGAGCCGCGGCCAGGAGGTCATGGTGCAGGCGGTCAAGGACCCGATGAAGTCGAAGGGCGCGCGCCTGACGACCGAGATCTCGCTTCCTGGCCGCTTCGTGGTCTTCGTCCCGCACGGCGAGGGGCTAGGCGTCTCGCGCCGGCTGGAGGACGACGAGCGCATCCGTCTGCGCGACATCCTCAAGCGCCTCGACGTGAAGAAGGGCGGCGTGATCATCCGTACCGCTGCCGAGGGCGCCTCCGCCGAGGACATCGAGCGCGACCTCGTGTTCCTGCAGCGCCTGTGGAAGACGATCGAGACGCGTGCGAAGGCTCTGAAGGCTCCAGCACTCGTCTACCAGGAGGCCGAGCTTCCGCTCCGAGTCGTCCGCGACCTGTTCACGGACGACTTCGAGCGAGCGATGGTCGACCACGACCGCACCTACAAGCGGATCGTCGGCTACCTGAAGAAGACCTCTCCGCATATGGCCGAGCGCGTCCACCGCTACCGCGAGAAGGCGCCGCTGATGGAGGCCTCCGGGGTGGACGGCGAGATCCGCTCGACGCTCTCGCGCCGGGTCGATCTGCCTTCCGGTGGCTACCTCGTCTTCGACTACGCCGAGGCGTTCACCGTGATCGACGTCAACACCGGGCGCTTCGTCGGCTCCCGCTCCAAGACCTCCGGCGGGCGGCTCGAGGACACGATCACAAAGAACAACCTCGAGGCGGTCAAGGAGGTCGTCCGCCAGCTGAGGCTGCGCGACATCGGCGGGATCATCGTCATCGACTTCATCGACATGGCGAACCCGAAGAACCGGGCCACCGTCGAGGAGGCGCTGCAGAGCGAGCTCGAGCGCGACCGGACGAAGACCTACGTGGTCGAGATCTCTCCGCTCGGGCTCGTCGAGATGACGCGCCAGAACGTGACCGACGGGCCGCGCGAGATCCTGACCCGCAAGTGCACCGTCTGCGGAGGCGACGGGGTCGTCCTCTCGGAGACCTCGGCCGCGGTCGACGCCGAGCGTCGCCTGCGCGAGCTGGCGGCGAACGCTCCTCGCACCAAGGCATTCAAGGTCGAGCTGAACGCGAAGGTCGCCAGCATCCTGATCGGCCCGGGCGCCTCGCGGCTCGCTGCGATCGAGGAGGAGACGAAGCGTCGCTTCCTGATCGTCGGTCGCGACGACGTGCCCAACGACCACTTCGAGGAGCTGGCCAAGGGCACGCTCGAGAGCGTCGCTTCGAAGGGGCCGGTCGAGGAGGGCGCCGAAACCGAGCTGAAGCTGGGCGAAGTCGGCCTGTACGACGTCAACGCGGGTGTGGGCAAGCTGGACGGTCTCACCGTGGTCGTCGGCAGCGCCGCCGGTCTGGTCGGCAAGAAGGCCAAGGTCAGGATCGAGCGCGTGCTGGACGGGGTTGCCTACGCGACGCTCCTCGGCGGTGCGGCCAAGCCCGACCAGCCGATCACCGCGGAAGGCGAGGCCGAGAAGCCGACCCGCAAGCCACCGGCCAAGAAGGGCCGCACGCCCGAGCCGGACGACAGCGGGGCGGAGTCAGAGGCAGAGGTAGAGGCGGAAGTGGAAGTCGTGGAGTCGGAGCCCGAGGCGGAAACCGAGCCGGAGGCAGAGGCAGAAGCCGAGTCAGAGACGGAAACCGGCGCGGAGACCGCAGCGAAGCCGAAAAAGAAGACTCGCCGGGGCTCGAGGGGTGGAAAGCGCAGGCGCAAGCCCGCGGGGTCCGCAACGGCAACCGCCGCTACCAACGGCGAGGTCCCCAAGGAACAGACCGCGGAGGCCAAGGCTGAGCCGGCTCCCAGAATCCACTTGCCAGACCGTGAGTTGGGCAGTGAGGAGCCCCAGGAGGAAGCGGCCGCGCCCGTCCAGGCCGAGAACGGCCAGGACGGCGCAGAGCAGCCGAAGCCGAAGAAGAAGACACGTCGCGGCTCGCGCGGCGGGCGCAGGCGCCGCAAGCCGGCCGCCAGCAGCCCTAAACCGCCCGCCGAATAACGCACTTGTCCGCTAAACTGGCGCCTTCGCGGGCGGCCCAGCCCGCGTTTTGATGCCATGAGCTACGCGATCATCTCACTCGGTGGAAAGCAGTACCGCGTCCGGGAAGGCGAGCGGCTGCTGGTGGACCGGCTGGCTGTGGAAGAGGGCAAGACCTTCCATCCTCAGGTGCTGATGCTCGGCGGTGACGGCAAGTTCGAGCTCGCGCCGAAGAGCCAGGTGACCGCGCGGGTCGTCGGCTCGCCGCTCGGCCAGAAGATCCGCATCGGCAAGTACCGCCCCAAGAAGGGCTACAAGCGCCACACCGGTTTCCGCGCCAAGCTCACGCAGATCGAGATCGAGTCGATCGGCGGCGCCAGGGCCGTGGCGAAGAAGGAGCCTGCCGCCGAGCCGGAGAGGCAGGACGCTCCCGACAAGCTTCCGAACGGCTACGCCGGCATGACGGTCGCGGACATCACCGAGAAGTCCGGCCGCTGGTCGGACGAGCAGGTCGAGGCAGCGCTTGAGTACGAGCGCGCGCATGCCAAGCGCAAGGGCGCGCTGGCGGCACTCGAGGCGAAGAAGGAGAAGGACTAGAGATGGCTCACAAAAAGGGACTCGGCTCGTCGCGGAACGGCCGCGACTCCAACCCGAAGATGCTCGGCGTCAAGGTCTTCGATGGCCAGGGCGTCACCGCGGGCACGATCATCGTCCGCCAGCGCGGAACGCGTTTTCGCCCGGGCCCCGGCGCAGGGATCGGCCGCGACGACACCATCTTCGCCAAGCGTGACGGCACCGTGGTCTTCCGGACCACCGGCGAGCGCCGCTTCATCTCCGTCACGGAGTAGGCGCCTGTGTTCCACGACCGGGCCCGCATCAACGTGCAGGCCGGGCGCGGCGGTGACGGGGCGCTCAGCTTCCGCCGCGAGAAGTTCGTGCCGAAGGGCGGCCCCGACGGCGGGGACGGCGGCCCGGGCGGCGATGTCGTACTCGTGGCCGATGGCGACCTGCGCGACCTCTCGTCGTTCCGCAGGCGCCAGCGCTTCAGTGCAGGCAAGGGCGGGGCCGGGGGCGGCAGCGGTCGCCATGGCGCCTCGGGCGAGGTCGTCGAGCTGCGCGTGCCCGTCGGCACACAGATCTTCGACGAGGACGACCAATTACTGGCCGACCTGGCCGCGCCCGGAGCCCGCCTCGTTGCCGCTCGCGGCGGGAGCGGAGGCCGCGGCAACCGGCGCTTCGCCACGCCCACCCGCCAGACGCCGCGCTTCGCCGAGACCGGCGTACCCGGCGAGGAGACGACGCTCGAGCTCCGCCTCAAGCTCCTCGCCGACGCGGCGCTCGCCGGTCTGCCGAACGCGGGGAAGTCTTCGCTGCTGAGCCGGATCTCCAACGCGAAGCCGAAGGTCGCCGAGTACCCGTTCACGACTCTCGAGCCGGTGCTCGGCACCGTCGAGTCGGACGAGCGCCAGCTGGTCGTGGCGGACGTGCCGGGCCTGATCGAAGGCGCAAGCGAGGGCGTCGGTCTCGGGCACGAGTTCCTGGCGCACCTCGAGCGTGCGCGGCTGCTCGTGCACGTGATCGACGCGGCCGCGGGCGATCCGGCCGAGGCCTTCGAGGCGATCAACCAGGAGCTCGAGGCGTACGGCGCCGGCCTCGCCGAGCGACCGCAGGCCGTGGTGCTGAACAAGACCGACCTCCTTCCGGAACCGCCGACGTTCGTGACCGACGATCCGCGGGTGGTGCGTGTGTTCGCGCTCTCGGCAGCCACGGGCGACGGCGTCGAGGCCTTCAGGCGCGCCCTCTTCGAGCTCTGTCCCCCCGAGGAGGCACCGGAGTACGACGACGAAGGGCTCGCCGACTACCTGGCGTACCGGCCCAAGCCCGACCCGCGGCGCCGATTCCGCATCCTGCGCACCGACCGCGGCTTCCGCGTCGCCGGGCGGGCCTCCTCCGAGGAGGAGCTCGAGCAGGCGCTCCGCGAGGCAGGCGCAAAGATCGGTGACGAGGTCGAGGTCGAGGGCGAGGTGCTGGAGTTCCAGTAACGACCGGGATCCTGGGCGGAACGTTCGACCCGCCGCAGAACGGGCACGTCGCGCTCGCCCGCGCCGCCCTCGAGCAGCTGCCGATCGATCGGCTGGTCGTGCTCGTCGCCGCCGATCCCGGGCACCGGCAGGTCGTCGCGGACGCGGCCACACGCCTAAAACTCGCCGAGGCCGCCTTCTCGGGCCTGGGGGAGGTCGTGCTCGACCCGAATGCATTCACCGTGGACGCCGTGAGCGACGGCCGCTTCGGCGACGCCATCTTCATCGTCGGCGCCGACGAAGGCGCCGCGTTCACCGGCTGGAAGGAACCGGAGGGGGTGCTTCGCGCCGTCAAGCTGGCTGTCGGAACCCGTTCGGGCTACCCGCCGCCGGATCTCGAGCGCTTCGGCGACCGGGTCGTCTCCTTCCAGCTCTCCTCGCCGCCCGTGTCCTCGAGTGAGGTGCGGGAGCGGGTCGCTCGTGGCGAGCCGATCGACGAGCTCGTCCCAGAGGCCGTCGAGCGGGAGATTTCGAAGCTCGGCCTCTACCGTGGCTACACTACGGGCGATCCCGAGAGGACTTGACGAGACCCTGACGCCACTCGAACATGCCCGCCGCATCGCCGGCCTCGCCCAGGAGAAGCTGGCGGAGGACGTCCTCATTCTCGACATGCGCCCCGTGTGCAGCTACACGGACTTCTTCGTGCTTGCCACCGGCCAGAACACCCGCCAGACGAAGGCGATCTGGGACGAGGTGCACAAGCGGCTGAAGCACGACGAGCAGGCACTCCCGTCCTCGGTAGCAGGCGAGGGGGAAGGCCGCTGGATCGTCGGCGACTACCTCGACGTGGTCCTGCACGTCTTTACGCCCGAGTCGCGCGAGTACTACCGGCTCGAGGAGCTCTGGGGCGACGTGCCCTCGGTCGAGCTCGCCTCGGCGACGGCCTAGCTACAATCTGGCCGTCCAGGGGCCGTAGCTCAGCTGGGAGAGCGTCTGGCTGGCAGCCAGAAGGTCACGGGTTCGAGCCCCGTCGGCTCCATCGACGTTTGCCTCGCGCGGCGGCGCGGCAAAACCCAGCGATGCGCTTTCGGAAGAACGCCCGCCTCGATCCTTCGCAGGTCGAGGACCGGCGCGGCCAGGGCCGAGTCTCGTTGCCGGGCGGCGGCCTCGCCGTCGGCGGCGGCGGCCTCGGGCTCGTCGCGATCGCGATCTACCTCCTGGTCGCCGTGCTCTCCGGGGGCGGCGACCTCTCCGGCCCGCTCCAGAACCTCGACAACCAGACCGTCGCGAGCCAGCCACCTTCTTCGGCCATCGGGTCGGACTGCCAAACGGGTGCGGCAGCGAACGCGCGAGAGGACTGCCGCATCGTCGGCGTCGTGAACAGCGTCCAGGCCTACTGGGCGGATCAGTTCCAGCGCAACGGCCGGAACTACACGGTCTCCAAGACCGTCTTCTTCTCCGGCTCGACCGACACCGGCTGCGGCGTCGCGAGCTCGGACGTCGGCCCCTTCTACTGCCCCCTGGACAAGAAGGTCTACATCGACCTCGGGTTCTTCGACGATCTGCGCACCCGCTTCGGCGCGACCGGCGGCCCCTTCGCACAGGCCTACGTGCTCGCCCACGAGTACGGCCACCACGTCCAGGATCTGCTCGGTCGCCTGGAGGGCGGTTCCGGTGGCGCCGGCGCGCAAGGAAGCTCGGTGCGCACGGAGCTCCAGGCCGACTGCTTCGCCGGAATCTGGGCGAATCATGCGGCGCAGACCGGCTTCCTGACCGACCTGACCGAGGACGACATCGCCGACGGCCTGAACGCAGCCGCCGCGGTCGGCGACGACCGGATCCAGGCCAGGACGCAGGGCGGGGTCAATCCCGAGACGTGGACGCACGGAGCGGCAAGCCAACGCCAGCACTGGTTCACGGTCGGCTACCAGAGCGGAAAGCCGGCCGCGTGCGACACGTTCAGCTCGGCGCTCTAGCCGGTAACGACGCCTCCACGAAGTTCGGGAAATAAAGGGTGAAGACCGCCCCCGTCTCCGAATTGGCCGCCTCGCAGCTTCCTCCGTGAGCCCGCACGATCGCATTAACGATCGCGAGCCCCAGCCCCGCTCCGCCGTTGGCGCGGGAACGGGCGGAGTCGGCGCGGGCGAAGCGGTCGAACAGCCGCTCGAGCCCGTCGGGGGGCAGCCCGGAGCCCTCGTCTGCGACCTCGATCGCGAGCCCTGAGCCCTCCGAGCGGGCGCCGAGTGTGATCGCGTCGGCGGGCTCGGTGTACTTGACGGCGTTCTCGAGCAACGCGTCCAGGGCGTTGCGCAGGGCATCGGGATCGGCCTGGAGCGTTCCCCCCGAGAGCTCGGTGAGAGTCCAGTTGCGGGGAACGACCGACCAGCGCATGAAGACGTCCTCGAGGAACGACTCGATCTCGACGTCGCCGAGGACGACGAAGTCGGGCTGTTTCGAGTTCGCCAGGAGGAGCAGCCGCTCGAGGATGTGCTCGATTCGCTCGAGTTCGTCCAGCGCGACGCCAACCTCCTGGGCCGACTCGCCGTTCGTCCGTTGCAGCACCTCGAGGTGGCCGCGGGCGATCGTCACCGGGGTGCGCAGCTCGTGCGAGACGTCGTGCAGGAAGCGCTTCTGCTGGGCTATCAACGAGGCGCGCTGGCCGACCTCGGTCTCGAGCGTCCGCGCCGCCTCCTGGCGCCGGCGCGCGTGCCAGACCATCGCCAGGAACATTGTCGCCATCAGCGGCACCTCGAAGAGCTCGCCCCAGAGCTGCTCGCCGCTGAAGGCGTCACTCAGGATGAGGCTTCCGGTGGCCAGGATCACCAGCCCCAGCACGATCCCGGTCGGCTTTGGCTCCCAAACCCGGAAGCCGTACAACAGCGTCAGGCTGATCCAGATGAAGTGGAATGGGATCGTCTCCCAGCTCGGGACGAGCGCCATCGCGACGAGGTTCGCGGCCGCGAAGGCGAACCACGCGACCTCGACGCCCTTACGCCGCAGTAAGCCGATAACCGCCATGCCGCACCGTCTCGATGGGCGCGTCCGAGCCGAGCTTCTTCCGCAGCCGCCGGACGCACACGTCCACCACGTTGGAGCGTGGATCGAAGTGGTAGCCCCAGACCTCGGAGAGCAGCCGCTCCCGGCTCACGACCTCGCCCTGGTGGAGGACGAGGTGGTGGAGCAGCCGGAACTCGCGGTCGGAGAGCTCCGCCACCAGCTCACCGAGCTTGGCCTCGCGCCGAGCGAGATCGAGCGTCAGGCTCCCGGCCTGCACGAAGCTTCCGTCGCCTCCGCGGCGGGCGGTCCGTAGCTGTGCCCACACCCGGGCGAGCAGCTCTTCGAAGGAGAACGGCTTCGCGATGTAGTCGCAGGCGCCGAGCTCGAACCCTCGGAGCTTCGTCGGCAGGTCCGAGCGCGCCGACACGATCAGCACCGGCAGCTCGGGCCGTTGCTTCTGGACCTGGCGCAGCACCTCCAGCCCGCCGAGCTTCGGCAACAGCAGGTCGAGCACGACGAGGTCGTATTGGCCCGTGAGCGCGCGGGCGAGCCCGGCCGGCCCGTCTCCAGCGCCGTCCACGACGAAGCCTTCCGCCTGCAGCCCCCTCGACAAGAACTCGAGGATGCGCGGTTCGTCCTCGATCACCAGGATCCGCATGCGACTGCGC
>Ga0307312_10001716_pt1 | contig 11328 bp, 9 predicted proteins | sample ER_DNA_202_FD_194489 | JGI IMG/M metagenome (GOLD analysis project Ga0307312, IMG submission 194489) | Bulk soil microbial communities from the East River watershed near Crested Butte, Colorado, United States - ER_DNA_202 | ecosystem: Environmental > Terrestrial > Soil > Floodplain | place: USA...
TTCGGCAAAGATATCGTCGCGAGTACCCGGTTGTTGGCCACGTCGATGACGGAGACGGTGCCTCCCACCTCGGCGGTCGCGTAGGCACGCTTCCCGTCCGGGGTAAAAGCCACGTCGCGAGGCCGCCGACCAACCTTGATCCGGGCCTTCACTGCACCAGTCGCCGCGTCGAGGACCCTGATGGACGTGTCGCTCTCGGCGGTGACGTAGACGATCCTGCCATCCGGGCTGATGCGCACCCCTTCAGGCTCGGCGCCAACCTTCACCGTTGTATCAATGGTGCCCATCTGGACATCGACCACGGACGCGCTGCCGGCATCCTCATTTGAGATGTAGAGCCGCTTGCCGTCGTTGGTGATGTCGAACTGCTCCGGATCGGAACCGCCCGGCAACACCCGCCGGACCCGGCGGGCGACCACGTCCACCTCTGCGATGCCGTCCTTGGTCTTGTCTGCTTTCAGCTTCTCGCACTCCTCATCAGGCATGCTGGGCGGGCATTTCGGTGATCCACTGAGCGCCACATAGACCGTGCGACCATCCGGGCTCACCTTGACCCCCCGCGGGCGGGTGCCGACCGCAATGGTTGCCACCACGCTGTCGGTCTGGGTGTCGATGACGCTCAAGTTCTGGGAGTCTTCGTTGGTGACGTAGGCCAGCTCCCCGACGGAGCCCGTGCTGGTCGAAGCGGCTGCCGTTGTGTCAGCCCGTCCGCCGAGGGAGGGATGCTCCTTGCCGCAGGCCGCAAGCACGAGTGCAGCCACCGCTGTCAACCTGAGCCCGTTCGCTACGCTCAAAGCTTGCCCTGAGCCATGCGAAGGGGCAGGCTCCGCGAAGCATCTAGTGAGGCGCATCGAAAATCCCCTTGTCCCGGTTACGCGTCTGATCGAGTCCCTGAATGCGATCCACCCCGACCGCCTGGGTGAAGATCGCCCCGTCGATGTTGGCTTTGGCCAACTTGGCACCGGTGAGGTCCGCCCGGGTCAGGTCGGTCTGAATCAGGTCGGCGTTCATCAGGTTGGTGCGGGCCAGCTTGGCATTGGTCAGGTTGGCGTGTGACAAGTCTGCCTTGAACAGGTTGGCATCGGACAGATCGGCTCCGCTCAGATCGGCCCCTACGAACGTGGCCCGCATGACGCCCATCGATTGGTTGCCGGGGTCGGCGCCGGCATTCGACCGCCGCAGATTGGCTCCGCTCAAGTTGGCGCCTCGCAGGTACCCGATGATGCGGGTCCCCGCCAGGTTGGCGTTGCTCAGATCGGCCGATTCGATGATGGTTGCAAAGAGGCTGGCGCCCTCGAGATTGGCGCGCTGAAGCTTGGCCCGCCGAAGCACGCTGCCGTCCAGGTTGGCCTTGGACAGGTCGGCGTCGGTCAACACTGCATCGGTCAGATCGGCGGTAAAGAGGTTCGCTCCGATCAGCTTGGTGCCGGCCAGTCGGGCACCGGCAAGATTGGCGCGCTTGAAGTCCACCCCACTCAGGTCCAGGCCGCTCAGGTTGGCCTTTCGCAGGTCGGGAGCGGTGTCCTCCGTCGCCGCCGCGAGCTTCGTCTTGAGCTGAGCGGGGCTCATGCGAGTCGTCGGTGTATCGACCTCACTCGCGGAGTTGGCAGCCTTGACAATCCGCCGCGCGAGGGAATGCGCGCCGCCTTTGGCGATATCCTCGGCGATTCCCTTCAGCTCGAACTCATCGTCGAGAAGGCGCCGTCCGCTCGCGACATCGGTCAACTGACCCGAGAGGTACCAGATGAGATTACTGGTCTTGCTCAGCTTTGACGTCACCATCCAGGCCGCTCCGGCTTTCTTGCTCACCTGGCGCCGGCACTCCAGGGTGACGCAGTCGACACCGCCCGTCTCTGCCTGCGTGGTAGCTTGGGCCAGGCCGGCGGAGTCGAGGACCTGGAAGTCTCCGGAGCGTTCGAGGTCTGTCCGTAGAATGCTGTCGGTCATCACGGCGACCAACGGATCGCGTTGCTCGAGCGAATTGGCGCCCTTACCGTAGAATGCGACGTCAAAGAGGGCCAGCCGCGCTTTGGGCCGGGCTGTCTGGGCGGGAGCGGTCGTGGCAAACGCAACCAATCCGAGCAGGCTGATCAGGTATACTCGCATCGCTTTCAGGTTCCTGGCTTCACGGCGGGCCGGCCGGGCGCGATCTTGGCATCGCTCCGGCCCTTCACATACAAGTAGATCTTCTCGATCGTCGGCAGCTCCATACCGAGCGCGCACCAGGATGGCATCCCCTTCGGGGGCCGGCCGGCACAAACGGTCTGGATGAAGAGCTCCTTGGTATTGATCGGCCCGGTCGGCTTGAGGGACAGGATGAGGTGCGGCGCGATGGTGGTTCCCTGAACGTCTTCTCCGTGGCAGCGCGCGCAGTTCAGATTGAACTGCTTCCAGCCGTCATACACGTCCTGAGGGACCGTATCCCGCGGGGCTTGGTGATATTCGTCCCGGAGCTCCTGGGCGCGCGCAACGGTGGTCACTGCACCGAGGGCCAGGAAGAGGCCGACCAGACTCCTGCAACGCAGAACGATCCAGATAGGCGTGCGCATGCTGGCGGTGCGATCCTTTCGTACGGAGCGGGGTTGCGACGGGTTGCTCGGATGAAGAAACGCTATCGGGTCGTGGCTCGCCCTGAATCGGCCGGGACCCCACTATCGGCCTTGATCGGGAAAACCGGCACCCCGTACTCCTTCAGGATGGCCTGGATCTCGGGTCCCTTGCGGTCGAGCACTTTCTGGAGGCTGTCGCGCAGCGCCGCGTCCTTGCGCCGGACGGCCATGCCGATGTCGAACCGGAATGGCAGGTCGCTCAGTGAATCGCGCTCTGCCAACGGCCGCAAGGAGAGAGGGACGGCGGACTGCTTGGCGAAGTAGCCGGCCAGGGGACCCCACACGATTGCGACGTCGATGTCCTTCTTGGCGACGTCGTTCACGATGTCCTCGGGCCGCTCCGTGGTGGTGTAGAACGTGCTGTAGCCCCTGAGATTGCCCACGACGCCGTACTTGCTCAATGCCATGGCTGGCGGGGTGTTCTCGGCGTCGGAGTTGAGCAGATTGACTCCGATGCGAAGCTTCTTGAGCCTGGGGTCGGCCAGGGACTTGATATCCAGACCGCTATCCTTGCGGGTCACGAAGACGTAGCCGGAACGGAAGTACGGCTTGGTTACGCTCGCGATATCCAGCGCCGGTGGTGCCTCGATGGCCAAATCGCAATACCGGCCATTCAGCGCCCGGGCAAAGAAGCCTCGCCGCACCGGCCACCAGGCGTACTCGACCTTTGCGTTCCACTCCTTCGCGATCAGCTCGGCGATCTTCTGCTCGAATCCTTCACCCTTTTGATTGGACAGCGGCATGTTGTCCGGATCGGCGCAGACCCGGATGATGCCGGGCTTCTCGACGTTGGGACGCAGCGTTTGGGCGGTCAGCCTGACAGGGAAGGCGGTAGTGCCGGCCAGAGCCAGCACGGCGGCGATTCGGACTAAAGGGGGGCAGGGCATAGCCATCGTTCCGGGTAGAAGGACGAAACGGCGCCGGAGCGAACAGCACTCCGGCGCCGTCTCTCATTCTGTAATGTACCCCCGGGAAAGGCTGGAGGCGAAACCCCCAGCCCTCCCAGACCCAGCTTACTTCATCGGCGAGTTCTTGAGCGCGAAGACCGTCAGCACGCCACCTTGGTTGCTGAAGTTGCCCGCGTCGCCGAACGCGCCCAGCGCGCCCAGACCAGCGGTCGGATCTTCGGCGCCGATGCCGGCTGCTACGCCGATACCGGCCCAGCCGCCGATGCCGGAAAGCACGGCCACATACTGCTGGCCATCCGGACCGTTGTAGGTCATCGGGTTTCCGATGATGCCGGACGGGGTCTTGTACTGCCACAGGCTCTTGCCCGTCTTAGCATCGAGTGCCTTGAGCCAGCCTTCCATGGTGCCGTAGAACACTATGCCACCAGCCGTGGTGAGCGCCCCGCCGTAGGCAGCGAGGTTCTCCTTGTTCGACCACACGGCCTTGCCCTTCATCGGGTCCCAGGCAATGAAGTTGCCACGGTGACCACCCGGGCCGGGGAACATCCGCACGATCGCGCCGACGTACGGCTGACCGGCGGTGTACTTCACCTCGACGCCTTCATAGTCCATGCAAATGTGGTTGGCCGGGACGTAGAAGAGGCCGGTCTGCGGCGAGTAGGCCGCGGGCTGCTGATCCTTGAAGCCGATCGCCGCGGGGCAGATGCCCTCGGTGTTCTTCTTCGAGGTGGTGCCGTACTTCGGATCCTTCTCCGGCACGCCGGTGGTCAGATCAACCCGCTTGGCCCAATTGACCGGGCCGTAGGGCTGCGCCACCAGGACCTTGCCGTTGGTACGGTCGAGGGTGTAGCCGAAGCCGTTCCGGTCGAAGTGCGCCAGCAGCTTCTTGCCACCGCTCTCGAAGAGCACGTTCTCGTTGACGCCATCGTAGTCCCACTCATCATGCGGCGTCATCTGGTAGGCCCACTTCACTTCCCCGTTGTCGGGGTTGCGGGCGAAGATGGTCATTGACCACTTGTTGTCGCCCGGACGCTGGTCGGGGTTCCACGTGCCGGGGTTACCCGTGCTGTAGTAGAACAGGTTCAGCTCGGGATCGTACGAATACCAGCCCCAGGTGGTGCCGCCGCCCCGCTTCCACTCGTCGCCCTGCCAGGTCGAGACGCCGAGGTCCTTACCCTTGTGGGACGGATAGTTGGCGTTGGCGTCGCCCTTGAGCAGGACTTCGCTGTCCGGGCCCGTGCTGTACCCGCGCCAGACCTCTTTCCCATCGTTCACATTGTACGCCGTCACGCGGCCACGGACGCCGAACTCACCGCCCGAGATACCGGCGATGACGATGTCCTTGATCACGATCGGGGCGTTGGTCATCGTGGAGCCCTGCTTGTAATCCGCGTTCTTGACCTTCCAGAGCTCTTTGCCGGACTTGGCATCGAGCGCGAGAAGCTCACCCTGGAGCAGCTGGATGAAAATCTTGCCGCTCGGGTGGTACGCGGTGCCCCGGTTCACCAGGTCGCAACAGGCGATTGGAATCGCGTCGGGCGACTGGTTGGGCACGTACTTCCAGATCAGCGGCGCGCCGGCCTTGGACAGATCGAGCGCGTACACGATGTTCGGGAAGGACGTATGGACGTACATCACGTTGCCGATGACGAGCGGGTTGCCCTCGTGCCCCCGAAGCGTCCCGGTCGAGAACGACCAGACGGGCCGGAGCTCGGCCACGTTTGCCGTCGTGATCTGCTTGAGCGGGCTGAACCGCTGCAGGCTGTAATCACGACCGGTCATGTGCCATTCGCCCTCGGGCGCATTCAGGGTCCAAGCCCCTGACCGCGCCGCTTGGGCGCTGGCTGACATCACCACGGCTACTGAAAGACCCGCGGCGAGCCCGCCAGACACCACCTGCTGTGTAAAACGGTTCATAACTGACCTCAGGGAAAAGGGTGGTTCAACTGCTCTACTACATTCGTGAAAGTTTGGACAAGTCTTGGGACATCTATTGGAAACGCTCAAGTGGCCGGTGGCCCACGCTCGACTGTTGGCGGCATCCACCGGCGGAGCGTGGTCGCAGTGCTGGAACGTCTACGCGAGAGCGGGGCCCGTTGGATGCGTTTCGCGCGGAACTGAGAATGTGGCTTGGGAGAGGGTGGCCCGGAGGGGGCCGACTGAAGAGGTGCGTCGCCGATCAGGCACTGCGGCATATTCGCCGCGCAGTGCCGCCAGAGCAGATCTGGCCACCAGTGCCGCGCCGTACGGGGGTGCGGCGAGGAACGGATTGGTGAAGGAGCGGCAACTAACGGGAACAAACCCATCTCATCTCTCAGCAACGCCGGTGAGCCATTGTGTGCCTGTATAGAAATGCAGTCGGGGAAACGGCATACAGCTCGTACTCATGCCGCCGCAGAGTTCTCGGTTCGTCCCCCGGTGGGCAGGTCAGCACGACAGTAACAGGCTGGCGCCCTAAGGGCCTGCCGATTCGCCGACTACGGGAGCTGAGAGGGGTCAGTATACACCCCGTAAAATGAACTGTCAATGAGGCCTATGAGGGTCTGGAGGCCCTCCAGACCTGGGCCCCCTGAGCAGCAAATCCGCCCTGGAAAACCGACCCGCTTTCGCCCATGGCACCACGTACCCGCCGGGCCAGGTCGACGGCCGTATCCGCACTCTCTACCAGCCCATACGCCGCTGGGCCCCAGGAGCTCTGGCCCACGCCTTCGGCGCCCCAGCGGGCCATGCTGGAGATCAACTCCTCCGTCTGTCCCGGGGCGAACACGCCCCCCTGCTGTCCGGCAAACCAGGAGCCGGTGATACGTTGCACCGCCGAGAGCGCCTGCCCGAAGCTCGGTAGGTCGGCCTCGACCAGTGCGGGAAGCAGCTGCATCAGCACCAGATGCGACACCCGCTCCACGTCGCGGTCCGGCGGCGTTGGGAGCTCCTCGAATGCCCTTGCCTCGGCATCGCCGCTGAGACCCGATCGGCCTGAAGGCACCGCCACGACGCAGTGCCAGGTCTCCGGGATCGGGAAACGCGCCAGCAAGGGCGCGAGCTCCTCGGTGCCGGGCTTGCGGCCGCCCTCCACGATGAACCCGCCGAGCGCGAAGGTCCATGTCCCGATGGCGGAGCGTTTACCCCGCGCCGTGGCGCGAGCCAGCTCCACCGGATTGGTCGCCAACCCGTACAGCTCGGCCAGAGCCCGAGCGACCGCCAGCCCCAGCTGGGTACCCGAACCCAGGCCGGCGTGACTCGGAATCGTTCGATGAACGGTGAGACGAACGCCGCCGGAGAGTTGATGGTGGGACAGGAAGCGGGCGGCAAACTCGATGGCCCGGTCCGCGTCTAGTCCCTCAGCCGTGATGCCGCTCGCCGGCTGGGCCTCGAGAAGAAGCGAGGGCGATGGAATCGCGGCACCGAGTCCCCCGAAACAGCGTCCCAGGCGGCCGCGGAGGTCGAGCACACCAAAGTGGAGCCGTGCCGGGGCCTCGACGAAGACGCTACCGCGATCTGACATACTGGGTGAGGAGGTCCATCGCCTCCCGCTCTCGCGGCCCGGCGGTCTTGTCTACCACGACCTGAAGTCGGGCGTACTCCTCCCGGATCTGCTCGGCCGGGAGCAGGTGGGTGCGGGTTGCGAGGATTGCTGCTTCCAGGACTGCGTGCCGCGCCCGATTGAACCCGATGAACTCGCGCCTGGTTCCTCGGTGCACCACCTGGGCCTCGATCCGGGACCGCGGCGGCGTCGCATCGATGGTCACGACCCGGAGCTCCCGCCAGGAGCAGGCGGCTTCCAGGACGGCGCCCTTCACGATGGTCGCTGGTATGAAAGGGAACTGGGGACTGGAGATGGCGCCCTGCGCGAACAGCATGGCGTCGTCGGTGAGGTTGACCACCGCCACCCCGGTGGCGTTGAGGTTCCGGAAGGTGGTCGTCTCCAGAAACGGCTTGAGGACGATGGTTTCGTCACCCCACTCGACCCCCATTGGAGCGAAGTTGATCGATCCGTTCGCATCGACCGTGGTGACGATACTCTCGATGATCACCGGACGAGATCGACCGGTGGTGGGGCGGTGGCGAGGGTATTCACTTGCTCCACGGCGGGTAATGCGCCGTCGGCGGCGTGAGGCAGCGGCCGCGGCGTGGCCGGCACTCCGTGCAGGAAGTGATCGAGCAGGCGGTATCCGTGCTCGGTCAGGACCGACTCGGGATGAAACTGCACTCCATGCACCGGATGCTCGACATGCTGAACCGCCATAATCTCCCCGTCCTCGGAGGTGGCCGTGACCTGGAGGCAGGGCGGAACCGACGCGGGTGCGATCACCAGCGAGTGGTAGCGGGTGGCGGTAAAGGGGTTGGGCAGCCCGGCGAAGAGGCCGGTACCCGAGTGATGGATCCTCGAGGTCTTGCCGTGCATCGGCATTCCGGCCCGAACGATTTCCCCCCCATAGGCGGCCCCGATGCACTGGTGACCCAGGCAGACGCCGAGAATAGGGATGCGTTGGCCGACGCGACGCACGACCTCGGTCGATATCCCGGCCTCGGCTGGTGAGCACGGGCCCGGCGAGATGATGATGTGGGAGGGCGCCAGCGCAAATATCTCGTCCACCCCGATGGCATCGTGTCGGCGGACCAGCGGATCGTCGCCCAGTTCCTGCACGTACCGAGCGAGGTTGTAGACGAAGGAGTCGTAGTTGTCGATGAGGAGAATCATTTTTCCGCTAACGTCTCGATCAACGCCCGCGCCTTGTCCAGCGTCTCTCGATACTCCAGCTCGACATCCGAATCCGCCACAATGCCACCCCCGGCCTGAAAGTATACCTCACCGCCGAGGGCGAGATAGGTTCGGATGACAATGCTTGTGTCCATGGCGCCGGTCGCGCTGAGGTAGCCGATCGACCCGCAGTAAACCCCGCGCTGGGTCGGCTCCAGCTCGGCGATGATCTCCATGGCCCGAACCTTCGGGGCGCCGGTAATCGAGCCGCCGGGGAACGCCGCGCGGATGAGGTCCACAGCGTCGGCGCCCGGTGCCAGCTCACCGAGCACTGTGGATACCAGGTGATGCACTGTCGGGTGGTGCTCCAAGGCGAAGAGCTCTGGGACCCGTACCGTGCCGGGGCGGCATACTCGGGAGAGATCGTTTCTCAGCAGGTCCACGATCATCACGTTCTCCGCCCGGTCCTTGGCACTCTCGGCCAGTGCGCGTCCGAGCGCCGCGTCGTGCATGGGTCCCAACCCGCGCGGCCGGGTGCCCTTGATAGGCCGGGTCTCGACCAGCCGCTTCTGGTCGAGGCGAAGGAACCGCTCGGGAGACGCGCTGAGCACGGCGAGGTCGTCGAAGGCGAGATAGGCGGCAAACGGAGCCGGGTTCCGTTTCCGGAGCCGTCGGTAGAGCGCAAACGGCGGTTCGGTCAGGGCACTCTGGAAACGTTGGGAGAGATTCGCCTGAAAGATGTCGCCAGCGATGATGTACTCGCGCACCCGGGCTACCGCATCGAGGTAGCCCCGGTTGGTGAAGGTGGAGCGAAGACCGATCTCGGCAGCTCCGTCGATCCCGGAAACGGGATAGGACGGGGCGGCGGGGCGGCGGGGCGGCGGGGCAGCAACTGCACCTGAGGTTTCAACTTCCCCGCTGCCCCGCCGCCCCCCCAGTCGCGCCCGCACCAGATCCATCCGTTCCCGGGCCCGCCGCTCCCGCGCCGCCGCCTCGGTCTCAGGAAGTCCGGTGGAGATCAGCCAGGCGGTGCCGATCCGGTGGTCCCAGGCGATCACCCAGTCATACAGACCGAGCACCAGATCCGGAATCGCCAGATCATCATATCGAGGGACCGGAAGCCGCTCGAGCAGCGCCCCCCAATCGTATCCGATGTACCCGGCCAGACCTCCCTGAAAGGGAGGCAGTCCGGAGACCGGCTCCACCGCGGCACGCGGCAGATACGAGCGGGCCGCACTCAGTGCGTCGCCGGAGACCCGGTTCCAGGCCGGGTCCGCCCTCCGTCGTATCTCGGTCGTGGCGCCTTTGCTTCGGACGATGAGGACGGGGTCGGCGGCGAGAAAGGAGTACTGCGCGTCGGGGTGCTGCGTGGCCGCGCTGTCGAGGAACAACAGGTAGGGAAGATCGAGAAAGCGGCTGCAGACTTCGGCGGGATCCGCCGTTTTGCCCAGCGGCTCGACCAGCGGCGCAAAGCCACTACTCATTCGCTGCTGGTCCGACTGCCCCGCTGCCCCGCTGCCCCGCTGCCCCGCCGCTTCGTCAGCTTCACGTGCTCCGACTTCACATCGTCCGGCGGCGTGAGGTAGCCCCAGCTGAGCGCGCCTTCCTGGCGGTAGGTCTTTCCCAGTGTGATGGCCAGCTTCGCCTTCATCAGCTCGCGTCCCAAGTAGAACGCGTGGGTGGGCTCGTCCACGCCGAGCTGGGAGAAAATCACCTGGATGTCGGTGCCGCGGATGAATATCTCGTTGTTGAATACGGTGATGGTGTCCCGGTCGGTAAAGATCCGGAAATTCGGATCCCGCACCTCCGAATGCAGGCGTCGGAGCTCTGATTCATCATACGCCAGGATCTCCGGGTCCTTCACCGTGACCAGCCGGTCGTCCACTCCCTTGGGGACGGTGCGATTCGCCACCGCGTGGTGCATGAGCCGCCGGGCGATGTCGATCTCCCGGACCGCGCCGCGAGCCCAGGGGATCACTTCGGTAGTGAGCACGGCGCGGACCCCGATTTCCTCGCAGATGGCGAGCAGCAGCGCGTTGACACCGGTCGAGTCGGCGCTGGTGAGCTCGGTGATGTTCCCGACCCCCATCAGCTGGGCAGTGGTCGGGTAACGCCGATGGATCTCGGCGTACCGCTCGAGGGACGCCATGAAGCCGAAGCCGATCGGCTCGATGACCGGGTCGATGAGGTACCGAACGTTCCAGCGTTCCAGCGACTCGATGCTGCGGTCGAGTGTATCCAGCCCCTCACCGAAATCCGGAATCACCACAACCCGCACGTCGGTGCCGCTCAGCTCGCGGGCGACCTCCAGATTTGACTTGTTGATGCTGAGCACCAACTCGGCCCCGGCCTCCGCCCCGGCGATGATCTCGGCCGGCTCGAAGCTGTCCACGCTGACGCGCATTCCCGCCTCGCGCAGCTCGCGCACAGTGGTGCTCAGCTCAGGGAAGGGAAGGCCGGGGGTGCAGCCGATGTCGATGAGGTCCGCGCCGCTGGCGCGGAAGTAATCCGCCGCGGCCCGGCACTGCACGCGCGAGAGCTTGGGGGCGTTGTTGATCTCGGCGAGGATCTCGATGGAGTAGGAGCCGTAGTTCTGCGCGGCCGCCGCCTGGCCGAAGTAGCGCGGGATCTCCCGGAGATCCTTGGGACCCTTCTCCGCCGTGACCCCGAATCGTCCGGTCAGAACCGCGGCGTCGCCCTCGCACAGGCCGGGTATCAGAATCAGGTCGGTCTCCGGGGGTACTTCGAGGAACCGGGTGATCCACGGGGTGGTCATCAGGGCGGCCACGGTGATCTTCATGACCGCCACCTCTGCCTCGAACGCGGGCTGCATCTCTTGGAGTACGCGCCGCAGCGCGGGCTCGGCGAGCTTGCCGGTGACAAATAGAACCCGGCGGGGAAGCGGGGAAGCGGGGAAGTCCGCTCCGTTGCCGGGAGCAGTTCCGCTCTCCTGAGTCACTTTCCCGCTTCCCCGCTTTCCTGCTTCCCCGCCTACTTCGGATCCCCCGGCCGGACCCACTTGTTGGGCGTGCCCTCCAGGGCCCCGCCTTGGGGTTTCCAGAGGACAACCTCCTCGATCTTACGGGCCAGCTCGAAATCCTTGTCGCTGATC
>Ga0307312_10001718_pt1 | contig 11325 bp, 11 predicted proteins | sample ER_DNA_202_FD_194489 | JGI IMG/M metagenome (GOLD analysis project Ga0307312, IMG submission 194489) | Bulk soil microbial communities from the East River watershed near Crested Butte, Colorado, United States - ER_DNA_202 | ecosystem: Environmental > Terrestrial > Soil > Floodplain | place...
CATCAACAAGGAGCCACCGATGCTCAGCTCGACGTGGCCAATCCGGCCGTCCTCCATCACGTACGGCCTGCCCTTCACAATCGCCTGGAAGACCTCGCGATACCACTCGATCGCGGCTCGCGAGTCGGTCACACACAGATAGGGCGTAAGACTCATAGGGGATCTCCTTCCATCTCGAGAGGCGTCATGAACGACCAGAGCCCGCCCTCGAGGTCGCGCGCGGAGTACTCGCGTACGCCGTACGGCATGTCGCGGGGTCGGGAGACGACCGTTGCACCGGCAGCTACCGCTCGCTCATGGTGGCGATCAACGTCATCGACTATGACGGCCATGCAATGGGTACTGGCACCGACTGTGGCTGGGGAGGCGAGGTTGTGCTGAGCTGATGGTGGATGCATCCAAACCACACCGTCCCCGACGTGTAGCTCGCCGTGTACGACCCGGCCAGACCCATCGCGGGTGATCGTGCCCGGCCCAAAGCCGAAGACGGCAACGAGGTGATCATGTACAGCTTCGATGTCGTTGTAGACCAGCAGTGTCAGTCGTTGCGCCAGACCATGATCAACCTGAGCCAGCTCATCCATCAAGTCGAGCAACTCCTCATCACTGGGACTGCCATTGGACAGCGATTCCCGAACGGTGATCATTCGCTCCCGATGGCGGCCCAGCGCGGCCAGTCGTTGATCAACTTGTCCGACGTGGCGGGTGATCGTCTCGTTCAGCTCGCCAGGAGAGTCCGTTATTTCCCGGGCTATGTCTGACAGTGGCAGGCCTAGCTGCCGGAGCAGAGAGATGCGGTAAAGCCGCCGGAGATCATCGCTGGCATAGACGCGATGCCCACTCACCAACCGTTCGGATGGCTTGAGCAGACCCAACTCCTCGTAATAGCGCAGCGTTCTGGCGGTCAGGCCGGTTCGAGCCGAGACCTGGCCGATCCGCCAGCGTGGCTCGGCATGATCAACCATTCCTCAACGGTAGAACTTGACGTCGCGGCAGGTTCAAGAGCTTGTCCTGGGCGAACCCGCGCGACTAGTATTTTGCATCACCCTTGTCCAAGGTTGATTGACTTCTGTTCAGGGTGAGTCAGGTCGCGAGATGTACACGATCAAGCGTGTCTCTGAGATGGTGGGCGTACCAGTTGCCACCCTCCGTGCTTGGCAACGGCGTTACGGCGTTGTCAATCCCGGGCGTTCGAATTCGGGTTACCGGTTGTACGGGGCCCGAGATATCGCCGTGCTACGTCGCATGCAGTCCCTGGTCGCATCAGGATGGTCACCTAAGGAGGCAGCTGCGGCAGTGTCCGGTGAAGCTGATTTTGAGACTGATCCGAGAAACGTCCGGCGTATCGAGCCGCCCGTGAGAGCGGCCGCGATGTCGACGAGCACAGCAGTTGCGGATCTGGTCACCGCGGCGATCGATCTCGATCCACTCGCGGCCAGCCGGCTGCTGGACGAGCATTTCGCCACTAGCTCCTTCGAGCATGCAGTCGACGCGTGGTTGCTGCCTGAGCTCGAGCGTCTTGGTGCGGCGTGGGCCAACGGAGACGTGACTGTTGCGGGGGAACACATTGTTGCCGCGGCCGTGCAACGGCGATTGAGTGCCGCATTCGACGCGGCCGCGATGGACAGCGAGCGCTTCCCGCTCTTGCTAACCGGAGTGCCCGCCGGCTGCCACCATGAGCTCGGCATTCTCGCGTACGCCACGGCGGCCCGGCGGCGAGGAATGGCGGTTCTCCATCTGGGACCAGATCTTCCGGCGCGGGATTGGTTCGTAGCTGTGCAACGACACCAGCCAGATGCGGTGGTCATCGCCGTACCAACAGCTGCTGATATCCGGCCGGCAGCTGGGCTCCTCAAGGGGCTCGCTGCCCATCGGGTGCTAATTGCCGTCGGAGGCCGGTACCAGGACGACGCCGTCGCCGCGGCCAACTTGTCGAACAATCAAGCGGTGATTGCGCTCGGCCACTCGATAGGCGGCGGAGCGGCCAAGTTGGGCGACCGACTGGGACCTCCGCGCAGCTGATCGTTGTCAAAGGTTTGTACACTGTTTAACCTGCCGAGCACTGAGACGCTCGGCTAGGACGTTCGCCAGGCCAGTGCCTTGGTGAGTTCGGTGAGACCGGCGACGCCCGACGGATGCAGAGCTCCGCCGTTGAGACAGGCGATGGCCTCCGCGACGTGTTGGGCAATCAAGGTCTCCATCTCGGTGCGAACCCCGGCGTTCACCATCGCATCCTGAAGAACGACGACGTCTTGGGCGCTCATTGTGGGCGATCCAGCTTGCCGCAGCGTCGACGCGGCGGTGCCACTCAACCGCGGAGCCGCCAGGCTGAGCAGCACGGTTGGCTTTCCTCGTCGCAGATCATCGCCCGCGGGCTTGCCTGTTATCGCAGGATCTCCCCACACCCCGAGGACTTCGTCACGGAGCGCAAAGGCCGCACCTGCGTGATCGCCGTAGCGGCGCAAGGCACGATGCGCTTCGTCAGTGCCGCCCCCTGCCGTCGCGCCCAGGGCCAATGGGCGCGCCACGGTGTAGGAGCCCGACTTCAGTTGAGCGAGCCGTTCGGCATGGGGCCGATCGCGTCGCCCTGCTGCCGCACCCGTGAGGTCACCACGCTGGCCCAACACAAGTTCGACGCACAGCTCGTGCCACAGTTCGCGAAGCCGAGGGCTCAGCATCGCCACCAGCCGATGAGCCTGCACAAGTGCAAGGTCACCTAGTAGTACGGCAAGGTTGCGTCCGAAGGCTGCGCTGTCACCACGGGCACCAGCTGCGGCGTGCCACTGCTCAGCCTGCCGATGTGCTGCGAGGCGGCCACGGCGTAGATCCGATTCGTCCATCACGTCGTCATGCAGCAACGCGAACTGATGGAGCAGTTCCAGAGCCGTCGCGGCCCTGATCAGCTCCGTGTGGCTGGGCTGATCGAGCTCGGCGCCCGACGCGACGTATCCCCAGTGGCACATGGCCGGCCGGAGCCGCTTACCACCTTGCTGCACAAGATCATCCAGCCAGGTCGGCAGATCTTCGGCCAGCACCTCGGGCGCATGCCCGTCATCGAGCTCGCACCACAGCCGCGCCAGCTCGTGACTCTGCTCGCCGAGCAAGCGAGTAACGCCGGCCAAGGTGATTCGCACGTCGGCGCCATGCCCATTGGCGGCCCTCAGGTGCAGCGATGCCGTTCGGTCCCCAGCGGTCAAACCTTGAACCTGTGCCACCGCCCATGGACTGAGCAGGCCGGGTGCCTTCTCGACGGTCGCCACGAGATCGGGCCAGGCCAGCCACTGATAGTCCATGACCTCTTCGGGATCGGGACGCAGCACAGCGGCATCGACAATCGAGGCGCAATAGACCGGGCAGGACTCGTTCTCGACGAGACCATTCGGATCAGTCGCGGTGTAGCCGAAGTCGGGCAGCACGGCCTCGACATTGACGACCTCCACACCGAGTTCCTCATAGACACGACGGTGAATAGCCGCCACATCGGACTCGCCCGGTCGCGGGTGGCCGCAGCAAGAGTTTGACCACACCCCCGGCCAGGTGATCTTGCTCAGGGCTCTCCTGGTCAGGAGCACACGACCAGCGTCATCGGTGAGGTAAACCGAGAACGCGCGATGCCGAGGCGTATTGCCGTGATGTACGGTCGCGCGCGCCGCTTGCCCGATGACCCGGCCGGCTTCGTCCACGAGGTCGACCAGGTCCCGATCCTGATCTGCCGTCGCTCTTTCCATGCGGCCGCCTCCTTGTGCCGACAGCTGTGGGCAATCCTAGAACAAGCATTGAACAAACACTAGACATCCACGAATCTTCGGATGACGGCTTGCATCCATTTAGTTCGCGCGTGAACGGCCGTTCGGATCAAGCGATTTGATCGTCCTGGTGAGCGCCGTAGAACTCGACCTGTCGAGCCATGATGGTACGCAGCGGCGTTCCCCGTGCCACGCCATACACAGTGCCGGGAAAGTCGAGTTCGGCCTGCACCTGCCATAGCGCGTCGTGTTGGTCCGGCGAGAAGAGCTGAGCGGGATCTCCTGCCGCGACCCAACCGATCGGGACAGTCGTTTCCGGGGCCAGCCGCGAGTTGACGTGCAACACGCTGTTGATGCGCAGTTCCGATCCTCGGCCGGCGACCGAGCCCGGGAACAGCGATGCTCCGGTCGCAATGAAGACCTCGTCCTCGACCGTGGCCCCGTTGAGGTGAACATGCGGGCCGATGAGCACGGAGTCGCCCACTGTTGCTGGGTGGCGCGACCGGCCGCGTACCAGGGCGTTCTCCATAATCACCACGTCGTCGCCGATCCAGATCTCACCATCCTCAGCCGTAAGCACGGCGCCGTGCAGTACTCGGGCACGCTCGCCGAGTGTTACAGCTCCGCACAGCACAGCCGACGGCGCCACGTATGCGGATTCCGGGATGACCGGCCGCTCTCCACGATGGGTAAGGATCATGGCCCCGCAGCGTACTCAGCCATGTGTTGACAGCGACCCGCGACGGGTCGGAGGGTTTGTTATGAACCCCACATCTCATCTGGAGAGGAAGATTGATCATGCGCAAGGTCGTGCACTTTGAGATTCCCGCCGAGAACCTCGATCGAGCGAAGAAATTCTACGATTCCATCTTCGGCTGGGAAGTTCAGACCTTCCCGATGGGGGAAGGGGATTACACAAGTGTCAAGACCACGGCGACAGACGAGCAGACGCAGATGCCCACCGAACCGGGCGCTATCAACGGCGGCATGTTCGAGCGCACCGAGCAACTCTCCTCGCCAGTGATCACGATCGACGTCGAGGCTATCGATGATGCCTTGAAGCAGATCGAAGACAGTGGCGGCAGCACGGTTGCGCCGCGTACCCCGATCCCCGGCATGGGCGCGTTTGCCTACTTCAAGGACTCGGAGGGCAATGTGCTCGGCCTATGGGAGACCACTCCTTAGAGCCGCAGAAAGGGTAGGAGTTCCCTGATTTTGCATCGCCAGTGATGCGGAAGGGCACCAGATGGCGCTTTCTTGGCGCACTGGCGATGCAAAATCAGGTTTGCAGTATCTTCGTGGCTCGTGTCGGTGCGTGAGGTCGATCTCTGATGTGATCGGAGTCATCTTCGACCTCGCCGTCACTCTCGCAACGAGCCCGACGGGTTTGACCACAAGGGTGCCTTCCCGATCGTCCAGGTGCCATCCGCGGTGGCATTCCTTTTGGTCGGCTTCGCCGCTGGCTGGCTGTTCGAGCTCTTCAAGGCTCAAACTGAGGTGACTGACCAGTCGCTGCAATTCCTGGCCGAAACGCAAAAGAGCGTCGAACGGTTGACGCGCAGGATCACCTATCAGGATCGGGCGCTGACCATGCTGATCGACGCACCGCGCCACAACGAGGCGCTCAGCGAGTTGATCAAGGCCTCCATCAATGACAAGTTCCGAAGCATTCCTGATATCGGTGTCGCGGCGTATCTACGCGTGCTCAGCCTGGCGATCAATCATGCCGAGCGGTACGAGGGTATTCAACGAAATCCATTCCGTTGGTATCGAGACGCTGACGCCGGCTACTACTTGGAGGCGCTGCGCGAGAAGCCGATGACGACGAAGACTCGCCTCGTGCTCGTCGATGACGATGATCTTGAAGCCATGGAGCAAGACCTGGCCGATCCAGCCGTCATGGAGTATTACTGGCAACACACTGGCAGCGTCGAGACGTATTGGATGAGTGTCAGCGACTTCCGGTTCACTTTCCCAGGACGGGATGTGCCGCGGGACCTTGCCTTGTATGACCGGCAGTTGCTGGTTGCCTATGACGAGTCGAAGCTGATCTTGAGGTTCGATGTGGTGCGGCGGGATGCCGGCGTGTGCCGGCTTTTCGATGACGTGACTGAGATGATCTCCCGTCACACACCAAGCCTGAAGCGGGTGGAGCCGCCGGCGGGCCGCGTGATGTCGCTACCGCGGGATGGCTCCGCAAGCGTCGGCGCGCCCGAGTGAGGCCGTCTTGAGAATTCAGCTGGCTCTCAGCTCCGATGAGGATGCTGGCAACGGTGCATTGACCAACCACGAACTGGACAGGCCACACGCAAAGAGCGTCTACTGGTAGTTCGTGCGCCGAGAGGAGTACACCGTTGTCGGGGGGATCGCCGCGCGTATCGCGCAGCAGCTGCGCACAAGCTTCCTTACGGGAGAAGATCGCCGCAAGGAGCCTGCCGCTGTGACCATCGACTCCCCGACTGCAAAAGCTGACGAAGCAGCCACCGCATCTTCAGACGGCGACACCCAGAAAACGCCCGCGAGCCTGCCCCGCAGAGCTGGGTCGCGGATGCAATCACTGTTCAGCCAATGGCCAGGCGTGGTGGTGGCGGGTGGAATGGCTGTGCTGATCGCGGCGGCGTACCTGCTCGCTGCGCCGATGGGTCGTGATTTGTCGGCGCAGATGGCTCATGCTCAGCTGGCCGAGTCACATTGGCCCGAGCTGCTGAACCTGCGTTGGTATGGCGGTTTCAATCCGCTCGGCTACAGCGTCTTATCTCCACCGGTGATGGCGTTGTTGGGCGTACGCCTCACGACGGCACTTGCCTATGTATTGAGCGTGGTGTTTTTCGCTGCGTTGTTGAAGATCACTAACGTGCCGCGACCAGTCGTTGGGGCGATCACCGGAGCCGTCTGTCTTGCGGGGAATCTGGTGGTCACGCGGACGACGTTCGAACTGGCGCTCGCAGTCGGGCTGGGTGCGGTGCTTGCTCTAGCTGGAGGGCGGCTCTGGCTCGCCTCCGTACTGTCGGTCGTGGCTGCACTGACCAGCGGCGTCACAGGTTTGTTCCTGGGCGTGGCGGGCGGCGCGCTCTTCCTGTCCGGTCGACGACGGGACGGCATCACGCTAGCTGTCAGTGGCATGGTTCCGACGGTCGCCGTCGGGGTGGCGTTCGGTAATGGTGGGCGCCAATCATTCGCCGAAGAGCACGCCCTGGTGGGCTTGATCGTCTGTCTGGCGGTAGCTGGTCTGTGTTGGCGACGTCCGGTGGTCCGCTGGGGCGCCCTACTGTCGGCCGCACTGGTTGTCGCGGCGTATCTGCTACCTACGCAGGTGGGTACGACTGCGACACGCCTGCCCGAGCTATTCGGTGCCCCGGTGATCATGGCGGTTTCGGCCGTACCGCTGGTGGTGGTCATTGCGAGCACTGTCGCCACGGTCTTGCTCCTACCGCCGGTATCCATCAGCGAGGTGCAAGAACGAGGTGATCCCGCGCTCAGTGCGCAGTTCTATGCGCCTCTGCTCGACCAGCTAACTACTCGCGGGGTTGCGGGTCCCATTGAAGTCGTGGCAACCCAACGTCGTGGCGAGGCTGCCTTCGTGCCCCCGGTGGTGCCGATTGCACGAGGCTGGTCCCGGCAGATCGACATCGGTCGCAATCCGATTTTCTACGACGGGACGCTCAGCGCGGACACGTACGGAAAATGGCTGGACGACAACGCCATCTCCTACGTGGCCCTGCCCACCGGCCCGTACGACTGGGCCGCAACCGAGGAAGTCAAGCTGTTGAGCGGCGGGTTGCCGTACCTGCGGCAGGTGTGGGGAAACGGCACCTGGACCCTCTACGCCGTGGCGAACCCGCGGCCGGTCGTCTCACCGCCTGGGAGAGTGGTTTCCCGCGGCGCCGATTCTCTCACCGTGTCGGTGCCCGAGGCGGGTGCGTATGTGATGCGGGTGCGTTGGTACCGCTATCTGTCGGCCTCGAATGGTTGCGTGCGACCAGCCGAAGGTGGTTGGTCGACGCTGGTGGTCGAGCGGCCGGGAACGGTGACGATCACGGGCAGTTTGTTGCCCCATCATTGCTGAAGCTGAAAGATCCGCTTCTTAGGGTATGATTCCTGGAACAATTTCGGTTCCGGTGACCCTGCAAAACCCCGGGATAATAAATGAAGACTTCAATTCAGGACCAGGAGTAAAGCGGGCGCATGGCGGCTCGTAAGACCACAGTCAGCATGAAGGATGTCGCCGCGCTGGCTGGGGTTTCCTTGGGCACGGTGTCGAATGTCCTGAATTCCCCAGATATTGTTGCCGAACCAACGCGGCGCAGGGTCGAGCTCGCCATCGCAAAGCTGGGTTGGATTCCCAATGAGCCGGCGCGCCAGCTTCGGGCTGGGCGAAGCCGCTCTATTGGCATGGTTGTTATGGATATCGCGAATCCTTTCTACACAGATTTGGTTCTCGGCGCCGAAAATTGCGTACAAAAGCGCGGTTATTCGGTCCAAGTGGGAAATAGCTCACAAGAGGCGGATCGGGAAAGTACCCAATTGCTCGTGCTGATGCAACAGCGCGTTCGCGGAGTCTTGCTCGCGCCGATCTGGGGCATCGACGAGCGAGTCAGGCAGCTCAAGCTACGCGGGATCCCGGTGGTGCTTCTGGACCGAGCCGGGAACGATGCAGACTTCTGCTCTGTTTCGGTCGATGACGTTGAGGGAGGCCGGCTCGCCGTACAGCATTTGCTTGATCAGGGTCACACGGCGATCGCTGTCATTGGTGGCCCGGAAAGGCTGCAACAGGTCGCCGATCGGCGGTTGGGCGCTGAGCTCGCGAGGTCACGACCTAACGGCGGCTTGGCGCGGCTTTTGGTCAAGTCCACGCCGCATCTCGATGTAGCTTCTGGCGTCACAGCCGCCGAAGAAATCGTCACGATGCCGGACGCAGAGCGGCCAACTGCGGTATTTGCGACAAATGATCTGCTGGCCATCGGTTTGTTGCAAGGCTTCGTTACCGCGGGATTACGAGTTCCCGATGAGATGGCAATTATCGGATACGACGACATCGCTTTTGCGGCTGCTGCCGCAGTTCCCTTGTCGTCAATCCGGCAGCCTCGGCTTGCTATTGGTTGCCGGGCCGCCGAGCTGCTCTTTGACGAAATTGAAGCAAATGAGCGCGAGGCATCCCATGATCATCAGCAGGTTCGATTCACCCCGGAGCTCGTGGTGCGTCGCTCTAGCGCCAAGAGCCGCAGTCCTGCGGTGTTGTCGGCGCAGAAGGCCTGACATCAGCACAGCTGTTTGACGACCCGTCACGCCCCCGTCAGGCTTTACCTGTGGCTGGGCAACCGCTCAGTGCCCGACGTCGGGTCGTGACGCTTACGGCGATGTGCGTCGCCCAGGGCATGATTCTGCTCGACAACACGATTGTGAACGTCGCCCTGCCCTCGATCCAGCGTGAGCTCGACGTGAATCCGGGCAATCTGATCTGGGTCGTCAACGCCTACGTCCTTGCCCTCGCCTCGCTCATCATGGTTGGCGGGACCTTGGGGGATCGGTACGGTCGCAAGCGCGTGTTCCTCGTCGGACTGGCGATCTTCACCGCGATGTCTGCCGCCTGCGCCCTCTCCACGGACGAGTCGGCGCTCATCGCTGCCCGCGCCGCGCAGGGCGTCGGTGCGGCTCTCGTCGCACCTCTCAGCCTGTCGATTCTGGCTGACGCCTACCCGCCGGAGCGTCGCACGGCTGCCATCGGTATCTGGGCTGCTGCCGCCGGATTGGGGTTCGGTGCCGGGCCGGTCGTCGGCGGCATCCTGGTCGAGCTGTTCTCCTGGTCGGCTGTGTTTTGGGTGAACGTACCCATCGGGATCATCGGGCTGGTCCTGGTGATCAGTGGTGTCCGCGAGTCGCGCAACCCGGATGCCCGCAGGCTAGATATAGGCGGTGCCGTGCTCGTCGCATCCGGCCTCTGCGTCCTGACCTTCGCGATCGTCGAGTCCGAGCACTTCGGCTGGACGTCGCCGACCATGATCGTGCTGCTCACGACCGCAGGTGTGCTGCTGGTTTCCTTCCTGGTGGTTGAATCCAGGGTCCGCGAGCCGATGGTGCCGCTCGGGCTGTTCCGGGATTCCCGGTTCACCGTCTCCTGCGCGGTTTACGCGATTATGTATCTCGCGCTGGCCTCGACCTTCTTCTACGTCACGCTGTTCTTTCAGAACGTCGAGGGGTGGTCGGCCCTCGAGGTCGGGCTGTCCTGGTTGATCATGAATACGCCCTTCCTGATCGCGTCAATGCTTGCCGGCCGGCTCGCAGGGTGGATCGGTACCGAGACCTGCTGGCTCGGCGTCCTGCTCGGTGGGCTCGGAGTCCTCGCGCTGGCGTTCTTGACACCCGGCGCCGGTGTCTGGCGGCCTCGCCTGGCTACGTGCTGATCGGCGCGGGCTACGGAATGGCAGTGCCGACGATCTCATCTGTCGCAGTGTCGGCGCTGCCGCTGGAACACAGCGGACTGGCCTCCGGGGTGCTGAACTCGGCTCGCCAGGTGGGTACCGCGGTGGGACTGGCCGCACTCGGGTCCATCGGACTGGCGGTCACCCGCAGCTCCTGGACGGCCCGGTCCGCCCAACTGCCAACATCAGCTCAAGCAGGTGCTCCGGACATCGTTCAGAATGTGAGCGGCGGACAAGGCGGCGTCGTCGCGCAACAGCTTGGCCGTGCTGCCCATCCGCTCGCGGACAGCGCCTTCATCGACGGCCTGCACGTGGCGCTGCTGATCGGCGGCGGACTCATGCTGGTTGCGGCCGCAATCGCCTTCGTCCTGCTCCGCCGGCCTGCGCTGACAGCAGCGACAGCTGACGGCGCCATGCTTGCGCGAGGAGCCGCCGACTACGTTGCGGAGAGCACGTGTCGCCCGCCACCAAGCTCGTGCACATCTGAGCCCCATAGCTCGACTTCAGCCGTGACGCCCTCCGGCAGAGTGACGTCGAGCTCGATAGGTCCAGCGTCGCGACGCGACCAAGAGACCGAGATCGTGCCGTGTCTGGTTTCGAGGGTCGATCGTGCCCAATCAATGTCGCCGCCTGGGTGAGGGGCAATAAGGACACGCGAGTAACCAGGTTCAAGTGGCGCGATGCCGCCGACCGTGCGATGCAGCCAATCAGCCACCGCGCCCAAGGCGTAATGGTTGAAACTTGTCATCTGGCCGGGATTGATAGTGCCGTCCGGCAACATGGAATCCCACCGCTCCCAGATCGTCGTCGCTCCCATGTTGACCGGATAGAGCCAAGAGGGGCAGTCGCGTTGCAGCAGCAGGCGATACGCGTCATCGAGGTGGCCTGTCGCCGTTAGCGCGTCGAGAACGTGGGGAGTGCCGGCGAAGCCGGTCGCGATGTGGTATCCGCTCTCGGCGACCAGTTCGGCGAGCCGCTCGCCGGACAGCTGGGTGATCTCGTCATCGAGCAGGCCGAAGACGATCGCCAGCGCATAAACCGTCTGAGCGTCACTGTGGATCGCACCGTCACCGCGCACGTAGTGATGGTTGAACGCTATACGAGTGCGCGCGGCCAGCTCCGCGAAATGCGCGGCATCATCTCTGTATCTCTGCAGGTCG
>Ga0307312_10001719_pt1 | contig 11322 bp, 8 predicted proteins | sample ER_DNA_202_FD_194489 | JGI IMG/M metagenome (GOLD analysis project Ga0307312, IMG submission 194489) | Bulk soil microbial communities from the East River watershed near Crested Butte, Colorado, United States - ER_DNA_202 | ecosystem: Environmental > Terrestrial > Soil > Floodplain | place: USA...
CCGACACTGGCGAACGACGCATCAAAGAGGCCGTCCGACCCCATCAACTTGATGCTTCCCTTGCCGGCAGCCTTCATCTGGTTGCCGAATGCCTGCCCCTTAGGCGGCAACTGCCAGGGGATGTAGACGATCTGCGTGTCACGCGCGATCTTGGCAATCAGCGACGAGAAGTCCGACTGCTGCTGGCTGACGCCGTCTCGCCCGACGGTGGCACCAGCTGCCCTCAGCTTCGCCTGGACAGCATCGGCCAAGCCGGTGCTGTAGCTCTCCTGGTCATCGATGATGTACACGCGCTTGTACTTCAGCTTGTTCGAGATGTAGTTCGCCACCGTCGTGCTCTGGACCGCGTCCGGCGGCACGGTACGGAACATGTAACCGGTGCGCGTTCCGTCCGTCGTCAGCGTCGTCCGGGTGGATGAACCGGACACCCATGCGAGACCACCGTCCATCAAGGTCTTCGTCACTCCGACGATCTCGTTGCTGCCGGCAGGACCGACGACTCCGAGGACGTTAGGACTGCCGGCGAGTGCCTGCGCGCCCTTCAATGCCTCAGCAGTGCCCGTCGGAGCACCAAGCTGTGTGTCCTCCGTTTGCAGCCTGAACTTCGTCCCTTTGTGCGTCTTGTTGTACGTCGAGACGTAGTACTGCGCCCAATGCTGCTGCTGGACGCCGATGGACGCCGCGGGACCAGTGATCGGAACCATGAACCCGATCGTGCGCGTCTTGCCGCACTTGACTGACGCTGCGTCGCTACCCGATTGCGCTGCCGGTGCGGCAGCCCGCTCCGGGGTTGCATACGCCCCGGCCACGATCGCGAGTGCGGCTCCAAGCGCCAGCAAGGCCGCAATCGCAGATGCCCTTCTCCTCATTCGTTTCCTCCTTGAGTGTCTACCCCGGTCTTCCCCCACTTGTGACGCCATTCGAGCCTACTTGTTGTCGGGATACGACCGATTCGCCGGACTGCCCGCAGGATGGAACACCCCGAGGATCCGCATCGGCCCGGATCCGCTGTTCTCGATGCAGTGCAGCTCATCCGGCGGAAGGTGGAAGCAAGATCCTGCCTGGAGCGCGATGGAGCGCCCGCCGACGTGCGCGGTTCCCTCGCCCGAGACGATGTATCCCACCTCGTCGTAGCTGTGGCTGTGGAAGGGCGCCTTGCTCGGCTGGACGATGCCCATGAACTGGGTCACGTCGAAGCAGCCGGCGTCCTCGTTCACGAGGTACCGGAAGGTCCGCTCGCTCGAGGCGTCGAGCTCGGGCTGGTCGGCGAAGCGAACCGTTACCTTGCGCTCGCCGCTCGCCGCCTCCCGGTCCTCCGGAGCGAGAACGGAGAGAACGTGCAGGTCATCCTGGCCCGTGTTCTCGATCGCATAGGTCTCTCCGGGCGCGATGAACACGCCCATCTCCGGCTCGAGAGCATGCGTTTCCCCGTCCAGATCGAGCTGTCCTCGCCCGGCCACGACGAAGAGCACCTCCTGCTGCCCTTCGAGCTTCCGATCGGTCGAGCGCCCCGGACCGAAGCGGATCAGCCGCTGCTCCAGCCGCTCACAGCCGTTGGCGGCGTCGAAGGCGATCCGAACGCTCGCCGTGTCCCCATTCTCGCGGGACGACTCCAGGTCGTTTTCCTCGACTACGAAGCTCGTGACGGCAGCCATGGTGGAATTGTGTCAGGGCTAGGAGGTTTGGTCGAGGAGGCTCAGCTCGACGACCTCGACGGCGTCGCCAATTGTCACGCGACCCGGCTCGGTGACCTCGCCGTAGATCCCGAACGGGATGTGCCTGTTGCCCGCCTCGTTTTCGGTGAACGGGCGGTAGCCCGAGATCGTCCGCAAGGTGTCGAAGTCGGGCTCACCTGTCTCAGGGTTCTGCGTCGTGATCGCGCAGCGCCCCACATCACCGCGGATCCTCACCAGGGCCTCGCCGATGCGCAGGTGCCGCTTCACCCACCCATCCTCCTCGTGTGGTTCGCACCCAGCGAGCTCGAAGAGCATCCGGAAGCGGCGGCCGTCGACCGGCTCGTGCCCGTCGCCCCGGCGGCCGAGCTCCTCGAGCGACGCGGTGGAGATGAGCGAGACGTGGCCCCGCCCGCGGTCGACGGCGAGGCCCGGGTCCGACTGGATCAGTCGGAGCGGACGACCGAGCCAGGCGGAGAGCGCAGCCGACCAAGGGCCTTCGACGGCGTTGCCGAGGACGGGCCGGCCGTAGAAGTCGGTCGTGACCTCCTCGCCGAGTGCGACGCGTGCCTCGGCGACCGTTCCGTCCGGAAAGTGCAACGCAAGCCGCTCGGAATCGGCGTCGTACTCCGGCCTGACCTGCACGAGCGTTCCGTCCCGCAGCTGGTTGAAGCGCCGTCCGTCTGCGTCGACGATGTGAAAGCGGCGGTTCTCGCGAACGCCGGTGTCCTCGAGCATCACCGCATCGGGGTGGAGCAGGCCCAGCCCCTTGACGGGCGCGATCGAGATCCGGCTCACCGCAGGCACGGCCTAAGCCTACGTTGCCACTCCGGCCACGGCCCGGTGTCGGACATGGTGTCGGGAGTGTGACCCGTTACGCGCGCGGGTCAGAAGTAGAACTGCGACCAGGCCGACCACCAGTCTTCCGCTTTCGACACGAGCGTCAGATCGTCGACCTGTTCCGTCCCACGCCTGTTGCGGTACTCGACGAGGCGATCCGGTGTGGTGAACTCGACTCGAATTTCGGCCGGGCGGCCCGGGTCGTACGGCTTCACGGCCGAGAGATCCTTCAGCGAACGCTTCGCGCCGTCCTCGATCACCTCGCGCGCCTTCAGGGGTGTCAGCTGCCGGGCGCTGAAACGGCCGAGCCCTTTCTTGACCGCGACGGTGGTCAGACCGGCGCCGAGCAGGTCGGTCGCCTCCTTGCACACCGCCTCGTCGCCTGTGACGAGCACGACGGGACAGCCCCACTGGCCGCAGAGCGCCGCGTTGATACCGGTCTCGCCGACGGAGACGCCGTTGAACCGCAGGTCCCGCCAAGCCTGGCCCGAGACCGTGTGCGACAGCACGCCGTCAGGCGTTCCCGCCTTTGCGTGCATCGCGACGAAGAGTGCCGCGTCGCAGCCCTGCTCCAGCATCTCCGTGTACTCCGTCCAGTCGTTTTGCACGACGTACTCGCAGTCGGGATCGAGCTTGTCCGGAACGAGCGAGTTGAAAGTCCACTCCTCGCCCGCGCCGTGGCAATCCATGACGACGATCTCCGTCGCGCCCGCGGCTCTTGCGCCGCGCACCGCCGCGTTGATCTCTTCGGTGTAGAGCTCGCGGCCCTCGTGGTAGGAGCGTTTCTCCTTACCACCGTCGACCTGCTGCCACTTGACGATGCCGGCAACGCCCTCCATGTCGCTGACGATGAAGACCTTCACTGGAGCACCGTCGCGGCCGCACTCCACGGGAAGTTGATCCAGCGTTCGGTACGGCGCCAGACGAAGTCGCAGCGCACCACGCTCTGCGGCTTCTCGTACAGGACGGCCGTCCGTACCTCGAGACCGTGCTCCGCGCAGAAGTCGCGCGCAAGGGCCAGAGTCCGGCCGGTGTCGGCGACGTCGTCGACGACGAGCAGCCGTTCGGCGCGCAGCAGCGCGAGGTCGGGCACGGGTGGAAGTAGAAGCGGCTCGGCCAGGCGCTCGTCGACGCCGGTGTAGAACTCGACGTTCAACGTCGCCATGTTCTTGACGCCGAGGGCGTAGGCAAGTGCGCCTGCGCACGGCAACCCGCCTCGGGCGAGCGCGAGCACTGCATCCGGGCTGAAGCCGTCGGCGTGAATCTGGCTCGTCAGATCTTCGACGGCGCTGCCGAGATCGTCCCAGGTCATCCGTTCGCGCTCCACAACAGAGAGAATCCCACAGATGGAAACAGGGCTGAAGGGGAAGCGCGTGCTGGTAACCGGGGGCTCGGGTGGCATCGGCTCTGCGTGCGCCCGTGCATTCGCCGCCGAAGGCGCGCAGGTGATGGTGCACTTCCACCAGGGCCGCGACCGCGCAGAGGCGCTCGCAGCAGAACTGGGAGGCTCGACGCGCATCGTCGGAGCGGACCTGACCCAGGAGGCAGAGGTCGAGCGCATGTTCGCCGAGTCGGGCGCGCTCGACGTCTGCGCGGCCGTCGCGGGAGCGTGGCCGCCTGAGGACTTGCCCGTCTGGGAGCTACCGCTCGAACGCTGGCGCGCAACGCTCGACGCCAACCTGACCGCGACCTTCCTCACCGCGCGGGGCTTTCTCCGGCAACTCGAAGGGGACGGCTCGCTGATCCTCGTGGGATCGACGGCCGGCATCGTCGGCGAGGCAGGCCACGCGGACTATGCCGCGGCCAAGTCGGCGATCCTCGGCGGGCTGCTGCTGAGCCTGAAGAACGAGATCGTGCGCAAGAGCCCGCTAGCACGCGTGAACGCCGTGGCTCCAGGCTGGACCGAGTCGCCGATGACTCGCGGGCACGTCTCGGAGGAGCAGGTGCGCCGCGTCTCGCGAACGATGGCTCTGCGGAAGGTCGCGCAGCCCCAAGACGTGGCTGCCCAGGTCGTCGTCCTCGCCTCACCCGTTCTTTCGGGTCATGTCACCGGCCAGGTCGTGAGCGTCGCCGGCGGCATGGAAGGCCGGGTGGTCCACGACACCTAGAAGAAAGGCGGCGGCGGAGTCCTCGTCCGCCGCCGTAATGCTCCGCAGGCCGCAGGAGTGATTGCCGTCAGTCCCGTGCCCCTGGAGTCAAGACGGGCATCGGCAGCGAGGCCTTCCACCTTGAACCAAGCCTAAAAAACGCAAGAGGGGCCGCCGCCTGGCCCCTCCTGGGTCTCCTTGGAAGGAGATTCTCCGAGGTTGCCCCCGCCGCATCGGGGCCTCACTCGGTATGCCTTCCAACTATCGCTTGGAGGGGTCGCTTCATCCATCACCCGTTCTCGGTTGACTTGGCTACTTCACGCAAGAGACGGTGAAGCCGTCTGTCCGCGAAGCGGACCAGTGGAGGGGGTCTGGGGGAACCGGGAGGTTCCACCAGCGGCCCGCCAGTTACACTCCGTCTCGGTAGCGGGCAAGTCCCGCTCCGCATCGAGAGAGGCTGAGGGATCCGGCCCTGTGAAGCCTCGGCAACCTGCCTCCAGCGGCAAGGTGCCAATCCCGGCCGGGCGGAAGCCCGGGTGGATGTGTCGAGCGAGTTGGAAGGAGACGATGTGCCCGCCGAAGTACAGACTCGGAACCGTTTTCTGGAGCGCCTCGAGCAGGGCCCGGTCATCGTCGCCGACGGCGGGATGGGCGCCCTGCTCTCGGCCGCCGTGCCGCGTTTGCGAAGCCCCGAGGAGGCGAATCTCCGGGCGCCCGACGCGGTCGTCTCCCTTCACGTGAGCTTCATCAACGCCGGCTCGGACCTGATCGAGACGAACACGTTCGGCGCGAACCGGCGCAAGCTCTCGCACCATTTCCTCGAGGACGAGCTCGAAGCGATCAACTCCGCGGGCGTCAAGCTCGCGCGCGATGCGAGGGAGATGACCGGCCGCGACGTGTTCATCGGCGGCTCGATCGGCCCTCTGGGTGAGCCGGCCACCTCAAGGGTTCGCCGCGAGCTCTTCGCCGAGCAGGCGGCGGTCCTCGACGGGCGCGGCGCCGACGTCTTCATGGTCGAGACGTTCTACGACCTCGAGGAGGTCGTCGACGCGGTCGAGGCGGTGCGGAGCGTGTCGAGCCTGCCGATCGTCGCGCTCCTGACGTTCGACGAGAGCGCCGAGACGCTCGCGGGCGTGACGGCGGCCGAGGCAGCGGCTCGACTGATGGAGCTCGACGTCGCCGCGATCGGCGCGAATCACGGCGCCGGCCTCCTTGCCGCGCTCGCCGCGCTCGAGCAGATGGGTCAGAGCGAGAAGCCGCTTGCGGCGCTCCCGAACGTCGGGCTCGCGAGCATGACGGGCGGCCGCGTCATCTATCCACATGCGACACCCGAGTACTTCGGCGAGTTCGCCGCGCATGCACGGAACCTCGGCGCGAAGGTGATCGGCGGCTGCTGCGGCACGACGCCCGCAGAGATCACGGCCATCCGCTCGGCGGTTGAGGACGAACGCAAGCCCCGGGCGCCGCTCGTGTTCGACACGCCGGAGCTCGTCGTGGCGTTGGGCGAGGAGCAGCGTGAGACCGGGCTCTCGCGCGCGTTCAGCGCAGGCGAGTGGGTCGTCTCGGTCCAGCTCGATCCGCCGCTCGGTGGCAACAGCGCCGGTTTGATCGAAGTGTCGACGGCGCTGAAGGAGTCAGGTCGTGTCGGTTGGGTCGACGTCAACGACAACGCGACCGCGCGCGCGGGTATGAGCTCGCTGATGGTCTCCGCGACGATCGAGCGCCGTGCGGACATCGAGACGATTCCGCACCTGACGACGCGCGACTGGTCGGTAATGGGGCTCGAGTCCATGTTGCTGGGCGCGCACGCGGAGGGTGTCCGTAACGTGCTCGCCGTCACAGGCGATCCACCGGAGGTCGGCGACTATCCGGGAGCCCGTGGTGTGTACGAGATCGACTCGATCGGCCTGACGCAGCTGATGACGAACCTCAATCGCGGCGAGGACTTCAACGGCCGCCCGATCGACGCGCCGACGTCCTTCTTCCCCGGCGTCGCCGTCAACCCGACGCCCGACGACATGGACGTCGAGCTCGAGCGGTTCGAGAAGAAGCTCGAAGCGGGAGCGAAGTTCGCGATGACTCAGATCGTCTTCGACGTCGACTACCTCGACGCGTTCGTCGAGAAACTGGGCGGCAAGTGGCCGATCCCCGTCCTTGTCGGCGTCTTTCCGCTCACGAGCCACCGGCTTGCGCTTCGGCTGCACAATGAGGTGCCCGGCATCCTCGTCCCTGAGTCGCTGCAGGACGCACTGGAGCGCGCGGGCTCGGATGCTGCGGACGTCGGCTTTCAGCACGCGCGCGAGCTGATCGAGGCGTCGCGGGAGCGCGCCGCCGGGGTCTACCTCGTCGCGCCGTTCCGGCGTCCGTTGCGCGTGCTCGAGCTGCTGGGCTAGGGAGCGCACTTGCCGGTCGAGACCGGCGCCGCATTGGCCGAATCGAGATCGGTTCTGACGACATCGATCGGAACGCCGAAGCCCCCGACCGCGCCGATGCGTGCCGCGAAGACCATCGCCTCTACGGCACCGCGCGAGTTGACGGCGGGCGCACCGGAGTCTCCGTGCCGAACGCGCCCGCGGAGCGCGGTAATCGGTCGCGTGACCGGGCCGGCCCCGTACGCATCCTCTGCGAGCATGACCGAAGTGCGACCGATCCGGGCGGGAGTGACGGTAAAGGGGCCGTTCTCGGGGAATCCGAGCACGGCAACAGGAGTGTCGGCCTTGGCCGTCGCGAGCGGCAGGCCGCGCAGTCCGAGATTCCCCACTCGCAGAACGGCGACGTCGTTGCGAGTATCGAACTCCACGACGTCCGCCGGAAGGCGGCCTCCGGACTGGAGCTCGACAACGGTGTCCTTCTGGCCCGCGACGACGTGAGCCGCGGTCACGACGAGATCCGGCCGCGCGGCCCAGCCGGTCCCCTCCACGCCGACGTCGCAAGCCGTTCCAAGCACGCGCACCACACTTGGTGACGCGCGACGCACTCCGACCGCACGCGCGAGCCGTGGGTCAGGCGGGGCGACGGGCCCGGCCGGACCGGCAATGGTCGGGAAGGGATCGATCCGTGCAAGCACGCCTAGGACATCCGTCGGCGAAACCACCTGATTCAGCCGCTGCAGAAGCGCCGAGGACTGCGCACCGCGGCGAAGGTCCGTCTGCCCGGGTAAGAGCAGCGCGACCGCCCCGAGCACCCAGACGATCGCAAGCCCGCTGACCGTTCCGAGCACAAGACCGCCGGTTGCGTCGAAGGTGGTGAGCTTCGGCCTCCGCACTCTGGAGCGAAGCGCCGACCCCGCCAGCGTGCCGAGCGTCTCGAGCAGGATCGCTCCCACCGCCGCGCCCACCAGAGCCGCGAGCGGTGTGTACGGAGAGTCTTTGCCGCCCTGAAGGAGCTCGGGAGCGAGACGCGAGCCGAGCCAGGCGCCAAGGACGATCCCGACCAGCGAGAGGGCGGTCGAGATGAGCCCCTTCTTCCAGCCGATGAAGGCCGTCAAGGCGACGAAGCCGAGCGCGATCAGGTCGACTTTGGTCATACGGTCGAGAGGCTACTCGCTAGACTGGCTGGCCCTGGGGGCGTAGTTCAGTTGGTTAGAACGCCGGCCTGTCACGCCGGAGGTCGCGGGTTCGAGTCCCGTCGCTCCCGTCTCATTGCTCCACGGTCCTCGCCGTTTCGGCGGACGCGCGCCAATGCGAGTGACACAGTAGAGAGACAAACGCGCGGCCGCTCAATTCTCGCTTCGGTTTCCAACCTGGCAACGTCACAACGTGCGCCAGTCTCAGGACAACGCTGGCGCCTCGGTCTCGCCCTTCTGGAGCAAGCGCACGCTGACGAAGGCGATCCAAGTAAAGATGACCACGGTGCCCGCGCGCGTTGCAGCACCGTCACCGACGGTCGAGAACGCGACGTTCGCAATGAAGACGGCAGGCACAGTGAAAACGCTCGGGATCCACGAATCGCGCCAGGCGGGGTTCCGGCGGAATGCGAACGCAAGAATGAGCGGTGCAAGGAGCGAGAACGCGGCGGTGAAGCCCGACTCGATCTTGTGGGCGCGTGAGTGCCACGAGACGTTGTCGCACGCCGCATCGATTCCTTGGCAATCGAGGTGGAAGATGCCATCGAAGAACGTCGAGATGCCTTCGGCGATCAACACGGCTGCGCCGATGCGGCCGATGACATCGGGACTGAGCGCGCGCCACAATCCAAGCCCGAGCAAGACCACGAGGATGCCCGTGAGGTTCGCTCCGACCTGATTGTAAATCCAAGGGCTTGTGGCCGTCATCGCACCGAGGTCCGAGATGTCATCGTTCGCCACGCTGTAGGCGGATGGTTGCGCCAGTCCACTCGCGATCCAAGCGACGTTGAACGTCACGAATGCGAGGAGCCCACAAACCCCAGCGATGCGCGCCGGCACGTTTAGAGACCGTCGCTGTCGGCGCGTTCGACGGTGCGCGCGAGCTCCACTCTGGAAGACACGTCGACCTTCCGAAAGATGTTGCGGAGATGAGTCTCCACCGTCTTTTGGCTGAGGAACAGCTCGGCGGCGATCTGGGGGTTCGTCTTCCGGTCGACGACCAGGCGCGCGACCTGCAGCTCGCGCGAGGTTAGGGCTTCGATCCCGGTCGCGCCGGCTTTGCCGCGTCGTGTTCGGCGATGCACGCGGTGGCCGAGCTTGCGCAGCTCGCGCTCGGCCTCGTCACGCCAACGCAGTGCGCCGCACGCCTCAAGCGCCGCCGCCGCTTGCTGCAACTCCGAAATGGCTCGTTCCGCCTCGCCGGTTTGCGCCAGGGCGCGCGCCGCCAGCGTGCGCGAGAGCGCTGCCTCGATCGGCGCCCCCACTTCCTCTGCTCCGGCGACTGCCAGGAGCGCCCGTTCCGCCGCCCCCGAAGCGTTCCCTAGATAGAGGTCGACCGCCGCCGCCGCTCGATTGGCCCACGCGATCGCCATCGGAAGCTGGAGCGAGGAGGCCCAGACCTCAGCAGCGACGGCTGCACGCCTCGCATCGGTGGGGCGGTCCAGTGCAAGCCAACAGAGCGTGAGCGACTCAAGGTAATGCGCCCTCGGGCCACCGGCGATGAGCACCAACTCCTCGCCTCCCGCGGAACCAACGAGCAGGTCGACCGCACTTCGCGGCTCCCCCGTTTCGAGAAGCGCACGAGCGAGGTCCACAGCCGCCTCGGCTGAGTGGAAGCCCTCGTCGAGATCTGCGGTGAGCTCGACGGCCTCCCGTGCGGCCCCGAGCGCCAGGGCAACGTCGCCGGCATGGAGCGCCGCTGCCGAACGGCTTCCGAGGCTCCACACCAGCGCGTGCGTGTTGCCGAGCAGGCGTGCTGCCTCGATGCCACCGTCGAGCAGCTCGCCCGCCTCGGCCAGCTTGCCGCGCATGCGCCAAAGCCCACCCAAAGTCAGGACGAGCACGAGGAAGAGCTCGCCTCCCTGTCCGGTGGCGCGTGCGGCGGCCAGTGCGCGGGAGGCGTGTCTGTCACCGTCGGCATACCAACCGCCGTAGAGCTCTGTGCCGGCAAGCCTGGTCGCGGACTCGAGATGGCGGGCGAGGTCTTCGTCGGAGAGCGAATCGACGAGCGCCATGGCCTCTCGGCGACAGGCCTCGGCACGTTTGGCCGCGCCCATCATCGATTCCGCCAGCGCGAGCAAGGCGAGTGACGCCGCAGTCAAGGGTGGATCGCCAAGCTGTCGCGCCGCGCCCACTGCACGCTCGGCGCACGCGTGCATCTCTTCATACCTTGCGCGCCAGACGAGATTCACCGCGAGCTCGTTCATGAGTGCGACGGCCTCGTGAGAGCCCTGGTCCGGAAGTCGTTCGATCGCACTCGCAAGACGCGCGCCCGCCTGCTCGTGTCGACCGAGCAAGCTCTCGACGGCAGCGCACCTCCGCGCGACTGTCGGGTCGTCGGGAGCGATTGTGACCGCCTCCAACAGAACGTTGTGACTGTCAGCGAACTGTCCGATCGCCGTCTGCGCTGCCGAACGCGCGAGCAGGAGCTCGATCCGGTCGACTGGCGGCGCCGTCGCCGGAAGCAAGCGAAGCGCCTCGGCGAACCAGTTCGCCGCGCTTGCGGGAGCGAGCCGCGCGGCGCCCTCACCCGCCTCGCGGAGGACGGCGACCGCGGCGAGGTCGCCTTCGCGCGCGGAGCGTTCGACATGGTGGGCGCGCGCCGCAGCCGTCGCGCCGCGCGCTGCGAGCAAGTTGGCACAGCGCTCGTGCGCACCCAGCCGCCAACCGCCGGGCGTCGCCTCGTACACCGCACGGCGGATGAGCGGATGCCGGAACCGAAAGCGTCGCGGCACGTCGGTGTTCCGAACGAGATCGACCAAGAGCAGCTCGTCGATCGCATCCATGGCCGCGGCCTCCGACGTTGCGGCAGCTGTTGCAGCCAGCTCGGGCTCGAAGGGGTCCCCGGCCACCGACGCTCCCTCGAGCACCCGGTGCGCATCGTTCGACAGGAGGCCGAGCTCCTCGCTGAGCGATGCAGCCACGGCGGATGGAACCTCGATGCCGGTGAGCGAGAGTTCCGGTGCGGCGGCGGCCCCACCGTTACGGCCGAGCGACCGCGCAAGCTGCTCGAGATAAAACGGATTGCCGCCGCTCTCGTCATAGAGAACGACGACCTCCTCGCCCACGAGCTCTCGAGCCTCGAGCGGCGTCAGCGCGCCGAGCTCGATCCGGATCACTCCTTTCTCGCGATAGGCCCGTTCAATTGCGGTGTAGA
>Ga0307312_10001721_pt1 | contig 11316 bp, 17 predicted proteins | sample ER_DNA_202_FD_194489 | JGI IMG/M metagenome (GOLD analysis project Ga0307312, IMG submission 194489) | Bulk soil microbial communities from the East River watershed near Crested Butte, Colorado, United States - ER_DNA_202 | ecosystem: Environmental > Terrestrial > Soil > Floodplain | place...
AAGGCGCGCCGGAGGAGGTCTTTGTCGACGTCCGGGTTGTAGGCAGCGACATCCGCGATCAGCTCTTCGATCAGCTCCTGATGCCGTCTGCCTGCTTCGAGGACCGTCATGAAATCAGTGTACTCCGGGGTATATCGGCCGAAGGAGGCGGTACCCGGAGGCCGAAAAACTCATGTCCTGTGAGAAAACGCCGCACGGAAAAAAAGGCTGCTCGCTTGGCCAGATTGCTCGTCGCGCTCGACGACGAGGCGCGCGCGACTCGGCCCTGGCGGCCGAGACACCGGTTCGTCCTCGTCAGTGCTTCGGGCGACCGTCGTCCGGCTTGAGCCAGTCGGTCGGAGCACCCTGGTGCCCCGTCCCCTGCGGGTCCATGCCCCTGCCGCCTGTCGCGGACAGGGCGTCGGTGTTCTCGACCTGCCGCTGCCCGCCTTCGACGGCGTGATCGCCGCGGTAGAGCGATCGCAACTTCCTGAGGATCCGTCCCATGACTGGATGTTAGGCGGCGCGGGCGAGCTCGGGCTCCGCGAGCAGGGCTTGGAACCGTTCCGACTCGAGCAGGTGGCCTCTCCTGCCTTCGCCGAGCGCGAGCTCCTCGAAGATCGCCGCAGCCGCAGGTTCGCGAACCTCCTTGCGCCATTCGGCCTTGAGCCATTCGCGTAGCTCGACGTAGCGGTCTTGGCGGTCGAAGACCTCGCGCACGTTCAGCTGCGGCGCGACCGTGCCGTTCCACTGGTTCGCCTCCAGCCGGAAGGCGACGTCGTAGTGGCCGACCCGGCGAAGGCGGTCGAGCGAAGCGCCACGGCGGAACGCAATGGCGCTGCCGGAGTCCCGCCCGTCGTCGCGGACGCGGAAGCGGAGGTGCTTCCCGTCGCCGACCGTGCTCAGCTCCGCGAGCTCGCAGCCGGCCAGCAGCAGGGTCACGTTCGGGTTGCCGAGCCCGAACGGGGCAAGCCGTGCGAGCTCCGCGCAGAGGTCGAGCGTCAGGTCGGAGCCGTGCGCGAGCGCGTCGACCGTCGTGACCGGCTGCAGGTCGTCCTCGTCGAGCACCGCGTCGGCGACGGCGCCGAACGCCTCCGCGAACGCCTCGACCCGCTCCGGCCGGATCGACAGGCCTGCCGCGGCCGCGTGGCCGCCCCAGCGCTCGAGGTCGCCGGCGCACTCGCGCAGCCCGTCGTGCAGGTCGAACGTGCGGATCGACCGGCCCGAGCCCTTCCAGTGACCCTCGGTGCCGGCGATCAGGACGACCGGGCGGTGGTAGCGCTCGACCAGGCGCGAGGCGACGATCCCGATCACGCCCTCGTGCCAGCCCTCCGCTGCAACCACGTAGGCGCGGTGGTTGCGCCGTGCGGCGGGCCACTCCTCGATCGCCTCGACAGCCTCGCGCAGGATCCGCTCCTCGACGGCCTGCCGCTCGCGGTTCAACTCCTCGAGCTGCGCGGCGAGCTTCTTCGCGGTCTCCCGCTCCTCCGTGAGCAACAGCTCGAGCGCAGCCTCGGGACGGCAGAGCCTGCCGGCGGCGTTGAGGCGCGGCGCGAGCCGGAAGCCGATCGCGCCCGCGTCCACGGTCGCCGGGTCGACACGAGCCAAGCGCATCAGCTCTCGCAGCCCGGGCTTCTGCGTTCGCGCGAGCTGGCGTAGGCCGGCCACCGCCACACCGCGGTTCTCGTCGACGAGCGGCACGACGTCGGCAACAGTCGCGACGGCCACGAGATCGAGGTGCCGCTTCAGCGCGTCGGAGTCGGCCCCGAGCAGCGCCTGGCCGAGCTTCCAGGCGACGCCGGTGCCGCAGAGCTCCCGGAACGGGTAGTCGCCGCGGTACGGCCCGACGACCGGACAGTCGGGAAGCTCCGGCCCTGGACGATGGTGGTCCGTGACGACGACCTCGAGCCCGAGCTCGCGCGCGTGAACGACCTCCTCGACGGCCGTCACCCCGCAGTCGACGGTGACGACGAGCCCGCAGCCCTCCTCGGCGAGGCGTGTGAGCGTGGCGCGCTGCACGCCGTAACCCTCGTCGAAGCGGCTCGGGAGATGCGCCTCCACGTCGGCGCCGAGCTCCCGCAGGATCAGGACGGCGAGCGCGGTCGCGCAGATGCCGTCCGCGTCGTAGTCGCCGTGCACGCAGATCCGCTTGCCGGCGGCGATCGCCGCGCGGATCGCCTCGCACGCTGCAGTCATGTCCCCGAGCCGGAACGGATCGTGCTCGGGCAGCTCCGCGTCCAGGAACGCCCGGGCTCGCTCAGGCTCGCCGTAGCCGCGGCGGACGAGCACGCTCGCGGTGACCGAGCTGACGCCGAGCTCCTCGGCGAGCGAATCCACTCCGTCGTGCGGCGCGGGGCCGCGCAGCTTCCAGGGGTTCTTCGACACGGGCAGTCCACGGTACGGACGCCCCCGGACGGAGCTATTCGCGCGGCAGCTTGATCCCGAGCAACGAAAGTGCGACAAGCACGGCCAGCGCGCCAACGGCGAGCGCGACGATCCGCCAGGGATGCTCGCGCCGACGCAGCGCCTCCCAGCCGACCTTCGTCCAGAGGACGAAGAGCCCGGCCACCGCCCCCGCGATCACCACCAGCACCGGCGCGAGGACGGCCGCGCGGTCGAGCCGCAGATCGAAGAGCCACACCGTGAGGAGCACCAGCCCGGCGGTAACGAGACCCGAGAGCAGCGCCGCCCTGAAGCTCACGGAGTCAGCCTACCCTCAGGGCTATCCTCTGCTCGTGGACGTCGAGAACTACTCGTCCGGCGACGACATCGTGGTCGAGTTCCTCCGTCTCCGCTTCAGCTTCAACCAGGCCGACTTCGCGCAGCGCGTCTCGGCAGCCGCCTACAGGCTCGGGCTCGTCGACGACAACGAGCTCGACGAGGAAGAGACGGACGACCTCGTCGAGCTGACAGCGGACGGAATGATCGAGGAGCCGCGCAGCGAGCTCGGGCGCTACCTCGTCCGCCACTGGGAGCGGCTCTCGCTTGTCGAAGGCGAGTCGCTCGTCTACTGGCTGCGAAAGCTCGTCTTCCGCGGCGCCTGGCTCGACCACCGTGTCAAGGACGGCCGCCTCGACGTCGCCTGGGACGACGGCGCCTCGGACTTCACGTACCTCGAGCCGGGCGGCACGCGTGCGCTCCTCGAGCTTGCGCCCACGCCGTCCTGGCACGAACTGCAATTCAGGCGCTAGGAATCTTCGACGCGGCGCCTGGCTGACTCAGCCTTCCGGCGCGCGATCGCCTCTCGCAGCCTCCGGTCCAGATCTGCGCGGCGCGCCTTCCACGCCGCGCGCTCCTCAGGCGTTCTCTGCTTCTTCTTGCTCATCGTCCTCCTCGAGGAGCCAGATGATGTACTCGGTGTCCGCGCGGATATCGAGCAGCGCTTCCATGATAATCGTCGCGTCGTCGAAGGCTTCCTCCCGCATTTGCCCCATGATCTCCACGACATCCGTAGATCGAAAGGCGCTCTTCGGGACTTGACTTCGTAATTGCGTAAGCCTAGGCTTACGTAAGTTGTGGCTTACCAAGACCCGATGGACGCGCTGGGCGACCGCACCCGGCGGGCGATCTTCGAGATGCTGCGAAACGGCCCGCTCGCGGTCGGGGAGATCGCGGGCGAGCTGCCCGTCAGCCGCCCCGCCGTCTCCCAGCACCTCCGGGTCTTGAAGGAAGCCGGGCTGGTGACCGAGCGTCGAGACGGCACACGGAGGATCTACCGAGTCGATCCGGACGGCGTCGGCAGCCTCCGCGCCTATTTCGACGAGTTCTGGAACGAGGCCCTCGCCGCGTTCAAGGAGGCGGCCGAGGACGAGAGGAGGAACGGATGAGCACGCAGGAAGCGCAGGATCTGACCATCCGGAAGAGCATCGTCGTCGACTGCTCTCCCGAGCACGCGTTCGAGGTCTTCACGGAGCGGCTCGACACCTGGTGGCCGTTCGAGTCGCATTCGCCCGGCGACGGCCTGCCGGTGAGCGCGACCTTCGAGCCGCGTGTCGGGGGCCGCGTCTTTCAGACGATGGCCGGAGGCGAGGAGCACGAGTGGGCGACGGTGCTCGCCTGGGAGCCGCCGGCGCGCTTCGTGATCGACTGGCATGTCAACCCCACGAGCCCGTCGACCGAGCTCGAGGTGCGATTTGTGCCGGAAGGCGAGGGCACACGAGTCGAGCTCGAGCATCGAGGCTGGGAGGCCTATGGCGATGAGGGCGCGGACCGGGCCGCGAGCTACAACAGCGGTTGGGACCTCGTCTTGAAGCCGTTCATCGCCGCCGCGTCGCGCTAGAAGAGCGAGGGGCCGTCGTCCGCGGCGGCCCCTACGTGCTCACGCCCGAGCTTCGTCACGATCCGGCCTCGCGGTGTGCGCTGCAGGAACCCGAGCTGGAGCAGGTACGGCTCGTAGACGTCCTCGATCGTGTCGGGCTCCTCGCCGAGCGCGACCGCGAGCGTCGACAGGCCGACCGGGCCGCCCTCGAACTTCTCGACGACCGCGCTGAGCAGCGCCCGGTCGATTCGCTCCAGGCCGCGCTCGTCGACCTCCAGCAGCTCGAGCGCCTCCCGGGCGATCTCGGTCGTGATCGCGCCCTGGTGCCGAACCTCGGCCACGTCGCGGACGCGGCGCAGGATCCGGTTCGCGATGCGCGGCGTTCCACGCGAGCGGCGCGAGATCTCGGCGGCGGCCTCGTCCTCGATCTCGACCTCGAGGATCCGCGCCGAGCGGTGCACGATCCGCGCAAGCTCCGGCGGCTCGTAGTGCTCGAGCCGGAAGGTCATCCCGAAGCGGTCGCGCAGCGGCGTGGTGAGCAGGCCGGTGCGCGTCGTCGCGCCGATCAGCGTGAACGGCGGCAGGTCGAGGGTCAGCGTGCGTGCAGCCGGCCCCTGGCCGACGATGATGTCGAGCCGAAAGTCCTCGAGCGCCGGGTAGAGGATCTCCTCGACCGCTCTGCTGAGGCGATGGATCTCGTCGATGAAGAGGATGTCGCGCTCGCCGAGCGCGGTCAGGATCGCGGCGACGTCGCCCTTCCGCTCCAGCGCGGGGCCGGCGGCCGAGCGGAGGCCGACGCCGAGCTCCTCGCGGACGATGAAGGCGAGGCTTGTCTTGCCGAGCCCGGGTGGCCCGATCAGCAGGACGTGGTCGAGCGCCTCACCCCGGGAGCGCGTCGCTTCGAGCGAGATCGCGAGCTGCTCCTTGACCCGCTCCTGGCCGACGAACTCGCCCAGCCTGCGCGGCCGCAGCGAGCGGTCGAGCTCGTCCTCGTCCGGCCGGGCCGCGGGCGCCAGAAACTGGGTTTCTGTCATGCGGCCTCGCGCAGCGCGCGGCGGACCTGCTCCTCGACCGGGAGATCGGGGTCAACTCCGGCAAGCGACTGCTCCGCCTCGACGACCGAGTAGCCGAGCTCGACGAGCGCATCGCGCGCGCCCACATGGCCGGACTCGGGCGCCGCGGCGACCGAGCCGAGCTTCTCCTTCAGTTCCAGCACGACGCGTTGCGCGGTCTTCTTGCCGATCCCGGGGATCGCCTCGAAGCGTGCAGTGTCGTCCAGCGCGATCGCGCGGCGCAGGTCGGCGGGCGGCGAGCCCGAGACGATTGCGAGCGCCACCTTCGGGCCGATCCCGGAGACCGCGAGCAGGTGCTCGAAGAGCTCCCGTTCGGCCGGCTCGGCGAACCCGTAGAGCTGGAGTGCGTCCTCGCGGACGTGAAGGTAGGTCTCGATGGACACCTCTCCCCCGCGCTCCGCGAGGCGGCTCGCGGTCGGCGTGACGGCGACTGCGTAGCCGACGCCCCCGACCTCGAGCACGAGCTTGTCGCCCGTGCGCGCGACCGGCTTGCCCCGAAGCCGCGAGATCATCCCGCCGCCCTGAGCAGGGGCGACGCAAGCGCGTGGCAGATTGCGACCGCCAGCGCATCCGACGCGTGCTGCGGGGTCGGTGCGGTGCGCATGCCGAGGATGGCCATGACCATCCGCTGGACCTGAGCTTTCTCGGCGCGGCCGTAGCCGCAAACGGCTTGCTTCACGCGCGAGGGGGCGTACTCAGCGCAGTCGACGCCGAGCGACGCGGCCGCGACGAGGACGACACCGCGCGCCTGTCCGACGGAGAGCGCGGTGCGGGCGTCGACGCCGACGAAGGATTCCTCGAGCACGACGGCGTCCGGCCCGTAGTCCTCGATCAGCTCCTGAACGCCGTCGAAGATCGTCTTGAGGCGCAGCTCGGGGCGGCGGCGAGATGGTGTTTTCCACCAGCCGTGGTCGACCGCCTTGAGGCGGCCTCCGCTTTCGTGGACGATGCCGTACCCGCACGCTGCAGTACCCGGATCGATGCCGAGAACCCTCACGCCGTGAGGTTAAGGACCACCCCGGACGTTCCTTCCTCACGGGGTGGAAATCTGATCGAGAACCGAGATCGTACGGGCCGATTCAGATGAGGAGAGGGTTTCCGCTGGCGCTGTTGGCTCTGCTCGTGCTCCTGCCTGCGTCGGGCCAGGCCTCTCCCACGCGTCCTCACGGGGTCACCTGCCAAGCGGGCGACGTCACGATCACGGTCGCGGACTTTTGATTCACGCCGAGCAGCCCGACGATCGATCCGGGCACGACCGTGTGCTGGACGAACCCCGTCGGCACGCACACGCACACGGCGAAGTCCGACGACGGGACGACCTTCAACTCCGGCGACCTCATCGTGGGCGCGAGCTACCGATTCACGTTCACGACCCCAGGCGACTACGCCTATCACTGCATCTACCACGCGGTGCAGATGACGGGGACGATTCACGTCAACACGCCACCGCCACCTCCTCCGCCCCCACCGCCTCCACCACCGCCTCCACCACCTCCTCCGCCTCCTCCGCCTCCACCGCCGCCGCCTCCACCGCCGCCGCCCCCTATCAGGTGCCACGTTCCGAACGTGGTCGGGCTGAGGCTCGCCAGGGCGAAGGCGAAGATCGTCAGCCGCCACTGCCGCGTCGGGAAGATCACGAGAGCGCACGCACGGCGGGCGAAGAAGGGCCGCGTGCTCGCGCAACGCCCGAGGGGCGGCGCGAACCGCCCGAGGGGCACCCGAATCGCGCTCAAGGTCGGCGCGTAGCGCCAGCGGGAAGCTAAGGCGGCGCTACCCCGTCGTCGTCAAGCGCAAGGACGCTGGCCCATGCGAACGACCCTGAGCCTGAGAAGGAATCGCGGCCAGACGGGTCAGGGAATCCGTTTGTTGTAAAGCCGGTCGCCCTTTTCTCCGATCGCCCGAAGAGACACTGGCGGAGCAACTGAGACCCCAAGAAGCTCAAACACGTGATCGGTAACGGGCGCCGAAGCAATGAGATGGCCGTCCCCCGCAAGGAGCTCCACCCGGACGACGCCCGTACCGGCTAGCCCGATGATTCTCTCGATCGTCATTTTGCGCGTGCCGGTATCCGCTCTCACCCCGGTCTCTGCATAGAGCGGATGGTCTCGCGTCGGCAGTGCTTTGCGGAGGTCGCTCGCCGTCCCGCACGCTGAGCTGGCGATGGCCGGGCGTCCCCCGCTCGGGCCCGACGCGAGGCACATCCTGCCCTCGCTCCCATGGATGACGTAAAACGTGCGGCGGCCATCGCTCGCGATCTTCTCGATTCTCTTCTCACCACTGCCGGCGCCAATGTGTTCCAGGAGCCATTGATCCTGCGCCCCGAGCTCGGACTTCTGCACGGGCGTACCGCTTGTCCAGAAGAAATCGAGAATTCGCGCTCCGACGAGCGGTACCGAGACCAGCGCCGCGACCGTTAGGGCCAGCACGATGGCGAGCTGAGTCCCGCGCTTGCGGGTGCGAGAGGGGATTCGGACTGCCTTGGTCCAACTCGGCCGAGCCTCGGGGGAGGAGGTCTTGTCAGCGATCGCCGATCCCACGCGCTCGTCCAAGTTGATCGCAACAGCGAGCTCCCGTGCGTTCTCGACCGAGGCCGGATTTGCGCGGCGGAGAAGTTCAAGCGGCGATTCCCTCAGCATGGTGAGTTCTCCTTGACGCTTGGGCGGGGCGCGTGATGGGCTAGGGACGACGCCGCTTCGAGGCCAGCTAACGCGCTGCGCAATTGCACGCGGGCGCGATATAGCCGAATTCGGTAGGCGGTCGGCGAGCAGCCGAGAACGGCGGCGGCCTCTCGGCTGGAGAGTCCTTCCCAAGCGGCGAGTAGCAGAGGCTCCCGCACCTCCGGTGGCAACTCCGCGAGCGCCCGAAGAACGGGCGGTGTGCTGGCGGAACCCCATATCGACTGGTCGGGCTCAGGAGCAGCCCGAGCGACAATCGCCTCTTGGCGCCTACTGGAGCGGCGCTGCGTCGAGAGAACTCTTCGCGCGATCGCGTAGAGCCAGGGGAGAGCCTGACCCTCGGCAACGTCGTTGAGGCGGCGCCACGCGACCACGAACGTCTCCGCCGCAGCGTCGGCGGCGTCGTCGGGAGACGATGAGCGGCGAAGCGTGTAGGCCAGCACCGCCGCGCGTGTTCGCGATAGAGGCGCTCGAAACGGGCCTCGTCTTCCACTGATTTCGCCACCTAAGAGTAGTTATGCCGGAAACGGGCCAAATGTTTCAGCCCACTATCTGACGGTCGAGTGACATTCCCGCACACTGGCCCAGGCGAGGCCCCCTACCGCCTGAGTAAAGGACCAATAGGCCAGATACATGTATCTCCAACCCCGGTGCGGTCATGATTGGCAACGTGCCAACCCTGACGAGATCTCACGTTCGCGCGGTGCTGATGTTCGCCGAGGACACGCACGCGGTCGCCAACTGGTGGGCGGCGGCCTTCGGTGTCGAGCAAGTAGAGGTCGTCCAGGACCCAGAAGGAGACTTCGTGTCCTTCGAGACCCACGGAGTCGAGCTCGGAATACACCCGGCCGACGAACAGAAGAATCCGGTCGGAGGCAGCCCCGTCGTCTACTGGTCTGTCCCCAGTGTCGCCGCGGCGCGCGAGGAGCTGATCAAACTGGGCGCCACGCCTCATCGTGGCCCACTCGCGGTCGACCCCGGCAGGTCGGTATGCCAACTGCTTGACCCGTACGGCAACATCTTCGGGCTCGACGGTCCGCCCTAGCCCGGTTGGGCCGGCACGCGACCGAACCCCACGCGACGGAACCCCCGGCAGACGACTGCGCCGCTCTCGCTGAGTAGGTGGTAGAGCGAGAACGTCGGGGGACATTCCCGCACACTGGCCCAGCCCAACATCTATGACGCCACGCGTGACCGCGGTTTGTTCCACGCGCCGGGTGGAGGAATCTCCTCCGGCGACTGTTCGCCGTGGTGATCGACGTAGTCCACGATCTCCACGCCCGAGAGCCACCCGTCCCGAACCCACAAGAGCAAGTCAAAAGAGCTGTTCAGGTCTTCTTGCTCCTTCGTAAAGGCCTCGACCGTAGGCGTGACAGTCACCGACGAACGCGGTGCGCGCTCCCGATCGACTTCCAAATCGAACGAAGCACAGCCACAGTCCCACCTCGCAGCCTTCACGTACGGCACCTGGGCGCGAAGTTCCTCGATCCCAGGGACATCGACCGCTAGAAGCATCTCGAGGATCTCTCGCTCCCGACTCGTGAGCGCCCGGTAGTCCTCACGGACCCCGCCTCGATGGTCAGTGGATCTCATGGGGCTCACTATGCCAACCGCCGCCCGTCGCGCTCATGTGACATTCGCGCACGCTAGCCCAGGCGAGCGTCGGCAGCCCGGATCCGCTATTGCTGCAGAAGCCGTGGCAGCTCGGAGAGGAGCAGGCGTCAGGAGACCGACGGCGGCCAGCGATGCCTGCGCCACTCGTCCCATGTCGCGAATCCAGCCGGTGGGTCGTCAATGGGTTCGCTGCCGTCGAGTTCACCTGGCGTTGGGATGTCGATGTTGGCAGTCCACTCGGCGAGTTCCTCGTCGCACATAGGCCAAGTCGTGTGTGGCGCTTCGCCTTGGCGCTGATCAAGTCGTCTCCGCTGCTCGGCTGGGGTGAGTTCGAAGTAGCGCATCTCCACCATCGCGCCGAGGTCTGCTGCTGCCTGCCGTAGAGCGGAGCGCTCGTCTCGACCCCAGAGTCCGTAGTCGATCACCACGTTGTTGCCGAGTTCGAGGGCGCGCAGCCCGATCTGGATGAGCCGCCCTTCGATCACGTTCTGGGCTGATGGCGGATTCTCGTGCCCGTAGAGAGCCTTCACCCATTCGTCCTTCGTGAGACGAAGTGCTTTCTGCTCGACCTCTAGGCGCCGCGCAGCAGTGGTCTTCCCGGTGCATGGGAGTCCCACGGTCAGGAACAATGTTGGTTGCCTCATCATCACCCCCTTCCGAGCGAACGCCTCATCATTGCTTTCCGCCACGCTTGTCAACCGCCCGAAGCGACCGCGCTCAGGGGTCATTCCGGAACACTGGCCCATCCGAACGCTCAGACACCACGTGACCTCGACAGCGGTCGCTTCAGACCTGTCCCGCGTTGAGCGCCGATCTAGACTTCGCTGCGGCGCAGGCGAAGTCTCTGCGAAAGGAGACCTACCCTCATGCCTGTACGGATCGCCGGTCGGCTTGTGAAGCGAGTCGGTCGTCTAGCGGAGCGCGTTGGGCGCGTGGTGACCGCAGTTCCACGCATGCTTCTTCGTCGTTAGAGCCTCTTAGGAGCGCCGACCTGCCTCGCTAGTTCGAGGCCGCGGGATGGCCGCGCTCGGGTGACATTCCCGCACACTGGCCCAGCCCAGTCTCAGCCTTCGCGAGGCTCCCAACGAACGTCGTCCATCGTGTACGCGATCTGCCATGCGCGCCGCTCGGGATCGAAGTGGGCGACTCCCTCCGCGACGAGCCAGGTCGAATTGCCGCTTTCGTCGGCATCGCGATCGCAGACCGTAAGCGGAGCACCGTCGGCTAGCTCGATCCCGAGACGTTCGATGTCCGCGAGCGCCTCGACACTGAGGTAGCTGGTGTTCAGATCCGGCACGGCACGGAGTTCGCGGGCGTCCACTTTTTGGGAGCCTAGCCCCGCTCAGGCGTCATTCCGGAACGCTGGCGCAAAGCCGGCGTGATGCAGCCGGGACCCTGTCTACGTCTCCGCTGATAGGCGCAGTGGCGAGCCCTCGAAGAGCAGCTTGTTTGGTACGAGGAGCTGCGACGTCGTGAGAACGCTTTTCCATCCGCCGTCATCGGGGTCGCGGACGACGACGCTAACGACGCGGTTCGCGATCCATGAACCGTCGTCAAATGTGAAACGGCCGTGCGTGACGATCCAGCCGGCGTCGCCAGCTTGGTACGCCTCGACCACGTCCTCGTCTCCGTGGCCCTCGTCGGCGGCGGTCATCGCCAACCCCGCAGCTTCGTTCATCTCGCGTATCTGTTCAGCCGTCAGCGCGAGTACGTCGTC
>Ga0307312_10001722_pt1 | contig 11307 bp, 9 predicted proteins | sample ER_DNA_202_FD_194489 | JGI IMG/M metagenome (GOLD analysis project Ga0307312, IMG submission 194489) | Bulk soil microbial communities from the East River watershed near Crested Butte, Colorado, United States - ER_DNA_202 | ecosystem: Environmental > Terrestrial > Soil > Floodplain | place: USA...
GGGGACCGTCGAGAAGCACGTGCGCAGCATTCTCACCAAGCTCAATCTGCAGGAGACCAATGACGCGCACCGCCGCGTCCTTGCTGTGCTCACGTTCCTCGAGGCCCGCTGATCGGATCGCCCGGGCTGCTGTCCCCGTGGCTGTGGAGCAAGTCCTGAATGGCCTTGGCCGAGAGGTCTGTCTTGGGAAGAAATCCAACGGCGCAGCTGGCCGCGATCAATTCGGCATAATCCCGCTCGGCATGGGTCGAGATCAGAATTACCGGTGACCTGGCGAGGTCAGCCTCCCCGTAAAGCCGCCGCGCAAGCTCCAGGCCGCTCTCGCCGCCCAGGTCAATGTCGACCAGCGTGACATCCGGCTGAAGTTCCTCGGCACGTAACAACGCGTCGGCGCTGTTGGCCGCAACGCCGACGACCGTGATCCCTTGACGTTCCAGCAGACCGCGCGCTGCGTCCAAGAACCGCGGACTGTCGTCCACAATCAAACAACGCAGCGCCATGGCTCAAGATTGCAGTAAGTGATGGGCGCCACGCATTACCGCTAACAGGAGATCCCTGAGCGATCGCCGTGCGCCTCATGCGAGTCCGCCACCCTCCGATCTCCAGCCCGGTTGTCTCCAGGGCCGTACTCAATGACCCCTAGGCGACTCCCAAGATCAGGACGGATGGTCCCCGGTCCAATCGGAGACTGAGTTCGCGAGTGGCCACGTCGCCGACCGATCGTGCGATTACCTTCCAATCCGGCATGGCAGATTGGCGCCGGCCATGATGCGCCGGTCCCCGGGAGGAACCACTGTGTTGCATTCCAGGTTCTAGCCCTTGGCAACTCGACGGCGACCGCTGACAATCAAGAGCCAGGACCAACTTGCTGCAGATTGCTTCTGCAACGCCTCGGATCGGCCCGGCCGTGTCCCATATCTGTAACGGCCACACAAGCCACCAACGCGACGAGTCCTCAAAGGAATCCGAGTAACACAATGAATCGAGGAGATTGACATGGCCGGACGACGCGACTTCGACACCGACGAAGCCGCCTATCTGCAAGACGTCGGAAAGTATTGCGACACCGTCCTGATGCACCGCGCCGATGAAAGTGACAACGGCGAATTCTTCCCCGACATCATTCGTCAGTTCGCTGACCTAGGACTGCTGGAGTTGATGTTCGACGAGCAGCGCAACCTGCAACTCCATCGGATGCGCCTGGTTCATCAGACAACAGAATTGGTGGCCGCCGCCTTTCCCGCTGCGGTGGTCGCGCTGGGCGCCCTCCGACTACAAGCCTATTTACTCAAGCGGTACGCCGAACCCGATATCGCAGACCGGTACCTTGAGCCGCTGCTCAGCGGCGAACTCTACGGATCGTTCGGAGTCACCGAACCGGACGCAGGGACGGACGTCCGAGCCATCTCGACCGTTGCCACTCGCGACCGTGACGGCTGGATCCTCAACGGCGGCAAGGAATGGATCGGCCTCGCCCCCTACGCCGCGTTCAACGTGGTGCTGGCCAAACTCGATCATGACGGCCGCGACGCTGAGACCGTCGCCCTGGTCATCGACTTGGAATCAGACGGCATAAGCCGTAGCGGACCCCTTGACCTCATGAGCTTTCGGGGCATGCCCCTGGGAGAGCTGACCTTCAAAGACGTCAAGGTGCCTGCTGGCTCGGCGCTCAAGGTGGCGGGGTTCAAAGGAATGATGGAGGGCATCAACCTGGCTCGGGTGGACGCCGCCAGCTACGGCTGCGGCATCATCAAAGCTGCCATCCGGGAGTGCTCCGTCAGAGCTAACAACCGCATCGCGTTCGGTCAACCTCTGAGCAACGTACAGGTCATTCAGACCAAAATCGGGTTGATGGCCACCGACTACGAAGCCGCCCGCCTACTTACCCTGGCCGCCAGCGACAGCTTCGCTCTTGGCCATGGCGGTGACCCGATCCTGCTGTCCAAGGCAAAGCTGTTCAGCACCGACGCGGCCATGCGGCACGCCGTCGAAGCGGTCCAAATCTTTGGCGCTCTCGGTGTCCACCACAACAGCCGCGTGCAGCGACTCTTCCGGGACAGCAAGGCCCTTCAAATCTTCGACGGGACTAGCGAAATCCACACCCTGATGATTGGACGCGACGCGCTCAACGCCCATCGTTAATTTCGTCAAACTAGACGTGACCATTTTTGCGCAAGACACCGTTGCCGTACTTTGCTGCTGTACTTATTCGTCTCGCCGACTGGCACTTGCCCTCAATCCAAGCCGTTTGGCGACACGCCCGCGAGGGGTGCGTGCAGTTTCCAAACGCTGGACCCGGCATAGCGGAATCAAACAACGTATGCGGATACTGAAAAGACTCGGGGCAGTCACAGATGGGTGCCCAGCATGGCAAGAATCAAAATTGTTGTGAGCGTCATAACTCGTCGTTATCCGTATCGACCTCGGGCCCTTTCGTGGCTGCGGAGCCAGTATTACGACTCGAGTAGTTCGCGGCGTCTCGGTTTGCGCGGGCTCGTTGGCGTCTAGCTAGAGTGGCGCCTCGCTCTCAACTTTCACCCTTCGCCGTGGCGAGGAGAGCTGTGAAGAGCCACTTTCGTGTGCTGCGTGTCGTGCTTGCCGCGGCCATTGCCCTGATCGTGGTTGTGCCTGCGGCGCATGCCGATTCAATGAACGAGGTTGTCGTTGCTCACCGGGGCGCCAAGATGTCGAAGTATGCCGAAGGTACATTGCCTGCGTATCGGTTCGCGGTGCGAAACCGCGCCGACCTCTTGGATGCCGATGTTCGCTGGACGAAGACTGGTCCCGATCGCGACTCGGTCGGGACGATGATCATTTTGCATGACGCCACACTCGACCGGATCACGAACTGTGAGGGCCCGGTCTCGGAATGGCTGTGGTCTTCCATCCGCGCCAGGTGTCGCACGGACGTCGCTGGCCGGCGGCTGATGCGCTTGATCGATCTCCTGAGGTACGGCAACTCGCTCGGGAAGTCGTTCACCCTGGAGATCAAACTCGCATCGATCACAGATGCACAGGCCAAGCAGTTTTGGAAGACCATCAAGAACTCAAGGGTCCAGTTAGTCGCGAGAGCTGCCCGGCTTGCCCCACTGAACAAGATCAAGAAGCTCGACGAGGCCGACGGCAGTCATCGAATCAGCTATGCGTTGAGTACCCGAGGGACTGACGGATGGCCGTCGGTATCTGTGATCAAGAATACGGCCAATGCTGTCTACGCGAAACTAACGATTCCCGTCACTGTCGCGCGCCGCTACCGGCGGGCAAACATCAAGGTTTTCCTGTCTCCGGGCAAGAACGAGGCCGATTACAGGAAGATGATGGCGCGAAAGCCGTACGCCGTGGTCGTCAATAACGTGGCCCGGTTTCAGCGTTGGCGCGACCACCAATAGCGAGTACCGTCCTGCCCGGCAATGAGGTGCCCAGCACACTGGGGTCGGCGCCACTCCTGATCGCGGGGATCTATAGCACCACGCTGCTCTCTCGCCAAAGGAGCAGATACAAGGATGGCATCAAACTAATGTCGCGCAATTAAGAATTAGCAGGGGGTCCGGATTGCTGTACTTTCTGCTGTCTTGGCCGAAAGTACAGCTATCAAGCAGGGGCAAACCAACGCTGACTAGGGGTGGAGCCAAGGGGACTCGAACCCCTAACCCCTTGCTTGCAAAGTGACGGCATGGGTCTCGCTCAGTGTCGTTGAGGCGCGCTGAGCGCAGGCACAACCCCGCTGAACAGCACTGAGTAGCGGGGACACTGCTGTACTTTGCTGCTGTACTCCAGCTGGCCAAACAAGGGACGCCGCGCCTCTGCGACGGGTCGGCCGGTGGCGAGCATGGTGTCTGTAGCCTGCAGAGCCGGACGATCAGCGCATTCTCGTTGTGCAACTCGATGTCCTTCACGGTGATGGGTGCTGCGCTGAGCGTGCTAAGGGGCGCGTCCGGACGCGACCAGAACCTACGGCGCGTGCTGTCACCGTTGCGCGAGCGTCGTCCTAATGCTGAGCCGTTCCGGTTGTCGGCTCATGTTGCGTTCTAGGGTGACGTTTGGACTGATTGGGGGACTGAGGACGATGCCGCTGATTGGTGGGATCACTCCTTGACGCCGCCTGCAGTGATCCCGGCGATGATGCGCTTCTGGAAGAGAAGCACCAAGATGACGATCGGGATGGTGACGGCCACTGAGGCAGCCGACATGTCCCCCCACGGGGTGAAGAAGAGGGCGCGGAAGTTGGCGATGCCGACCGGGACGGTCTGGCGGTCGGGCGTCGAGGTGAACGCCAGCGCGAGCATCAGCTCCTGCCAGTTGAGCATGAAGGCAATCAGTCCAGCCGTGACCACCCCGGGAAGGGCCAGGGGTATGACGATGCTCCAGATGGTGCGGATCGTGCTGGCCCCGTCGATGGCTGCGGCCTCTTCCATCTCCCGCGGGATCCCGCGGAAGAACGCGTACATGATGAACACCATCAGCGGCAGGCTCAGGCCCATGTAGGAAAAGCCGAGCCCCTCATAAGTATTGAGGAGATGGAGCGGGCGCAAGACCAGGTAGAGCGGGGCGACGAGGGCAATCTGGGGGAACATCGATATCCCCAGGATCAGGCCCAGCACTACAGCCTTGCCAGGAAGCGGCAGCCGCGCGAGGGCATAAGAGCCGGCCATGGCGATGAACAATCCGACCAGGGTCGCCGTCCCTGCGACGATCACGCTGTTGACGATGTAGCCCTGGAAGTGCCGCTCGCCGAAGACGCTGCGGTAATGATCGAGGGTGCCGCCGGGAAAGGGTAGCCAGGTCGGAACGGCGGCCGAAAGGTTGCGGTCGGGTTGGAAGGAGGCGTTGAGCTGCCATAGGAAAGGCGTCAATGACCACAAGACGATGAGCCCGACGGCGACATCGAAGAGAACGCGGCGAAGTGTCCGCGACACGGTTAGGTTGGCGCGGCTGCGGGTGCGGGGGGCAGCGGCCCCAATGGCGGTGGTGGTGGCGGCGGTCAACTCAGCCCTCCAGAATCTTGAAGCGGCGGGCGATCCAGATCGCGAAGAGCGCCGCGATCGCGGCTTCGGTCAGGAACATAAGTACTGTGGTGGCCGACCCCAGGCCATACTGTGATCCACTGAAGAGCGTCTTGTAGGACAGCGTGGACAGCACTTCGGTGGAGTCCGCGGGACCGCCGCCGGTCAGCACATACGGCAGATCGAAGATGCGGAAGGCATCCAGCGCCCGCAGCAGCGATGCGATCAAGAGTGCCGGCATGATCATCGGCATGGTGATGCTCAAGAACCGTCGCCACGAAGAGGCTCCGTCGATGGCCGCCGACTCGTGTAGCGACGGAGGCACGCTTTGCAGCGCCGCCAAGATCAGCAGGGCCATAAACGGGGTCGTCTTCCATACGTCGGCCATGATGATCGTGCCCATGGCAAAGCGAACGTCGCCGGTGAAGTTGATCGGCGCGTCGATCAGGCCGGCTTGCAACAGCAGGTAGTTGACGACACCGCTCTGTCCGTCGAGCAGGAACCCGAACATCCGCGACGTCACGACGGTGGGGATGGCCCAGGGGATCAGCACGACCGCTCGCACCCACCCCCGTCCCCGGAACGGGTGGTTCAGCACGAGAGCGAAGCCCAGGCCGAGCAGGGTTTCGATCAACGTTGATACGGCGGTGAACCACAAGGTGTTCAACCAGGCGTTACGAAATCCTTCGTCCGCCAAGAGCTGGCCGTAGTTGGCCACACCGACGAAGTTGTCCTCGCGCAGAATGGGCGAGGTGTTGCGGAATGACATCCAGACCGAGCGGAGCACCGGGTAGAGCGCCACCGCGAGAACCATGACCACGGTTGGCAGCAGCAGTGCCGCCCCCGTCATCCAATCCCGAAACGACACGTGGTCACGGCCGGCACGGGTGGGCTGAGCCGGCGGCTTGGGTTCCTCCACCCCCACAGTGGTGGAGGTAGGCCCGACTGTGGTCACGTGGAGACGATCTTCTCGATCTCGGACTTGACCTTGGCGAGATTGCCCGCCACGTCGCCCGTGGTGAGCGCCTTGGAGACGGCTGACTGGATAGCCAGGCTAACCTGCGGGTACTTCGGGGTAATCGGGCGAGGCGTCCCACCCTCGAACACGTCTTTCAGCTGCACCATGGCGGGTGAGACCTTCGCCAGTCGCGGATCGGCGTACGCAGAGCGCAGGGCCGGGTTGGAGCCGAACAACTCGGCGTAGCGGATCTGGGTGTCGAGTGACGTCATCCACCGCAGGAACTCCACGGCCCCCTCCTTGTTCTTTGAGGACTCGGAGACGCCGAGCTGGTAGCCGCCCAGACATGCCGCGCTCTTTCCGCCGGGGAAGTGGGGGAGGGGCGCGACCCCGACCTTGTCGACAACCTGAGACTGGCTCGCGTCCTGGGAGACCTTCCACACGTACGACCATTGGCGCAGGAAGGCCGCGTTGCCCGCGGTGAAGGGCTTGCGCGAGGGCTCCTCGTCCCAGGACAGGACGTCCTTCGGAGTGATGTTGAGGGAATTCATCGTGTCGTACATGAACTGGATGGCGGTCTGTGCCGGCTGGTCGGCGATCATGACGGTCTTCCCGTCGGGACCGAGGATGGCCCCCCCGGCGCCCCCGACGAAGGAGACCACATTGCAGACCAACACCTCGGCCTGCTTGCCCTGCCAGAGGAAGCCGTTCTTGATGTCGCCGGAGCCCTGCAGTGCCTTGGCGGACGTGGCGAGTTCCTGCCAGGTCGTAGGCACCTTCATTCCCTTGTCCTTCAGGACGTCCTTGCGGTAGTACAACTGACCTGCGTCGAGATAGAAGGGCAACCCGACGAGTTTGTCCTGCCAGGTGACAGATTGGACCAGGCCGGGGAAGAACTTGTCACGTTCCCCCTGGGGAAACTCAGAGCTGAGGTCCATCGCCCACCCGGCGCTGGCGAACTCGGCCGGCCAGATGACGTCCTGAGTGAAGACGTCGATGTCGCCTGACGCCGCCCCCAGCTGCTGCACGAGCTGCTGATGAACCTCGGTGCTCTGACTTGGCGGTGGCAGTTCTCGCACGACAACCTGGTAGCTGGAGCTGCTGTCGTTGAAGGGCTTGACGAAGTCCTGCATCGACGTGGTCGATTCGAACTTGGCGGTGACGAAATTGATCACCTTGCGGCCCGATGAAGCGGCGGGGTTGCTACCGCCGGCTGATCCCTGCCCGCAAGCGGCCAGGCTGGACCCGAAAACAAGTGCGCCCAGGGCCCCGCCCCCGAGCTTGATGAATCCGCGCCTGCTCAGAGCATCCTCGCCCATGGTCTGCCTCTCTGCGTTTTGGATGCGGTTTTCCGCTGTTTAATGCTTGATTATGCGAGTTTAGAGCTGCCATTGAGCTTGTGTCAACACCGTCTGTGCCAGCTGATTCGACGGGTGTGTAGACCTTGGCGCCATCCCCATGCCGCTCCGCGGCCGCGCTTAGCGTGGCTACGCGACTCACGATTCGACCTGATGGCTCTCGTCGCGGTTGAGGTCATCCGACGTACGTCTCAACCGACGGGCCATGGACAGACATAGCCCTACGGTCGGGCCCGGAACACCTGCGAAGGTCCTGCAGGCACCGTCCGCCAGCACCCCCAGCCACCTTGCCGGCGGGGACTAGATCCCAACCGCCGCTGATTCAGGAGGCAGCGGCAGGGGTTATCAGCTCGACGTTAACCTCATGGAGAGCCTTCTCCAGTTCGGGCGGCGGAGTGGCATCAGTGATGAAGTAGTCGGGTCGACCCAATTCCGCCACCTGCGCAAAGAGCCGGCGGCCGAACTTGGACGAATCGGCCAGCACGGCGACACGTGTGGCGCGCTCCATCATCTCGCGCATCATCGCGGCATCCTCCAGGTTGCTCGTGGAATAGCCGTCCTCGGGCGAGACACCACCGACAGCGATAAACGCCAAGTCACAGCGGACGGGATGCTCGCTCGTGCTCGACATGACCTGGAATCGGACCGAGCCGGTAGTGGTTTCGCTCACCAGCCGCACCGACCCCCCGAACAGGTAGAGGTCACGGAAGATCTCCGAAGAGATCTCGAAGGGGATGCGCAGGTTGTTGGTCGCAATGGTCAGTTGGCGGTGATAGCGCAGGTGCCGCACAAGTGCCAGCACAGTGGTCCCGCCGTTCAACATAAGTGACGAGCCATCCTCGACCAGGCCTGCGGCCAATGCGCCGATGCTCTCTTTGGCTCGGATCTGGAGTCTCATCCTGATGTCCAGGCCAGTGTCGGGGCGCGGCAGAGTTGTCGTGCTCACCGCACCGCCGTGCGTTCGGATCAGCAAACCCTCGGCATCGAGCTGGTCCAGATCCCTGCGGATGGTGTCTGGCGACACGGCGAACCTGTCCGCCAGCGCGCTCACCGTCACCTGGCCCATTTCGGCCACATAGGCCGCGAGGTCTGCCTTGCGGCCGGCAGGGAGGCGTGTTGTTCTATCGCCGTCCTGGGATCCCTCCGCAGCCATGCGTGATTAATAGCACGCGCTGCGTGGTTCCGCCAGCATCTGGGCAAAAGACCGCACCAACCAGCCCAACCAAGGTCGCAACTGTGCAGAATCATGCGAGGTTGCTCCAGAACTCCTTGACTTTCAAACCCTCGGATCCCTAGTATCAGCAGTAACGTGCACAAAAACGCACAAGTATGCATTCCGCGTTGACGAAAGTTCCTCTATCTGTCCTTCCAGCGAGTCTTCATCGGCGGCATGGCCGCGGGCGCGGTGCGGTAGCCGCTCACCCAAAGGTCCCCGCAAGCACCACCCCTACCACGAGGAGAGAGATCATGCTGCTCAACGGAACCGATTTGCTGGCTGTGGCTAATAAGCATCAGTTCGCAGTGCCGGCCTTTAATGTCAGCGACTACGCGATGATGAATGGGTTGTTCGAGATCAGCGAAGAGAAGAAGGCACCGTTGATCATCGCCATTCATCCCGACGAGCTGAGCCATATCGGTGTCGACATGATGCGGGCAGTGATCGCCCGTGCCGAGCGATCGTCGGTGCCGACGACCATCCACTTCGACCACGGCGCGACGTACCAGCAGATTCTGCTTGCCATCCGGAATGGCTTTACCTCCGTGATGATCGACGGCTCGATGCTTCCGTTCGACGAAAACGTCGCCCTCACGAGTCGGGCGGTCGAAGCTGCGCATGCGGTGGACGTGTCGGTCGAGGGCGAGCTGGGAACAATTGGCAAGACTGATGACCAGGCGGAGTACGGCGTTGACACCATCATCTACACCGAACCCGAGGACGCTGTTACCTTCGTCGACGAGACCGGTGTTGACAGCCTGGCCGTCGCCATTGGCACCCGCCATGGCATCTACCCGGCATGGATGAAGGCGGAGCTGAAGCTGGATCTGCTTGAAGAGATCGCAAAGAAGGTCAGCATTCCGCTGGTGCTGCACGGCGGTTCCAATAATCCCGACTCCGAGATTGCCGAGTCAGTGAGGCTCGGCATCAACAAGATCAACATTTCGAGCGACATCAAGGTCGCCTATCACAACAAGATGCGCGAGGTGCTTGGTGATGCGGACCTGCGCGAACCGAACTTGATCCAACCGCCGTGTATCGCGGCCATGAAGCTGACCGCAGCCCAGAAGATCGATCTGTTCGAGGCGGCTGGCAAGGCTGAGCTGTACTAGCTGTCGGGCGCAGGGGACAACCGACGAGGCGACGAATGGCCGACAAGATCGTCTTAGGGCTTGCCGGCACCGTGGACTACGAGATCACCTGGGACACGGCGGTGATCGAGAGGCTAGTGTCCGAATACGACATCCGGCCAGCCGAGCTAAGCACCCAAGTATCGGTCCGCAGTGAACGGGATCTCCTTCGATCGCTACTGGCCTTTGTGCGGAATGGCACTGGAGGCGAGCGGTTCATCGCCAGCAGCGACATCGTCGATTCATTCGCCAGTCACTTTGGCAAGAAGATCACCCTTGGCGGCACCTGCGTGCGGGCCGCGATAGCGATGGACAAGCTAGGGGTCAAAAGCACCCTGCACTTGGTCAGCATCGACGACCATGTCCGACGGCTCTTGCCACCAGGTTGCAGTTACATCTGCAGCGCGTCGCATGACTCAACCGACCCACACCTGATTGTCCAGTTCAAAGCTCGGACCCGCGTTCGTGCGGGTGACATCGACATCCGTTCACCACATCCGAATCGGCTGATCTTCGCGCATGATCCCCCGCACGAGGAGTTGCTCATCAGCGATGAGCTGGGTTTGACACTGGCTGATGCTGTGGTCTTTCTCATCTCTGGATTTAACGTCATTCGAGACGCCGGGATCCTTGACCAACGGCTTGCCACGTTGAAGCAGCATATGGCCAGCCTGAGCGCCGACTGCCTCGTCCACTACGAGGACGCCGGCTTTCACGTGCCCGCCCTGAGCCGTCGGGTGAATCGTCAGCTGGGCGACGTAATCGATGTCCACAGCATGAATGAGGATGAGCTGCAAGCGTATCTAGGCCGCACCTGTAATCTCCTGAACGCCGACGAGATGGCTCAAGCACTGGTCGAGTTGAGAACGCTGCTCACCGCCCCCACGGTTGTGGTCCACACCAAGTATTGGTCAGTGGTGGTGGGTCGGAGCGCCGATTCGTTCACTGAGGCACTTCGGGGCGGGGTCACGATGGCCAGCACCCGCTATGCGTACGGGGACGACTTCACTGAGGACAACTATAACGAAGTGGCTCAGGCACCACCGAGCAGAGCAGGCGCCACCTTTGCCCGCGCCATCGAGGCACGAATGCCAGGCCTTGTGCGTTGCTCGCCTGCCGTTGTCATGCAGACCGCGCGGCCGACCATGATCGGCTTGGGTGACTCCTTTGTGGGCGGCTTCTTGGCGGCCGGGCGCAAGCCATGAGACCTATCCATCTGGCCGCCAACCAGTCGCGTGATCGCTTCGATCGGAATACTCGAGGCCCCTTTCGTCCACACGCCGATGTTTACTCGCAGGGCGAGTCCGGAGTGATTGCCTTGAAGCGGCGGGCGGTGCGAGGGGGACCGAGCCTTGGACAGGGCCTGTGTCAGCGGAGGGCCTCCGGGCGAGTGTGTCCATCTTGAAGAGTTAGCAGGTGGTCGCCGTTGCTGTACTTTCTGCTGCACAGGCCGAAAGTACAGCAACCAAGTAGGGGCAAACCTGCTCTGACTAGGCGTGGAGCCAAGGGTGTCGTGGTTCAAGACATCGTTCACATATGAGTCGAGACATCGTTCATAGCGCACTGGCTTTGATCATGAGCCATGTCAAAGGAACGGGTCATCGTCTTGTCGGTGGTACAGCAGCACCTGAGCAAGGCCGAG
>Ga0307312_10001723_pt1 | contig 11307 bp, 9 predicted proteins | sample ER_DNA_202_FD_194489 | JGI IMG/M metagenome (GOLD analysis project Ga0307312, IMG submission 194489) | Bulk soil microbial communities from the East River watershed near Crested Butte, Colorado, United States - ER_DNA_202 | ecosystem: Environmental > Terrestrial > Soil > Floodplain | place: USA...
GCCGGGCGCGATGTCGAGGTCGACGTCGTGCAGCGCCCAGAGCTCGCGCGTGCGCGGCAGCTCCCGCCGTAGGATCGCCTCCTTCAGCGATCGGCTGTGGGTGAGGCGGATCTCGAACCTCCGGCCGAGCCCCCGCCCGCGGATCTCTCCGGGTGCGATGGTCATGGCACTACAGCTCGATCGCGACGCGGTCCGCGTACCGCTGCAGGACCCAGAGGCCGAACAGCCCGACCAGCGGGCCGACGAGGAAGATGTAGGCGAGCAGCGCCGCTCCCGGCACCGACGCCTCGAGCACGACGGCGCGGATCCCCTCCACGTACGGGGTCACCGGGTTGCCGTAGCGCAGCAGATGGATCACCGTTGGATGCGAGGCGGCCGCCGGGAGCTGGTCGAGCCCGTAGAGCACAGGCGTAAGGAAGAACCAGGGAAGGAAGAGCACCCCTAGAAGGTGCTCGACGTCACGGAAGAAGACGTTCGCCACGGAGAGCATCCACGAGAGGCCGAGCGCGAGGCAGACGAGCGCCAGGAAGAACGGGACGGCCAGCGCCACGGTGCGCGCGTTCTCGGGCTTGACCCAGATCGCGAGCGGCACGAGCACGACGAGGATGACGAGGGCCGAGGCCGTCTGGGCGAGCACGACCGCGGCTGGCACGAGCTCCCGCGGGAACCAGACCTTCTTGATCAGGTCGCTGCCCGAGATGAGCGAGGTCGTCCCGAGCTGCACCGAGGCCTGGAAGAACACCCACACGGCGAGTCCCGCGAGCACGAAGAGCGGGTAGTGCGGAATGTTCCTCGTGCCCTTCCAGAGAACCGAGAAGACGAGCGTGTAGACGCCCATCATGGCGAGCGGGAAGACCAGCGACCAGACGATTCCGAGGGCGGAGCCCTTGTAGCGCGATCGCAGCTCACGCCGCAGGAGCGTGCGCAGCAGCTCGCCGTAGCCCGTCAGCCCGGCGAAGCTCGGCAGGAGCGGCGCGTTTGCTCTCCTGGCGGTGTCAACGGCCACGAGCGGCAGGATACTGCCCGAATCTGAAGGAACCTTTATGCGCATAGTCGTCGACGTCACGCCGCTTTCCCGCCCGCGAACCGGGATCGGCAATTACTTCCGCGGCATGCTGGCCGGACTTGCCGAGGCCGGCGAGGGCCGGCATGAGCTCGTTGCGTTCGGGCCGTCGGGGCCGAACGGGCGCCGGCGGATCCGCGACTCGCTCGCGGGCCTGCCGATCGACCTGCGCGTGCCGTTGCTACCGCGCGCCCACGCGTGGCGGGTCGCCTGGAGCCGGCTCGGCCGCCCGTCAGTGGAGCGCTTCGTCGGGCCGCTCGATGTCTTCCACTTCTCCGACTGGATGTACCCGCCCCAACGCGGCGGCCTGCGCGCGACGACGATCCACGATCTCGTGCCGCTGCGCTTCCCGGACTGGGTTGAGCCGGCGACGGCTCGGATGCACGGGCCGAAGTACGTTCACGCGGCGCAGACCTGCGACCGGATCTTCGTCAACTCGCGGTTCACCGCCGGCGAGGTCGTCGAGCTGCTCGATGTGCCGGAGGAGCGGATCGTGGTCGCGCACCCGGGAATCGACCCGCACTTCCGGCCGGACGGCGACCGAGCCGAGCTGGACGGGCCGTACGTGCTCACCGTCGGGACGCTCGAGCCGCGCAAGAACCTGCCCCTGCTCGCCGAGGCGTTTGCGCACGTTCGAGAGCGGCATCCCGACCTGACGCTCGCGATCGCGGGGCTCGAGGGCTGGGAGGAGCGGCCGCTCGCCGCGGAGGGGATCCGCCTGCTCGGCTACGTCTCCGACGACGAGCTCGCCCGGCTCTACCGCGGCGCCGCCGCCTTCGCCTATCCCTCACGCTTCGAAGGCTTCGGCATCCCCGTCGTGGAGGCGCTGGCGAGCGGCATCCCTGCCGTCGTCTCGTCCCATCCTTCGCTCGACGAGGCCTCGGGGGAAGCGGCGCTGCGCGCCGACCCCGACGATCCTCGCGCCTTTGCAGCGGCGCTCGAGTGGGCCCTGGAGGCAGGCTCGCAGTGGAGCGAGCGCGGCCTCGCCCACGCGTCCCGGTTCACGTGGCGGGCGTGCGGCGAGGCGGTTCTGGCCGGGTACGAGGAGGCTTCCGAAACCAAGCCGTGATTCCGGCGCGCAGGAAGCGCGGCACCAGCGGACCGAGGCCGCGCACGACCGAGTTCGCCCGCGATCCGGTCGCGAAGTAATCCGCCGTCAACCAGCCTCCAACCTCGAGGTCCGCCTTGCGAGCCATCTCCAGGAGCTCCGACACCGTGTACTCGCGGACGTGGCCGGGGTTGACCGAGTCCTCGCGGAGCGGCTCGAATGGATTGCGACCCGCAAGCAGGCGAAGACGGTTGCTCAGGCGCGCAGCGTTGGGCGTCTGGAGGACGAGCCAGCCGCGTGGGCGAAGCGCAGTGCCAAGTAGGCGCAGCACGTGCACCGGGGAGATCGGCAGATGCTCGATCACCTCGGCGCAGACGACGAGGTCGTAGTCGGCCAGCTGCGGCCAGAGCTCGGTGCGCTCCGCGTCCCTCAGGTCGAACTGGACATGCTGCTCCCCTTCGCCGGGCAAGAAGCGTTCGTCTCGAAAGCCGAGGCTGTCGACGGTTGCCGGCAGACTGCGCAGCCGCGCCCCCTCGTACGAGGGACCAACGTCGAGGATGCGAGGATTCGGCGGTGCGAGCTCGCGCACCTTCGCCAGGAGCAGGTCGTAGCGAGCCGCGTGTGCGCTCAGGTACGGATCCATCCTGGCTCGGGGATTCTGCTCGAATTCCATCTATGCGCGTCGCCCTCGACGTCACGCCGCTGGCCCTGACGAAGGCCGGCGTCGCCCGCCACATCGCGGGATTGCTCTCGGGGCTCGAGTCGGAGCCCGGCCTCGAGCTGCGACGGTACTCGTTCGGCGGCCACGGCCGGGCGCTCGTGCCGGTTCGCGACCTGGGCTGGTACCTCGCTGCGCTGCCCGCGCAGGCGCGGCGGGACCGCGCCGACGTCCTGCACTGCCCGTCACAGCGGGCTCCTGTCCGGTCGGCGGTCCCGCTGGTCGTGACGGTGCACGACCTCGCCGTGCTGCGGCACCCGGAGACCTTCAACCGCTGGACGCGCGCGTACAGCCGCGCGCTCCTGCCCCGCGTCGTGCGGGCGGCGGCGCGCGTGATCGCCGTCTCCGAGTTCACGCGCCGCGAGCTCGTCGAGCTGCTGGACGTCCCTGAGGACAAGGTGCACGTGATCCCGAACGCGGTCGGGCCCCCGTTCGAGGCACACGGGGAGGCGGAGAGCGGCGACTACGTGCTCGCCGTCGGGACGCTCGAGCCGCGGAAGAACCTCGACCGGCTCGTCGCGGCTTTCCAACGCGCGGGCCTCAACGGGACGCGGCTGCTCGTAACGGGAAGCCGCGGCTGGGGGAACGTCGAGCCGGCCGGGAAGGACGTGCAGTGGCTCGGCTTCGTGCCGGACGCGGAGCTCGCGCGGCTCTACCGCGGGGCGCGCTGCGTTGCGTACGTCTCGGCTTACGAGGGCTTCGGCCTGCCGCTGCTCGAGGCTATGGCCTGCGGAGCCCCGGTCGTCGCGGCCAGCTCCGGGGCCGCGCCCGAGGTCAGCGGCGGTGCGGCGGTGCTGGTCGACGCAGGTGACGACGAGGCGATCGCCGCCGGGCTCGTCGAGGCGATCGATCGCGCGGACGAGCTCCGGGAACGTGGCCTGGCGCGAGCGCGTGAGTTCGACTGGAAGCGCGTCGCCGACGCGACGGTCGAGGTCTACCGCGAGGCCGTTGCGTGAAGCCGCTCGTCCTGATCGACGCCGACGCGCTCGGTCGGCAGCGCACCGGCAACGAGACCTACATCCGGGAGCTCCTGCGGGCGCTCCGAGCTCCCGATCTGCGGCTCGCCGCCGTCACGCGGCACCCCGAGCTCGTCCCGAAGGGCATCGAGCCGGTCGAGCTGCCGGCCCGCCACCAGCTCGTGCGCATGTCGCTGCAGCTGCCGCGCCTCCTGCGGCGGCTCCGGCCGGCCGTCGCGCACTTCCAGCACGCGCTGCCGCTGGCCTACTCGGGCCGTTCGGTGGTCACCGTCCACGACCTCTCCTTCGAGCGCGACCCCTCACTGATGGGCCTTCGCGACCGGCTCGTCTTCCGGACCACCGTTCCCCGCTCCGCGCGCCGGGCCTCGCGCGTAATCGTCGTCTCGGAGCAGACGAAGCGCGACCTGATCGAGCACAGCGGCGTCCCTGCGGAGCGGATCTCGGTCGTCCCGAACGCCGTCGGCCCCCAGTTCAGCCCCGAAGGCCCGCAGGCGAACGGACAGCCGTATGCGCTCGTCGTCGGCTCGCTCGAGCCGCGGAAGGACCCGCTCACAGCCGTTGAAGGCTTCGCCCTCCTTGAGAGCGACGACCTGCGGCTCGTCTTCGCGGGCCCGGACCGCGGCGAGGGGTCGGCGGCGCGCGAGGCCGCGGCCCGCCGCGGGCTCGAGCAGCGTGTCGAGTTCAAGGGCCACGTCTCGGAGGACGAGCTGGCCACGCTGTACCGCGGCGCGGCCTGCCTCGTCTTTCCGTCCCGCGACGAGGGCTTCGGCCTGCCGCTGCTTGAAGCCATGGCTTCCGGCGTGCCGGTCGTCTCCTCGAACGCGGGCGCGCTGCCCGAGATCGCCGGCGACGCGGCGATCCTCGTCGAGCCCGGCAATCCGGCCGCGCTCGCAGGCGGGATCGAGCGCGCGCTCGCCGACCGCGAACGGCTGGTCGCGGCCGGCTTCGACCGCGCAAAGCAATTCAGCTGGGCCGAGACCGCCGAGCGCACGCTGGCCGTCTACCGGGAGCTCTTATGAAGGGCGTCGACGCCCTCGTCGTCTGGACTCCCGGCGACGAGGACCCGAAGGCAGCGCTCGAGTCGCTCGTGTCGCAGGTCGATCGGCTCGTCGTCGTGGCGAACGGCGGGCGGCCGGAAGCCGTCCCCGAAGGCATCCAGTTCGTCGACAACGAGCGGCCTCTCGGGATCGGAGCGAACATCAACAAGGGCATCGCCGCGACGGCGGCGCCCTTCGTGGTCACGGCCAACCCGGACACGGTCGCCCAACCGGGATCGCTCGAGACCCTCCGCGCGTTCATGGAAACCCAGCCGCGCTGCGCGATCGCCGGCCCGCAGCTGCGCTATCCCGACGGCCGGTGGCAGCCCACGCGGCGCAGGTTCCCGACCGTCACCGGCACGGTCGTCCGCCGCACGCCTCTGCGCCTGATCCTCAAGCCGCAGGAGCGCCAGCGCTCGCATTACCTCTTCGACGAGCAGCCGGCCGAGCCGACGCAGGCGGACTGGATCGTGAGCGCGTTCCTCATGCTCCGCCGCGACGCGATGGACGAGCTCGGCGGCTACGACGAAGGCTTTCGGCTCTACGGCGACGAGATCGACCTCGCCTACCGGGCCCGCCAGGCCGGCTGGGAGCGCTGGTACGTGCCGGAGGCTGTCGTCATCCACGACCACCAGGCCGTCACCGACCACCGCTTCCTGACCCGGCGGACGCTCTGGCATTGGCGCAGCATCTTCCGCTTCGTGCGGAAGCACCCGGAGACGCTCGCGCGGCTGTGAAGGGGCTCGCCGAGCCGCTGAGCGCCCTGCAAGGCATGGTCTAAGGTTCTGCGCCGTGACGCCACCGCTCGTGGAAATCACGGCCGTCCTGCAGTCACGCCCCTCGGATCGCGTCCTCGGCTCTCGAATCGAGCGCCCCCTCTCCGGGAGCGCATTCGACCGGACGACCTTCGACGTCTCCGGTTGGATCGTGGGACGTGATTCGCCGGCGTGCGAGGTCGAGCTGCTCGCCGGAGATCGCGTTCTCAGAACGATCCCCCTCTCGGTGGCACGGCCGGATGTCGTAGCGCAGCACCCGGAAGCGCCCGAGGGGAGCGGCTTCTGGGCCCTCACGGGCACGCTCGGGCTCGACCGGACCTTCGCCCTCGACCTTCGGGCCGTGCTCGAAGACGGCAGCCGGGTGCCCGTCGGGTCGATCCGCGGCAAGCGCCGTCCAGTGACGACGTCGTTCGAGCCGAAGCTGAGACCGCTGATGCTGACGAGCCTCGGCCGCACGGGCACGACGCTGGCGATGAGCCTCCTCTCGGCCCACCCGAGCATCGTGGCCCACCGCACGTACCCGTACGAGATCTTCCCCGCGAAGTACTGGCTCCACCTGCTGCGCGTCCTCGCCGAGCCCGCCGATCACATCGCGTCGCTCCATCCCGAGGGCTTCACCGACGACCTCTGGACGATCGGGCACAACCCGTTTCACACGGCACCGATCACCAACGAGCCCGAGCTGATGCAGCTGCTCGGCAAGACGTACGTCGAACGCCTCGCGCGCTTCTGCCAGACGAGCATCGACGACCTGTACCGCGCCGTCGCGGCGTCGCAGGGGCGAACAACCGCGACCTTCTTCGTGGAGAAGTTCCAGCCCGGCCACATCCCGCGCCTGGCCTGGGACCTCTACCCGAACGCGAAGGAGGTCTTCCTCGTTCGGGATTTCCGCGACGTGATCTGCTCGGTGTTCGCCTTCAACGAGAAGCGCCGCGACGTCGGGTTCGGGCGCGACCAGGTCGAGAGCGACGAGGACTACGTTCTCTACGTGGCCCGCGGCGCCGAGCAGCTCCTGAGCGATTGGCAGCAGCGGCGCGATGAGTCCCACTTCGTCCGCTACGAGGATCTCGCCACGCAGCCGCGCGAGACGACCGGCGCAGTGCTCGAGTACCTGGGCCTGCCCCGTGCGCCGGAAACGATCGACGAGATGGTGCGCACGGCATTCGAGAGCTCGTCGTTCGACGAGCACCGGACGAGCGCGAGCATTCAGGAGTCGATCGGCCGCTGGCAGCGCGAGCTTCCACCCGCTCTCCGCTCCGTCTGCCGTGAGGCGCTGGACCCGGTCCTGACGGAGCTCGGTTACGAGCCCACCGACGGCGCGGCGGCGGGTGCACGGCACGTGCGGCCGCGCGCGACGGACGAGCCCGTACCCGCCACGGTCAGTGCCGCCACCGCCCCGGCGGACGACGCGCCCGAGCGCTTCGACCCGGACGCCATGCACGGGCAGCTGATCGAGGCCGAGCATCTCGCGCGGTACTGGTGGGCAGCGGCGCTCGTGTCGGGCAAGCGCGTCCTCGACGCAGGCTGCGGAACCGCATACGGCACAGAGATCCTTGCCCGTGCCGGCGCGGCCGAGGTCCTCGGCGTCGACCTGGACCCGGGGGTGGTCGAGGCGGCGCGCCCTTCGGCTCTCGAGAATGTGACGCTCGAGGTCGCGGACGTGCGAGAGCTGCCCTTCGAGGACGGCTCGTTCGAGCTCGCCGTCTGCTTCGAGGTGATCGAGCACGTCGAGGAGCCGGAGCGTGTGCTCGACGAACTGCGGCGCGTCGTTCGCCGCGACGGCCTCCTGCTCGTCTCCTCGCCCAACCGCGACGTGTACCCGCCCGGCAACCCCCATCACAAGCACGAGTTCCTGCCCGACGAGCTCGCCGACGCGCTCTCGGGGAGGTTCGAGCACGTGCGCCTCGTCCGGCAGCAGGACTGGCTCGGGTCGGGGATCCTCGACGACCTCGTCTTCGCCCTGGACGGGGAGAGAGCGTTCGACGCTGTCGTCCGCAAGGCGGTTCGAGGAGCTCCAGGGGAGGAGCTCTACACGCTCGCGCTCGCAAGCGATGCCGAGCTTCCGGAGACCGCCCCGTACGTCGTCCTGACCGAGACCGCCGAAGCGAAGTGGTGGCAGCTACAGGTCGACCGGGCCCGGGACGAGCGCGACGCGATCGAGCAGACGCTCGGCGAGGTCGTCGACGAGCTGGGCGAACGGGACTCCGAGCTCCGCGAGGCCCACGGGGTGATCCACTCGATGCAGGCGACGCGTGTCTGGAAGATCGGAACGTCGTACTGGAATCTGCGGAACCGCTTGTTGCGCCGGAGCTAGGGTACGTTCCGGTCCCTCGATGGCCTTCAGCGACTTCCGCATCCAGACCCGCTACACCGAGTTCGACGACAGCCCGGGGTCGACGCACAACCTGGTCGTCGGACTGGTCGAGCCGGGTTCCCGCGTGCTCGAGTTCGGCTGCGCGACCGGCTACATGTCGCAGGCTCTGCACGACCGCCTCGGTGCGACCGTCTTCGGCGTCGAGCTGAACGCCGAGGCGGCACAGCTCGCGGCGGTGCACCTCGACCGCGTGCTCGTCGGCGACGCCGAGGAGCTCGACCTCGAGGCCGAGCTCGGAGGCGAGGAGTTCGACGCGATCCTCTTTGCAGACGTCCTCGAGCACCTGCGCGATCCTGCGGCGGTCCTCCGGCGCGTGCGACGGCTCGTCGCCGAGGGCGGCGTCGTGATCGCCTCGATCCCGAACGTCGCTCACGCGAGCGTTCGGCTGGCCCTTCTCGGCGGAAGCTTCCGCTACCGCGAGCAAGGCCTGCTCGACGAGGGGCATCTCCGGTTCTTTACGCGCGAGGGCATCCAGGACCTGTTCGAGAGCTCCGGCTACCTGATCACGCACTGGCTGCGGCGCCGCCTCGAGGTCGAGGAGACCGAGATCCCGGTGCCGCGCTCGGTCCCCGAGGAAGCGCGCGCGTGGGCGACCGGCGACTCGGAGGCGACGACCTACCAGTTCGTCGTCTGCGCGGTGCCGTCCGAGCCCGCGGCCCAGCTGCATGCCTGGCGCACGAAGCTCGGCGAGGCGCGGGCCGAGCTGGAAGAGCTGCGCCCGCTCGCCGCCGAGACCGAAGTGCTTCGCGTGGAGCTCGAGGAGCTCCGGCCGCTGAGGGGCGCGGCCGAGGAGCTGCCGGCCCTGCGGCGGGCTCACGAAGCGCTACAGCGGCGCCTGGTTGCCGAGCGGGCCGCCTTCGCCCAGGGGATTGCGGCCGTTGAGGACGGCGTCTACAGCTCTCGTTCGTGGCGCTACACGGCGCCGATGCGCGGCGCGATCGGCCTGCTGCGCAGGCTGAAGCCGTGACGCAGGTCACGCTGCCGCGGCTCGACGATCCGCTCGTCTCCGTCGTGATGGTGTTGTACGGGGGCGCGAAGCTCGCGAAGCGTGCGATCACGGCGCTGGCCGGGAACACCAACCCGTGCTACGAGCTGATCCTGGTCGACAACGCCTCCCCGGACGACGCCCTCGCGCGGGTCGAGGAGCACGTCACCGGTGCCAGGATCATCCGCAACGACACGAACCGCGGCTTCGGCTCCGCCTCCAACCAGGGGGCCCGCCGCGCCCGCGGGCGGTATCTCTGCTTTCTCAACAGCGACGCGCTGGTCGAGCCCGGCTGGCTGCCGCCGCTTCTAGAGGCGCTCGAGGATCCAGTTGCCGCCGCAGTCGTGCCGATGTACCTGAACGAGAACGGCACGTTGCAGGAGGCCGGTTCCGTGGTGGATTCCATCGGCCACGCACACATGGTCGGCAGGGGCGGCGACCCGCGGGCGTTCCAGCACCGCTTCCGCCGCGAGATCGACTTCGGCTCGGCCGCCTGCATGCTCATCCCGGCCGCAGTCTTCCTCGAGGCCGGCGGCTTCGACGAGCTGTTCACGCCCGGCTACTACGAGGACACCGACCTCTGCTTCAAGCTGCACGAGCGCGGGCTGCGCACGATCTACGAGCCGCGCTCTCGGGTCGTGCACGTCCAGCACGGCTCCGGCACCTCCGAGAGCGCGCGGCAGACGATGGAGCGGCACCGTGGCCTCTTCGTCGATCGCTGGGGCGAGCGCCTGGCCCAGCGGCCGCACGTCGTGGAGGCGGCGACGGAGCCGAGCCAGATGCTGGTCGCACGTGACGCCGAGGCCCTGGACCGCTTCCTCGTGATCGACGACCGCGTCCCGTTCACCGACCGAGGCTCCGGCGACCCGAGGATGGCGCGCCTCCTCGGCGAGCTCGCGGCGCTCTGGCCCTCCGCGAGGACGACCCTCGCCGCCGAGAACGGCCGCGACGCCGAGCGCTACGCGGAACCGCTTCTCGCCCAGGGGATCGAGATCGTCTGCCCGCCGGTGGACTGGCAGGAATGGTTCGAGGAGCGCCGCTTCCACTACGGCGTCGTGATCCTCAGCCGGGTGCAGAACGCCGCGCGCTACCGCCCCTTCCTCACCATGACCCAGCCACAGGCTCTCAGGATCTTCGACACGGAGGCCCTCACCTTCCAGCGGCTCGAACGTCTCCTTGCGCTGTTGCCTCCGGGAAAGCAACGGAACGAGGTGCGCGCGGAGGCGGTCAGGACGAAGGAGGCCGAGCTCCGGGCCATCGACGAGGCGGACCTCGTCTTCGTGGTCTCCGAGGACGAGGCACGCTTCATCGCCGAGTTCTCGCCGGGGAAGGCGACCTTCGTCCTTCCCGGGATCGTCGACACCGTCCCGGAGCCGGCCGGATTCGACGAGCGCGAGGGCCTGCTCTTCTTCGGCGGCTTCCTCGCGGGCTCGGCCTCGCCCAACGAGGATTCGCTGGGCTACCTGATCCGCGAAGTCCTGCCGCTCTTCTGGGAAACGCATCCCGATGTCGAGCTGAGCGTCGTCGGCGCTGACATGAGCGACTCCGTGCGGGCGCTCGAGGGCCCCCGCGTGCACATCGTCGGCTACGTCGAGGATCCCGCTGACTGGCTCTCGCGCGCGCGACTGCACGTGAACCCGATGCGCTTTGGCGCGGGCCTGAAGCAGAAGTTCCTCGACTCGCTCGCGGCGGGCCTGCCGTTCGTGACCACGGGTGTCGGGGCTGAGGGCTTTCCGCTCGGCGACGTCGGCTCGCTGCTCGTCGCGGACGATCCGCCGTCGCTCGCCCGGCTCATGTCGACGCTCTACTCCGACCGCAGCGAGTGGGAACGCGCCCAGAGGCACCTGCTCGAGCTCGCCAGGACTCGCTTCGACCGCGCGAGCTTTCAGCGCACGCTGCTCGAGGCGATGAGCCATGTCGGCGTCGCGCCGCCGGCCCGGGCGGTCTCGCGCTGAGAGTCCCGCGGCTCAGGCGCGGTGGGCCTCCGGGCGCCCAGACGGAGCAGGAGACCCGCGAGCTCAAGGAGCGAAAGCAGCGGCTGTCGGAGGACTTTCGGTCGAGGGCCGCCACGATGCGCCTCGTCGAGCCGGTCAAGCCCGCCGAGAACCACCTCGAGCTGCCGGTGGCGGACTGGATCAAGCACCGCGTCGAGTCCGAGGCCTACTGGTTCCAGCGAGTCGAGGTCTTCCCCGGTTACTTCTCACCGGGTTGGGACGATCCCGCCGAGAACAAGCTCCCCTACTACGGCCTGCCCGATGACCTGACGGGAATGCGGGTGCTCGACATCGGTTGTGCGGAAGGGTTCTTCTCGTTCGAAGCCGAGCGTCGC
>Ga0307312_10001726_pt1 | contig 11291 bp, 12 predicted proteins | sample ER_DNA_202_FD_194489 | JGI IMG/M metagenome (GOLD analysis project Ga0307312, IMG submission 194489) | Bulk soil microbial communities from the East River watershed near Crested Butte, Colorado, United States - ER_DNA_202 | ecosystem: Environmental > Terrestrial > Soil > Floodplain | place...
TCGTCGGCCTCGTCAATAAATGGATCTTGGGCGCAGGCGCCGCGCATAAGCTCAGCGACTATCAGTACTTTACCTTCTTCACCTGGTTGATGTTTGGAGCCGCTGTCGTCTTCGTTGTGGTCGCCTGCTTCTACAAGGGCCGCACGTACCTTCAAACACAGCAACCCACCCTGGACGAAATCGCCACGGAGCCGATTCTTCATGGCGGAACACCGAGCTGAGACAGGATGAAGATCATCATCGCCGCTGCGTCCGTGCTGTCGTTGTCGCTGATCAATGCATCGGCTGCTCCACAGGATGACGCGTTTCAGAAAATTGCGCACGACTACATCGAGCAATATTTGCGGACGAATCCGGAGGATGCGACGGAGCTCGGCGACCATCGGTTTGACGGTCAGCTAACTAATTACTCAACCGAAGCACAGGCCAAAGACCTCGCAACGCAAAAAGAGTTTCGCAACAAGCTGAGCGCCATCGATGGCTCACAGCTTACCGGCGCGAACAATATCGATTTTCGGATCCTCAAAGAGAACATCGATTACCAAATCTTCAGGGCTGAAGAGCTAAAGGAACCGGAGTGGAATCCTCTTGTTTACATGCAGAGCCTGGCGAACAGCCTTTATTTATTGGTCGCGCGCGATTTCGCGTCGCCGGAACAGCGGATTCCAAATCTGCGCCAGCGCCTGGAGGGAATTCCCCGCGTAATCGCGCAAGCGAAAGCTAACTTGCAACATCCGCCGCGCGTTTACACGGAAACAGCGGTTGAGCAAGCACAAGGCGCAATCAATCTCGTGCGTGAAGAACTCGCCCCACTCCTTGATCGCGTGCCGCAAATGAAGAATGAACTGGCGCCTTTACAGGAAAAAACGGCCGCTGCTTTGGAGGATTACAAAAAGTGGCTTCAAACCGATCTGTTGCCGCGCTCCGACGGCAACTTCCGCCTCGGCGCGGATAAGTTTCGAAAGAAGCTGCGTTTCGCGCTCGCCTCAGACTTGTCGATGGAAGAAATCATGAAGCGCGCGCAGGCCGACCTGAAACAGACGCAAACCGCTATCTACGAAACTGCGGTGCCGCTCTACAAAAAATATTTTCCCAGCGCAGACTCGGCAACGCTCGCGGACAAACATAAGGTAACGGCGGCGGTACTCGACAAGCTTGCTGAACAACATCCCGACGACGCCACTGTTGTTGGTTACGCAAAAGATGTTGTTGGCGAAGCAACTAATTTCGTCAGGTCGCATAATCTCGTTGCCATTCCAGACACACCGCTGGACGTAATCGCAATGCCTGAATTCAAACGCGGCGTGGCTATTGCATATTGCGATTCTCCCGGTCCAATCGACAAAACCGGAAAAACATTTTTCGCCGTTGCGCCGACGCCGAAGGATTGGTCAAAGGAACGGAAAGAATCGTTCTTTCGTGAATACAACAACTATGAAATTCGCGATTTGACGGTGCACGAAGCGATGCCGGGGCATTATTTGCAGCTCGCTCACGCGAACGAATTCAGCGCGCCCACCTTAGTCCGGGCGATCTTTCGTAGCGGCACATTCATTGAAGGTTGGGCGGTTTATTGCGAACAGATGATGGCGGAACAGGGCTACGGCGGACCGGAAGTGAAGATGCAGCAGTTGAAGATGCGATTGCGCGCGATTGCCAACGCCATCCTCGATCAAAGCATTCACGCCGGAAACATGACCGAGAAGGAAGCGATGGATTTGATGATGAAAGAGACTTTCCAACAGGAAGGCGAAGCCGTGGCCAAATGGAAACGGGCGCGACTCACCTCAGCTCAGCTCTCCACTTATTTTGTCGGCGCCACTGAGCATCTCGATCTGCGCGCAGCGGAGGAGAAGAAGCTGGGCAAGGATTTCGATCTAAAGAAATATAACGACCAGGTTATCTCCTACGGCAGCCCGCCAGTGAAATACGTTCGCGAGTTAATGGGGTTGTAGGTGGAACGCGTTGTCCTCAACGCGTTGCGAATTATTTGGCGTGACGCTTTTTACCAGGCTTGCTTCTGTGCGGCGCAGCGCGAGCTGTCTTTTTCGCAGCCGACAACTGTACCAGTTCGTCAAGATTAAATGTCCGACGCCGATTCGTTCCAATTTCTCGAAAATCCACCTGATACCACCCGTTCATTCGGGTTACTCGATAGCGTTTTTGCCCGATCCGCATCGGTTCGCGCGCGATCAGCCGATGGATAATTTTCTCGTATTTGGAGCGTGACCAGCGTCGCTTCCGGCGGCGTCCCCAATCGATCCCCTTCCCGACGTCGTCGTAAGTTTCAGGACGCTTCTCAAAGTCGAGAAGCGAGCGCGCGTCTCCAGCGAAAACTGCGGCAATGTGCTCTGCCGTGCTCAAATCGCCAATCTGTCGAATTCGCCGCCGAAACGGGATCAAAGTTTCCGCCGCCATTGCACGCAAGCTGAGTATTCGACCATCGCGCAACTTCCAAAGCGGTGCGCTGATGTCCGCGGCGAACGGATTTCGGCCGAACGAATGGACCGTGACTCGCCAGCCGCGGCGCGAAGAATGCTTTCGCAAACGAAACGGCGTTATGCGAGGAATTCCGTTACGGTCCAATTGCCTTAGTCCAAAATCCTCCCAACGGAGGACAGTTTCCACGGCGCCCGCGATGAAAGCGCACGTCGCCAGCATTAACGCGGGATCCGGCGTAAAATCAGCTGTTACCTCGAGCCGGGTCCTGCGTGGACGAACGCCGACCGCACTGCTCTGTCGATTCGTCGCCAGCAAAATCACGGGTACTGGCAAAATGTGCGCGAGCAGATACGCAAGCTTGGTCGCGTTGCGAAATTTTGATCTCCGGGCATTGTGAAATGAAATATTATAATGCGTGCTAAAACCCTGCAGCCGGCACTCGCAGCCGTTGCGTTTCGCCCAGTGATCGAGCTCCGCTCGCAAATACCGGATTTGCTCCCAAAGCAAGCGCGTAGCGCGATAACAACAGCCAGGCTCCAGTTCAACAATCGGCGTCGCGACTTCGATCACGCCCGTGTCGAAATAAATCGCACCGCCAGCGGGAGACTGAAACGATTTGCCAGTCCGCGGAATCATTCGCCGGCGCACCAGGCGGCTAGGGTCACCGAAGACCTTTTCGGGACGCCGCCTCTGTCCATTTACCAAAAGATTAAACTCCGCTTCCAAGCCAATCACGGCCCGCGGCGGTGTTGCGAGAGCCGCGCGCTCGGGAAGAAATCGGCCGCGTCGTACTGTTCCGGAGTCCTTCATGCCAAAGAGGTCAACGCGCTTCGCTGCATCCGCGTGGAGTCAGCGTCGCAAATCCTAAATCGATGTGAAGATGGTCGTTGGTTTCACCCTGTTTCGAGCCGAATGGGCGAATAAAAACCGCCGGACTCAGCGACGCAGCGACAGCCCCATATTTCTCAATTGACTTCGCATCGGAAAGAAAAGTGTCTCCGATCCGGTAAATGTTCGCAGCCGTTCCCCAGGCATGAATGCTTTTTGCGCCGCCAATCTGATGCGCCGGCGACCTGTACCCGCCATTTGCACTGATGAAAACCGGCGCATCGACTTCGCGGCGAAAATCTTCCAACCATGTCGCGAGTAATGCGATTGCGCACGGCACATGATGAGGAAACTGACCGAGAAGCAGTCTCGCCTCACGGCAATCCACGAGCATCAATTCCGAGAGCCTGAAGTGACGTGCCAGCCGAACCTCGTGCGCTTCCTGCCAGCTGGCGATTTCGTAAAAAAAGCGTGGCAGATGATGAACATTGCCGTGGGAGTCCGTTTCCGCTTCGCCAGGCCGCAGTAATGCGCGATATTCTTCAGCCAGGTTGAAGCCATCAACCACGCGCAACGCCTCAACGTTCATTTGATCTCGCCTTGCGTTCCCATCACCGAGCGATAAATCGCTTCGGAAATAGCTGCGACGGTCTCGCGACGCCCCTCCTTCTCAGAATTAAATTCCGTCAAAATGACAGCAATGTACGGTTCGCGTTCGGGCAAATAGACAATTCCCATGTCGTGGCAGGCGGTCGAGATCTCGCCTGTCTTGTGCGCCACTGCCGCGTGCGGTGGTAGGCCGGCAGGAATCATCGAGTTGAATCGTTGTTCAAGCAAAATCCGGATCGCTTGTTCTTTGCTTTCGCTGCGAAGAAAATCGCCACGCAGGGCGGACAACAACGTCATCAAACCATCAGCAGTCGCTTCGTTGTTTATGCCTCTTTTGTGTGCCACGTGGTCCTCAACACCGCGCCGAAGTTCCACTCCCTCAATTTGCGCATCCCGCAAAACGTTTCGTGCATATTCCACACCCAGAAAATCGAGCAGCAAATTCGTCGCGAGATTGCTGCTCGCGGAAATCATCCCTTCCGCAAGCGCAGAAATTTTCGCTGTTCGCCCGATCGCCTGATACAGCTCAGGCATTGCGTCGGAGTCGCGGTTCAGCTGAAAAGGAAAGCCGCCTGCTGCGCTGATAAAGCGGTTTCGCACGTGTAGTGAGTCATCCAGTCGAACCCGCCCCTCGTCCACGGCGCGAAAAAGGGCCAGAAGCACTGCAACCTTAATTGTGCTTGCAGCATGAAACCAGCGATCACCTCGCAGGGAAAAGCGCAAGCCGCTCTCGAGGTCGTGAACCGATACTGCAGTCGCTCGAGCCTTGCTTTCGGCCATCAATCGTTCCACTTGCTCAGTTAAGGTGCTGGAAACATCACCGCGCGACATGGAAGTGCTCTTTACATACCCATTAGCAAGTCGCAAATTCGACAATGGCTGATCTTGCCACATGGATGCGCCCAAAGGATGAAAAATGGTTTCGACCATTTTTCGCGAAGCATCCTGACATTCATGTTCTCGATGCGCGCAAAGAGGATGTTTCGATGCAGGAGATGGACGGCTTGCTCCTGACAGGCGGCTCCGACATCACACCGGAATTTCTACGCCAGGAAAATGTCGATCCGACATTGCTCCACCAGGATGACCTTGATCCCAAGCGGGACCGCTGGGAGTTCGATGCGATTTCAGAGGCGCTCACGCGTGGGTTGCCGGTTCTTGCCATTTGCAGAGGTATTCAGGTCTTAAATGTGGCACTCGGTGGCACCCTCACACTCGACATTCCAGGTCATGGTCTGCCGGAACAAAAGGACCAGGACATTCAACCATTGCGTTACGACGGCAAGGTGAAACATCAATACGAAAACGTAAACAGTTCACATCATCAGGCGATCGAACGTGTCGCAGACGGTTTCGACGTCGAAGCGTGGTGCACTAATGACGACATCATCGAGCAAGTGCGCCTGCGTGATTATCCATTCGCTCTAGCGGTCCAATATCATCCCGAGCGTGGAACGATCTACAACGCGCTCTTCGAAGATTTCTTTGCCCGGGTCAAATCGTTGAAGCGTTGAAGGGGCTGAAAGGTTACAGGAGTTACAAAGTTAAAAAGCTTAAAAGCGAGGAGCGGCGGCCTTTTACAAGGGCCTGCCGGAAATGTTCGAGGAACACTGCGATCAGTATGCCGACAGCTGCCAAAGCCGTCGTTCCTTGCTAGTTACCACGGTAAACGCAGCGCGCTGTTGGGGTTTCGTGCACAACGATCTCGCAGAGGCCGGGACATTGAGATTGCAATTTCTTCCAGAACCATTCTGCCATTTTCTCGATTGTTGGATTCTCCAAGCCTTCGATATCGTTTAGATAAGCGTGGTCCAACATTTTCAGAAACGGTTTCATTGCATCAGTGATTTTTGCGTGATCGTAAACCCACCCGGCTTTTGGATCGACATCGCCTTCCACTGAAACTTCCACCTTAAAGCTGTGCCCATGCATTCCACGGCATTTATGGCCCTCTGGAGCATTCGGCAAAGTTTGCGCTGCTTCAAAAGTGAAATCTTTCGTCAAACGTGCACGCATAAACTTGGATAAAAGCTGCACCGTCTCGTGCACGTTGTCATCCAGAGCAATGGGGGGCGGAGCTCTGCGACCGCCACGCGTGGGGGCGTAAACCTAAACGTAAATGAGTCGCGCCATGACGTCTTCTTTCCTTTAACGGTCTGCTCGTAATCATTTACAAACGAGTCACCTTCCCAACGCGCCGTGCCGCGCATCTCGCAAGGGTGACCAGGATTGTTGAAGCAGACAAACACACGGTAAAGACTTGCCTCTTTGTCCCACCAGATGACGAGCATGCCATCGAGTTTTCCGGCAGAACCATCTGAGTGAACCTCGTAAATCAATGTTGTCTCCCCAGCGGCCAGTTTGACATGAGCGAGACCGTGGCGTGATCCGCCGTTGGGAAAGGATTCTCCCCTCTCCATTGTCTCCGTTGTGTTCCAATCGCCAACCAAGGCTTTGGCGAGCCTCTTCATTTCAGGGACTGGACTACTCTGACTCGGTGGAGTTGTGCTGTGTGCTTGCTGAGCGGTAGCACCAAGTAAAACCAATGTAATTAGAACAAGCGTCCCGAACAGCAATGCACCGACTTTAGGCATTTTCATGTAGTCGCCAGCGTTAAAGTTGGCGTTTCGTTCACACTCCCCGTTGCGTGGGGCTCCAGATGAACTTGTGCATCTGAAGTTGAAAACGAACATTTAGTTTGTCCGCTAAAATCCATTCGACGATTTCGCGTGGATCGATCCTGCCGAAGATCGGTGAGAAGAGCACGGCGTGACAGCGAGAAGGAAGATCGTAGCGCTCCACCTTGTCGCGCGACCATTCGTAATCTTCGCGCGATCCCATCACGAATTTCACTTCGTCACGCAAGGCGAGATGATCGATGTTCGACCAAAGATTCTTTTCCGATTCACCGCTGCCCGGTGTCTTTAAATCCATGATCCGATGGACGCGCGGATCGACCTTCGAGATACCGTGGGCGCCGCTGGTTTCGAGCAGAACAGTATAACCGGCATCGCACAACATCGACATCAACGGCAACACGTTCTTCTGGAGCAACGGCTCGCCTCCGGTGATCTCGACCAAAGGACAGCGAAACTTTGCGACCGTATCTACAATCTCGTTCAGAGTTCGTTTCTTTCCCTCGTAAAAGGCGTACTCGGTATCGCAATAGTTGCAGCGCAGATTGCAGAATGTGAGACGCACGAACACACAGGGTTGTCCTACCCACGTGCTTTCACCCTGAATTGAGTGATAGATTTCGTTAATCGTCAGCGTCTTTTCGCGCTCGGGCATCACGTTAGAAACGTCTTACGCGAAGAATGGCAAAGCAAGCCTGGAGGCGAGCCGCAGGCAGCTATCGCTATAGCTTGACGCTCCAACCGGCGTCCATAATCTGAAATTCGGCGCCAAGCCGAATTTGATCTGGTAACGTGTTGAGGACAACGCGTTTCCCTGTTCCTGTAACATGTTTGTCGCGTGAATGTTCTAGCAGCTTTTTATCGTTCGTCGGTCGGGAAAAAAATGATCGTCGCGGTCACCGGCATCATTCTGATCCTTTTCGTGGTCGGACATTTGCTCGGGAATCTGCAAATTTTCATCGGCCCGGATTGGATCAATGGTTACTCGCAACATCTGCGCGATCTCGGGCCACTGCTTTGGTTGATCCGAATTTTTCTGCTCGCCACTGTCATTATTCACATCTACGTGACGATCCAATTGGCAATTGAAAACAAACGTGCACGACCTGAGCCGTACATCGACAAAAGCTACGTCAAAGCGACGTTTGCTTCCCGTCACATGGTGATGAGCGGCCTCATTGTGCTGGCGTTTATTATTTATCATCTCGCGCATTTCACAGTGCGGGTAACTGATCGCCGGTTTGGCTTGATGAAGGCTGATCCCCTCGGGCATTACGACGTTTACTCCATGATGGTGTACGGATTTCAAAATTATTACGTGTCCGCGTTTTACGTGCTCGGTCTATTTCTGCTCGCACTTCATTTAAGCCATGGATCATCCAGCTTTTTTCAATCGCTTGGATTGAATGACAAGAAACTGACGCCACGCCTCGCCTTGGGCGGCCGAATCTTCGCATGGCTCATGTTTATCGGTTATACGTCGATCCCGGTGGCGGTTCTCCTCGGTTTGGTTAAACCAGCGCAACAGCTATGAAAAGTCCGACCGTGAGCGTGGGGCAGTTCGTTTCGGCGCGCCCGGCGGTGGCGCCCTACCAAATGAAATCGGCCCAACAGCCATGATTGGAAGGTTCGACGCCAAGATTCCACCCGGTCCGCTCGCCCAGAAATGGCGAAACCATCGCGACCATTCGCGATTAGTTAGCCCGAACAATCGGCGAAAGTTCGAGATCATCGTTGTGGGAAGCGGTCTTGCAGGGGGGTCGGCTGCGGCCACGCTGGGCGAATTGGGTTATCGAGTAAGATGTTTTTGCTTTCAGGATTCGGCACGACGCGCACATTCGATTGCGGCCCAGGGCGGGATCAATGCAGCGAAAAATTACCAGAACGACGGTGACAGCGTTTACCGATTATTTCACGACACTATCAAGGGCGGCGATTTTCGTTCCCGTGAAGCCAACGTGTATCGCCTGGCTGAGATCAGCAATAACATCATTGACCAATGCGTCGCGCAGGGCGTGCCGTTTGCCCGCGAATATGGGGGCCTGCTGGCTAATCGTTCCTTCGGCGGCGCCCAGGTGTCGCGTACATTCTACGCGCGCGGACAGACCGGTCAGCAGCTTCTGCTCGGCTGTTATCAAGCGCTTTGCAGACAAATTGCGGCCGGCACGGCCCAGATGTTTCCGCAAACGGAGATGCTCGATCTAGTGATTGTCGAGGGGCATGCCAAGGGAATCGTAACCCGCAATCTCTGTTCCGGAAAAATTGAAAGACACGCCGCGGATGCTGTCGTGCTCGCCACCGGCGGATATGGAAACGTGTTTTATCTCTCGACCAACGCACGCGGGTGCAATGTCACGGCGACCTATCGCGCTTTTAAACGAGGCGCGCTCTTCGCGAATCCGGCCTTCACACAGATTCATCCCACCTGCATCCCGGTCAGTGGCGAATATCAATCGAAGCTCACGCTCATGTCCGAATCGCTGCGGAATGATGGACGCGTCTGGGTTCCGAAACGTAAGGAAGATCGCAACAAGGCGCCCGGTGAGATTCCCGAGAGTGATCGCGATTACTATCTCGAGCGAAAATATCCGAGCTACGGCAATCTTTCCCCGCGCGATATCTCCTCGCGCGCAGCAAAAGAAGTTTGCGACGAAGGCCGTGGCGTGGGGCCGGGTGGACGCGGCGTTTATCTCGACTTTGCCGACGCGATTAAACGCCTGGGTGAACATACAATCCGAGAGCGCTACGGAAATTTGTTCGAGGTCTATGAAAAGATCACCGGCGAAGACGCCTACAAAGTGCCGATGCGGATTTACCCGGCTGTTCACTACACCATGGGCGGTCTCTGGGTGGATTATGACCTAATGAGCAATGTCCCCGGGTTGTTTGTGATCGGCGAAGCGAATTTTTCTGATCACGGCGCAAACCGGCTCGGCGCGAGCGCTCTCATGCAGGGCCTGGCCGATGGATATTTTGTTTTGCCCAACACGCTGCCGAATTATCTCGCGGGGCAGATGGGAAAGCGGCCGTCGCCCGATTCTCCGGAGTTCCGAGAAACGGAAAAAGATGTTCGTGCCAGAATCGAGAAACTGCTCAACGTCAACGGCACTCGTTCGGTCGATTCGTTCCATCGGGAGCTTGGCCTGCTTCTCTGGGACAAATGCGGAATGTCGCGTCACGAAAAGGGATTGCGCGAGGCGCTCAAAAAAATCCCGGAACTTCGGGAACAATTCTGGCACGAGGTACGAGTGCCGGGGGACGGCGATGATTTCAATCAATCTTTGGAACGTGCCGGACGTGTTGCCGATTTCCTGGAATTCGCAGAGCTGATGTGTATCGACGCATTGGAGCGCGACGAATCTGCCGGCGCGCATTTTCGCGAAGAACACCAGACCGCGGATGGCGAAGCAGTGCGCGACGATGAAAACCACGCCGCGGTGTTTGCCTGGGAATTTCAAGGCGATGGAAAACCGCCGATGTTGCATCGCGAGCCCCTCAATTTCGAAACCGTGCACTTAACACAGAGAAGCTATAAGTAGTTTTTAGTTGAGGGTTGATAGTTGATAGATGTCCAATGCGATCATGTTTACCTTCGAAAAATTAGACGTCTGGCAAAAAGCGATTGATTTCGCCGACTTGGTTTATAACCACACTCGCAATTTTCCAGCCGACGAGCGCTTTGGCCTTACGAATCAAATGCGACGTGCCGCTGTCTCAATATCGTCAAACATTGCAGAGGGCACGTCGCGCATGTCGCAAACTGACTTCGCGCGATTCATTGAAATCGCGACTGGTTCGGTCTTTGAAGTTGTTTCGCAATCCTTCATCTGTCGCCGGCAAGGCTTCCTAAACGAGGAAAATTTCCGCGCAATGTATACTGCGGGTGACGAAATCGGCCGGATGCTCAGCGGCTTGCGAAAATCGCTAGCATTGGAGTAAGCGCATGGGCGTCGCTCTTCAACTATCAACTATCAACTCTCAACTATGAACTTTCAGTTGAGAATCTGGCGGCAAAAAGATCGACACACGCCAGGCAAACTCGTCGATTACGAAGTGCGCGACATTTCGCCGAACACGTCGTTTCTCGAAATGCTCGACATTCTCAATGAGAATTTGGTCAGAGACCGAAAGGAACCAATCGCCTTCGACTCCGATTGCCGCGAAGGTATTTGCGGCACCTGCTCGCTCACGATCAATGGCGAACCACACGGACGCGATCATCCTGGCGCGGTGTGTGAACTTTACATGAGAAAGTTTCACGACGGCGCGACGATCACAGTCGAGCCGTTTCGAGTCGGATCGTTCCCGCTCCTGAAAGATCTGGTAGTCGATCGCAGTGCACTGGATCGCATTGTGCAAGCCGGTGGATTCATTTCTGAGCGCGCCGGCTCCGCGCCGGAGGCGAACTCGATTCCGATTCCCAAGCACGACGCCGATCTGGCAATGGAAGCGGCTGCTTGCATCGGATGCGGCGCATGCGCCGCGGCCTGTCCAAATGGATCGGCCATGCTTTTCACTGCTGCGAAGGTCTCGCATCTATCGCTCTTGCCGCAGGGTCATCCGGAACGAGAGAGCCGCGTGCTGCGAATGGTCTCCGTAATGGATGCAGAAGGATTCGGTAATTGCACCAATACATACGAATGTGAGGCTGTTTGCCCTGCCGAGATTAGCGCCAGTTTTATTGCCAAGCTGAATCGTGAATACGCGCGAGCGGCGATGCAGCGCGGCGCAGGCGAATAGGGTAACACGCGCTGGCGCCCCCGGACTTTATCGCGA
>Ga0307312_10001727_pt1 | contig 11285 bp, 13 predicted proteins | sample ER_DNA_202_FD_194489 | JGI IMG/M metagenome (GOLD analysis project Ga0307312, IMG submission 194489) | Bulk soil microbial communities from the East River watershed near Crested Butte, Colorado, United States - ER_DNA_202 | ecosystem: Environmental > Terrestrial > Soil > Floodplain | place...
TTAAAGCTTCATTTGGTATAGCTTTAGCCGACCCTGACTTGTGAGCAGAACCTCCGGGGGCATTACCTTTCGCCGCACGGGGTTTTGAAGCCGAAGGAGGCTGGAGATGGCGTTGCAGATTGGCGAGACGGCACCGGATTTCGAAGCTGAGACGACGGAAGGTCGGATCCGCTTCCACGACTGGCTCGGCGACTCGTGGGCCGTCCTGTTTTCCCACCCGCGCGATTTCACGCCTGTCTGCACGACGGAGCTCGGGTACCTGGCGAAGATCAAGCCGGAGTTCGACCGGCGTAACGTGAAGGTGATGGGCCTTTCGGTCGATCCCGTCGGCAACCACTCCAAGTGGGCGGAGGACATCGCGGACACACAGGGGACGGCACCGAACTACCCGATCATCGGCGACGCCGACTTCAACGTCTCGAAGCTCTACGGGATGCTTCCCGCCGATACCTCAGGTGATCCGACGAGCCGGACGCCGGCCGACAACCAGACGGTGCGAAACGTCTTCGTCGTCGGTCCAGACAAGAAGGTCAAGCTCGTGCTCGTCTATCCGATGACGACGGGCCGCAACTTCGACGAGGTGCTGCGCGTGATCGACTCGCTCCAGCTGACCGCGACTCACAAGGTCGCGACACCCGTCAACTGGCAGCAGGGGGACGATGTGATCATCGCGGGGTCGGTGTCGGACGACGAGGCCAAGGAGACCTATCCCGACGGCTGGGACTCGCCGCGGCCCTACATCCGCATCGTGCCGCAACCGCAGTAAGGCGTCCGCTCGTCACGTCTGGAGCTCGGCGAAGAACCGTGCGATCGGCCACGCTCCTTCGGACGTGTTCGAGATCACCGTGCGGGTAATCCCCCGGCTCGGGTCGTGCGTGCTGCGAAACGAGACGCCGGCGTCATAGCCCTCGAGCATCACGGCGTCGCTCGTCTCGTGGAGCCAGAAGCCGAGGCCGTAGCGGCTCGACATCCGCGGCGCGTCGCTGCGGGGACGGACCAGCTCCGCGACCCAGTCCGCGGACACGAGCCGGCCTGCGAAGAGACTGCTCCAAAACGAGCTGACGTCGGCCGCGGTGGTGTAGATCCCGCCGTCGCCGCTGCCGCGCACCGGCAGGTGGAGCACGTTCGTCCTCGATCCTGCGTCGCTCGTGAGATACCCGAGCGCCGCCCGCCCCGGCAGCTCGTCGGAGCGCAGAAATTCGGAGTCGTCCATTCCCGCCGGTTCGCATACCCGTCGGCGGACGAGCTCGTGAAATGGAACACCGCTCGTCCGCTCAGCGATTAGCGCGAGCACGACGAAGCCGCCGTTGCAGTACGAGAACTGCTCGCCGGGTGAGAACTTGGGCTCGTGGCCGTCCAGGACTAGGAGGTACTGCTCGGTGGTCGCCAGCTCGTGCACGGGAACCGGCATCAGGTAGTCCGTGATCTCGTGATCGGCGTCCTCGTCCAGGTAGTCGCCGATGCCCGACCGGTGCGACAGCAGGTGCTCGACCGTGACGTCGTCGCCGATGAGCGGAAGATCTCGGCCGAGCACCGAGCGTCCTGTCGTCGAGAGCTCCAGCGAGCCGTCCTCGATGAGGCTCGCGACCACTATGGCGGTCAATCCCTTGGCGCCACTCGCAATCGCGAACTGCGTGTCGACCGTGTTCGGGATCTCGTGACCGCGATGCGCAAGTCCGTACGCCTTCGCAAGCTCGACCTCACCAGCACGATCGATGCGTACGACGCCCGAGAAGTCGTTCGCAGCGGCGATTACATCGATCTCAGGCTCGAATGGCTGCACGCAGGAAGACGGTACTCCACTGGGGTGGGCTAGCGTCCCTGCGATGAGCCTCACGCAGTACTACACCGCGACGAGCCTCGACGGCTTCATCGCCGACCCCGCCAATTCGCTGGACTGGCTGTTCACACGCAGCCGCGAGGACGACGGGCCGATGAACTACGGCGACTTCATCGCCGGCATCGGCGCCCTCGCAATGGGGTCGACGACGTATGAGTGGATCCTCGACCACGAGTTCGCGGGCAAGGATCCGGCTGAGTGGAAGTGGCCGTACGACATGCCGTGCTGGGTCTTCACTCACCGTCAGTTGCCGGTCGTGCCCGACTCGCGAATCGAGTTCACCAGCGCGGAGATCCCAACGGTGCACAGGAAGCTGACCGCCGCCGCAGGCGACCGGAACGTCTGGATCGTCGGCGGCGGAGACCTGGCCGGTCAGTTCGCGGACGCGGGGCTGCTGGACGAGGTCATCGTCTCGATCGCTCCGGTGACGCTTGGTGGAGGTGCGCCTTTGCTGCCGCGCCGGATCGAACTGCGCCTCGACGAGGTTGGAGGGAACGGCGACTTCGTCGCCGCCAGGTTCTCCGTCGTGCACCAACCGGGCTGACGCATGCGTTGACCCCGCCGCGCTACGTACCCTGACCGGTGATGGGCATGTTCTTTCACTCCTCGGATGCGTCGCCGGAGCGGCCGGCGGACCCGGCTGTGCGCCGTGCGAACCTGCGACGCATCGGTGCCCTCTTCACGCCGTACAAGCGGCGGCTCGGCGGCCTCCTGCTCCTGATCGTCGCTTCGGCGGCACTCGGCGTCGTTCCGGCCTTCCTGCTGAGGAACGTTCTGGAGGCGATCGGCCAAAACGACACCACCGCGCTCTCCATCAACGCCGCCGGGATGATCGTGATCGCGATCGTGACCGGCGTGCTCGGCGTGATTCAGACGCTGCTCTCCAATCAGGTCGGCCAGCGCGTGATGCACGATCTTCGCGCAGCGGTCTTCCGGCATCTGCAGCGACTGTCGCTTGCCTTCTTCACCCGGACGCGCACGGGCGAAGTGCAATCGAGGATCTCGAACGACATCGGCGGCGTACAGAACGTCGTCACGAACACGGCGACGTCGATCGCCTCGAACGTGACGACCGTCGTCGCGACCATGGTCGGCATGCTCCTCCTGAGCTGGCAGCTGGCGCTGTTTGCGTTTGCCCTGATCCCCCTCTTCGCGGTGCTCACCCGGCGCGTCGGCAACGAACGCCGCCGGATTGCGAAGACAACCCAGGAGACTCTCGCCGACATCTCGAGTCTCGTGCAGGAGTCGCTGTCGGTCTCCGGGATCCTGCTCGGCAAGACGATGGGGCGCGGCGACGAGCTCGCCGACCGCTTCGAGTCCGACTCGCTCCGGCTCTCCGACCTCGAGGTGCGCCAACGGATGGCGGGTCGGTGGGTGATGGCGGCGATCCAGACGAGCTTCGCGGTCATGCCCGCCGCCGTCTACTGGTTCGGCGGACTCGCCCTCGCGCACGGATCGCATGCGATCACGATTCCAACGCTTGTGTCCTTCACGACCCTGCAGGCACGACTGTTCTTCCCCGTCGGCTCGCTGCTCGGCGTCGGCCTCGACGTGCAGACGTCACTAGCGCTCTTCGACCGCATCTTCGAATACCTCGACCAACCGATCGACATCGAGGAGAAGCCGGACGCACGCGCGGTCGGGCAAGCCGGCGACATCGTGTTCGACCACGTCTGGTTCCGGTACGACGCGGGCTGGACGCTGGAGGACGTCTCGTTCACGGTCGAAGCGGGCACGACGACCGCGCTCGTCGGTGAAACCGGCTCCGGCAAGACGACGCTCGGCTACCTGGCGGCGCGGCTCTACGACGTCAGTCGCGGCAGGATCACCATCGGCGGCGTCGACATCCGCGATCTCAGCTTTCAGGCGCTGACCGATCTCGTCGGCGTCGTCTCGCAGGAGACGTATCTCTTCCACGAGTCGGTGCGTGAGAACCTGCGCTTTGCCAAGCCGGACGCGACCGACGAGGAGATCGAGACGGCTGCCGAGGCAGCGCGCATCCACCACGTGATCGCGGCGCTGCCCGAGGGCTACGACACGGTCGTCGGCGAGCGCGGCTACCGCTTCTCCGGTGGCGAGAAGCAGCGGATCGCGATCGCGCGCACGATCCTGCGGAACCCGCCGATCCTCGTCCTCGACGAGGCGACGAGCTCGCTCGACACGGAGACCGAGCGTCTCGTGCAGGAGGCACTCGACCGCCTCTCCGAAGGCCGAACGACGATCGCGATCGCGCACCGGCTCTCGACCGTGCGAGACGCCGACCTGATCATCGTGCTCGACCACGGTCGTGTGGTCGAGTCCGGTCGTCACGAAGACCTGATTCGCGCGGGCGGGCGCTACACGGCACTCACTACACGAGGAGCCGAGCTCGACCCTGGACGCCCGGGCCTGACCGGGGTATCCGCGCTCGCACCGTCGACCTGATGTCCGGCGGCGATCGAATGGAGCTCGTGATCGCCGTCGACGATCCAGAGGCCGACGACGTTCGAGCGCTCCTGGAGCGCCACCTCGCGTTTGCCCGCGAAGTGACTCCGCCGGGTCACGTGCACGCCCTGGACGCAGACGGTCTCATGGACCCGGCGATCACGCTCTTCAGCGCGCGCCGCGCTGGTCTGTTGCTCGGAGTTGGCGCGCTCAGCCGGCTGGACGAGGCGCACGCCGAGCTGAAGTCGATGCACACGAGCGAGGCCGCGAGAGGCCTCGGAGTGGGGCGGGCGATGGTCGATCACATTCTGGCGTTCGCAGCCGAGCGGAACTACACGCGGGTGAGTCTCGAGACCGGCGCCATGGAAGCCTTCGCGCCTGCTCGATCGCTCTACTCGAAGCTGGGCTTTGTCCCGTGCGAGCCCTTCGGTGATTACGCGGGCAATCTGCACAGCGTCTGCATGACCATCGACCTCAGCTGAGGACGTGGATCTGGTCGCCGAGCTGCCGTGAGATCGCAGTCTCGCGGCCGTTGGCGCGAATCGTGAGCGGACCGTCCAGCGGTTCGGTGCGAACGAGCTCGACGGGCTGACCCGGAAGGAGGTCGAGCGAGGTCAGGTAGCGGAGCAGCTCGGCGTCGCGATCGGGAACCTTCTGCACGGTCGCTCGTTCGCCCGGTGCGAGCCGGCTGAGCGGCTTTCCCTTCGATTGGACGATTCGCAGCTTCGCGTCGGGGATCGGATCGCCGTGCGGATCGTGTGTCGGCGAGCCGAGCGCCTCGTCGATGAGCGTCTCGAGCGTTTCGGAGAGAGCGTGCTCGAGGCGATCGGCTTCGGCATGCACGGCGTCGAGCCCGAGCTCGAGCGTCTGGGCCAGGTAGAGCTCGAGGAGACGGTGGTGACGGAGCAGCTCGAGCGCGATGCGCTCGCCGTCACGGGTCAACCGAACGCCGCGATAGAGCTCATGGTCCACGAGTCCGAGCGCTGCGAGCTTCTTCACCATTGCCGTCGCCGAAGGGGCAGCGACGCCCATCTGCTGCGCGAGCGTCGAGGTCTTGACGCGTCCGCTCTCCGCTTGCAGCTTGTAGATCTCGCGCAGGTAGTCCTGGACCGCGTCGCTCAGGTCCGCGAGGACGGTCTTTCCTGCCCGCTTTCCTGTGCGTGCGGCGTTCTCCTTGGCGGACATCTCTATGCGACCAGGAGACCCGTCGTGTACATGACGACGATGCCGGCGAGATAGCCGCCGACGACGTGCCCCGAACGCAGTCCGCCCGGAGCTCGACGCGCGACGTAGCGGCCGACTTCGACGACGACCTGTAGCGCGGCGCCGACGGCGAGCGCGAAGAAGAACACGCCGAGCACGTCGCTCGTGAGGAAGCCGCCGATCCAACCGCCGAGGATCGCCGGAGCACCGGCAACGAGCGCGAGCGCAGCGAGCCGCCCGGCGCGGACCCGTTCGCCGCCTGCGATCGGTGCCGCGATCCCGAGCCCCTCGGTGACGTTGTGGACCATGAAGCCGATGATCAGGAAGGTTCCGAGCGCGAGCTCGCCGACTGCGATCGAAGAGCCGATCGCGAGGCCTTCGCCGAGGTTGTGAAGCCCGATCCCGATCGCGACGAGCGTGGCCAGGGCTACTCCCTCGAGTGGCGCGCTCCTGTCGCGGTTACCTCGCGCAGAGAAGCGCTGAGCGACGAAGGTGAGGCCGAGGTAGCTGGCGGCGACCCCGAGCAGGATCAGGCCTGGCCCCTGAAGGCCGCTCGGAAGGCGCGCTTGGAGGTCGAGCGCCTCCGCGAGCGCATCGAGCGCGAGAAAGCTGAGCAACCCCGCGGTCAACGCCATGAAGGCCGCCACCCAGCGGGGGTCGGCACGGCGGAGCGAGGGCAGCCAAGCCAGCCCGAGGGCGACCGGAATGACACCGACCAGTAGGCCGATGAGGGCGTAGCCGAGAAAGCCGCGCGGGCTCGCGCCGCGCGCCTCGACTGCGGCGGCCACCGAAGCGGTCGTCTCGATGCCGGTCGAGCTCGTGACGCCGACCGAGTAGGGGTCTCCGTCCACCCACTGGTACGGCACCACGATTCTGCTCGAGCGCAGCCTGCCGAGTCGGATCGGCCCGTCGGTGTGAAAAGGAACGATGGCGTCATCGACCGTGACGCTCGCGATCGTCAGCTTCTTCTGTTGCGGGTTCGTCACCCGGATCGTGATCTCGCCCGGCTTGAATTCGACCCGGCGGATGTCGAACTGATCGAGCGCCGGCGGCGCGCGCCCGACGAGGTCGAGCAGCGTGGTTCCGCTTGACGCGAACAGGGCGACGACGCCGACGAGCAGGAGCAGCGGGATCAGTGCCCACAGCCGCCAGGCGCCCCCGGAGCGCCGCTCGGCGGCTGAAGTCGCTGCCATCAGGCGACCACGTCGAAGAAGCCCATCCAGCCCAGTTCCGTGAACTCCGACTGGTGCGCGTGGAACATGAACCGGCCGGTGTTGTGGAAGTCGATCTCGATGATGCCGCGCTGTCCCTGGCAGAGCATCACGGTGTCCGTGTACTCGAAGTGATCGGTCGAACCGGTCGGGTAGTAGCGGAAGAACTCGCCGTGAAGGTGGAACGAGTTGATGAGGTCGAACTCGGTCAGGTTCGCGATGTAGATCCGCACCGTCTCTGAGCGGCTCACGCGGATCGGGTATTTCGCGTAGTAGAAGGCGGGGCCGTTGACGCCGTAGAAGTTGTTCGCGCCATCCCCATCGGTGTCGAAGCCGCCCAGCACCATCACGAGCTCCTGTGCGGGCGCGCGCGGCTTCGGAGGGTCGATGATGAACGCCCCGTAGAGGCCCTTGGCGATGTGCTTCTTCAGCGGCGTCGAATGGCAGTGGTAGAGCTGCATGCCGTAGGGGCGGGCCGGGAACTCGTAGGTGTAACTCCCCCCTGGCTCGACGATCTCGAAGACGCCGTCCATGTTCGCCGGGTGGATGCCGTGGAAGTGGATGGTGTGCGGGTGCGAGCCCGCGTTCACGAGAGTCACGCGCAACAGATCGTCCTCGGTCGCCCGGATCACGGGGCCCGGCGCCGTACCGTTGTATGTCCACCCCGAGAAGAACACGCCCTTGGCGACCTCGATCTGCCGGTCGGAGGCCACGAGCGTGTATTCGCGTACGCGACCCGGCTTGTGTGCGAGCGCCTTCGGCGGATAGAGAAGTGCGTCGAGCTCGTTTGGCCCGCCGGGTGCGGGAACCTCGGCTCCGATCATGGCCGCGTGACCCATCGGTCCCATTGCCATGCCGGCGTGCTCGGCCGCCGAAGCGGCCGCCGCTTCCCCGAGTGCCAGCTTCGCGAGGGGAGCCGCCGCCAGAACCGGCGCCGCCGCTACGAGCAGCTGCCGCCGCGTCACCGGTCGTCTTTTAGGCACAACTAAAGACTAGTTTCGCTAACTCCAAGAAGCAAGTCCGACCTAGCCCGACCCTCGGAGGGTCGTATGCTCGGCTCGTGGGCCCCGTCCTCGGCGTCATCCTCCGCATCCTTGGGATCGGCGCGCTCGTCGCGGGCGGGATCGCGGTTGCGCTCGCGGCGCTCGCCGCGGTGCTCCTCCTCGGGCCACTCGTCTTCTGGCTGGCCTGGAACGTGCTCAACTTCGGGCCCGCGCTCGGGCTACCCGAGCTCGGCTTCTGGGGGATCGTGCTCGCAACGCTGTTCCTCGTCGTCGGCTGGTTCCCGAAGGTCGTGATCACCGCGATTGTCTTTCTCATCGATCCGTCGTGGTTTCACGGCAGCGCGAGGGTGCATTGGCCCGAGACCACCTTTCGCAACTTCGTCGCGATAGCGCTGCTGGCGCTGCTTGCCTCCCGGCCGCATGCGCACGCGCAAGGACGCAAGCAACGGAACACCGTCTGACGCGGACCGTCCTTTCGACGGTCGACGTGCTTTACCCTGACCTCCCTGTCCGTGCACCGGCTCACCAAGGCGCAGGCCCGGCGCATCGCGGTGCGCGCGCAACTGCTCGACGCACCCCGGCCGCGGAAGCTGCTCCCCGTCGTGCAGCAGTTGACCCTGCTGCAGATCGACCCGACCGCGGCCGTTGCGCCGAGCGCGGACCTCGTCGCCTGGAGCCGCCTCGGCTCTGCGTACCAACCCGCCGACCTCCAGCAAGCGCTCGAGCAGGACCGCACGCTGTTCGAGCACAACGCCCTCGTGCGGCCGATGAGCGACCTCGGCCTGGTCCTCGCCGGCGCGCGCACGGCGCGTAGCCACGAGTCCACGAATACCTGGATCCGCGACAACGACGCCTTTCGGCGCGACATCCTGAAGCTGCTCCGGCGCTCCGGGCCGCTGAGCTCACGCGACATCCCGGACACGTGTGTGGTGCCGTGGGCCTCGACCGGCTGGACGAACAACCGCAACGTCACCCAGATGCTCGAGTTCCTGATGATGCGCGGCGAGGTCGCGATCGCCGGCCGCCTCGGACGGGAGCGGCTATGGGACCTCCCAGCGCGGGTGTACCCGGCCAACGTCGTCGTTCCGTCCGTCGACGAGGCGCGCCGGGTCAGGAACGAGCGGCGGCTCGCCTCGCTCGGGATCGCCCGGCAGAAGACGACCGCCATGCCGATCGAGCCGGTCGACGTCGGCGAGGCGGGCGAGCCGGCCGTGGTCGAGGGCACGAAGGGCGAATGGCGCGTCGACCCCGCCGCGCTCGGTGGGGACTTCGAAGGGCGGACGGCGCTGCTGTCGCCGTTCGACCGGCTCGTCTACGACCGTGCCCGCGCCCAGGAGCTGTTCGACTTCGAGTACACGCTCGAGATGTACAAGCCCGCGGTCAAGCGCCGCTGGGGCTACTTCGCCCTGCCCATCCTCCACGGCGACCGGCTGGTCGGGAAGGTCGACGCCGTTGCCGATCGCAAGGCCTCAGTGCTGCGGGTCAACGCGATCCACGAGGACGTGACGTTCACCCGTGTGATGACAAAGTCAGTCAACGCCGAGCTCGAGGATCTGGCTGCCTGGCTCGCACTCGACACGATCGAGCGCCGGACCACCGACTGAGTTCGCGGTGGCCCGGCGTTTGGGGTTTGGGCCTCAGCGAAGTGAGCCCGCAACCTCCTCGAGAAGATCCATCGCATCCTGCATGCCGGCTTCCATCCCTGAGTTGATGTGTGCGTCGCGGCCTTCCTTGGTCGGGTGCTCGACGAGGACCGTCAGCGTCGTCCGTCCATCCGACTCGGTGAGTGTGAGGGTGTCGAGCGCCGCGTGCTCGTCCGCGTCGGGAATGCCCTCGTAGACCTCGGTCGTCACGAGACGCTCGTTCGGGACGATTTCTCGGTACTGGCCGTGGAAGCCGACCTCGAAGCCATCCGCGCTCCTGCTGACGTAGCGCCACATGCCGCCGACCCTGAGATCGATCTCGGCGAGCGTCACCTCGCCCCTGTTCGCGTGCCACCAGCGTTTGACCAGCTCCGGTGTCGTCCACGCGCGGTACACCAGGTGCTTCGGCGCGTCGAACTCCCGGGTGATCAGGATCTGCGTGTCGGTCGGCAGAGTCACCGTCGCCGTACCGCTACTCGTCACTGCCATCGCCTTCCTCCTTCTGTTTGAGTTCCTCGAGCACGACATCGATTTGGTCGAACCGCTCCGACCACAGGCCCTCGTAGCTCTTCACCCAGTCGTGGATCGGCTTGAGCGCCGGTCCGTTCAGCCGGTAGAGCCGCTGCCGACCGTGGTCACGAACCTCCACGGCTCCCACTTCACGGAGCACTCGGAGGTGCTTGGACACCTGTGGCTGGGCGAGCCCGAGCTCCCGCACCAAGTCGTTCACCGGCCGTTCCCCGCCCGCGAGGACGTCGAGAATCAGCCGCCGCCGCGGCTCGGCCACGGCGTTGAAAGCGTCTGCGGTCGTCGCTGCTCGTGCCATGCCCGAAAAATCATATACCGATATAGGAATATGTCAAGAAGCAGGATATCCGGGATTCGCCGGGGCCTGAGAGGGGCGGGGCTAGCCGGAGGTGCTCGACACCGCGGCGGTCGACCCGGCCGCGGAGTCGTTCGCAGCGTTGACCGCGAGCTGGCGCACGACGAAACAGGCGAAGAGGAGCAGACCCGGTTCGACGGCTTGGCCGTCGGGGATCTCACGGAGACCGGCCGGCGGCCCCAGCTCTTGCCGTCGAGGACGACGAGCTCCTCGTCGCCGTCTGCCAGCGCGTAGCGCTCGCGCCAGCTGCTGGCCGGGCGAAGCGTGAGCTCGCGTCCAGCCCACTCGAGCGTCCCGCCTCGGCGGAGATCGCGTGGCCGGAACTCGCCGACGACGTTCCCTGTCGCGTCTGTGGCCTGCATCACTCTCTGCCAGAAGCCGCTACGGACGAATTGCCAGTGGTCACTGCCCGCTTCGGCGTTTGCGCTACGTGCAAAGAGGCCTTCGAGGTGAATCGTGCCGATTTCCTCCAGTGCGTAGCGGCGGCGGTCACCGGGCGTGCGGATGAGCTCGAGCTCTGTCATCGATTCCCTTTAGCTTAAGGATCGTGGCCGTGGTGCTGGTGACCGGGATGTCTGGGACGGGCAAGTCGGCGGCGCTCGCTGAGCTCGCACGCAGAGGACATCGAGTCGTGGACACCGACTACGGCGAGTACTCCGAGGAGGTCCCGTGTTCCGAGGCAGGCGGTTGGGAGCAGCTGTGGCGGGAGGATCGGATCGAAGGGCTGCTCGACGGACACGACGACGGAGTGTTGTTCATCTCCGGCTGTGTTTCGAACCAGGGAAAGTTCTATCCGCGTTTCGACGTCGTTGTGCTGCTGACGGCTCCTGCGAACGTGATCCTCGAGCGCGTGGCTCGTCGAGAGTCGAACGCATTCGGCAAGTACGCTGCCGAGCAGGATCGGATCCTCTACGACCTGGCGACGGTTGAGCCGTTGCTGCGCGCGAGCGCGACGGCGGAGATCGACACGCGCGCGCCACTGGACGAAGTGGTGGACGGGCTTGAGAGCATCGCGGACATCCTGCGGCGCCGCACTGATTAGAGCGGCGTCGGGAAGAGCTTGCGCTCCATCCCGAG
>Ga0307312_10001729_pt1 | contig 11282 bp, 9 predicted proteins | sample ER_DNA_202_FD_194489 | JGI IMG/M metagenome (GOLD analysis project Ga0307312, IMG submission 194489) | Bulk soil microbial communities from the East River watershed near Crested Butte, Colorado, United States - ER_DNA_202 | ecosystem: Environmental > Terrestrial > Soil > Floodplain | place: USA...
TAGGCCGTCACCGGCGTTGGGACTGGCGTGAAAGTCTGCGGCTGATAGTGAGCGAGCGACTGCAACGCGCCAAGATCGCATAGATTGCCGCTTCCTGCACGGCGATCCAGGTCAAGGCCAATCCGATTGTGGTCGGCGATAACAGAGTTGCACGTAGGAATCGAGCGAGCAGACATTCATCGTAACATCTGTGATTGCGGTCACGGAATAGACGGCGCGCTCGAGGAAGCTGCCCGGTATTCCAACGATGTCGCCGGGCAGGAGTACGTTGAGAATCTGACGCTTGCCGTTGCGCAACAGCTTGTAACGCACGGCATAGCCGTCCCTGATGAAACTGAGTTTTCGATATTCGTAGCCATCGACGATGAGATCTCGCCTGCGCGAGACGGTCACCTCGTCAACGATGAGTGCTTCGAAAGTCTTCAGATCATCGGCATTCAGATCGATGTGTTGCAGCAGCCACGCGACAAACGGATGCTGGTCCAATGCTTGGTCGGTCCTGCGTGCATGGCTTTCCTGGCGGCGAAGCCTACCATTAATCTGAATCAATGATCCTAGCAAAAGCGCGCCTTCTGCACTGAAACACAGAGTGAGTGGCTGCGAAGGTAATACCTCACTCACGGCCGCGCGCTTGCGTGCGGCCTTTTTTTGAGCGTGGCACGGTCTTCAAAGTGTGCGGCATTTCCCGGCGTCGACAATGTGCAGGGACGGCTGGTTTGGTTTGCCCCTTTCCCACCGTAACGCACGGGAAGCCCCGACGCTGGCGTCGGGGCTTCTTCATGTGTCGGGTGCGCGTGGCGCCTAGCGCGGTGGCTCACGGCAATCCATCCGCCGGTTCAACCTCTCACATTGTCATTGCCGGGCTTGACCCGGCAATCCATGACGCACGAAAGAGGGTTCGCCGCCTCGCGTCCAAGTCAATGCGTGCCCGTGCGGTGCAGTTTGAGGACCGTGTAAACGGTGTCGCTTGCCGGTGTCGGAATTCCGAATTCGCGACCGAGCGCGCGCACTTTTCCGGCGAGCCAATCAAGCTCCAGACGGTTGCCACGCTCAAGGTCGTGCGCCATCGATGCCCGCATACCGGGCTCAATCTTGTTCACCAGGAAATTCATCCGTTCATCGATGTAAGCATGATCGAGCGCAACACCCTTTGCTTTTCCGACCGCGAAAGCCTCTTCCATGAGGGCGTGGAAAAATTCGCGCAACTCAGGATCCGCGATGATCGGGCCGATAGTAGACCGCAGGCTCGCTGTCGAGCCGGCCATTGCCGTCAGGAAGATGAACTTCTGCCAAAGCTCGCGCTGGATATCGGCCGACAGATCAATGTCGAGCTTGGCGGCCTTGCCGGCGTCGACAAACGCGCTGAGTTTCGCGTCGGACTTCTTGTCGGCGCGACCGATGCGCAGGATCGCGAATTGGCTCGTGTGCCTGATGACGCCGGGTGAAGCCATGACGGTGGCGATGTAAGCGGCACCGCCAACCACACGATCGGCCCCGAGCACCGCCGAAAGGCGATCGACGCTGTCGATGCCGTTCTGAAATGTAATGAGGCGACTATCCGGACCGAGAAGTGGGCGCGCCGCCTCTGCTGCCGACTCGGTATCCCACAGCTTGACTGCGAACAGCACGATGTCGACTGGCCCGGCCTCCGCGGGATCATCAGTGACGTTCGGTTTTGCAAGATGCATGTCGCCATGAACGCTCTCGATCTTGAGCCCGTTCTTTACAATCGCGTCACGATGAGCGCCACGTGCGATAAAGAAAACATCATGGCCCGCCGCCGCAAGGCGCGCACCGAAGTAACCGCCGACAGCTCCGGCGGCCATGGCTGCAATACGCATTGGTTTGATCCGTTCCGTTACTGGTGCGGAGCGGTTTACCGAAACTCTGAAGCCTTGTCATGGCCGGTTTGCCGGCAATTCGGGCGGTGATGCCGAGATCTAGTACCGGCCGGAGGGCCGGATCGTGTCCCAGGTCGCTTGCGCGCGGCTTTGCGATGGAGGCGCATAAGCATAGGTCTGACGCGATTTAGCCGACGCTATCTGCGGCAGTACAATTACTTTCGCGCCAACTTGCACACGACTGTAAAGGTCGATCACGTCTTCATTCGTGAGGCGGATGCAGCCACTCGATACTTGTTTGCCGATCGTGCTCGGCGCGTTGGTACCGTGGATGCGATATTGCGTGCCGGCGATGTACATGGCGCGGGCACCGAGCGGATTGCCTGGGCCACCCGCGGTCATGCGCGGCAGGTACGGCTGGCGTGCGAGCATTTCGATCGGTGGATACCAGTCCGGCCACTCGGTCTTGCGTTCGACCGTTTTTACGCCCGCCCAGGTGAAGCCTTCGCGGCCAACGCCGATGCCGTAACGCATCGCCTTGCCGTTGCCGAGCACGTAATAAAGAAAAGTGTTCGGGGTATCGATGATGATGGTGCCGGCAGCTTCGTGGTTTGAATAGTTCACGATCTGTCGACGCAGGCGAGCATCGACCGGCGCCTCGTCCTGTTCGTCGTTAGGCGCGACCGCAACCGTTTGCGGTGCGGTCTGTGTTGGAGCCGCGGGAGCTAGGAAGGCAAAAAGCGGTTCGGCTTTTGCAGTACCGCACGACAGCGCAACGGCGCCGATAAACGCGGCAAGCGTGACTGACCTGGACATGACACCCTCGTCGATTCCACCCTCCCGTCTCCGGTCGGGAAAATGACCGACAGGTTCAAAGGTTCCTCGTCGCTCCGGGTAAATCCTGTCAGCGCGCAGGAACGATTTGGCGAACATCGAGTTTGGTGCGTCAGTCTTTCCGTTTGTGCCACCCGACGGTCGCCTCGGGCACGCTGTCGGTGGACGCGAAATATGGCTTGATGTCGAGGAGGGGCGTGCCATCCAGGCAGTCTAGCCCAACGACTGAGAGCCGGTTGCCGTCGACACGCAACAATTTGACCACGCTCATGGCGATCGGGTTGGGGCGGGCAGGGGAGCGCAAGGCGAAAGTGCCGCGCTGAATGCCGAGGTGGCCGGGCACCTGCAGCACAAGATTTCGCGGCGACCGGTCCATCCAGTAGAGGAGGACAATGTGCGTGCAGGTCTCGACGTCCTTGAGGGCCTCGCGCCAGCGCGGGTCGACCTCGACCGTGCACACGGCCTCCGACTCCCGAGCGTTCTTCGGGCAGTCCTTGCGCTCTTTCCAGGGCGTGTGGATGCGGCCGATAAAATAGAGCCCGGCCTCAGTCTCTTGGGGCAGGTCGATTGTCTTTTCGCCCTCCCAGATGCCGAAGTCTTTGCCGCTCATGGCCACTCTCTCCGTCCACCTGCATTCGTGGTTACGCTGGAAGCTGCGTCAACCGCACCAAGATACAAGCGCAGGCCGGGCTTGCCGTCGGTCGTTTAAATGTATAAAGATATGCTTATATAGTGGGAACGTGCCCATATCATGAGCAGCTCTAGCACCCTGACCTTCGATGCCCTCAACTCCGCGCTCAAGGCAGCGGGCGAGGAGACGCGCCTGCGCGTGCTGGTTCTTCTGGCCGAAGCCGAGCTGACCGTCTCCGATTTGACCGACATCCTGCGGCAGTCGCAGCCGCGCATTTCGCGCCACCTGAAGCTGCTGGCCGAGGCTGGTCTTGTCGAGCGTTTCCGGGAAGGGACCTGGGCCTTCTTCCGCCTCGCGGAGCACGGCAGCGGGGCGGACGTCGCCCGCGCTCTGATCGAGCGACTTAACCCTGGAGACCAGACCATCACGCGAGACCGCGCGCGGCTTGCATCGGTGCGGCAGGCGCGCGCCGCCGCGGCGCAGGCCTATTTTCGCGCCCACGCGGCAGAATGGGACCGCATCCGGAAGTTGCATGTGACCGACGACGCGGTGGAGGAAGCAATCCGCGCCGCGCTCGCCGACAAGCCGTTCCGTTCATTGCTCGATCTGGGGACCGGAACGGGACGCATGCTCGAATTGTTCGGTCCCGAAATCGAGCGCGGACTCGGCCTCGATCTTTCGCTCGACATGCTGTTGCTGGCACGCGACCGGCTCGAGCGCGCCGGCCTCAAGAATTGCAGCGTGCGGCAGGGCGACATCTACGATCTGCCGCTCGCGGATGATTCCTTCGACGTCGTCATTCTGCATCAGGTGTTGCACTTCCTCGATGACGGCTCGCGCGCGATCCATGAAGCAGCGCGCGTGCTGCGCCCGGGTGGTCGTCTGCTGGTGGTCGACTTCGCGCCGCACGAACAGGAATTCCTGCGTGAGCAGTATGCGCATCGGCGTCTGGGATTTGCGTCGGAGACGGTGACGCAGTGGATGACGGCATCGGGTCTTGAGCCGGTGTTGCACAAATCGCTCGCGCCGGAGCCCGGGCCCGAAGGCAAGATCGCCGTTTCGCTGTGGCTTGCGCGTGATACTCGCGCGCTGATGGCTGCGCCGCATCGACGGGAGGTGGCGTAATGAACAGTCCCGTCCGGCTGAGCCGTTTTACGCGCGCTAATAGCGGCCGCATCGGCGTGTCGTTCGAGTTCTTCCCGCCCAACAGCGAGGAGATGGACCGGATCCTCTGGGAATCGATCGAGCGGCTGGCACCATTGACGCCGGATTTTGTGTCGGTGACGTACGGCGCCGGCGGCACCACGCGCGAACGCACGCATGCGACGGTCAGACGCATTCTCACCGAAACGTCCCTGATCCCGGCCGCACACCTCACCTGCATTGCCGCAACGCGTGAGGAAATCGATACGATCGTGCGGGCTTATCATGCAGCCGGCGTGCGCCACATCGTGGCGTTGCGCGGCGATCCCATTAGCGGGGCGGGCGCAAAATACGCTCCTCACCCGGGTGGATACAAGAACGCGGCCGATCTTGCCGCAGGCATCAAGCGTATCAACTCCGATTTCGAGATTTCGGTTTCAGCCTATCCGGAGAAGCATCCCGACAGCCCGACGGTCGAGGCCGACATCGATATGCTCAAGGCCAAGGTCGATGCCGGCGCAACCCGCGCGATCACCCAGTTCTTCTTCGAGAACGACCTTTATTTACGATATCTCGATCGTGTGCGCGCGCGCGGGATCGATATCCCGATCGTGCCTGGAATCCTGCCGGTCCAGAACTTCAAAGCAGCCACCAATTTTGCCAAGCGCTGCGGCGCATCCGTGCCCGGCTGGATTGCTGAACGGTTTCAGGGGCTCGATGACGATGCGGCGACACGCAAGCTGATCGCCGCTGCCGTTGCCGCCGAGCAGGTGTTCGATCTTGTCGATCGTGGCGTCACGACATTCCACTTCTACACGATGAATCGCGCTGACCTTGTTTTCGCGATTTGTCACCTGCTGGGTCTGAGGCCGGCCAATTCTCGCAAGAGCGTGCGCGAGCGAGTAGCACAGTAATGTCCGACAAAAGCGTAAGATCCGAGTTTCTCAGCCTACTTCAGCAGCGCATCCTTGTGCTCGACGGTGCCATGGGCACCATGATCCAGGCGCTGAAGCTGAACGAGGAAGGCTACCGCGGAGCGCGTTTCGACGCGTGGAATCGCGAGGTGCGCGGCAACAACGATCTTCTCAATCTCAGCCGCCCGGATGCCGTGCGCGATATCCATCTCGCCTATTTCCGCGCCGGCGCCGATATCGTTTCCACCAACACATTTTCCTCCACCTCGATTGCGCAAGCCGATTACGGCATGGAGGGCATCGCCTACGAGCTCAATCAGGCAGGCGCAACGCTCGCGCGGGAGGCGGCCACACAGGCGCAAAAAGATGATGGCCGCCGGCGCTTTGTTGCGGGCGCGCTCGGGCCGACAAATCGTACCGCCTCGATCTCGCCTGATGTCGCCAATCCAGGTTTCCGCGCCATTACTTTCGACCAGTTGCGCCTCGCCTATGCGGAGCAGGCGAGGGGCTTGATCGACGGCGGCGCCGACCTTCTCCTGATCGAAACGATCTTCGACACGCTGAACGCCAAGGCAGCGATCTTTGCAATTTCCGAAATTTGCGAAGAACGCGGTGTCGATATTCCTGTCATGATTTCCGGCACGATCACCGACCGCTCCGGACGCCTGTTGTCGGGTCAGACTCCGGGCGCCTTCTGGAATTCGGTAAAGCACGCAAACCCGGTAACCATCGGCCTGAATTGTGCGCTCGGTGCGCGCGAAATGCGCGCGCACGTCGCCGAATTGACGCGGCTGGCGGATACATTCGTCTGCGCTTATCCGAATGCCGGCTTGCCGAACGAGTTCGGCTATTACGACGAGAGCCCGGCCTATATGGCGGACCTCCTGGGTGAATTTGCCGAAACCGGTCTGGTGAACGTCGTCGGTGGCTGTTGCGGCACCACGCCCGAGCACATCGAGGCCATTGCCAAAGTCGTCGCAGGCAAAACCCCGCGCGCCATTCCCGAACTGCCGCGACAGTTGCGCCTGTCGGGTCTCGAATCATTCACGCTCACGCCGGAGATTCCCTTCGTCAATGTCGGAGAGCGCACCAACGTCACCGGCTCCGCTAAATTTCGCAAACTGATCACGGCAGGCGACTATTCCGCCGGTCTTTCGATCGCGCGCGAGCAGGTCGAGAACGGCGCCCAGGTGATCGACGTCAATATGGACGAGGGCCTGCTCGATTCCGAGCAGGCCATGACCACGTTTCTCAACCTGATTGCCGCGGAACCGGACATCGCGCGCGTCCCGGTGATGGTCGATTCGTCGAAATTTACGGTGATCGAGGCAGGTCTGAAATGCCTGCAAGGGAAGCCGGTGGTCAATTCGATTTCGCTCAAGGAGGGCGAGCAGGCCTTCATCGATCATGCCCGCACCGTGCGCCGTTACGGAGCCGCTGTGGTGGTGATGGCGTTTGACGAAAAAGGTCAGGCCGACACGCTCGAACGCAAGACCGCGATCTGCAAGCGCGCCTACGACATATTGGTCGATCAGGTCGGTTTCCCGCCCGAGGACATCATCTTCGATCCGAACATCTTTGCCGTCGCGACCGGCATGCATGAGCACAACGGCTATGGCATCGCTTTCATCGACGCGGCTCGATCGATCCGCAAGGATCTGCCACACGCGCATGTGTCAGGCGGCGTATCGAATCTGTCGTTTTCGTTCCGCGGCAACGAGCGCTTGCGCCAGGCGATGCACTCGGTGTTTTTGTTTCACGCCATCAAGGCCGGCATGGATATGGGCATCGTTAATGCCGGCCAGATGGCCGTCTATGACGATCTCGATCCGGAGTTGCGCGAAGCCTGCGAAGACGTGGTGCTCAACCGCCGCCCCGATGCGGCCGAACGGTTGTTGAACCTCGCAAAAAAATTCCAGGGGGCCGGACAGGAAGCGAAGGAGGCCGATCTGGCATGGCGCGAGCAGCCGGTCGGGAAGCGGCTGTCGCATGCCCTGGTGCACGGTATTACGGATTTCATAGAAACCGACGTCGAGGAGGCGCGCACGGAGGCGAAGCGCCCGCTCGACGTCATCGAAGGCCCGTTGATGGAAGGCATGAACATCGTCGGCGACCTGTTCGGTTCTGGAAAGATGTTCCTGCCGCAGGTGGTGAAGTCTGCGCGGGTGATGAAGCAGGCTGTCGCCTACTTGATGCCTTTCATGGAGCAGGCGAAAGACGGCCGACAGCACGGCGGCTCAAGCGGCAAGATTGTGATGGCGACCGTCAAGGGCGACGTGCACGATATCGGCAAGAACATCGTCGGCGTGGTGCTTCAATGCAACAATTACGAGGTTGTCGATCTCGGCGTGATGGTGCCGGCGGCAAAGATTCTCGAAACGGCGCGTACAGAGCAGGCCGATATCATCGGCCTGTCGGGGCTCATCACGCCTTCGCTCGATGAAATGTGTCACGTGGCGGCCGAGATGGAGCGGCAAGGCTTCGAATTGCCGCTCATGATCGGCGGTGCCACAACCAGCCGTGTGCATACGGCGGTGAAAATCCACCCGAATTACAAGCGCGGCCAGGCGGTCTATGTGAACGATGCAAGCCGTGCAGTCGGCGTGGCGCAGACGCTGATGTCGGTCAATGCACGCGCCGGTTATGTGGCCGAGCTGCGCGGCGAATATGCCCGCATAGCGGCGGCGCACGCGCGCGCGCAGGAGGATAAGGCGCGCCTTCCGCTTGCGGCGGCGCGCGCCAACGCTCTCAAGCTCGACTGGTCGGGCGCTTACCAGCCGCCGGAGCCAAAATTCATCGGCACTGAAGTTTTTAACGACTATCCTGTCAAGAAACTGATCGACTACATCGACTGGACGCCGTTTTTCTCGACCTGGGAGTTGTCCGGAAAATTCCCGACTATTCTCGACGATGCCAAGTACGGCGACGCCGCGCGCTCGTTGTACGAGGATGCGCGTGCCATGCTTGCCAAAATCGTGGACGAGCACTGGTTCAGGGCCAACGCCGTCCTCGGCTTCTGGCCCGCCAATGCCGAGGGCGACGATATTTTTGTCTACGGTGATGAAGTGCGTGATGAGCCGATCGCCGTTCTGCATTCGCTGCGCCAGCAACTTTCGAAACGCGAGGGCCGTGCCAATGCGGCGCTGTGCGATTTCGTCGCGCCGCGCGAGAGCCGCCTGGCCGACTATGTCGGCGGATTCACGGTGACCGCCGGCATCGGCGAGGACGAAGTTGCCGAGCGATTCAAGCGCGCCAACGATGACTACTCCGCGATTATGGTGAAGGCGCTTGCGGATCGGCTCGCCGAAGCGTTCGCCGAAAATCTACACAAGCGCGTACGGAAGGAATTCTGGGGCTACGCCGTCGACGAGACGTTCAGCAAGGAGCAGCTCATCGCCGAGAAGTATCGCGGCATCCGCCCGGCGCCTGGCTATCCGGCGCAACCCGATCATACGGAAAAGGGCACACTATTCAGCCTGCTCAAGAGTGAGCGAATCGGCGTCAAATTGACCGAAAGCTTTGCGATGTGGCCCGGCGCGGCCGTGTGCGGCCTTTATTTCAGCCATCCACAGAGCGCCTATTTCGGCGTCGGCAAAATCGAGCGCGATCAGGTCGAGGACTACGCGCGGCGCAAGGGCTGGACCATCGCAGAATGCGAACGCTGGCTGGCGCCAATTCTGAACTACGAAGCACATGCTTCGCCGAGCATCGTGGCGGCGTAGCTTTTTTCGAGAGAGCACACCACCAAAATCAAAACACCGGAGAGCGTGCGGGGCTCTCCGGTGTTGCAACTATTCTCCGGTCGGTTCCGGTGTTTTTGGTTAGCGTGTCGTCGGCCTCCTGAACTCAGAATGCTCCGAGCAAAATCGCGCCGACGAAAGCAAACACGGCGCATACCGTCAGCACATTGAGCTTCAAGGCAAGGTCCACGGCAAATGCCTCCCTTGTTGAAGAGTTAAATCTAGCACACAACAAACGATCCCCGAAGGTAGTTGCAGGCTAGGTTCTCGCTATTTACGCATAAGGGCATGCTCGCAGGTCATAGCGACGCAACTGCTTGATTGCGGCTGAAAAAAATTTTGTGCCAGAATAAATTTGGCAGTGCACAACTTCCGCAGCGGCCAATTTTGATGGCAAATTTGCGGCAAATCGCCGGCCTTGAAAACCTGCCGATGTCGCGCCTCCCGAAATTGCATGCGGGATGCGACAATCGGTGCATGAAATGAATTTATTCCGTTATTGCGTAATCGGCACGGTTGTGACGTGATTCCGCCGCCGCAATGCCGGGAGTGATCATGCAGCGCTTACGTACTTTGTTTTTCACGGGCTTATTTTGTCTTTCATCCATCGTCGCCGCGCTTCCTGTGCAGGCACAATCATCAGGCCCGCAATGGCCGCAGCGTCCTGTTCGTTTCATCATTCCACTCGGACCGGGTTCTGGCGTTGATATCACCGCACGACTGGTTGCCGACAAACTTGCGGCGAAATGGGGCCAGCCGGTCGTCGTTGAAAATCGACCGGGCGGCGACGCTTTTCTCGCCATTACCGGCGTCCTCAGCTCGCATGACGATCACGTACTGCTGTTTGCGCCCGCCTCTACTTTTACGGCCCATACCTTGCTGCACGATAAGCTGCCTTACGATCCGAAAGAGCTTGTTCCCATCGCGCGCGTTACCAACACGCTCATCGCACTCGGCGTGCCTGCGGACTTGAAAGTTTCCACCCTCAAGGAACTCGCTGACAAAATCAGAGCTGAGCCGGGTAAATTAAACTATGCCTCGGTGACGGGGGCGAACGATCTGCTTTTCGCGGCGTGGCTGAAAACCGAAAAGCTCGACATGGCCAAGGTGCCGTACAAGGACACGGTGCAAGCGATCAACGATCTCGCCGAGGGACGCATTCATGCGTTCGTCGGCGCCTATGCGATCATGCGACCGCGGGTGCAGGCCGGTAAGGTCAATGTGATTGCTCTGACCAACCGCCAGCACGCGAAGGCGTTGAACGATATTCCGACCGCTGCCGAAGCCGGTTTCAAATCGCTCGAGTTCGATGGTCTTGTTGGCCTGCTTGGTCCGCGCGAAGTTTCGCAGGCGGTTCGTGACCGCATTGCAGCGGACATCCGTCAGGTCGTCAGCGATCCCGAGGTCGAGAGCAAGCTCGCCGCAACCGGGCAAGTCGTGAATCCTGGAACGCCCGCCGAATTCACCGAAGCGCTCGAGGACCAACTCAAAACGGTGAGACAGATCGGCGACACGCTGGGTATCAAGCCGGCCCAGTGAGACGCTAGGCCTGCCCCTCGATCAATCGCACGATGGCCTCCGTCGCGCGGCGGACATAGGGAATCGCAAAAAAACAAGCACTGCAGCGACGGGCCATCCGGTTACGAACGCCCTGAGCCAACGCGGAACGAAATCCGCGCGCAAACCGATATTTGCGAAGGTCACGACAGCGCTCACCACAAAAACAATAAGCGCGCTGATGATGACCGGAAAAATGAATCTAGCCTTGCCTTCCATCGGATTACCTCTAATTGGCGAGATCCTGCCGAAATCATGTCGTGATGTGACCCGAAAGCGCCGGGCGGTTCAAGGCCGCCAATTTCGTTTGGCAACGATTTCTTATCCTTAACGAAATCACCCGCACCGAACGTTGAAGCCTCGTTAAAGGAACTGCTCGCATTTTTGCGGGCCATGAAGTGTGGTTTGGGCTTCTATATCGTCGGCACCGGAATTTTGCTCGTCCTGGTCGGCTGCGGACGCGGCTTCATGTCCGGCGAACGCGCACCCTGGCGCCACGACGCCGAAGTGGCCTGCATGAAGTCAGGCTCCGTCAAGATTGGCACTGGCATCGTGCGCGTTGATCCGATCGAAGGCCCGGGCATGTGCGGCGCCGATTTCCCGCTCAAGGTCGCAGCACTGG
>Ga0307312_10001735_pt1 | contig 11268 bp, 10 predicted proteins | sample ER_DNA_202_FD_194489 | JGI IMG/M metagenome (GOLD analysis project Ga0307312, IMG submission 194489) | Bulk soil microbial communities from the East River watershed near Crested Butte, Colorado, United States - ER_DNA_202 | ecosystem: Environmental > Terrestrial > Soil > Floodplain | place...
GAGGGAACGCCGGTCACCGACCCCCTCGAGGCCATTCGGAAAGCGTACGAGTCGGGAAAGACGGACGAGTTCATGCTGCCCGTCGTCGTCACGGAGAATGGGAAGCCCGTGGCACCCATGCGCGACGGAGACGCGGTCATCTGCTTCAACTACCGCTCGGACCGTATGCGGCAGATCGTTCGCGCTCTGATCGATCCCGCGTTCGACGGGTTCGACATCTCGAAACGGCCGAAGGTCTCGGTCGCGACGCTCACGAACTACGACAAGACTTTCCCCGTCCCCGTCGCCTTCCATCCGACGTCGATGGAGCGCATTCTGGCGGAGGTTCTGTCGGCGCGCGGGCTCTGCATGCTGAAGACGGCGGAAACCGAGAAGTATCCGCATGTGACTTACTTCTTCAACGGCGGTGTCGAAGCCCCGTACCCGTGCGAGCAGCGCGTGCTCGTCGCCAGCCCGAAGGTGGCGACCTACGACCTTCAGCCCGAAATGAGCGCGGCCGGAGTAACCGATGCGCTGATCAACGGAATCTCGTCGCGGGAGCATGATTTCATTCTTTGCAACTATGCGAATGCCGACATGGTAGGGCACAGCGGCTCGATTCCCGCGACGATCAAAGCGGTGGAGACCGTCGATCAATCCCTGACGAGGGTGCTCAAAGCAGCGGAGAGCGCGGGAACGCGCCTGATCGTCACCGCCGATCACGGGAACGCCGAGATGATGATCGATCCGGAGACGGGCGGACCGCACACGGCTCACACCACGAACCCGGTTCCGTTCGTCGTCATCGACTGGGAACAGGAGCAGCGGCTGCGGCCCGGCGGAGCGCTCTGCGATGTCGCGCCAACTATATTATCCATGCTCGGTATCGAGCAGCCGGCGGAGATGACCGGCGTCAATCTTGGAGTTGATTAGTGAAGCAAATACTTGGCGCTGTGGCGCTTGCAGTTGTTGCTACGAGTGCGGGCGCGCAGGTGGGACACCTCCCGCAAAACAGTCCCTATCGTGACGTCGAGACGAATCAGGAATTCACGTTCTTCGGCGGTCATTACTCGGCCGGACAGGACGTGCTCGACGTCACCCCCCACGGCGGCCCGATGTTCGGGATTCGCTACGAGAAGCACCTGGGCGGACCGGCGTTCCTGATGGCCCGCTGGTCGCACGTCAACAGCGAGCGCAATGCGATCGATCCAACCAAGGCCGGAGCGGCGGCCCAGCTCGGGAGGAAGAACGTCTCGCTCAACCTGTACGATCTGAACCTGGCCCTCAACCTCACGGGGCAGAAGAGCTTCCACCACATCGTGCCGATAATAAACCTTGGCGTCGGCGTCGCGAGCTGCGGCTGCACAGTTAAACCCGACCCCTATAAGTTCGGCACCCCGTTTGCATTTTCCTTTGGCGGTGGACTGCGGTACGTGCCGGGTGGGCGGTTTCAGCTGCGAGTGGATTGGAACGACTACCTCTATCAGCTGAAATACCCGACGCAGTACTACAGCAACACCACTGGCGCCGGAACGGCTGCGCCGTCGGGTCAAGCCCGGTCATTCTGGAAGAACAATGGGGCTTTGACCATCGGCGCATCGCTTCTGTTCTTCCAGTAACCTGAACCGCCCCTCCGGGAGGCGGACCCGGAGGCCGAGTGGAAAAGGACTACGAAGACATCAGGGACATCGATCACCTGACCGACAACGAGTTACGGGCGCTGGTTCGCGACGAGTTCGAGGCACAACTGGCATTCGATCCCGATGATGTCGACATCTCTGTTGGCTCGGGCGTCGTGCGGCTCTCGGGTCGCGTCGGAACCGAAGAGGAGCTTCGCATCGTGGAGCGGCTGGCTACCGACGTGGTTGGGATCGAAAGGCTTAAGAGCGAGCTCGTGGTCGATCCGATCCGGCGCGCGGAGAGTCCGGAGGCGATAGACGAGCATCTCGTCGATGAGCAGCAACATGAGGGACTTCTGCTCGGTGATTCCCCGCGGCCTGAGGATCCGGAAGCAGAACACCTGCACGAGAACATTCGGGCCGAGTTGTTCGGGACGACCGACATACAGCAGTCGATAGAAGGGGCGATCCCCTGGAATCCGCCAGACGGGCCGACGCCAGAGGGCGTCGAAGGGTCAGAGGATACACCATCCGAGCTCAGGGACGAGATTTAAAGCTGCGAACTGCGGATCAACTAATACTGCGGACTGCGGACTAATTGAGGACTCCGGACTAATTGAGGACTGCGGACCTACTGCGAACTGCGGACCTGATTTGTTGTTAGTCCGCAGTTCGCAGTTAGTCCGCAGTCCGAAGTAAAGCTGTTGCCAGGCACGTCCCTCTGTCTTTGACCAAATTAAGGGCATGCCAACCGCGTCTCTTACCCGTCGTGTGTCGTTCTCCGCGGCTCACCGCTACAGCCGGCCCGAGTGGAGCGACGAAAAGAACATCAAGACCTTCGGCCCCTGCGCCTGGCCCAACTTTCACGGGCATACCTACGTCTGTGACGTAACCGTGAGCGGGCCGATCGATGAGACGACGGGATTCGTCGTCGACCTCGGAGTGCTCGACGGAATACTCAAGGAGCAGGTGAAGGACCGCTTCGATCACCGCAACATCAACCTCGATGTCGCCGAGTTCGCGGATGGCAAGCTCGTACCGACCGGAGAGAACCTGGCGCGAGACATCTTCGAGAGGGTCGAGCGTGAGCTGCCGAAACCAGCGAGGGTGATGCGCGTGACGGTCGGCGAAGACGACACCCTGAGCGCCACCTACAGCAGGGAGTAAGACAAAAATCGTGTCCGTTCATTTCACACGCAGAATCGCGCGCGTTTTCGCCACGGCTATGACGCCGTTTGCCCTCACCGCCTGCGCCACGGTGATGGGAAGGGTTCGGCCGCCCGAGCCGCGCGCCGAGCTCAGTCATCTCATCGACTCGCTGACAACGCAGCCGGAGTTCAGGAACGCGCAGTGGGGAGTGCTGATCGTCAACCCGCGCACGGGTGACACGCTGTACTCGAAGAACGCGGGCAAGCTGTTCCAGCCGGCGTCCAACATGAAGATCATCACCAGCGCCGCCGCGCTGACCTTGCTCGGACCCGAGTACAGGTACAAGACGATTTTTCTCACCAACGGCGAGAAGCGCGACTCGCTGCTCGACGGGGATTTGCTGGTTATCGGGCGCGGCGATCCGACGGTGAGTGACCAAATGCAGGGCCGCATCATCGGCGACCGCCTGCATGGACTCGCGACGACGGTGATGGATGCGCTCGCCGATTCGCTCCGCGCGCACGGCATCAGACAGATCGCAGGTTCGATCGCCCGCGTGGGAAATGCGTTCCCCGATTCGATCTATGGCTACGGCTGGGAATGGGACGATCTCGGCGAGTACTATGGCGCCGGCGTCGACGAACTGATCTTCAACGAGGGAATGGCGCCGACAAAGCTACGGCCGCCTCCGGACACGGTGCGTGACAGCCTGTACTCTGGTCCGGCCAAGGATCCGGCCAAGGCGTATCTGGACGCGTTGAGGGATGGACTCATTCGAAAAGGCATCATCGTGGAAGGCGTAGTCATGGACAGCATCCTGTCCACTCCGATGAAGATGGATACGATCTTCGTGCTGACCTCCCCGCCGCTCCGGGACATCCTGCCGGCGCTAATGAAGCCGTCACAGAACCAGATCGCGGAGATTTTCCTGCGAACGATCGGTTTGGAGCGAGGAGGGATAGGCACTGCTGACACCGCCAGAAAGATCGTCGGGCAGCAGCTGCTCGCGTGGGGCGTTCAGCCCGACGGATTCGTCATCCGCGATGGCAGCGGGCTCTCCGATCAGGATCTGTTGACGCCGGAAACGATCGTCCGGGTGCTGGATCGAATCCAGCGCGACACCGCGTTCGCCTACTATTACAACTCAATGCCGATCGCCGGCGTCGATGGCACAATCGAGAAGCGAATGAAGGGAACGCCGGCTGAAGGCAACGTTCATGCGAAGACAGGAACGCTGTCAAAGGCACGGTCGCTCTCCGGTTACGTGACAACCGCCGATGGCGAGCGGTTGATCTTCAGCGTCCTGGCGAACAACACGACTACTCCGGGCTCGATGGTCACCGGAATAGCGGACCGGATCGGGGCGACACTCGCTTCGTACCGCGAGCATTGAAAGTCGATGCTCGTCGCCCTCAAACACTGACCAATCGCGCGATGCTGAGAGTCGAGGAAGCGAGTGAGCGCATCCTCGCCGACATCCGCGTACTTGGTTCGGAGCCGGTGCCGCTTCGCGGATCTCTGGGGAGAGTGTGCGCCGACGAGATTCGCGCGACGGTGACGATGCCGCCGTGGAGCAATTCGTCGATGGACGGCTACGCTGTCCGGTCGGCGGACATTACGCCAGTGATGAAAGGCGAGCCGGTCACGTTGCGCGTGGTGGGGACGATCGCCGCGGGAGAGCTGCCCGAGAAACCGCTCAAGCGTGGGCAGGCAATGCGCATCATGACGGGCGCGCCGGTCCCAGGCGGAGCCGATTCAGTGATCAGGAAGGAAGACACCGATGGTGGGAGCCAGAAGGTAGTCATCCGCGAATCGCGCGACGTCTGGAAGAACATTCGCCAGGCAGGCGAGGATTACCAGCGCGGTGACGTGCTGGCAAAGCGCGGTACACCGATGAGGCCGGCGCTCATCGGCGTTCTGGCATCGAGCGGGGTCGCGACGGTGCAGGTATTTCGCCGCCCGCGTGTCGCAATCATCAGCTCGGGCAACGAGCTGGTGGACATCGATGAGTTCGACGAGGTGATAGCAGCGCGGCGCATCGTCTCGACCAACAGCTATACTCTCGATGCGCTGACACGCGCCGCGGGCGCCGTGCCAGTGGATCTGGGAATCGCAGCCGACACCAAGGCATCGCTCCGGAAGAAACTCGAAGCTGCAGGCGACTGCGACCTCATCATCACCTCGGCGGGAGTCTCGGTGGGTGATCTGGATCACACCCGCGACGTGTTCGCGGACCTGGGCGGCAAGCAGCGGTTCTGGAAGGTGAGGATGCGGCCCGGAGCTCCGCTAGCGTTCGGCATGCTCAAAGACATCCCATGGCTCGGACTCTCAGGGAATCCGGTCTCGGCGATGGTGAGCTTCGAGCTATTCATCCGCCCGGCGCTCCGAAAGATGCAGGGCTATACGAATTTCTTTCGCCGCACGTTGACCGTTACCCTTGAGGAAGAAGTGAAGATCGCGGCGAAGCTCACACATTTTCTCCGCGCATTGGTCACGAGAAAAGAGGACGGTACGTTTGTGGCGCGCCTCACGGGCCTACAGAGCTCCGGCGCGCTGACATCAATGACGAAAGCGAACGCGCTTCTCATCGTGCCGGAGACGTCGCAAACGGTAGCCAAGGGCGCGCAGCTAAAGGCGCTGATGCTCGATCAGAGTCTCGAGGAGACTTCGGCTTTCTCTCTATGATAGATCGCGGCAATCTCTCCGATATCGGGAAGCGCATTCCCGTTCTGGATGGCGAAGCGCTCGTCGGTGCGGTCACGCGCCGCTTCCGGACATCGGTCGAGGACGCCACGGTAGACGAGCACACCTTCAGCATCCTCAAGCCGGCGAACTCCGACGATCTCATTCGTGAAGAGGATTTCGTCAAGGACGAGCGGCTTCCCTACTGGGCCGATGTGTGGCCGTCGTCAATCATTCTTGCGGGCAAGCTGCTGGAGTTGGACGGTCATGGGAAAACCGCCCTGGAGCTTGGTTGTGGCGTAGGTCTGAGCACTCTGGCGGCGACAAGCGCCGGATACGATGTGCTGGCGACCGATTACTACGAGGACGCGCTCGATGTCACTCGCGCGAATGTCTTTCGGAATCTCGGCACGATCGCGCGGACCCGGTTGGTCGATTGGCGGCACCTGCCGCTGGATCTCGGCACTTTCGATCTCATCTTTGCATCCGACGTTCTGTACGAGAATGAATACGCGAAGTTATTACCGATTCTTCTTCGCGGGCTGCTGTCGACTGAGGGAATCGCGTTGATCGCTGACCCCGGCCGCGTCGCGGCACCCGTCTTCGTCGAAGCGTGCGCAGTGCACGGGCTCGCGATCCGTAAAAAAGAAACACGACCATTTGAGGCCGGGGAAATCAAGCAGAAAATAGACATCTACGAGATCGGGAACACGGATGCTCCGGATTAGCAGCACGGATGCTTCGGATCGCTCCAGGGCAAATCCGAAGCATTCGTTCCAATCCGGAGCATCAGTGTTTACATCTGCCGATACTTGGGCCCGCTCCCGCCTTCACGCGGTGTCCACCGCGGTCCTAACACATCGGTCGCCTTGCAATCGATGCAATTGGCAGGACTGACAACTAGCCGCTCGCCATCGCGCTCGTAGACACCGGCGGGACACATGTGCGTGTACAGCTCGGCCACCTCTGGAGTGACATCCGGTCCGACGATCAGGTGGGAAGGAATGTCGTCGCGCGTTGCGTTGCCGGACTTGAACACCGCATCGAGCTTGCTGAAAGTGAGCTTGCCGTCCGGCACGAACGGTTCAGGTTCCGTCACGTCACGGGGAACTTCGGCGTCGTCGTGCGAAGCGATCTTCCCGCCAGGTAGCGCGCCGCCAGTGACGGTCATGAGTCCCGCCTTGATGCCGGCCACGTAAAAGTTGCTCTCCTGAAATGTGAGCCGCATGTTGCGGCGGCGACGCAGATCTTTCACGATGTAGCTTCCGTCCACCATGGAGTCGTATTCCTTGAGGGACGTCGCCGAAGTGTCCTTCCTCCTCAGCGCGTCGAACGCGGCGCGCCCGGCGAAAATTCCCGACTGCATCGCGTAGTGAATCCCCTTGAGGGACGCCACTTCGACGAATCCGGCAGAATCGCCGACGATCATCAGCCCATCGCCGTGGCGCCGTTTGGGCAGCGCATAGTATCCGCCCTCGGGAATTGTCTTCGCGCCCCACTCCACCATTTCGCCACTCTCCAGAATTTCCCTGAAGAGCGGATGCAGCTTCATGCGCTGCAGCATCTCGTGCACGTCGTCCGATGTCCGCTTGTAATCGAGGCCGACGACCAGTCCGAGCGCGACGACGTTTCTGGTGAGCGGGTACATGAAGCTTCCACCAAATGCGTCCGTGGGTAGCGGCCAGCCCAGCGTGTGAACGACCGCGTCGAGCGGCTTGAGCGTCTCCCAGATCTCCTTCACGCCGAGCGCGAAAATCTGTGGATTGTCGGACGTGATCTTCTGCCATTCCAGATACGCCTGCGACAGCGTCCCGCGCGTCCCCTCGGCCAACACCGTGATCTGTGCCGTTATGTCGGTGGGCGGGGTGTAGCCGGAGCCCGGCTCTCCGTTGCGCCCGAGGCCTGAAGGTGCCGTGCGCACTCCAGTGACTCGATTCCCTTCGGTCAGCATCGACGCCGCCGGAAACCCGGTGAAGATGTTGACGCCGAGCCCCTCGGCTTTCTCGCCGAGCCAGCGGACGATTTCGCAGATGGATCCGATGTAGTAGCCGTGATTCTGCATCGTCGGTGGCGTGGGTAGTCGGATCGCGCGACTTCCGGTCATGAAGTAGACTCGCTCGCCACCGACCGGAGCGCGGAACGGAAAATCCTTATCCTTGAGCTCGGGGAAAAGCGCTCGCATCGCGATCGGATTTACCACCGCGCCTGACAGGGAATGCTCACCCAGCGCGCCTGCCTTCTCGAGGACGCCGATCTGGACATCGCCGAGCTCGCCACCGGCTTCGTTGTCGGCCTTGACGAGGCGTGCAAGCGCGATCGCGCCGGCCAGGCCAGCCGGTCCACCGCCAACGAACAGAACATCCATCGGAACCGCTTCCGCATCCGGCGGCTCGGTCAGAATCAATCGATCGAGCGGCAGCGGAGCCTGGTGCCTCCGTGGCATCACGGTTCCGTAGCGATCGGAGCGATCGGGCATCAGTGGTGCTTCTTGGCTTCGCGCACCGCCTCGGTGAGCGCGGGGATCACCTCGAACACGTCTCCCACGATTCCGTAATCGGCGACCTTGAAGATCGGCGCGTCCTTGTCCTTGTTGACCGCGACGATCGTCTTCGAGGTGCGCATTCCGGCGAGGTGTTGAACCGCGCCGGAGATTCCGACCGCGATGTAAAGCTCGGGACTCACGAGCCGACCCGTCTGTCCGATCTGGTCGCTGTGCGGGCGCCAGCCATCATCCGTCACGGCGCGTGTGGCACCAACCGCGGCGTTCCCGAACGCCGACGCCAGGTCCTCAACCAGCTTGAAGTTCTCGGCCGCCTTGAGACCGCGTCCGCCGGCGATGACGACTGGAGCTTCGGCGAGGTCCAGCTTGCCACCGCTGCCCTTGCGCGTCTCGATCACTCTTACGCGCGCGGTCGCTGGATCGAGTGCCGGCTGCGCATTCTCGACGCGTCCGGCTTTGGCATTTTGCGCCGGGCTGATGACGTTGGGACGCATCGCGAGAACGGCAGGCGTCGCGGAGATCGCGAGTGTCGCGATCACCTTCCCGATGTTCATCGGATGTCGAACAACCACGGTGTCTCCTTCGATCTCGAACGACAGCACGTCGGTGACGACGCTCACTCCCAACCTCGCCGCCACTCGCGGCGCCAGATCGCGCCCCTGCGCCGAAGTACTGAAGATCGCCGCGCGGTAGCCGCCCGACTTGATTCGCTCCGCGGCTGTTGCAGTCGCCACTTCGGGACTGTAGTTGGCGAGGCCGTCGTGCTCCACGACGATGACGACGTCAGCGCCGTACTGGGCGAGCTGATTTGCCTTTCCAGAGATTCCAGGCGGACCGAGAAGCAGGGCGTGGACCTCGCCGCCGCCCGATTTATCGGCGAGCATCCGCGCGGCGGTGACTGCCTCGAGTCCCACCTTTCGAACGTCGGGTCCGCGCGATTCGGCAAACGCGAAAATGTTTGCCATCAAAGAACCTTCGCCTCTGTCTGGAGTAGCGTGACCAGCTCCGCCACGGCCGAGGCGCCTTCGCCGATGATGCGGCCAGCTTTGCGTTCCGGCGGAAGCTCGAGCTTTCGAACAGTGACTTGTGGTTCTGGGAGCAGAGCAGGTTTGGTTTGGAGTGGCTTCTTTTTCGCCGCCATTATTCCCTTGAGTGACGGATACCGGGCGGTATTCAGACCTTCGTCGACAGTGAGCACGGCGGGCAGCGGAAACTCGACGATCTCCTGAGCGCCTTCGAGCTCGCGCTTGGCGGTTCCCTTCCCGTTTGCGATCTCGAGGGTGGAAATCGCCGTAACGCACGGAAGTCCCAGAATCTCCGCCGTCATCGGGCCAACGACTCCGTTGGACGAATCGGGCGACATCTTTCCGAAGAAGATCAGGTCGTACGAGCCGCCTTTGAGCTCCTCCGCCAGCGCGTTGGCGATCGCCAGTCCGTCGAACGGAATCTTGTCGGTCTTGAGCTGGATTCCGCGGTCCGCGCCCATGCTAAGGGCCTTGCGAATGGTTTCCTGTACCACGTCCGGGCCCAGGGAGATCACCGTAACCTCGCTCCCAGCATTCTTTTCCCTCAGCTGGAGTGCCGCCTCGACCGCCCAGGCGTCGAAGTCGTTGATGTCGAACTTGAGGCCGGCCTCATCGAGGGAAAGGCTGTCGGCGGCGATCCTGAATCGCACGTCCATATCGGGAACGCGCTTGACGCACACGGCAATCTTCACCGCGGGAATCTCCATGTGAATGATTTCACATAAAGATACACGGCCCGGCAAAACCTGACCTGTACGGGCGAGTTCAACGGGTCCCGCGCTCTAACGGAACAGGGCCCGGACGCCTCTCACGTCCGGACCCCTTCGCTCCGCTTCGACTGCAGCCGACAGAGAGAATAATAACTCGCCGTCAGACTTGCGTCAGACCGCTCCGCCGTTTCGTACGCTTCTCCGTGGTCTTCACTCGAATGCGCTCAATCCCGTCACAGCCTGTCCCAGAATCAACGTATGGATGTCGTGCGTGCCCTCGTACGTGTAGACGCTCTCGAGGTTCGCCATGTGGCGCATCGACGAATATTCAGCAAGTATTCCATTGGCGCCCAAGAGCCGGCGCGCCTCACGAGCGATGTCGGTGGCGGCGCTGACGTTGTTTCGCTTGGCGAGTGACACTTGCTGTGGGCTGAAAGTTCCTGCGTCCTTCAGCCTTCCCAGGTGTAAAGCGAGAAGCTGACCCTTCACGAGCTCAGTCAGCATCTCCGCTAAACGCTGCTGCTGCAACTGGAATCCTCCGATCGGCTTTCCGAACATCACCCTGTTGCCGGCGTAAGCGAGCGCTTCCTCGTAGCAGCCCTGAGCGGCCCCCATCGCCCCCCACGCGATGCCGTAACGCGCCTGGGTGAGGCACATGAGGGGGCTTTTGATGCCGCCGGTCTTGGGAAGGAGTGCCGAAGCCGGCACCTTCACGTCCTGGAGCACCAGCTCGCTGGTGTCCGAAGCGCGAAGGGAGAGCTTTCCTTTCTGATCTTTCGCGGTGAAGCCGGGAGCGTCGGTCGGCACCACGAAGCCCCGGATCGATTTGTCGGTCTTGTCGTCCCCCGTTTTCGCCCAGATGATCGCCACCTGCGCGGTGGATCCGTTGGTGATCCACATCTTGGCGCCGTTGATCACCCAGCTTCCGTCCTTCTGCACCAGCGCACGCGTGATCATTCCCGACGGGTTCGACCCGTAATCGGGCTCGGTCAGACCGAAGCATCCAATTATCTCGCCGCTGGCCATTTTCGGGAGATAGTGTCGCTTCTGTTCTTCGCTGCCGAAGGCGTAAATGGGGTACATCACCAGAGCCCCCTGCACAGAAGCGAACGAACGCACACCCGAATCACCGCGTTCCAGCTCGTGCATGATGAGCCCGTACGCGACGTTGTTGAGACCGGCGCAGCCGTACTCTTCCGGCAAATTGGCGCCGAACATCCCGAGCTCCGCCATCTGCGGGATGATCTCCTTCGGAAAGCGTCCCTCTATGTAACAGTCGCCGATGATGGGCATGACCCTTTCATCGACGAACGCGCGAATCGTGTCGCGAACGGCGCGTTCCTCTTCTGAGAGCGCGGAATCGATGTTGTAGAAATCTGACATGGTGGAAAGTTAGCGCAGAATGCCCGCGGCGTGGCGTTGAGGGCTGAAACTGCTAGTTGCGGGCTGCGGACTCACTGCGGACTGCGGACTAACTACGGACTGCGGACTAACTACGGACTGCGGACTAACTACGGACTGCGGACTAACTACGAGTTAGCGTTGGTTGGCTTTGGTCCGCAGTCCGCAGTAGGTCCGCAGTCCTCAATTAGTCCGCAGTCCGC
>Ga0307312_10001736_pt1 | contig 11259 bp, 11 predicted proteins | sample ER_DNA_202_FD_194489 | JGI IMG/M metagenome (GOLD analysis project Ga0307312, IMG submission 194489) | Bulk soil microbial communities from the East River watershed near Crested Butte, Colorado, United States - ER_DNA_202 | ecosystem: Environmental > Terrestrial > Soil > Floodplain | place...
CGCCCGCTCGTCGCGCTGAGAGAGCACGAAGATCATGTGCTCCTTGAGCGTCTCGGCCTTGAGCGCGTCGTAAAGGCCGGCGAGCTCCTTCACCGGCGTGCCACCCTGGCCTGCCCAGAAGATCGCCTTCTTGCGAACCTCGGTCGGAACGCTCTCGTCGCGCGCGACGCTCATCAGCCATTGGCGGCCGCTCGCGTTGTCGGTCTGCGAGACGGAGAACAGCACCTGATCGCGCAGCTTCGTGCTCTCCAGCTTCGGGAAGAGCGACTTGAGAAAGGCGACGTCCGCGTCCGACGCATCGTCGTGCTGCCCGATGACGAAGATCGCCTTCTCGCGCACTCCGTCCGGCACGGAATTGTCCTGTGCGATCGCGCGCACTTCGCTCTGCGCCCGCTTGTCGTCCGTCTGGCCAAGCCAGAAGACCGCCTTGCCGCGCAGCTTCGTGCTGCGCGTCGAACGGGCGAAGGTGATCAGCGACGGAATTCCCACGGCATCGGGAAGCTCGGAGAGCGCGAACAGCGCCGACTCGGCAAGTCCATCTTCGTCGTCGTCGGCGGTCACGAACTGTTCGAGCGGTTTGACCATCGACGCGTCGCCGAGGTCGCCCAGCCAGTGGATCGCGCGCTTTCTCGTCTCGCGTGCGATGCTGGCATTCTGCGCAATGCGGAGCAACGAAGGCAGTGCGTCGACGCTGTCGGCGATGACGGCCGGAAGGAGGGCGTTGCGTGCCGAGCGTCCATCGAGCTTCTCGGCGAGCGCGAAGAAATACGGTGCGACGTCCTTTACCGAGACGTCGCCGAGGTCCGTGATCCTGGCGCTGCCCGCCGGCCATACGCCGCCGATGTGCGTGCGAACGCGCTCGATCTGACCTCCCGAAGTCGTGATCGCGACCCGCGCCCGCCCGTGTGCGCACTGCACGCCCGACCAGGTGCCGTGTGACTCCATCGACGGATAGACGTACAACGTGCGGCCGAAGGCGACGACGTCCTTGCCGTCTCCACAGACGCCGGCACGCGTCGCGAACGCGAGGCGAACCTCGCCGTCGCCCGCAGCGGCGACGCGGCTGGCGAGCGACTGCGCGCCGAGTGATGGCGCGGTCACCGCGGCGCCGAGCGCCACCAGGACGAACGACAGGCGAGCCGTACTGGCCGAAAGCGTTAGGCGTCTCATTGGTCGATGATCTCCATCAGAAGTTGCTTCACGCGCGGGTCGTTCTTCTGGGCGAGCCAGAAGAGCGCCTTCTTGCGCATCTCACGGTCCTTGTCGTGCCTGGCGATGTCGATCAGCTTGTCCGTCGCCGACGACTCGCGGCGCTCGGCGAGCACGAAGATGTAGTGCTCCTTGAGCTCCGGATCGGTGAGCTTGTCGTAGAGCGGGAGCAGCAGCGTCACGTCGACGCGGCGCTGCTGGCCGGCCCAGAAGAGCGCCTTCTTCCGCGTCTCGACCGGCTGCTTTGTGTTGAGCACTTCCGAGAGCAGCCAGCGTACGTTTTCCTCGGACGCGCCCTCGGCGATTGCCTGAACGATGGCGCCCTGGATCTCCTCGCTCTTCGTCTTGTCGAAGAGCCCGCGCAGGAAGGCTGCGTTCTCCGGATTGCGGCGCGTGGACTGACCAAGCCAGAAGACCGCCTTCGAGCGCAACTCCTCCGGCGCGTTCGAATCTGCGTACTTGCGGAGGATCTCGGCGCCGCGCGCGGTGTTCGTGTTGGAGAGCGCGAAGATCGCCTTCTCCTGCAGCTCCGGATCCTTCGACTCGCGAAGGAGGCTGTCGAGCGCCGCGATCGCGCGGTCACTGCGCACTTCGGAAAGCCAGAAGACGGCCTGCTGGCGCACCTCGGGGTCGGGATCGTTGCGCGCCGCGCTGATCAGCAGATCGGCGCTCTCGGCTGTCTGCTTCTGAGCGACGAGGAAGACCGCCTTTCGGCGCAGCACCTCTGAGCACGGGTCCCGGCGGGCCAGAACCTGTTTCAGGATCGGCATCGCGCGGTCAGAGTCCATCTGGAGCAGCGCGTTGAGTGCGGCGATGCGCATGTCGCTGTCTTCGTCGTCTTCGTTCGAGCACGATGCGCCGCTGCTGTTGAGCCGCGACTTCGAGTTTCTACTCTCCTTGTTCGCATCGCGATCCGACTTCTCCGCGTCACGGCTCATCTTCTCCGCTTCACGGCTGACCTTCTCCGCGTCACGATTGGCCTTCTCGGCGTCATCATCGGGATTCGCGGTATCCAGATCGCCCTTCGCGTCCTCGATCAGGCGCCGGACGGCCTCCGGATCGCCCCGTTGGGCGAGCGCTCCGCGAATGCGCGTGGCGAGTGCACCTGCGTCCCCGCGACTGGCCGCGTCGGGAAAGCGGCGCTGTTGTTCTTCGAGGACCGTGAGGGCCTGACGGAGCTCGCGCTCCGTTCCCAATCGCGCGAGCGAGAACGCCTGGTAGTAGAGCGCATCGGCGACGTAGGGCGACTTCGGATATCGGTCGACGACCTGACGAAACATCGTCGCGGCGCGCCGGAAATCGCCCTTGTTCATCGTCTCGCGCGCCGCGCGGTAGAGCGAATCCGCCGGATCGTCTACAAACCACTGTTCGCGCACCGTGATGCTCGGCGCATTGTCGTCGGCGGTGACGAGAGGGCCGTTGGCGAACGCCGTGACCGCCGGTGCCCGTTCACGTCCCGCCGCGACCGTGGCGCCTAACGCGAATATGATTCCTGTGATCAGCCTCATGTCGATCTCTCCCTTTGCTTACGTGCGGGGCTCGATGGCCCGCAACCTGGTCAGTACCTGCCGTTGCTTGACGGCCTTGTCGATCAGCTCTAGGTCCGTGGAGTCCCCGCTTGCCGCGGGCAGCCGCGCGATCTGCGCGAGCACGAGCTCCAGGTCTTCGAGCAGCTTCTTCATCTGAACGTCCTTGCTCGCCGGCGAGTCGAGCAGCATCCGCGTCGTGCCGAGCAGGTTGGTGGCCCATGCGGCGACTGTCGTGTCGCGACGGCCGGACTTCATGTCGGCGCGGAGCGAGACGAGCAGCGCCTCGGTCATCGCCAGGTGCTCGCTTGCCGCGAGCCGGTAAGGCAGCGCGGCTTCCGCGGCCCTGCGCTCGGCGTTCTGTTGAGCGGTGCCTCGTGTGGACGCGGAGGGCGCCGCCGGCCGCTGCGACGCGTTAGGCGTGAGGGCGACCTGCTGAGGCCGGCGCCCGGTTTCGGCGGCCGACGTCGAGCCGGAAGACGAGCCTGCAGTTGTTCCGGCGCCCTGCGTATCCGGCGGCGCGGCGACCACCGTCTGCGTCGATGGCGCTGTCGTCGCGACAGAATTCGCCGCGTCGCCCGTCGAACTCCCGGCGTTCATCGAGATCCGCCCGATGCCGATGCCGAGGAGCAGCGTGGCGGCCAACCCGGCCGCCCACCAGATCTTGCGCCGGCGGGCGTCGTGAATGGGAACGATGTCCGGGCGCGACGGCGGCGCGTGGTTGTCCCCGGCCGCCGTTCGACCCAGCGGTGTGACCGGAGTGCCGACGTTGCGCGTGCGCCCCGCCTGGATGCGCTCCCACATCTCCGCGCGCGGAGCTTCGGGCGCCCGATTGTACTCGCGCGCCGCCTCGCTGATGATGTCGTCGAGCTTGTCGCCGTCGTCCGTCATACCCACTCTCCCGCGAAATCCTTCAGTGCGTCCCGCAGCTTCGAGCGGGCTCGCGACAGCTGTGCCTTGGAAGTCCCCGACTGAATCCCCAGTGCCTCTCCGATCTCTTCGTGCGTGTAGCCTTCCGCGTCGTGCATCAGAAACACCGTTCTATATCCATCCGGTAATGCGTCGATCGCCTCGCTCAGCCGCTGCTTGAGATCCGGTTCCGCTTCGCGCCGCGTCACCGCCGTCGTCACTGCCTCGTCGAGTGGAGCTTCTCGTTCTCGTGCTTTCTTCACGCGCCGCATCCCGTTGAGCATCACCGAGACGCCGATCGTGTGCAGCCAGGTCGAGAACTTCGAGTCGCCCCTGAAATCGTTGAGCCGATCGAACGCGCGGATGAAGGTGTCCTGAGTGAAATCACGCGCCAGCTCGTCGCAGCCCGCGAAGCGGAAGGCGAGACGGTATACGCGATCGACGTGCGCTTCGTACAGCTCGCGCTCCGCCGCCACGTCACCGGAGCGTACGCGGTCGATCAGACGTCCTTCGTCCAAGTATGTCCTGTCTCGTCAGGTCTCACGTGATCTCTGCCGGCGCTTGGGACACAGGGTGTCCGGAAAGGGTTGCGTCGCGGCCAGGCCCTCTCGGCGGTTCGACGGGGTCGACCGGGCGAGAGCATAACAGAATCTGGTGAATCGCCCGGCCAAGCGTACTGCTCCGGTCCGGTACGCTTCGTGATAGGCGGATAACACCGCTAAGGGCACATTGGAGGAACACATGGCGACGCGACTGGACAAGGCGCTCAAGCGCGAGATCGAAGTCGAAGGAAAGCTGTACACGGCCACCATCTCCCCCGGCGGGATCAAGGTCGTGGAGAAGGGAAAGCGCAACGGCCACGAGATCTCCTGGGAGTCGATCATCAGCGGCGACGCAGCGTTGACGCGGGATCTCCGGATCTCGCTCGACGCGATGAGGACCTAGTGCGGCTCGCTCTTCCGCGCGCCGCGGTCGTACTTGGCGCGCTCGCCGCAACGGGGTGCCTCGTGATCAAGGACAGCCCCGCCGACACTACGGCTACCGGCGAAAAAGCATCGGTGGCCGCGGCGGCAGCGGCCAAGGCGGCACGGGACTCGATCGCGGCCCGACTCGCGGGGCGTGACATGAACGTCCTCTCCGGACCTGTCGCGAAAACGGGGAACAGGAGCGGCGCCGCGGCGAAACCGATTGATACGCTGAGCGCGCTCGGCAGCACGCGCGACTCGCTCGTCGCTCACGGGTCGCGCGACGCCGCGCGCATCGAGCCGCTCGTACTGCCGACCCCGGACGACATCGCCGCGCTGCGCGCCGAACTGGCGATGCCCGTCGCTGGCGTGACAGCGTCACAGCTCTTCGACAGCTTCGACGAGAAGCGTGGGAGCTCGCGACGTCACGAGGCGATCGACATACCCGCGCCGCGCGGCACGCCGGTGCTCTCCGCGGCGCCGGGGCGGGTGATGAGGCTGTACTCGAGCAAGGACGGTGGACTGATGATCTATGCCGCGGATGCCACCGAGCGCTTCATCCTCATGTACGCCCATCTCGACTCGTACGCCCGCGGTCTCGCCGACGGCGCGACCCTCGAGCGCGGACAGGCCATCGGCTACGTCGGAACGACCGGCAACGCGCCGCCGAACCTGCCACATCTGCACTTCGCGATCGCCCGCACGCCTAACGTTGCGCGGTGGTGGACCGGAGTTCCAGTGAATCCGTACCCGCTTCTGCACGGGCAATGAGCATCACGCACGTCTTCTTCGACATCGGCGGCGTGCTCGGGACGAACGGATGGGACAGCGAGCAGCGGTTGCGGGCGATCGACCGGTTCGCTCTCGATCCGGAGTTCGAGTGTCGGCATGAAGAACTGGCCGGCGATTGGGAGAACGGCCGCCTGACGCTCGCCGAGTACCTCGAGAGCGCCGTCTTCTTCACGCCGCGCCCGTTCACGCCCGGCGAGTTCACGGCGTTCATGTTCGCGCAGAGCGAGCCCTATGCCGACACGATCGCCGTCGCGCGACGGGTCGCCGCCCGGGGCGACACGGTGTTGATGACGCTCAACAATGAGTCCGAGGAGCTCAACCTGCATCGGATCAGGACGTTCGGGCTGCGGGACATCTTCTCCGCGTTCTTCTCGTCGTGCTGGCTTGGCGTGCGCAAGCCATCGCGAACGATCTTCGAGCGCGCGCTGAACATCGCCCAGGTAGCGGCGGACGACGTTCTATTCGTCGACGATCGCGAGCAGAACCTCGTTCCGGCGCGTGCCCTGGGATTCAACACGCACCACTACACGGGCGCGACGCTGCTCGAGCGCGAGCTGTCCGAGCGGAAACTGATCTGAGCGCGCGACTCGAATCGGCACGTCGGGCCTGACGCCCCGCTCCGGTGACAATTCGTCCACGAACGCGTCCTAATTGTCTGTAGGGACGTCACACAGGACTGACCAGCGCGCGCCTTGTTCCGCGCCGGCTACTGGTCAAACTCGGAGCGGTACAGATGCGGATGTCACGGTACGTCGCCACGATTCTCGCCGTGGCATGCCTAACGATTGCGGCCCGACCCGCGCTCGCCCAGACGGCAGTCATCGTTCATCGCTCGAGCGCCGTCAGCGACGTGAAGCTCGACGACCTCCGGCGCTTCTTCCTCGGGCAAGGCGCGCTGGCCGCCAACGGAAGGCAGGTGATACTCGTCGAGCTGTCGCCGATTCGCACGCGCTTCTACAAGCGCCTGCTCGGTCTCAGCCCGGACGACGTGCGGCGCCGCTGGATCGGAGTCGTCTTCCGGGGAGATGCACTGACCCTGCCCTTCGAGCTTGACGATGCCACCGCTGTGAAGAAGTTCGTCGCCGAGCATCCCGGCGCGGTCGCCTTCGTCGAAGTCAGCGACCTCGATGACACGATCAAGGCGCTTCGCATCGATGGGAAGCGTCCCGGCGATCCGCTGTATCCCATCAAGTAACCGCGCGCCGGCTCTCTGGCGACGCTTTTCCTCGATCAACTTCTCAATGCAGACCAATTGGCGCTTCGTGCTGCCAGCCGCGATTGCTCTCACGGCTTCGACAGTCATGGCGCAGGACACGCAGATCCGCGGCTTTGCCGACGTCACCTACCGGACGGGCAGCAAGGGCACGCCGGCGCCCGCGTTCGGCCTCGGACAGTACGATCTCTTCATCACGTCGAAACTGACGCCACAATTCCGCTTCATCGGCGAGACCGTGTTCGAGTACGATGGCGAGGGCTTCATCGTCGACGTCGAGCGCGTGATCGTCAGCTACACGCCGCGCGAGTGGTTCAAGGTTGGCGCGGGCAAGCACCACACGCCGATAGGGTTCTGGAACAACGCCTATCATCACGGCGCCGTGATGCAGCCGACCATCGAGCGCCCACTGATGTTCAAGTTCGAGGACGAAGGCGGTGTCCTGCCGATCCATACCGTGGGGCTCCTGCTCTCCGGCAACAACATCGGGGTGGCGCACCTCACCTACGACTTCCTGATCGGTAACGGAATCGGCTCGACACCGATCTCCGACAATAACAGGTCGAATTCATACACCGCCGCCCTCCGCTCCCAAATAACGAGCACGCTCGAAGTGGGAATCTCCGGCTATACCGACCGCGCCGGCATCGGCACGGTGAATCTCGCCGGCGATACCCTCGCACTGAACATGACACAGCGCATGTTCGGCGGCTTCGTGAGTTACCTCGGCGCGAAGAACGAGCTGATTGCCGAATACCAGCGTGTGATGAACCGCTCCGAAGGCGCTCGCTCACACGACACCGACGCGATGTTCATCTATGCCGGACACAGGATTGGCCGCTTTGTCCCGTACGTTCGCTACGACATGCTCGGCTATCAGCCCGGCGATCCATACTTCGCGGTGAACGACACGAAGATGGCGCTTGTCGGCGGCCGCTACGACTTCGGACCGATGACGACCGTGAAGCTCGAGGGCCGCCGCCGGGACGCGCAGGACATCGGCGTGACCCGTGACCTCGTCGCGCAGGTGGCGATCGGGTTCTAGCGCCGCCAGATTGGTAGCATGCGACACTGGCTGATGAAGTCCGAGCCCAGCGCGTTCTCCTGGGACGATCTCTGGAAGGCGCCCAACCGCACGTCCAGCTGGGACGGCGTACGGAACTATCAGGCGCGGAACTTCATGCGCGAGATGCGCATCGGCGACCTCGTGTTCTTCTATCACTCGAGCGCCGACCCTAACGCGATCATCGGTGTCGCCGAAGTCGTGCGTGAGGCGTATCCCGATCCCACGCAATTCGACTCCGCGGACGATCACTACGATCCCAAGTCGAAGCGCGAGTCGCCGGCGTGGGTGATGGTCGACGTCCGCGCCCGGGAGCCCTTCGCACGGCCCGTCACACTGACCGAGCTCCGGGCGGCAAAGGGTCTGGAAAAGATGGAGCTGCTGCGCAAGGGAAGCCGGCTCTCCGTCACACCCGTCTCCCCGGCCGAATGGGCGGTCGTCTCCAAACTCGGCCTAACGGCAGGCGGTGGGCGGTAGCAACGCAAGAAGAACTACAACTGCAAGCAAAACTAACTCGACGCGGATCGAACGGATGAGGGACAATCATGTCGGATCGACGTCGAGATGCAGCTTTGGGAACTGCGTGAAGCATCCCGAGGCAGTATCAAAAAAAAGGCTGTCGCAGTTGCTCTCGTTGAAATTTGGTTCGCGAAGCCTACACGCAGGATTCGACTGATCCGGCTCCTCCGCCAAATCCGCGTCAATTTGTTTCGCTTGCAGTTGCAGTTGCAGTGGCTACCGGCTATCGGCTGCCCGTCCATGCTTCGACCTCAATCTCGACGACCATTGCCGGATCGATCAGCCGTACGATCTCGACCATCGTCGCCGCCGGCCGCACGTCGCGGAAGAACTCGCCGTGTGCGCGTCCGTATTCCTCCCAGCGGCCGATGTCGGTGACGAACATTCGCGTGCGAACGACGTCGGCCATCGTCGCGCCCGCCTTCGTCAGCGCCCGCTCGATATTCCGCAGCGCCTGTATCGTCTGCGCGTAAGGTTCTCCTGGCGCGACGATCGATCCGTCGTCAGCGGTCGCCGTCGTGCCCGCGACGTGGATCCAATCGCCCACCTGCACCGCGCGCGAATAGCCGACGATCGCCTCCCAGGGCGCACCTCCGGAGATGTTGCGCCGCTCGCTCATCCGTGCCTCCTCGGTTCGTTATGAGCCTTGGTCATCAAGACTTCCCCGTAGGTCACTCGTTCGCCTTTCCGTTACATCGAATCCCGCGGTAGACCTGCCGCGCCCGGCGCAGAGATCTCGGGATGTTGCCCGAACGCGGCGCACGATACATTTCTGCACGGCGAGCGCGAGTGGCGCGCACAGCCGAACCAGTGGTTCGGCCGCCGCGCACGGAGGTTGCGCTACGTGGGGGCTCACGGTAGCGACAGTGTGGACGCGGCGCACAACGCAGGCGCCACGGTGCGATGCTAAGGAGAACGGCATGCCGAAGACCGAAACGAAACCCGCGAGCACGGCGGCGCCAGCTCAGGGTTCGCTGGAGATACGGGACTCCCGAACCGGGAAAGAATACAAGCTGCCCGTCGTGACCGAAGGGGCCGAGGGCGACACGTACGTGAAGGGGATGGACCTGCGACAGATCAAGAAGGACGCCGACGACTTCGGGCTCCTCAGCTACGATCCTGCGTTCATGAACACGGCGAGCTGCAAGAGTTCGATCACCTTCATCGACGGCGACAAGGGAATCCTGCGCTATCGCGGCTACCCGATCGAGCAGCTGGCCGAGAACGCGACGTTCCTGGAAGTCGCGTGGCTGCTGCGGCACGGCGAGCTTCCGGGCAAAACCGAGTACGACAAGTTCGCCCACGAGATCACGTACCACACGTACGTCCACAAGAACCTCAATCGCTTTCTCGAGGGGTTCCGCTACGACGCGCATCCGATGTCGATGCTCTGTAGCAGCATCGCGGCGCTGTCGTCGTTCTATCCGAAAGCGCACCGCATCGAGGATCCGGAGCAGCGCAACATCGAGATCGTCAGGCTGATCGCCAAGGTGCCGACGATCGCCGCCTTCATTCTCCGCCACATGCGCGGCATGCCCCTCGTCTACCCGGACAACGATCTCTCGTACACCGAGAATTTCCTCTCGATGTGCTACCGGATGACCGAGCCGCAGTACGCGGCGAGCAAGACGTTCAAGCGCGCGCTGGAGATCCTCTTCATTCTGCACGCCGATCACGAGCAGAACGCCTCGACGAGCGCGGTCCGCGCGATCGGCTCGACGCAGGTCGATCCGTACAGCGCGATCGCCGGCGGTGTCGCGGCGCTCTTCGGACCGCTGCACGGCGGGGCGAACGAGCAGGTGCTCGTGATGTTGAACAAGATCGGCACGCGGAGCAACATCCCGGCGTTCGTCGACTCGGTGAAGGCGGGGAAGGGAAAGCTGATGGGCTTCGGCCACCGCGTCTACAAGAACTACGACCCGCGCGCCCGCATCGTGAAGAAGCTCGCCGACGAGGTGCTGGCCGAGACGGGCGCGGAAGAAGAGCTCGAGATCGCGATGGAGCTCGAGAAAATCGCGCTCAGCGACGATTATTTCGTGTCGCGCAAGCTGTACCCCAACGTCGACTTCTACACGGGCCTGATTTATCGGGCGATGGGCTTCCCGACCGTGTACTTCACGGTACTGTTCGCGATCGCCCGCACCGCCGGCTGGCTCGCGCAGTGGGAAGAGATGCTGCTCGACAAGGACCAGAAGATCGCCCGGCCGCGCCAGATCTATGTCGGTCCCGGTGAGCGACGCTATGAGAGTCGTATTCAGGGGTGAGTTCGTATCTACACTACGGAAATGATGTAACCGAAGAGCGCCTCGGGATGCGCCTGGCGCGCCGGGGCTGACCGAGGCGCTCTTCGGTTATATCATTTCCGCAGTGTCATAGCCCGGGCGTGCGTCGCGCAGAGGGAGCTCACCGGACATCGATCACAGTGCGCGACGCGCGCCGTGCACACCAAGGCTCCGTGTTCCATCAGCGCCTGGTTGTGCGTCCACGTCGCGTTGCCGGTTCGCGGCAGGGTGCGCTCGGCGATCGCCCAGATCTGCTTCAGGTCGCGCGGGCGCTTCGTGGAGAGTGAAGGCGCGAAGACACGCGACAGCACGCGTGCGACGTTCGTGTCGACCAGTGGCGCGCGAACCTCGTAGGCGAAGCTCGCCACCGCGCCCGCGGTGTACGCTCCGATGCCTGGGAGGTTGCGCAGCGCTGCCGGCTCGCTCGGCAGCCTAACGCGTGGGCGGGCGCCATCCGACGTGAGCTCGCGGGCGAGCTTGTGAAGGTTGCGCGCCCGCGCATAGTAACCGAGCCCGCTCCACGCCTCGAGCACCCGAGCCGGCTCGGCGCGCGCGACCGAAGAGAGCGACGGAAACGTGCGCAGGAACTCGAAATACTTCGGGATGACGCGCGACACCTGCGTCTGCTGCAGCATCAGCTCGGAGACGAGGACGCGGTACGCATTGCGCGTGCGCCGCCACGGGAGATCGCGCGCGCTCCGGCGGTACCAGGCGCGAAGCCGGCGGCCGAACTCTGAGATGGCGTGAGGGTCGAGCGCAGCGGCTTCATTTCGTCGCACGC
>Ga0307312_10001738_pt1 | contig 11255 bp, 8 predicted proteins | sample ER_DNA_202_FD_194489 | JGI IMG/M metagenome (GOLD analysis project Ga0307312, IMG submission 194489) | Bulk soil microbial communities from the East River watershed near Crested Butte, Colorado, United States - ER_DNA_202 | ecosystem: Environmental > Terrestrial > Soil > Floodplain | place: USA...
GAGCACCCGATCCGTTTTCGCATCTGCGAGAACCTTCACGAATCCTTCGGTCGTCTGGTTGACCTTGGAACGGCCATTGGCAGTAAAGGGGAATTTGCCGACGGTATAGGCTATCCCGGCCTGCTTGAGCTCTTCCTCGGTCTTGCCGACCGCCGATACTTCCGGCGTGGTGTACACCACGCTGGGAATCACGTCGTAATTCACATGCCCGGCCTGGCCGGCGAGGATCTCCGCGGCGGCGACGCCTTCGTCCTCGGCCTTATGGGCCAGCATCGGCCCCGCAACCACGTCACCGATGGCGTACACGCCCTTCACGCTGGTGGCGAAATGCGCGTCGATCTGCACGCGACCGCGATTGTCGAGCGCGACACCGGCTTCCTTCAGGCCGAGACCCTCGGTGTAGGGAACCCGGCCGATCGAGACCAGCACCACGTCGGCCTCCAGCTTTTCCGCGCTTCCGCCCGCGGCCGGCTCGATCTGCGCGATCAGGGTTTTGCCTGAGGTGTCCACAGCGGTGACCTTGGCGCCGAGCTTGAACGCAAAGCCCTGCTTTTCGAGAATGCGCTGGAATTGCTTGGCGACCTCGGCGTCATTGCCCGGCAGGATGCGATCGAGAAATTCCACCACCGTGACCTGCGCACCGAGCCGGTGCCACACCGAGCCGAGTTCAAGCCCGATCACGCCGGCGCCGACGATCAATAGTCTTTGGGGCACCTTGTCGAGCGAAAGCGCGCCGGTCGACGACACGATGCGCTTCTCGTCGATCTCGATGCCCTTCAGCGGCGCGATGTCGGATCCGGTGGCGATGACGATGTTTTTGGTCTCGACCGTCTGGGTCTTGCCGTCGTTGCCGGCGACCTCGACCTTGCCGGTGCCGAGTATCTTTCCCCTGCCGCTGATGACGTCGATCTTGTTCTTCTTCATCAGGAACTCGACGCCCTTGACGTTGCCGTCGATGCCCTGCTGCTTGAATTTCATCATCGAGGGAAGATCGAGCTTTGGCGCGGAGACGCTGACGCCCATTTTCGCAAACGAATGCGCGGCCTCCTCGAACATCTCCGATGCATAGAGCAGCGACTTTGACGGCATGCACCCGACATTGAGACAGGTGCCGCCGAGCGTTGCATCCTTCTCGACCACGGCGACCTTCATGCCGAGCTGCGCCGCGCGGATCGCGCAGACATATCCGCCCGGACCGGTGCCGATGACAACAAGATCGTAAGTGGCCATGATTGAAGTCCTGTAGCTGAAGACGGTGACAGGTATTAGCGCCCGCCCGACACATCAAGAATGGCGCTGGTCACGTAGGAGGCATCGTCCGACATCAGCCAGACGATGGCATTGGCGATTTCGTCCGCGGTGCCGACGCGCTTCATCGGCACCATGTGACTGAGGCGGTGGGCGCGGTCGGGCTCGCCGCCGCTCGCATGAATTTCGGTATCGATCAGCCCGGGCCGGATCGCCGCGACGCGAATGCCTTCGCCGGCGACTTCGTAGCCCAGGCCGATGGTGAAGGAATCGATCGCGCCCTTGGACGCCGCGTAGTCGACATAGGTATTGGGCGCACCAAGTTTTGCGGCGACCGACGACAGGTTGACGATGACGCCGCCCTTGCCGCCGTGGCGCGTCGACATCCGCTTCACCGCTTCGCGCGCGCAGAGAATACTGCCGGTGACGTTGACCGCCATCATGCGCTGAATGCGCTCGGCAGACATCTCGTCGACGCGCGACGTCCGCCCCACGATGCCGCCGTTATTGACCAGCACGCCCAGCGTTCCGAACTGATCGGCGGCCTCAAACAGCGCCAAGATGTCGCTCTCGTTGCCGACATCGCATTTCACTGCAATCGCCTTGCCGTTCTTGGTCTCGATGGCGGAAACCACCTGGCGGGCAGCCGCTTCATTGCTGGCATAGCCGACGCAAACCTTGAAGCCCCGCGCCGCGGCGGCAATCGCGGTGGCGCGGCCGATGCCGCGGCTTCCGCCGGTGATGACTGCAACCCTGTCCGTCAAATTTGCCCCCACACTTCACTCAAATCGCAAGTCACCGATCGGCTCCGGTGGACCAACCGTAAGAAAACCCATCAACGCATCTACAAGGTCTTACCCTCAAGTGCTGCCAATCGGTCCGATACGGACTTGTCCGTCAAACTCACCAAGTAGAACAAAATGAAAGGAGAAAGAAATGGCACCAAGCAAAAAGCGGCGAAGCCGATGCCCTTTCCCTTCCTACGACTTATCGGAATCGCAAACAAAAAGCATATGAGGGTGATCAGCAAGAACGGCAGCAGAGAAATCAGCAGCGATGGTTCGTCCATTGATCGCTTCCTTTCCTCACAGATCCAGCACTAGCCGCGCCGGATCCTCCAGACTCTCCTTGACGCGCACCAGGAACGTCACCGCGTCCTTGCCGTCGATGACGCGGTGATCGTAGGACAGTGCCAGATACATCATCGGGCGTATCTCGACCTTGCCGCCGATCGCGACCGGGCGATCCTGAATCTTGTGCATCCCGAGAATGCCGGACTGCGGCGCGTTCAGGATCGGCGTCGACATCAGCGAACCATAGATGCCGCCATTGGTGATGGTGAAGGTGCCGCCCTGCATCTCCTCGATCTTGAGCTGGCCGTCGCGCGCGCGCCGGCCGAAATCGGCGATGCTCTTTTCGATCTCGGCGATCGACTTTTGATCGCAGTCGCGCACCACCGGCACAACCAGGCCCCTGTCGGTGCCGACGGCGACGCCGATGTGATAGTAATTCTTGTAGATCAGATCGGTGCCGTCGATCTCGGCGTTGGCCGCCGGGATGTCCTTGAGCGCCTGGACGCAGGCCTTGGTGAAGAAGCCCATAAATCCGAGCTTGATGCCGTGCTTCTTCTCGAACACGTCCTTGTATTGGCCCCGCATCGCCATGATGTGGCTCATGTCGACCTCGTTGAAAGTCGTGAGCATGGCCGCCGTGTTCTGAACCTCTTTCAGGCGACGCGCGATGGTCTGGCGCAGCCGCGTCATTTTCACGCGTTCTTCGCGCGCGGCATCGTCGGCGGGCGAGGGAGCGCGCACCTGCACCGCAGCCGCAGGCTGATGGATCGGCGTCGGCGCCGACGCCGCCTTCTCGATCGCGGCGAGCATATCGCCCTTGGTCACGCGGCCGTCCTTGCCCGAGCCGGGGACGGTGGCGGCATCGATGCCGCTTTCGGCCGAGATCTTGCGCACCGACGGCGCCAGCGGCGCATCGGTCGGCGGCGCCTTCTGAGCGGCAGCAGCAGGCGCGGCAGCGGCGGCGGGCGGTGGCGGTGATGGAGCCGCGGCAGCCGCAGCCTTGGCAGGCGCCGCAGCCGGCTTGGCGGCGGCTCCTGCCGCACCATCATTGATCTGTCCGAGCAAAGCGCCGACCGCAACGGTCTCGCCATCCTTGGCACTGATCTCGCCAAGCGTGCCGGCGGATGGCGCCGGGACTTCGATGGTGACCTTGTCGGTCTCGAGCTCGACCAGCGGTTCATCCACCGCCACGGCATCGCCCGGCTTCTTGAACCAGCGGCCGATAGTGGCCTCGGTCACGGATTCGCCGAGCGTCGGAACGCGAATTTCAGTCATTGTTGCTTCCCCAATGCCTTGTGCTGTCATCCTCCGCGAGGGCGGACGATCCAGTACTCCGTGACGGTCCTGATCGAAAACGAGCGGCGCGGGTTACTGGATGCCCCGCTTTCGCGGGGCATGACGGATTGTAATTTCTCTAGTTCAGCGCCTCGTCCAACAGCGCTTTAAGCTGCGCCAGGTGCTTCGACATCAAACCGGTGGCGGTTGCCGCCGCGGCAGCTCGGCCGGCGTAGCGCGGCCGCCTGTTCGGCGCGTTGATCTGGTTCAGCACCCATTCAAGATAGGGCTCGATGAAATGCCACGCTCCCATGTTGCGCGGCTCTTCCTGGCACCATACGACTTCGGCACTCCGGAAGCGCCCAAGCTCCTGCACCAGCGCCTTCAGCGGCACCGGATAGAGCTGCTCGATACGCATCAGGTAAACATCGTCGATGCCGCGCTTTTCGCGCTCCTCGTAGAGGTCGTAATAGACCTTGCCCGAGCACAGCACGACGCGGCGGATCTTGTCGTCCGGCACCAGCTTGATCTTTTCGTCGGGCAGCATCACCGCGTCATCGTAGAGAATGCGGTGGAACGTGGTGTCGGCGCCCAATTCATCGAGCCTCGAGACCGCCCGCTTGTGCCGCAGTAGCGACTTCGGCGTCATCAGGATCAGCGGCTTGCGGATCTCGCGGTGCAATTGACGCCGCAGCACGTGGAAGAAATTGGCCGGCGTGGTGGCATAGACCACCTGCATGTTGTCTTCGGCGCACATTTGCAGGAAGCGTTCGAGACGCGCCGAGGAATGCTCCGGACCCTGCCCTTCATAACCGTGCGGCAGCATGCAGACGAGGCCGGACATGCGCAGCCATTTGCGTTCGCCCGAGGAGATGAACTGGTCGAACAGCACCTGCGCGCCATTGGCGAAGTCGCCGAACTGCGCCTCCCAGATCGTCAGCGCCTTCGGCTCCGCCAGCGAATAGCCGTACTCAAAGCCGAGCACGGCTTCCTCCGAGAGCAGCGAGTTGATGACTTCGTAGTGGCCCTGATCGCCGCCGAGATGATTGAACGGCGTGTAGCGGCTCTCGTCTTCCTGGTCGATCAGCACCGAATGCCGCTGCGAGAAGGTGCCGCGCTCGCTGTCCTGTCCCGACAAGCGGACGTGATGGCCCTCCTGCAGCAGCGTGCAGAAGGCCAACGCCTCGCCGGTCGCCCAATCGATCCCGACGCCGTTCTCGATCGCCTTGGCGCGGTTTTCCAGAAAGCGCTGCACGGTGCGGTGAATCCGAAAACCGTCGGGCACCTTGGTGATCTTGCGGCCGACATCCCTGAGCATCGCGACATCGACGCCTGTGATGCCGCGGCGCGGGTCCTCCTCCTGATCCGCCGACTTGAAGCCGGCCCACTTGCCGTCGAGCCAGTCTGCCTTGTTGGGCTTGTAGCCCGCGCCGGCCTCAAGCTCGGCATCGAGCCGCGCGCGCCAGTCGGCCTTGGCCTTCTCGATCTCGCCTTCCGTCATCACGCCTTCGGCGATCAGCCGCTTGGAATAAATCTCGAGCGTCGAGGGATGCGTCGCGATCGTCTTGTACATCACCGGCTGGGTGAACGCCGGCTCGTCGCCTTCGTTGTGGCCGTGCCTTCGGTAGCAGAACATGTCGATGACGACCGGCTTGTGGAATTTCTGCCGGAACTCGATCGCGACCTTGGCCGCGAACACCACGGCTTCCGGGTCGTCGCCATTCACATGGAAGATCGGCGCGTCGATCATCTTCGCCACATCGGAGGGATAGGGCGAGGAGCGCGAATAGCGTGGATAGGTGGTGAAGCCGATCTGGTTGTTGACGATGAAATGCAGCGAACCGCCGGTGCGGTAGCCTTTCAGGTCGGACAGGCTGAAGCATTCCGCCACCACGCCCTGACCGGCGAACGCGGCGTCGCCGTGCATCAACATGGGCAATACCGAGATGCGCTGGTCCGGCGGGTCGCCATGCTGATCCTGCTTGGCGCGCACCTTGCCGAGCACCACGGGATCGACGATCTCCAGATGCGACGGATTGGCGGTCAGCGACAGATGAATCCGGTTGTTGTCGAACTCGCGGTCCGACGACGCGCCGAGATGATACTTGACGTCGCCGGAGCCCTCGACCGCGTCGGGATTGGCCGAGCCGCCCTTGAATTCATGAAACAGCGCGCGATGCGGCTTACCCATCACCTGGGTCAGCACGTTCAGGCGTCCGCGATGCGGCATGCCGACCACGATTTCCTTCACCCCGAGATTGCCGCCGCGCTTGATGATCTGTTCCAGCGCCGGGATCAGCGATTCGGCGCCGTCCAGACCGAAGCGTTTGGTGCCGGTGAATTTGAGATCGCAGAATTTCTCAAAACCTTCGGCCTCGACCAGCTTCATCAGGATGGCGCGCCGGCCCTCGCGGGTAAAACTGATTTCCTTGTCCGGGCCCTCGATGCGCTCCTGAATCCAGGCCTTCTGCGCGGCGTTCGAAATGTGCATGAACTCGACACCGAGCGTCTGGCAGTAGGTGCGTTCGCAGATCGCGACGATCTCGCGCAACGTGGCGTATTCCATGCCCAGCACATGATCGAGGAAGATCTTGCGGTCGAAATCGCCGTCGACAAAGCCGTAGGAGCGCGGATCGAGCTCCTCGCGATCGCGCGGCGGCTCGATCCCGAGCGGATCGAGCTTGGCGTGGAAATGGCCGCGCATGCGGTAGGCCCTGATCAGCATCAGCGCGCGCACGGAATCGCGGGTCGCCTGGTGCACGTCGGCCGGCGTCAGCTCGGCGCCCTTGGCCTGCGGCTTGGCCGCGAGCTTGGCTCCGATCGACTTTTCGACTTGCGCCCAGTTACCGTCGAGCGCCGAGGTCAGTTCGTCGCGTGGCGCCAGCGGCCAGCTGTCCCGGCGCCAGGACGGTCCTTCGGCGTTCTTCAGGATGTCGCCCGGCTGGTCTTTCAGGCTCCTGAAAAACTCCTGCCATTCGGGGTCGACGGAAGCAGGGTCTTTCTCATACCGGGCATAGATATCATCGATGTAGGCGGCGTTGGCGCCGTGGAGAAACGAGGAGAGAGCAAAGGCTGCGTTCGCGTCTTGGCGAGACATGATGGCGTCCTGGTGATTTTTATTTCGCGCATGGAATACGGCGCAACAGCCAATCCGGGCACCGGATCAGCCTGATACGGAGACCTTTACCCTATATGGGGCGAATCTTCCCGCCGAAAAGAACCAAAAATTGAATCAGGATTTCAATTTTTGGACAAGGGTCTTTCCGAGCCGCGCGGGCGACGGTGAGACCGTGATTCCGGCCGCCTCCATCGCTGCGGTCTTGGACGCGGCGTCGCCCTTGCCGCCGGAGATGATCGCGCCGGCATGGCCCATGCGGCGGCCGGGAGGCGCGGTAACGCCGGCGATGAAGCCGACCATCGGCTTCCTGCGGCCGCGCTTGGCCTCGTCCTTGAGGAACTGGGCGGCGTCTTCTTCGGCCGATCCGCCGATTTCGCCGATCATCACGATCGAGGTCGTCTTGGGGTCGGCGAGAAACATTTCCAGCACGTCGATGAATTCGGTGCCCTTGACCGGATCGCCGCCGATCCCGACCGCGGTGGTCTGGCCGAGGCCTTCCTGGGTGGTCTGGAATACGGCTTCATAGGTCAGCGTGCCGGAACGCGAGACGATGCCGACACTGCCCGGTTTGAAGATGTTTGCCGGCATGATGCCGATCTTGCATTCGCCGGCGGTCATCACGCCCGGGCAATTCGGTCCGATCAGCCGCGATCGCGATCCGGAGAGCGCACGTTTCACCCGCACCATGTCGAGCACCGGAATGCCCTCCGTGATGCAGACGATCAGCGGGATTTCGGCATCGATGGCTTCGCAGATCGCGTCCGCCGCGCCTGGCGGCGGCACATAGACCACGCTGGCATCGGCGCCGGTTTTTTCCTTTGCCTCTTGAACGGTGTCGAACACCGGCAAGTCGAGATGGGTGGAACCGCCTTTGCCCGGCGAGGTGCCGCCGACCATCCTGGTGCCATAGGCGATCGCCGCTTCCGAATGAAACGTGCCGTTCTTGCCGGTAAAGCCCTGGCAAATGACTTTCGTATTCTTGTCAATCAGGATGGACATGTCTGGGATTGCTTTCGCGAACGATCAGTAATGGCTCAGTTGACCCGCCGGTAGAGGCCGGTAAGCACGTCGGCCCACCCTTCCGCGTCGGGCGAGAACTGGATTTTCATGCTGTAGCTGTTGTCGTCGAGGATTTCGTAGACATGGCGCGCATTGCCGCGCAGCGAGCCGCGCACCAGGATCAGCGTCTTGCCGGTCCAGCCTCCGGAGGCCGGCGCCGGCGAGTAGTAGCCGAGCGAGTCATGCCAGAACAATTTGTAGTGCCGGTCCTCGCGGTCATAGGTGAACACGCCGTGGGTCGCGAAGCTTTCCTTGCCGTCGCGCATCTGACGGGTATCCTGGATCAGATAAAAGCCGTTGAGATCCATGCGCGCGACGACGTGCGAGGTGGCCGGTCCTCCCGCGGTCCAGCGCGACGGTTGCACCATCTCTTCACCGTTCCACTCCCCCGCCAAGGCGGCGAGTTTGCGATGCTCCTCGAGCGGCGTTGGCGCGGTGAGACGGTCCTGGGCCATGGCTTAGCTCCCCTTCACAGCCTTGACGATCTTTTGCGCGGCATCATCGAGGTCGTCGGCCGGCACCACGTTGAGACCGGATTCCCGGAGAATCTTCTTGCCGGCGTCGACATTGGTGCCCTCGAGCCGCACCACCAGCGGCACTTTCAGGCCGGCTTCCTTCACCGCCGCAACGACGCCCTCGGCGATGATATCGCATTTCATGATGCCGCCGAAGATATTGACGAGGATGCCCTTCACATTGGGATCAGCGGTGATGATCTTGAACGCCGCGGTGACCTTGGCGCGGTCGGCGCCACCGCCGACATCGAGGAAGTTTGCCGGCGCCATGCCGTAGAGCTTGATGATGTCCATCGTCGCCATCGCCAGGCCGGCGCCGTTGACCATGCAGCCGATGTTGCCCTCGAGCGTGACGTAATTGAGATCATATTTCGACGCCTCGATTTCCTTGGCGTCCTCCTCGGTCTCGTCGCGCAGCGCCAACACTTCGGGGTGGCGATAAAGCGCGTTGTCGTCGAACGACACCTTGGCGTCGAGCACGCGCAGATCGCCCTGTTTGGTGACGACGAGCGGATTGATTTCCAGCATCGCCATGTCCTTGGCGACGAAGGCCGTGTATAGCTGCGTCGCCAGCCGCTCCGCCTGTTTGGCAAGATCGCCGGTGAGACCCAGCGCCTTGGCGACAATGCGGCCGTGGTGGGCCATGATGCCGGTGGCGGGATCGACCGAAAACGTCACGATCTTCTCCGGCGTAGAGTGCGCGACGTCCTCGATATTGACGCCGCCCTCGGTGGAGACCACGAACGATATTCTGGAAGTCTCGCGGTTGACCAGGATCGACAGATAAAACTCCTTGTCGATGTCGGAGCCTTCCTCGACATAGAGCCGGTTGACCTGCTTGCCGTGCGATCCGGTCTGCACCGTGACCAGCGTCGCCCCCAGCATCTGCTTGGCGAATTCATTGACCTCGGCAACCGATTTGGCGATGCGCACGCCGCCCTTGTCGCCGGCGGACGCCTCCTTGAACTTGCCCTTGCCGCGGCCGCCGGCGTGGATCTGGCTCTTCACCACCCAGACCGGACCGCCAAGCGTTTTCGCGGCGGCATCCGAATCGGAGGCGCGCAGCACCGCCGCGCCGCGCGAGATCGGCACCCCGAATTCATGCAGCAGCGCCTTGGCCTGGTATTCATGAATGTTCATTTCGACGTTCCCCAGGCTCCTCGGGCGGTGAATTCGGCGTTCACATCAGGTTTTGCGGTTGGCTGGCATACCATATACCAGAAGAACTGCAAATTCGACAATTGGAGTGTCGAACGTCGATTGGCTTGATCTATCGGGTGATAGCCAAGCAAAATCAGCGGCCTAGCAGGTCGGGCGCGATCTTCTTGCAGGCCTCGACCAGACCCTGCACGGCGCCGACCGACTTGTCGAAGGCTTCACGGTCCTTGCCGGCCAGTTCGATCTCGACGACGCGCTCGACGCCTTTCGAGCCGATCACGACGGGCACGCCGACATACATGTCCTTCACGCCGTATTCGCCGGAAAGATAGGCGGCGCAGGGCAGCACGCGCTTCTTGTCCTTGAGGTAGCTCTCGGCCATCGCGATCGCGGATGCGGCCGGCGCATAGAACGCCGAACCGGTCTTCAACAGGTTGACGATCTCGGCCCCGCCGTTGCGGGTACGGTCGACGATCTCGTCGATCCGCGCCTGGGAGGTCCAGCCCATCTTGACCAGATCCGGCAGCGGAATGCCGGCCACGGTAGAGTATCTCACCAGCGGCACCATGGTGTCGCCATGGCCGCCAAGCACGAAGGCGGTGACGTCTTCGACCGAGACGTTGAACTCGTCGGCAAGAAAATAGCGGAAGCGCGAGGAATCCAGCACGCCCGCCATGCCCACCACCTTCTTGTGCGGCATGCCTGATGCCTTCTGCAGCGCCCATACCATGGCGTCGAGCGGATTGGTGATGCAGATAACGAAGGCATCGGGCGCATATTTCTTGATGCCGGCGCCGACCTGCTCCATCACCTTGAGATTGATGCTCAACAGATCGTCGCGGCTCATGCCGGGCTTGCGCGGCACGCCGGCGGTGACGATGCAGACCTTGGCGTTGTCGAGCGCCTCATAGGAGTTGGCGCCGGTGAAATGCGCGTCGAACCCGTCCACCGGGGAGGATTGCGCGATGTCGAGCGCTTTGCCCTGCGGCACGCCCTCGGCAATGTCAAACAGCACCACATCGCCCAATTCCTTCAGGCCGATCAGGTGAGCCAGCGTTCCGCCGATCTGGCCGGAGCCAATCAAAGCAATCTTGTCGCGCGCCATGGGAAATCTGTCCTTTGAAGGTCATGCAGGAAGGTAGAGGAAGCTTAAATGGCTGGTTATCCCTTTCGACCGACCCGTTCAAGTCGCGCGGTGCTCAATTGTCGACCACTCGCGTCATTCCGGGGCGCGCGTGTGAGTCCTACGTTTCCACCAGCCCCGTGCTCGACCCGCTGGCGACGGAATCCTTGTGGCCGTGCGGCAGCGCCAGATAGGATTCCGAACTCATCTCGATCAGCCGCGACGCGGTCCGCTTGAACTCGTTCGCCTCATCGCCGTCGGTTGCGACATACAGCGACAGTGGATCGGCCTCGGCGGAGGCCATCAGCTTCACGGCGTTGTCGTACAGCGTGTCGATCAGCGCGATGAACCGCTTGGCCGCGTTGCGGTCGGCGTAATCCATCACCGGAATGCGATCGATCATGATGGTATGATAATCATGCGCGAGCCGAAGGTAGTCCGAAGCGGCGAGCGGTTTTTCGCAGATATCGGCAAACGAAAATCGCGCGACGCCATCCGCCGAACACGGCACATGCAGGATCCGTCCCTTGATCGAAATATCGCGCGGCTTGCATTTGGCGTTGCCGGTCATCTTGACCCATGCCTGGTCGAGCGCCGCATTGGCGTCGCGATCCGCCGGCACCAGCCACATTTTCACGCCGGTGAGTTTTTCGAGCCGGAAATCGGTGCGTGCATCGAGCCGCAGC
>Ga0307312_10001739_pt1 | contig 11255 bp, 13 predicted proteins | sample ER_DNA_202_FD_194489 | JGI IMG/M metagenome (GOLD analysis project Ga0307312, IMG submission 194489) | Bulk soil microbial communities from the East River watershed near Crested Butte, Colorado, United States - ER_DNA_202 | ecosystem: Environmental > Terrestrial > Soil > Floodplain | place...
CCGCGCGGATGAACCGCCCCGGCACGGTCGCGGGCAACTGGGGCTGGCGCCTCGAGCGCGGCGCGCTCACCGACACACATGCCGCTCGGTTGCGCCAGGCGACCGCGCGCGGCCGACGTTTGCCCTCTCGCTCGGGATGAATGGCCGGTGACGGTCCGGTGACAGATTCGGGGCTCGCGGTCGCGGGTATCGTCACCGCGTGGAGACGACGGTCGAGTACGAGCGCAAGCTCGAAGCGCCGAGCGGCTTCGAGCTCCCCGACCTCGGGGGCGAGCCGCTCGAGCCGCGGATCTTCACGTCCGTCTACCACGACACCGCCGCCCGCTCGCTGGCGCGCGCGGGTATCACGCTCCGCCGCCGCACCGAGCGCGGTCGCAGCGTCTGGCAGCTGAAGCTTCCCGTCGACGGCGCCCGCCTCGAGCTCGAGGAGCCGGGAGGCCCGGTCGGCCCGCCGGAGCGCCTGCGCGAGCTCATCCGCGCGCACGAGCGGCATGCTCCGATCGTTCCCGTCGCGGAGCTGCGCACCCGGCGGCACGGAGCGCTCGTAACGCGCAACGGCTCCTCGGCAGAAGTGACGATCGACGAGGTGACCGTCATGGACGCACTGCGGGTCGAGAGTGCGTTCGTGGAGCTCGAGATCGAGTTGAAGACCGGCACACCCGACGCTCTCGGGCCGATCGCAAAGGAGCTGCAGAAGGCCGGAGCACGCAAGAGCAACGGCGAACCGAAGGTCTTTCGGGTGCTGACGATCGAGAAACGGAAGCCGCGCTCGAAGAAGCCGTTCGAACTGCTCCGCGTGCGGCTGCGTGAGCAGCTGGACGAGATCCTGGCACACGATCCTGGAACCCGGCTCGGCACCGACCCGGAGAGCCTGCACGACATGCGCGTTGCGGTGCGCCGTTCGCGGGCAATGCTCCGCGCGGGCGGCCGCCTCATTGCCACGGATACGCACACGATCAACCTCGAGCTGCATTGGCTCGCGGGGGTCCTCGGCGAAGTTCGCGACGCCGACGTCCTGCTCGAGCGGCTTCGCGGCGAGGCCGCGTCGCTCGACCAGCCGGACCGGGCAGCCGCCGGGCGGCTCCTACGGTCACTCGACCGGCAGCGGGGCAGCGCACGCCGTGCGCTTCTCAAGGCATTGAGCAGCCAGCGGTATGCGAACCTGCTCGACGCATACGAGTCGCTGCTCGAGGCGCTCGAGCCAACGGGCGACAAGGCGACACTCGAGTCGCTCGCCGTGCGCGAGCTCACGAAGCTGCGCCGCGAGGTCAAGGCAGTCGGCAAGGAGCCGACCGACGAGCAGCTGCACGGGCTGCGCAAGCATGGCAAGCGCGTGCGGTACGCGCACGAGCTCGCGGGCGCGAAGCGCGTGGTGCAGCGCGCGAAAGCCTTCCAGGACGTGCTCGGCGAGCACCAGGATGCGGTGGTCGCGGAGGAGCGGCTGCGCGCCCTCTCCCACGATGTCCCGGCTGACCAGGCGCTCGCAGCAGGGCTGCTGATCGCGCGGGAGCGCGAGCGGCGTCGCGCTGCACGCGACGCGTGGCCGAAGGCCTGGCGCGCGCTCGCACAGTGACCGTCGTCCGAGCCGCCGGCGGGCTCGTCGTTCGTGACGGGCACGTCCTCCTCGTGCACCGCCCGAAGTACGACGACTGGACGTTCCCCAAGGGAAAGGCCGAAGACGGCGAGACCGACGAGGAGTGCGCTCTCCGCGAGGTCGAGGAGGAAGCCGGCCTCCGCTGCGAGCTCGTCAAGGTCGCGGGCAAGACCGAGTACGCCGACTCGAAGGGCCGCCCGAAACGCGTGCACTGGTGGGTGATGCGGCCGCTCGACGGCGAGTTCCGGCCGAGCGACGAGGTCGACGAGGTGCGGTGGGCGACGCCGGCCGACGCCGCGCTGCTGCTCAGCTACGGACGCGACATCGGCCTGCTCGAGCGCGTCACGTGACCGTCATCCTGCTGCGCCATGCATCGGCCGGCGACCGTGACGCCTGGACGGGCGACGACCGGTTGCGGCCACTGGACGAACGAGGCCGCGCCCAGGCCGCGGCACTCCGCGACATCCTGCGCGCGCGTGGCATCACGCGCGCGTTGTCGAGCCCGTACGTCCGGTGCACGCAGACGGTTGCGCCACTCGGCCTCGACATCGAGCCCGACGAGCGGCTTGCGGAGGGTGCGCCGCTCGAAGCGACGCTCGAGCTCCTCGCGGAGCTCGACAACGCCGTCGCTTGCACGCACGGCGATGTGATCGAGAACATCCTGGGCCGCAGCCTTCCCAAGGGCGCCGCCGCCGTGCTCGACGGCCCGGAGGTCGTCGAGGAGATACGCGCGCCGTAGCTCGCGATCGCGTCACCACTCGGCGGTCAAAGCGTGCTCAGGCAGCTTGCGCAGCGAGGGTCTTCAGCACTGCGCCTTCGCGAATGCCGCCGGTGCACACGTGCAGTGGAACACCGAGCAGCTCGTGCACGTGCGCGAGGATTGCGACGCCGGCTGGAAGAATCGGCGCACGCAACCGGTCGACCCCGAAACGGCGCACGAGCTCGCGCGGCGAGCTCGTCTCGACGAGCCGAAGCGCTTCGACCAACTCCGTGTCGTCGAACCGTGGCCCGACGAGGCGGCGGGTCGCTCGGGCGCTGCCACCCACGGCGAGCGCGAGCTCGACCGGCGGCGGCTCGACGCCTGCGAACGCGCGAGCGATTTCCTCGCCCATCTCCTCGAGACCGGCGGCGCGTGCACTCAGCCGCACGGAGCCGAGCTCGACCGAGGCGATCCACGTCGGGTGGCGGCCGGGTCGGCCGACGGCGATCTCGGTCGACGCGCCGCCGACGTCGCAGACGGCGATCGTGGCGGGCAGCTCGATGTCTGCCGTTGCGACCGCGCCCGCATACGCGAGCCGCCCCTCCTCCTCAGTCGTCAGGACGCGCACCGGATGCTTTGCGGCGCGCTTGAGAGCAGCGACCAACTCGTCGGCGTTTGCACTCTGACGGCCGGGAGCGGTGAGGAAGATCTCGAGCGAGTCGACGGAGGCCCGGCGCGCGATGCCGCAGAGCTTCCCGACGGTCTTCGCTGCGGCGGCGATGCTCGTCTCGGAGACTCGCCCCGTGCGCTCGATCTCCTCACCGAGCGGGAGACGGGCCTTCCCGCCGTCGAGCCGGACGATCGCGCCGTCGTCGACGGACGCCACGAGCAGGCGGATCGTATTCGAGCCGACGTCGAGAACCCCGATGCGCATTGGCATGCATCGTAGGTCTCCCGCCGGAGGGCGTCTTACACCGCTTAGCGCGACTTCCGCGAGCGAACGCGCCAGTGTTGAAGCGCGCGAACACGAAGCACGCGACGACGAGCAGGCGCTTCCCGTCGGTACAGAAAAAGTCTAGGGAGCGGCAGGGTGGGAGGCGTCGGTGAACTCGCGGAACTCGGCCGTGAGCAGGTAGGCCGTCTGCTCGCCGATGTCAACCGCACGGTCGCCGATCCGCTCGATCGTGCGCGCGACGACGACCATGCGGAGACCCCATTCGCGAAGCTCGGGCTCCGCCATCACGTCGACGAGCCGCTCGACGAAACGCCGGTTGGCGCGGTCGATCAGCTCGTCGAGCTCGACGAGGCTCTCGGCCCCTGCAAGGTCGCGCTTCGCGAACGAGTCGAGCGCGACGCGGACCATCTCCTCGGCGCGCTCTCCCATCTCCGTCAGCACCTCGACGAGCCCCGGGTCGGGATGCGCATCGGCCACGAGCTTCGAGAGCTTCGCAACGGTCACGCAGCCGTCGGCGCTCCGCTCGAGCAGAAGGTTGATGTGGAGCATCGCGAGCAACAGCCGGAGGTCACGCGCTACCGGCCCCTGAAGCGCGAGGAGTGACTGGATCGACCCCTGAACCGCGAGGAAGAGATCGTCGATCTCGTCGTCGAAGGCGACGACCTCGTCCGCGAGCTCGAGATCGCGCTCCTGGAGCGCGCGCATCGCCCCGCGGATGGCAGAAACGACGCGCTGGCCCTCCTCCTGGAGCTGCGCCTCGACGCCATCCAGGGCTTCGTCCATCGCCATGGGCACACGGTACACCGCCGATCAGCAGGACTTTCGCGGCAGTCACCACTTCGTCACCACGTCGCCACAGCCCTGTATCCCACCCTCCCAGGGCTGCGCCGTACGTTCTCCCCGAACCCCAGAACGAGGAGACAAACGCATGCCGAAGTCCGGCAATTTCATCCGCACAATCGCACTCTTGTCGCTCGCTGCGGTCCTCGCGATCGTCGCGGCGGGAACCGCCGGCGCAACTCCGGCGAAGAAGTCCGGCACGACTCTGAGCGGTGCGGGCAGCTCGTTCGTCGCCCCGCTCGTCGCCCAGTGGATGGCGCCGATCGGCTCCGCCTACGGCTACGAGCTCCAGTACAACCCGATCGGCTCCGGCGGTGGCGTCGCTGCTGTCACTGCACGGAGCGTCGACTTCGGCGCGAGTGACGCGCCGCTGACCGCCGACCAGTTCTCGGCCTGCAAGGGCTGCGTGCAGATTCCCTGGGCACTGTCGGCGACCTCGATCATCTACAACCTCGACGGCGTCAAGAACCTGCTCCACATGGACGGCCCGACGCTCGCCAAGATCTATTCCGGTCAGATCACGCAGTGGGACGACGCGGCGATCAAGGCCCTGAACAAGAGCGTCAACCTGCCGAGCACGAAGATCGCAACCGTGCATCGCTCGGACAACTCGGGCACGACCTACAACTTCACCGACTATCTCCAGACGGTGAGCCCCGCCTGGAAGACGCAGTACGGCCGAGGCGTCGCGGTCAACTGGCCGAGCGGCACCGGGTCGCGCGGGAGCGCCGGCGTCGCGGCGACGGTCTCGCAGACACCGGGCGGCATCGGCTACGTCGACGTCGCGTACGCGCTCAAGAACCACCTGAAGTTCTTCTCGATGAAGAACCGTTCGGGGAAGTTCGCGACGCCGGGCCTCAAGGGCATCCTCGCGGCGGCGACGAGCGACCAGAAGCCGGAGTCGACGACGAACGAGCTCTCGATCGTCAATCCTCCGAAGAAGTACCCGCTCGCCTACCCGATCTCGACCTACACCTACGTGATCGTTCCGACCTCCTCACCGAAGGCCGCTGACCTGCGCAAGTTCCTGTTCTGGGCCGTGACGAAGGGCCAGGCATTCGGGCCGAAACTGCTCTTCCAGCCGATCCCGAAGCCGGTCCTCGTCGTCGCAGAGAAGACGATCGCGAAGATCAAGAGCTAACGAGCGGATGGCCTCGGCGGAGCTCACGCCTGACGCAGCGCGCCGTCCCCTCGCGGGGCGGCGCCTTCGCGTCGGCGACCTTTCGCTCCAGCTCGTGGCGGGGACGGCGGCGGCGCTCGCCACCGTTCTCGTCGGTCTGATCGCCTGGAAGGTGATCGACGGCGCGCGACCGGCGCTCTCCCATTACGGCCTCGGGTTCGTCACGAGGATCGCGTGGAACCCCGATTCCCGGCACGAGCTCTACGGCGCGGGGAGCTTCCTGTTCGGCACCGCCGTCACGTCGCTCCTCGCATTGCTGATCGCCGCGCCGCTCGCGCTCGGGATCGCGCTCTATCTCACGGAGCTTGCGCCGCGGTTCCTACGCGCACCGGTGACCGCGCTCGTCGAGACGCTCGCGGCAATTCCGAGCGTCGTCATCGGCTTCTGGGGCATTCTCGTCCTCGGGCCGGCGCTCCGCGACCACGTCGAGCCTGCGCTGCACAGCGCGCTCGGCTTCATCCCGCTCTTCGGGACGCCGTCGCAGACTGGTTCGAGCATCTTCACCGCGATCATCGTGCTCGCGATCATGATCCTGCCGATCGTCTCGAGCATCAGCCGAGAGCTCTTCCTCGGCGTGCCCCGCGAGCTGAAGGAGGGTGCGCTCGCGCTCGGCACGACGCGCTGGGAGATGGTGCGCGGCGTCGTCTTCCCGTACGCGCGCGGCGGCATCGTCGCGGCGCTCATTCTCGGGCTCGGCCGGGCGATCGGCGAGGCGATCGCCGTCACGCAGGTGATCGGCGGCGGCGTCTTCATTCACTGGAACCTCTTCGACGGCGGCGACACACTCGGCAGCAAGATCGCGGCGTCCTACCAGGGTGCGACGACCAAGCTGCAGCTCGGCTCCCTCATCTATCTCGCACTCGTCCTGTTGGTCTTCTCGCTCGTCATCAACGCGGCGGCGCAGTGGATCGTGCGACGCGTTGCGCGACGACAAGGCACCGGCCTGAATCGCGGGGGTGTCGGATGAGCTCACACGGGATCAGCCCGGCGGAGCTGCGGGCGGTCAACCTTCCGCGGCGGAAAGCGGTCAACCGCCTCATGGAGGGGCTCGCAACGGTCGCGGCGCTCATCGCGGTCACGATTCTCGGCATCGTCATCTGGTCGGTCGCGAAGCGGGGCGCCGGAGCACTCGACCTGAACCTCGTGACGAGGGCCCCGGTGCCTTTCGCGTTCGGCCCGGTGAAGCAGGGGCTTGCGAACGCGTTCGCGGGCTCGCTTGTCCTCGTCGGGCTCGCGACGCTGATGGCGCTCCCGATCGGGATCCTCGTTGCGGTCTACCTGACCGAGTTCGCGCCGCCGTCGATCCGCAACGTCGTGTCGCTTGCACTCGACGTCCTGAACGGCGTGCCGGCGATCGTCATCGGCATCTTCGTCTTCGGACTGATCGTCATCGCCCACGGCCAGAGCGGGTACGCGGGCGCGTTCGCCCTCGCCTGCCTGATGCTGCCGCTCGTTGCACGCTCGACGATGGAGGTCTTGCTGCTCGTGCCGAGCTCGCTGCGCGAGGCGAGCCTCGCGCTCGGCGTGCCGCGGTGGCGCACGACGCTCAGCATCGTGCTGCCGCAAACGGTGGGCGGAATCGTCACCGGCACTGTGCTCGCGGTCGCACGCATCGCCGGAGAGACCGCGCCGCTTCTTTTCGTGTCGTCACTCGCGGGCACGAAGACGTCCTGGGACCCGGGCCATGCCCTCCAGTCGATCCCCGTTGCGATCTTCGAGCTCTCGGAGTCGCCCGACCCGCAGGATCACGCTCGCGCGTGGGCTGCGGCGCTCGTGCTTCTCCTCTTCATCCTGTTCGCAAGTCTCGGCGGCCGCTGGCTCGCTACCCGGAGCAGACGCCGCCTCAGCACCTCGAGATGACGAAGGAGAACCTCGACGTGTCTACTACGATCGAGCCCAACGTGCGCGTGGAGACGAGACGCCAGCCCATGCCGCCGCGCGAGCGTCTCGAGCGGATCTTCAACATCGAGGATCTCGATGCGAGCTACGGGTCGAAGCCCGCGCTCAAGGGCGTGACGATGGAGATCTACAAGAACTTCGTCACCGCGATCATCGGGCCCTCCGGCTGCGGCAAGAGCACGTACATCCGCTGCCTCAACCGGATGAACGACCTCATCCCCGGGTTTACGCAGACCGGAACGATCCGCTACCACGGCCAGGACATCTGCAGCGGCGACGTCGACCCCGTCGCGGTGCGCCGGCACATCGGCATGGTGTTCCAGCGGCCGAACCCGTTCCCGAAGTCGATCTACGACAACGTCGCCTGGGGCCTGAAGGTGCTCGGGTTGCGCGACGGCATGGACGAGCGCGTCGAGAGCGCGCTCACGCAGGCCGCGCTCTGGGACGAGGTCAAGGACCGACTGAAGGCGAGCGCGCTGTCGCTCTCGGGTGGGCAGCAGCAGCGCCTCTGCATCGCGCGCGCAATCGCCGTCGAGCCGGACGTCGTGCTGATGGACGAGCCGGCCTCGGCGCTCGACCCGATCGCGACGCAGGCAATCGAGCAGCTCATGAACGAGCTCAAGAGCGAGTACACGTTCGTGATCGTGACGCACAACATGCAGCAGGCCGCACGCGTCGCGGACATGACGGCGTTCTTCTCGATCTCCCGTGGCGACGAAGGCCAGCGCTGGGGCGAGCTGATCGAGTACGACGCGACGCAGAAGATCTTCACCGCTCCGTCCGACAACCGGACGGAGGACTATGTCACGGGCCGCTTCGGGTAGACCCGGCGCAGCACAGGATCCGTCACACGCTCGACAACCCGGACAAGCAACGCGACGGGCGACCGCGCCAAGCGGACCACGACGAACGAGGAAACGAGCGCTACAACCAGGCTCACCGCAATGTCACCGGGGTAATGCGCACCGATGAACACACGCCCGACTGCTATCAGCAGCGCGGCGACGAGAAAGACGATGCCCACCGCGGTGTCGAACGCAAGCACGGCGAAGGCGATCGCGAGCGATGCACTCGCATGGTCACTCGGCATCGAGGCGTCGGTCGAGCTCGCCCACGGGTGACGAATCGCGTGCGCCTCGTACGGGCGCGGCCGGTCGTGGATCGCGTGAATGGCGAGATTGATCACAAGAGCGAACGCCGCAGAGCCGAGACCGCTCACCGCCCCGCGCTTCCACTTGCGGTCGCCGCCCGGGCGTGCGAATAGCCAGAGCGCGGCTGTTGCGATCACCATCACCGGGATGCTCAACTTCTCGACGCCGCTGAAGAACGAGCCGACCGAGTGGTGGTGTAGCGAGACGTCGTAGATGTCGCGGAAGAGGCGCCAATCCATCGGGCGCACCCTAGCCGCAACCAGGTTTCCAAGCTGGTTGCAGTCGCTCGACTCGAGAGCGCGAAGCGAACGACTGCAACCTGCTTGCAAGCCGACTGCGTATCAAAGATCGGTGAGCAGTTGCTCGACGCGCAAGGCGATGTCGTCGCGAATGGCCCGCACGTCTTCGATCGGCTTCTCCTTGGGATCGGGCAGCTGCCAGTTCACGTAGCGCTTGCCGGAAACGACCGGGCACGCGTCGTCGCAAGTCGCGACGACGACGTCCGCCCATTGCACGTCGTCGGCGCCGAGTAGGTGCGGAACGTGATCAGACGCGTCGATTCCGACCTCCGCGAGCGCCGCGAGCACCTGCGGATGCACGCGCGCGCCCGGCGCGCTGCCAGCGGATCGAGCTGCGTGCCGGGTTCCTGCCGCCGCTCGAAAAAGACGTTCCGCCATCACGGATCGACCGCTGTTTGCGACGCAGACGAAGAGCACGTTGCTCACGTGGGGAAGCGGCACACGATCTCGAGACCCGCGCCGCGCGCGCCATGCGCTTCGACCGAGCCGCCCGCGGACGTGACGATGTGCTTCACGATCGCGAGCCCGAGCCCGGTGCCGCGCGACGAGCGTGCGGTGTCTGCGCGGTAGAAGCGCTCGAACAGCCGGGTGAGATCGCCTGGGTCGACACCGGCGCCGTCGTCGGACACGGCGAGCGTCGATCCGTCGACCTGCTGCGTGACTGTGACGCGGCACGCGCTGCCAGGCCCGCCGTAGCGGATCGCGTTCGCGACGAGATTCTCGACGACGACGCGCAGCATCCGCGCACGCAACGGGATCTCGACGCGCTCGCCGCCCGACACGTCGAGCGTCACCTCGGAGTGCGCGGCGCGGTCGGCGAACGCGGCGACAACCTCCTGCACGACCGGGAGCGCGCGCGTGCGGCCGAGCGAGACGACCTCGCGCCCGGTCTCGAGCTCGCCGAGGAAGAGCACGTCGTCGATGAGCTCGCGTGCCTGGTGCACCTCCTGCTGCGCCTGCTCGACGAGGGAGTCGACGTCGGCGCCTGGGAGCGTTGCCGTCTCGAGGAGCGCGAGCATCCGGGCGAGCGGCGTCCGCAGCTCGTGCGAGACCGCCGCCGTGAACCCGGCGCGGAGCTCCTGGTACGCAGAGAGCTCGGGCAGCGCGCCGACGAACAACACCAGGGCGTCGCCCACGTCCTCCCCGATCCGCCGGCCGGGTGCGGGGCCGGAGAGGGCCGCCGCCGCTGCCGGGCTGGCCGCGACGAGCCGCCGCTCGCTGTCGAGCACGAGCACGGGCTCCGCCAGCCCCTCGACGAGCGTCCGGACGCGATCCGTGTCGTTTACCACCCCTTCACCACCCATTCACCGTCCGTCGACCCGCCGGTACCCGCCCGAACTCGATAATGACACGCGATGCCGAAAGTCCTGATCGTCGAGGACGACGAGGTGATCGCCCAGGGCATGGCCCGCCACCTGGGCGCTGCCGGCTTCGACGCGACCTGGGTCGCGAACGGCGACCAGGGGCTGGCGCGACTCCGCTACGAAAGGCCCGACGCCTGCGTCCTCGACTTGATGCTGCCCGGGCTCGACGGCTGGAAGCTGATCGAGACCGTGCGCAGCGAAGGCATCGCCACGCCGATCGTCGTCGTCTCCGCGCGCGGCACCGAGCACGACCGCGTCCACGCCCTCGAGATCGGCGCCGACGACTACCTCGTGAAGCCGTTCTCGATGAAAGAGCTCGTCGCCCGTGTCCGCGCTGCCGCGCGACGTGGCATCCGCCGTGACGAGACCCCGCGCGGTGAGGCGATCGAGGTCGAGGAGCTCCGCATCGACCCTCGCGAAGTGCAGGCGTACGTCGACGGAACGAGTGCCGAGCTGACCCCGACCGAGTTCCGGCTCCTCTACCAGCTCGCACTCGAGGGCGGCCGCGTCTCGACACGGGACGAGCTGCTCCAGAAGCTCTGGGGGCGGCGGGAGTCACACCGCGACCGCACGGTCGACGTCTTCGTGCGGCGGCTACGCGAGAAGATCGACAAGCCCGCGTCGCGGCACACGTTCATCCAGACGCGCTACGGCGTCGGCTACAAGCTCGAAGCTGTACCAAAAAGCTAACCAGCCGTTCACCGAATCGACGCCCACGGACGCACGCCCAACTCGCACGATTCGGCCATGAAGTTCGCCGTCGTCGCGCACCGCCGCAGCGAGACGAACGATGCCCTCGCCGGCACCGCAGCATCGCTCGGGTTGACGGCAGCCGTGCTGTCTCCGCGCGACGCGCTCTGCACCCTCCAGCGGGGCGATGTCGCGCTGGGACGGCTCGACGTCCGCGAGACGCTCGCTGGGATGGAGGACGGGGAGACCCAGCTCGAGCGTCTCGCCGACGCGGGCGTCGAGGTCATGAATCCCGCGGCGGCACTGGCCGCCGCACACGACAAGCTGCTCACCGCGCGCCTCCTGCGGCGCGCCGGTGTGCCGCATCCACGCACCTGGCACATCGCCGAGGGCGCACCGGCACCGGCACCCGAGCTGCCGCTCGTGTTGAAGCCGCGCTTCGGCAGCTGGGGCCGCGATGTCAGCCTCTGCCGGACTGCCGACGAGCTCGCCGCGTCGATCGCGTCGGTCGCGCAGCGGCCGTGGTTCCGCGAGCACGGCGTGCTCGCGCAGGAACTCGTCGAACCGTTCGGCTGGGATCTCC
>Ga0307312_10001740_pt1 | contig 11253 bp, 13 predicted proteins | sample ER_DNA_202_FD_194489 | JGI IMG/M metagenome (GOLD analysis project Ga0307312, IMG submission 194489) | Bulk soil microbial communities from the East River watershed near Crested Butte, Colorado, United States - ER_DNA_202 | ecosystem: Environmental > Terrestrial > Soil > Floodplain | place...
GCGCGCAACGGCCAATACGCGCGCCTCTACCGCCGCAGCGTGCTCGCTGAAGCCTGACGATGGCGCCCGCGACGCCCGGCTATTCAGGCAAGCCGCTCGTCGACAAGCTCGGCGTCAAAGCGGGCCATCGAATGGCGTTGATCGACGCGCCACCCGAGTTCCCCGCCGGACTCGGCAAGCTGCCTGACGGCGTCGAGATCGCTGGCGAACGGGCGAAGGAGCTCGACTTCATTCTCTTCTTCGCCGACCGCGCTCAAACGCTCGAGAAGAAGTTGCCAGGCACGCTCGAGCGACTTACACAAGCGGGCATGCTCTGGATCGCCTGGCCGAAAAAGTCCTCCGGCGTCGCGACCGACATCACCGAGGACGTCATCCGCCGCATCGCGCTCCCCTTAGGCGTCGTCGATGTCAAGGTCTGCGCGATCACCGACGTGTGGTCGGGGCTGAAGTTGGTGCGCAGGGTGAAAAACAGGCGGTAGGCGGTAGGCGGTGGGCGGTAGCTCAAAGCGGTTGGCCGGCGCAGTGGCAGTAGCAGTTACTACCGCCTACCGCCTACCGCCCACCGCCTGCCTTTCGCACTTCCAAGTCGATTCTCACTTCCGCTGTCCCTCCACTATCGACGACGACATCGCGCGACGACGCGCCTGTCCGCTCATGCCAGGTCACGAGACGGTATCGGCCCGGCGGTACGGAGTCGAGCTCGAACTTGCCGTCGGGCGTCGTCACCGTGAAATAGGGGTGCGAGAAGATCGCGATCCAGCCGCGAGTCCACGGATGCGGGTCGCAGCGAACCTCGAGCAGACCGGGCTCCGAGAGCACGCCTTCGACCGGAACGACCTGTCCCTCGTCGTTTTCGGTGACGAATACCGAGTCCGCGACGCCGGCACGCAGGAACCGGTTGCGGTGGACGACACGGTCGAGTGACCGCACGTTGAGCGTACCGCCCGCGACGATTGCCTGGATGCGCGGCGTCAGACGGCACCCGTCGTTGGCGATGTCGTGGCGTCGGATGTACGGCATCGGCTTGCCCGATTTCACATCGTCGAGCCAGACGACCACGCTGCCAAGCCCGTTGCCCGAGCGCACGAGCGTCGTGTCGATGAACTCCGTCCCGCAGATGTCCGTGTCGCTCGTCGGGTGCACCACGGTGTCGGCGGGCACGTCTCCGGTCAGCCGTACGCTCCCCGTCACGCGTCCCGGGCTGGCGATCGGCATCACGACGTACGGCTCGCGGTCGAAAATCGAGACCGACTCGTGCCCTTCGAACGTCGTGTCGGTGCTGGCACGCGGGTCGCGGCCGCAGGCGGCAAGACCGAGTGCGGGCACTAGTACGAGGCTACGAATCAGGTTACGCGAGAGCACTGAGTGGTCGGTGTCGTGATGAGGTCGCGGGTCGTGAGGCGGCACATGCCAGACGACGCGGCCGACCAATGCGTCGCGTTACGGGGCTCGAACATCTGTCGTCTTTCAGATAACGCACGAAGAGCGCCCGTGTTGAGTAGCTGGGCGTGCAGCGCGCCCCGCGCCCTTCGGAATATCGTTTACGAGGCCGGCATTTCCCATGACGCACGCCGTTCTTCTCGCCATCGTGTTGACCCTCTCGAGCTCGAAGCAGCGCGCCGACTCCGTGCGCGCCGAGACGGAGGTGCGCGAGACCGTCATCCGCCACGCCAGCGATGTTCGCCGCTGCTACACGGACGAAGGTCTGCGCCGCAACCCCACGCTGTCCGGCGCCGTGGAGCTCGAGATCACGATTCTGCCGACGGGAACTGTCGACGCCGCAGCCGTCGCGACGACGAGCCTCAGTGGACTTGGCCAACACGAAGTCGCGGGCTGCCTGACGACCGCCGCCCGTAACTGGAGATTCGAGCGCGGACCGTACGCCGTCGAGACGGTCGTCTTCCCGTTCGTGTTTTCTCCCGACCAGGCCAGCGCGATCCGGCGCGTCAGCGCCGAAGAGGACGAGGACTAGCTCCACCCGTCAGACGACCAGCAGATCGCGCTGTGGCTCAACCGGCGTGACCAGCAATCCGTCGGGCGACACGAAGGCATTCACCTCCGTGCGCATGCCGATCTCGCCTGCGATGTAGATCCCCGGCTCGATCGAGAAACCAACGCCAGGTACGAGTGCGCGCTCTTCGCGCGTCTCGAGATTGTCGATGTGCGGCCCGCTGCCGTGCAGATCGCGCGGATCGATCGAGTGTCCGGTGCGATGCGTGAACCACTCCGCGAAGCCCCGCTTCCGCACGACGTCGCGCGCCGCATCGTCGGCTTCCCCACCACGCACCGGCCTTTTCGCGGTCAGCCGGTCGCGGAGCAGCGTGAGCGCCGCATCGCGCGCGTCGCGGATCGTGGTCCACACCTCGATCGCCCGCGCCGATGGCTCGCCTAACGATGCCATCCACGTTTGATCGGCATAGACGCCAGGCGCGCCCTCGCTCGACCGCTCGCGAGCCCAGAGGTCGATGAGCAGGATCTCGCCCCTCTTGATGTGGCGTGGACGTGAGGCGTCGGGCCCGTAGTGTGGGTCGGCCGCGTTCGCCCCGGCGGCGACGATCGGCGGATGGTCGGTCTCCAACCCGTGCCGACCGAACTCGGAAACGATCCATTGCTGCAGTTCGTGCTCGGTGAGCGGCGCCCCGCTCGCAGCACCCTGGCCAGCGCGCGAGATCGCTTCCTTCGCGACCCGCGCGACCTGCTCGGCGGCGCGCTTGTGCGAGGCGAGCTGCGCGTCCGACCACACCGCCACCGTGCGCGACACCAGCTCCCCCGATCCCACGACCTCCGCGCCCGCTGCGCGCACCATCTCGAGCACACCGGCGGGAATGCGGTCGAGATACGGCACCGCGTCGCCCGGCGAGTACTCCATCGCTACGCGCTTTCCCTTGACGAGCTTCGCCAGCTCCGCTTCGAGCGCGCGCCACGACGAATACACCACCTTCCCCCACTCCGCGGGCCAGTCGCGCCATGGCCCCTGTTCGATCGCGTGCGTGATCGCCACTGGCGAGCCCGAACGGGGGATGAAGCAGAAGATCCGGCGCGTCCCCATTCCCTTGAGCGTGAGAATGCCGGCGGCGATCGGATTGAGCCCGTGAAAGTCGTAGAGCAGCCACCCGTCGAGGCCGGGTACGTCGGCGATCGCGCGCTGCAGCGCGCCGAGTGTACGAGGAGTGAGCATCGCCGTGGCTATTGCTGTGCGGCGGACGAGGTGCCGCCCGGCCGCCACTCAGCGCGCCACTCGCACACCCGTTCGCCACGCGTCACGCAGCGCACGTGTTCGACCGTACCCGCGTTGCCCGCGAGGAGGCGCAGCAGCTCCTTGAACGCCGACTCGTAGTACACGCATCCGACGCCGGCCGACGACACGTTCAGCGTCACGGTGCGCGGCACCTCGAGCAGCAGATGCGAGCCGACACGATCTACCGTGCCATCCATGTATCGGCCCGCGATGCGCCGCGCTCTCCGCAGCGCCAGCGGGCGGGCCAGGAGGGACGGCAAGAAGTGGATCAGCCTTCGCGTCGTCGCCGGAATGGTGAGATAGGCTTCGCGCGCCAGATACCGCCCGGCCGAGCGGAACACGTTTTCGGCATCGGGCCGCCGGCCGATCAGTTTCGCGAGCGCGACAGCCTCGTCGAGGCTCGTCGTCTGTCCCCGGCGGACGGCTTCCGTGAAGCGCTTGATCTGCGCATAGACGGTGTCACTCAGCCCCAGCCGTTTATTGCGGAGCTCCGCCACATACTCGGCGTCGTAGTCCCCCTCGGGCGTGTCGACGTTACGAACGGCTTCGAGGAAGCTGAGGGGGAGGAGCGCGTCGACTGTATCGGGCATGAGTTGGAAAGGTAGCCAGTCAAGCTAGTCCGCGTCGGAAGTGCGTTCAAGCGGGCGCCGCGTCAGGGACGCGGGATGAGGGAGGCAAGGGACAAGGGACGAGGGACCCGCCAACGCCTAACCGCTCGTCGCCAGCCCCTCCCTCGTCCCTTGTCCTTCCCTCGTCCCTCGTTCGATGTGATGCGAGAAGAACTTCCTCGTCCCTCGTTCTAGTATCGGAGCCTTCCACGTCCCACGTCCCATGTTGAGCTCAACGCCTTAGGCGTTGGCGGGTCCCTCGTCCCTTGTTCCTCGTCAGAAGTCGAGCTCGACCCCACAGGCGTCGGCGGGTCCCTTGTCCCTCGTTCCTCGTTTTCTAAGCTGGGTATGGGAACCCATGGCCAGCCAGCCGCCTTCATCGGGTGAATCCAGCGCTTGTTTTCGTCCCTCGTCGCCCGCACATTGTCCGTCCGTCGCCTCCGAACACTCGTGCCTTCGGCATTCTCGCGCATTGACTCCGTGAGCGATTCCATTCAGCCCGCTTGGACATGCGAGGACGTGATGGCGCGGCTCCTCGAGCACCTCGACGGTGAGCTCCCGCCGGAGCTGGACACCTGGATCCGTGAGCACCTCGCGGTGTGCAGCGGATGCCTTGCGCGTACGGGCCATCAACGGGCATTCCTCCGAGCGCTTCGGTCGCGCCGGGGAATCAGTCCGGCGACGGAAGCATTGCGTGCGCGCATCGAGCGATCGCTACGCGGCGGCGAGCGCTCGGAGCGCGGCGACTGAATCACAGAGTTCTCCAGGGTCTTGTTCTCTCCGCGGCGATTGCGTTCGCCGCACGCCGGGCGCGTGCCCTCACGCCGTCCGGCGTCGTCGGCGCAATTGCGCTCGGGACGGTGGCCGTTGCCGCCGGCTGGGACTGGGGCATCCTCCTCATCGCGCATTTCATCGTCGCCTCAGCTCTCTCCAGGGTAGGGGCCGAGCGTAAGGCGCGACGCACCGCGTCACTGGTCGCCAAGGGCGGCGAGCGCGACCTCCTCCAGGTGCTCGCCAACGGTGCAGTGTTCGGCATGGCGGCCGTCGCGTCGATCTTCCTTCCCGCACACCCGTGGTTCGCCGTCGGTGCCGGAGCCCTCGCCGCGTCTGCGGCCGACACCTGGGCCACGGAGATCGGAACACTCGCCCGCGGCTCTCCGCGGTCCATTCGCACGCTCCTTCATGTCCCGCCTGGGACGAGCGGCGGCGTGTCCGCGATCGGCACGATCGCGATGGTGGCTGGCGCGGCGTTCATCGCGGCGCTAGCAACGCTCTTCCACTGGCCGCACTCGGTGGTCCTCGGAACGTTCCTGGGTGGCGTCGCCGGAGCGGTGGCTGACACCGCCCTCGGCGCCACCATCCAGGAGCGCCGGCGCTGCCTGGGCTGCGGCGAGCACACCGAGCGGAAAGTCCACATCTGCGGCTCGCGAACTCGCCGAGCTGGCGGGATTGGAGGCCTGGACAATGATGTGGTCAATTTTCTGGCGACTGTCGTCGGAGGCGGCATAGCCTTCGGATTCTTCGATCTGGCAGGACGCTGAGTACGCCTTCGCCTCGCGCCGGCCGCAGTTCACCCCACCGTACTGACGCCTGTGCAGTTGGGGGATTGCGCGGCACGGGACAGGCAATCACATAGCAGGTATGAAGCACAGCGCCCGAATGGCACCACCCAGACTGCGGACCGTGGTCCTGACCGCCGCCCTTGCAGCCTGCGCCCTGCAGGCCGCATGTGCCGGCGTAGAGGTCATCTCCGGCACCGGGGGGGCGCCTGGCGGGTCTGACGGTGGCTCGATGGTCGGCACAGGCGGCGGAACAGGCACTGGCGGCGGATCGGCCTCCAGCGCGCTCCTCGGCCGCTGGACCCGCGTCCTCCTCGTCATCGCCGACAACGGCGACGCGCACGAGTCCCGAACGACGTGGGAGTTCCGGCAGGACGGGAGCGCCATCCGTACCGTGACGGCGTGGAACCTGTCGCAGGGTGTCTTCGACACGATCACCAGCGTCGCGCAGTGGACCGCCAGCGGATCGCAGCTGACGATCACCTACATCGCGCCGCTCACGGGCACGGCGACCTTCTCGTATTCGATCAACGGTGACGTGCTGACCGTTGGCCCCGATCAGTACGCGAGATTGCGGTGAGCGCAGTGCACGTTCGCGCGGACCGGCCGCGCGTGCTTCTCGTCAGCACAAATCGCGAGCGTGCGCCGTATCCGGTCCTCCCCAACGGGATGGCGTGCGTCGCGTCCGCCCTCGCCAGCGCGGGACACGACGTCCGTATCGCCGACCTCATGTTCGCGCGCGACGCAGCCGCCGAGGCCGCGCGCGCGGCGCGCGACTTCCGGCCCGACGTCATCGGAGTGTCCGTGCGCAACATCGACAACAGTGATGCGATCGCCCTTCGGCATTACACGCCGGATGCCGCGGCGACGCTTCACGCACTGCGTGTCGCAGCGCCGCGAGCCACTGTGATCGCCGGTGGCGCGGCGTTCGGCGTCGCGCCCGCGGCACTCTTCTCCGAGCTCGGTGTGGATTACGCGGTCGCCGGCGACGGCGAGCGAGCGAGCGTCGCCCTGGTCGCGGATCTCGCGGCTGGCCGCGAGCCGGGGGTCATCCCTGGGCTCGTGCGCGCCGAGGGCGACGGCGTCGCCTTCGCGCCACCAGGGGAGGAAGCCGACCTCGACGCGCTCCCGCGTCCGGCACTGCACCGTTGGCTGAACGTCAAGCGCTACGAGCGCATCGGCGCGACGGTGCCCGTGCAGACAAAGCGCGGATGCGTCTACAAATGCGTCTACTGCACCTATCGCAACGTGGAGGGTTGGGGTTACCGGCTGCGTGACCCGGAGTGCGTTGCCGACGAGATCGCGGAGCTGCACGCCAATGGCGTGCGTCACATCGACTTCGTCGACAGCACGTTCAACTCCCCGCCCGGCCACGCGCGCGACGTCTGCGCCGCGATCGCCCGCCGCGGCCTCGGCATGACGCTGGAGACGACCAACTTCACGCCGGCCGCGGCGTTCCCCGATCTGCTCGACGCGATGCGCCACGCCGGTTTCACGGCGTTAGGCATCACCGCCGAGAGCGCGAGCGATGCCGTGCTCGAGAAGCTGCAGAAGGGCTTCACCGCGGAGACCGTGCGCGTGGCGGCGGAGCGTGTCGAGCGGGCCAGAATCCGCGTCCTATGGATATTCCTCGTCGGCGGCCCGGGCGAGACGGCGCGCACGATGGAAGAGACGTTGACGTTCGCCAAATGGCGACTCGAGCGCGGCGATGCCGTCTACCTGACGGTAGGGTTGCGCATCTACCCCGGGACGACGCTGCACGACATCGCCGTCGCCGAGGGCACGGTCGCGGCCAATGACCCGCTCCTCGCGCCGACGTTTTATCTGGCGCCCGGACTGACGTTCGAGAGTGTCGTTGCCCGGCTGAGGGCGTTCGCGGCGTCGCATCCGCGCTTCATGTTCTCGGCCGACTCACGTTCGCCGATTCTCCCGCTGCTCATGCGCGCGGCGTCGATCCTCCGGCTGCCACGGCCGCACTGGCGGTACATGGGCCTCTTCCAGCGCGTGACGCGGCTGCGGACCGCCGGTGCACATGCGGGCTGACGCGCGAGTCATCATCGTCGGCGCGGGCCCCGCGGGAGCAGCCACCGCATGGTGGCTGGCCCGCGCCGGCGTCGACGTCCTGGTCCTCGACCGGGCGCGCTTCCCGCGTCCCAAGGCCTGCTCGGAGTATCTGAGCCCGCAGGCGTCGCGGCTGCTCGACGAGATGGGAGTACTCGATGAAGTCGAGCGCGCCGGTGCCGCGCGCTTGGCGGGGATGACCGTTCGCACGCCTAACGGCCGAGAGATTCGCGGACTGTTCGCCGGTGCCCATCGGTGGCGGGCGCACCGGGACCGCGGACTCGCTCTTCAACGCACGGTCCTCGACCCGATCCTGCTCGACGCCGCGCGCCGCGCCGGTGCACGGGTCTCGGAGAACGTTCGCGTCCACGACCTGCTCCGCGATGCAGCCGGTCGCGTCACGGGTGTGCGCGCCTCGCTCTCCGATGGCTCGAGCACGGATCTGGCCGCGCCGATCGTCGTTGGCGCCGACGGTCTGCGCTCGCTCGTCTCGCGTCGCCTCGGCCTCGCCCGCCGCGCGCGATGGCCCAACCGCGTCGCCCTGGTCACGCACTACCGCGGCATCACCGGCGTCGGTGACCTCGGAGAGATGCACGTCGAGCACGGCGGCTACCTCGGGATCGCGGACGTCGGCGGAGGAGTGAGCAACGTCGCCGTCGTCGTTCCGGCATCGCGCGGTCGGGAGCTCGCGGCGGGAAGCGAGGAATTTGTCGCGCGGTGGATCGCCTCGCGCCCGCAGCTCGCGCCCCGCTTCACGAACGCCGAGCGCGTCTCGCCAGTCCGCGCGACGGGTCCCTTCGCGTCGCGCGCGAGCCGCGCCTGGGCACCCGGTGCCGCGCTCGTCGGCGACGCGGCGGACTTCTTCGATCCCTTCACGGGCGAGGGGATCTACGCCGCGCTCCGCGGGGGTGAGCTCCTCGCGCCCTATCTGGTGGAGGCCCTGCGGTTAGGCACGACGCGCGAACACGAGGCGCTCGCCGCGTATGATCGCTGCCGCCGCTACGAGTTCGGCGGGAAATGGATGGTCGAGCGCCTCATTGGCGCCGCGGTCGCCTTCCCCGCTCTCCTCGAGCGCGCCGCGCGCGTGCTCGTCAGGCGACCGGACATGGCCGACCTGCTCGTCGGGGTGACCGGCGACTTCGTGCCTGCACGCGAAGTTCTTTCCGCGAAGTATCTGGCTCGGCTTCTTCTCCTCCCCGCATGAGTGTCGATCCCGATGCCTACCGCGCGGTCCTCGGCAGGTTCGCGTCCGGCGTCACGGTCGTCACGGCCCGGGATGAGAAGGGACACGATCATGGAATGACCGTCACCGCCTTCAGCTCGGTGAGTCTGTCGCCGCCGCTGATCATGATCTGCGTCGGACACGATGCCTCGTTGCGCCCTGTGATCGATCACTGCAAGCACTTCGCCGTCAGCATCCTCTCGGCGTCGCAGGAGGCGCTCTCGCGCCGCTTCGCCGCGGTCGGGAACCGCTTCGAGGGCGTCGGCTTCGTACGCGGCGAGCTCGGTGGCGACGCTCTGCTCGACGGCGCGCTCGCCTTCCTCGAGTGTCGGGTCGCCGCCAGGCACCCGGCGGGCGATCACACGATCATCGTCGGCGAGGTGGAGAACGCCGGCAACCGGGACGACCGGCCGCTGCTCTACTACCGCGGCGGCTACGCGCAGCTCGAGCGATGACATGGCGCAGACGATAGCCGCCGCATGACCTCCGGCCTGACCCCCGTCCGGCGCCGCGGCGTCGAGTATCTCGACGCGGCTAACGTTCCCGCCGAGCTGCTCACGCGCTCGATGGCCGATGTCGCGCGGGCGAACGTCCTCTTCGGCGGCACGCGTGCTGTGCTGCGCGAGCTGATGCCGGTGCTTCGCGCGCGCCACGGGGAGTCGCTGACGCTGCTCGACGTCGGCACGGGCGCGGCCGACATTCCCGCGGCGGCCCGCGCGAGTGCGGGCCGTTTCGGAGTCCGCCTGACGGCCTTCGGCGCCGATTCCGCGTTGCCGCTCGCCCGCTCCGCCGCGCCGCGCCTCGATGGCTCGTTCTGCGCCGACGCCCGGGCGCTGCCGCTTGCGTCGCACAGCGTCGATGTGGTCGTCTGCTCGCAGCTTCTGCATCACTTCACGGAGCTGGAGATGCTGCGCGTGCTGCGCGAGCTGCACCGCGTCGCGCGCGAGCGCGTGATCATCAGCGATCTCCGGCGCAGCTGGATCGCGGCGGCGGGCATCTGGCTGCTGTCGTTTCCGCTGCGCTTTCATCCGGTGAGCCGTCACGACGGCGTCGTCTCCGTACTGCGCGGATTCACGACGCGCGAGCTGCTCGACCACGTGAAGATCTCCACCGGCGCGACGGCAATAGTCAGGCGCCACCTCGGCTGGCGCGTCACGGCGAGCTGGAGTCCGCGCTCGTGAGCCGCCCACACGACCGCTACCAGGGGCAGCGTGGCGCGCGGCCCGAGGATGCGCGGCGCCCGGTCGGGGCGCGCGGCACGTTGCGACCGGCGCTCGACCTCGGCGCGTTGCCTAGTGGCCGTGCGATGGTCGTCGTCGACGAGGGCATGGTGCGCGCGCCGCTCCGCACGATCTTCGAGCTCGCGCGCGACGTCGAGCGCTGGCCGGAGCGTCTCCGGCACTATCGCTACGTGCGATTCATCGAACGGGCGCTCGACGGTGGCGGGATCGTCGAGATGTCCGCCCGCCGACCATTCGGCATTCTCAGCTGGCCGGCGTACTGGCGCTCCGAGATGCAGGTCATCGATGGTGCGCCGGGAACATTTGGACCGCTGATACGCTATCGTCACATCGGCGGAATAACGACCGGCATGGACGTCGCATGGGAATTCGCCGAGACGCGCGGCGGTACGCACGTACGGATCGTTCACGTCTGGGACGGGCCATCGGTGCCCGTCATCGGGTCCGTCGTCGCGACGACGATCATCGGCCCGATATTCGTCCACGGTATCGCATCGCGTACGCTCGCCGGCCTCACGGCCGTAGCCGAGCGACAGGAGCAGTCAAGATGATCATGTCTCGTCGTCGCAGAGTCGTCATCACAGGGATCGGTGTCGTAACGCCGATCGGTACCGGCCACGAAGCGCTCTGGCAGGGACTGCGAGATCGCAGGTCGGCGGTCGGTACGTTGACACGCTTCGATCCGTCGATCTTCCGCAGCCACAGCGCCGCCGAGATTCCGGACTTCGTGCCCGGCGATTTCATGGAGGCGAAGCGCGCCAAGCGGCTCGACCGCTTCGGCCAGCTCGCCGTGGCGTCGTCGCGCCTGGCGGTCGATGACGCGGGGCTCGACTTCGCGAAGGAAGACCGTGAGCGCGTCGGTGCGATGATGGGCACGGCGTTAGGCGGTGTCGCCTACGCCGAGGCGCAGCTCGGCAACTTCATCACGCAGGGGCTGCGCGCCGTGGACCCGCTGCTCGCGCTGTCCGTCTTCGGCGGCGCGGCGAGCTGCAACGTCGCGATCGAGTTCGGCGCGCAGGGCGTGAACAGCACCAACGCGATGAGCTGCGCGAGCGGCACGATCGCGATCGGTGACGCCTTTCGTCAGGTCCGCGACGGCTACGCCGACGTGATGCTCGCCGGCGGCAGCGAGGCCCCGCTGGCGCCGCTCTGCTATGGAGCGTTCTCCCTCATTCGCGCCATGTCGACTCGCAACGACGATCCGTCGCACGCCTCACGGCCGTTCGACAAGGACCGCGACGGCTTCGTGATGGGAGAGGGCGCCGCGGTGCTCGTGCTCGAGGAATACGATCGCGCGGTCTCGCGCGGCGCGAAGGTCTACGCC
>Ga0307312_10001743_pt1 | contig 11249 bp, 11 predicted proteins | sample ER_DNA_202_FD_194489 | JGI IMG/M metagenome (GOLD analysis project Ga0307312, IMG submission 194489) | Bulk soil microbial communities from the East River watershed near Crested Butte, Colorado, United States - ER_DNA_202 | ecosystem: Environmental > Terrestrial > Soil > Floodplain | place...
GGTCGCCGCGAGCGAGGAGCAGAAGGCGCGATGGCTTCCGCCCCTCGCCCGCGGAGAGCAACTCGGGTTCTGGGCTCTGACCGAGCCGTCGTCGGGATCGGACGCGATCAGCGTGCAGAGCCGCGCGCGGCGCGACGGCGACGACTACGTCCTCACCGGCACGAAGCAATTCATCACCAACGGATCCATCGCCGGCTTCGGCGTGATCCTCGCGGGTGCCGGGGAGCGCAAGCTATCGGCGTTCGGAGTGGCGCGGGGGACCGCCGGATTTCGCGTAGGGCGACGCGAAGAAAAGATGGGTCTCCACGCGTCCGACACCGCGCAGCTCGTTCTCGACGATTGCCGAGTCGCCGTCGCCGACCGGGTCGGCCGCGACGGCGAAGCGTTCGATGACGTGAAACAGGTCCTCGACAAGGGGCGGATCGGCATCGGCGCACTGGCGATCGGGCTCGGCCGCGCCTCGCTCGAGGTCGCGATCGGATACGCGAAGGAACGACGACAGTTCGGAAGGCCGATCGCCGAGTTCGAGATGATCCAATGGCGCCTCGCTCGGGCCCGCACGGAGCTCGACGCCGCGCGCCTGCTCGTGCACCGCGCCGCCGCCCTCGCCGACGCCGGCCTGCGGTTCACCGATGCCGCGTCCAAGGCGAAGCTGTACGCGTCGGAGGCCGCGACGCGGGCCGCGGATTCGTCGCTGCAGGTCCTCGGCGGGTACGGCTACCTGCGGGACTTCCCGATCGAGCGGCATCTGCGCGACGTCCGCCTGATGGAGATCGGCGAGGGCACGAGCGAGGTCCAACGGATCGTGATCGCGCGCCAGCTCCTTCGCGCCGACTGATGTCGGCGACCGCGACCGGCGATCTGCTCGCTCGCGCGCGGTCCGGAGACAAGCGATCGATCGCGCGCCTCGTCTCGGTCGTGGAAAACGACGAGCCCGGCGCGGCGGAAGCGATGCGCGAGCTCTACCCGAAGACCGGCCGCGCGCAGACCATCGGGATCACCGGTCCGCCCGGCGGCGGTAAGTCCACGCTCGTCAATCGACTCACCGGCCTCTACCGGGAGCGCGCCGCTCGCGTCGCGGTAGTCGCGGTCGATCCATCGAGCCCGTTCAGCGGCGGCGCGATCCTCGGCGACCGCATCCGCATGCGCGAGAGATTCCTCGACGAGGGCATCTTCATCCGCTCGATGGCAAGCCGCGGGCACGCCGGGGGTCTCGCGCGCGCGACCGCACGAGTGGTCAACGTGCTGGACGCGCTCGGCACCGACATCGTCCTCGTCGAGACGGTCGGCGTCGGTCAGGAGGAGGTGGACGTCATTCGCGTCGTCGATACCGTCTGCCTCGTGACCGTTCCGGGTCTTGGGGATGACATCCAGGCGATCAAGGCGGGCATCATCGAGATCGCCGACGTGCTCGTCGTGAACAAGGCGGACCGACCGGGCGCGGACGAGACCGCGCGAGATCTGGCGCACATGCTCTCACTCGCGAAGGATCGCCCGTGGAAGACCCCGATCGTCCGCACGTCGGCGCAGTCCGGCGATGGGCTACCGCAGCTCGTCGATGCGATCGACAAACACCGTACGTGGTCGCGCGAGTCCGGCGACTACGTGGATCGCAGGCGCGCGGCGGCACGCAGCGAGGTCGAGGTGCTTCTCCAGGAGGCTCTGCTCCGGGAGCTCGAAGGCCGCGTGGGCGGATCGCGTCTCGACGCCGCGGTCGCGCGCGTGGCGGATCGCGAGATCGATCCCTATGCCGCGGTGGACGAGCTCCTTCAGCGATGAGCCACGCGGACCACCAGGCAACGAGCACTTCGCGTCTCGCGCTCCAGGCCACGATCCACTGCCTCACCGGCTGTGGGATTGGCGAGATCGTCGGCCTCGCGGGCGGGACGGCGGTGGGCCTCGGCAACATGGCGACTCTGGTGCTCGGGATCGTCCTCGCCTACACGTTCGGCTATGCGCTCACTCTCGTACCGCTGTTGCGCGCAGGCATGCCGTTCCTCCGCGCGAGCGGGATCACGTTCGCCGCCGAGACGCTCTCGATCACGACGATGGAGATCGTCGACAACGTCGTCGTCGTCGCGATTCCCGGCGCGATGGACGCCGGGCTCGGCGACTTCCTGTTCTGGGGAAGTCTCGCCGTGTCGCTCGTCCTCGCGTTCGTCGCGGCGTTCCCGGTCAACCGATGGCTCATCGGCCGTGGACTCGGCCACGCCGTCGTGCACGGCGCGCATTCGTGATCGAGCTCACGATCTTCCGCACGGGTGGGGTGGAAATCGGCGCCTCGGCATTTGTCCCGGGGGCGACCGACGAGAAGACCTTCGCGCCCGTCTGGTCCGCTCTGCTGCGTACGCCCGAGGGCAACGTGCTGTTCGACACCGGACTTCACCCGGTGCATGTCGAGCGACCGGAGGCGACGTTCGGGCCAGGAAGTCTCAAAGTCATGATGGCGAAAGAGGACGCGGTGGTCGCCCGCCTCGCGACGCTCGGCGTTCAACCCGACGAGGTGACCGTCGTCGTGAACAGCCATCTCCATTTCGACCACGCTGGTAACAACGGGGCGTTCCCGAAAGCGACCTTCATCGTCCAGGGCGACCACCTCGCGTTCGCGAAAGGGAAGCCGAACTTCCCGGGCGTGTACTGGGACATCCCCGAGCTCACCTACATGCCCGTGACCGGACGCGTCCGCGTCGCGACCGGACTCGAGGTCGTGCCGACGCCCGGCCACACCCCTGGTCATCAGTCTCTGGTCGTCGATCTGCCGGAGACCGGTCGTGTCGTGCTCTGCGGTGATGCCGCGTTCACGCGCGAGAACCTCGAGCAAGGCGAGATCCGCGCTCCGGACGAAGCCGCGGCGAAGGATTCGCTCGCGTTAATCCGCTCCCTCGTCAAGGACGACCTCGATCGCGTGTTCACGAGCCACGACGCCGCCAGCTGGTCGCGCTGGAAGCACGCGCCCGCCACCTACCGGTGACACCTCTGCTGATCGGGGCTCTCGCTCACGTCAAATGGTTCACCGACCCGCGACTGCATCCGACCCAGTACGGGCTCCTCCTGAGCGTGCCCGTCGTTGGCGCGTTCCTGCTCGCTCTCGCCGCCGTCGGCATCGCATACCTGATCCAACATCGCGTGCCCGAGCCCAAGGTGATCCGCTCGCTGGAGCGATACGCGAAGACGGGACCCCTCGCGCTCCGGGTCGCGCTCGGCGTGGCCCTCATCGCCGCATCCGTCGCGAACTGGCTGTTCGTTCCGTCGCTCGTTCTCGATCAGCACTCCATCGGACTGGCGCTCCGCGTCGTCGAAGCAGGATGTGGTCTCCTTTTCCTCGCCGGGCTGTTCACGCGGTACGCGGCACTCTTGCTCGCGCTCCTCGGGCTCGTCGCGATGTTCCCGTTCAGCGTCGAGAACATCCTCGAGCAGGTCCACATCCTCGGGATCGCCGTTTACCTGTTCATCGCGGGGCCGGGTCCGCTATCGGTGGACGCACGCCGCGAGGCGTCGAGCGCTCGTTCGATCGAGCATCGGAACGCGCCGGCGGCCGCCATCAATCTGCTGCGTATCGCTATGGGCTTCGGCATCGCGTACGGCGCCCTGACCGAAAAGCTCCTCAACCCGCCACTCGCGCAAGCGCTCCTCGACCAGAGCCCTTTCCTCAACATCCTGCGCCCGCTCGGCGTAGGCGATCCGGTCTTCATCTGGCTGGCGGGCGCCACGGAGCTCGTGATCGGCGTCGTGATCCTGTCGGGTCAGATCACGCGGCCGGTAATGGCGGTCGGGTTCGGACTCTTCACCATCACGCTGATCGTCTTCGGCCTGCCTGAGTTCATCGGCCATCTGCCCTACTACGGGATCATGCTGACGCTCTTCATCGCTCCCGACGCGGACTCGTGGCGCGTGCAACGGGCTCTACGCACCGCCGCGTAGTTAGCCGAAGGCGAGTTTGATATCGGAGCGATCGTCCTCGACGTCGGGATTGCGAACGAGGTCCATGAGTCGTGGGTCGTTCGGAAGAACGATGCCCGCGAACCCGTCCGCCTCTCGATCGATGCGAAGCGTTTTCCACTCGGCACGGCTGGCCGGTAGCGCCGACAGCGTCCATCGCTCCGAGACACCCTCCGCGTCGGGAACGGCGACCGCGTCGCCCGTTCGCTCCCCGACGACGAGCCGTCCGCGGGAGATTCGGTCGAGGGTCATCCGCGTCTCGGGGCGATCGAGCGCGCCGACCACGACGAGGCGCGTCCGCCATGTCGTCGCGGCGAGGGCGGCGGCGAGGATCCAGGGATCCTGTTCGTCGCGCGCGAGCACCCACAGGGAGTCAACGCCGGCGCCTTCGAGCGCGCGGGCATCGGCAAGGAGCTCGGCGACGTCCGCAACGAGCCTCAGCTCCGCTCCGATCTTCATGGCAAGCCGATCCTAGCGACCGCCTAGCATCGAGCCGTGCCGCGTCCGCAGGCTCCTCCGGTCCAGATCGCGCGCTGGCGCGCCGGCGACTGGCGGGACGACCGCGATCAGGTCGCCGCCGAGGAGCCGCTCCAGCTCTCACTCGATGGCAAGCCGCTTTCGATCGTCATGCGCACACCGGGAAACGACCTCGAGCTCGCGCTCGGACTCCTCTGGGCGGAGCGCGTCATACGTTCGCTCGAGGACGTCGCGCGGGTCCGTATGAGCGCGGAGGCAGCGGAGCAAGAGCCTCGCGTTTCGCTCGCCAACGATCTCGTCGAATCGAACCAGGTCGACCTCTATCTCAGCTCGAGCGGCGGCCGCCGTCCCGAGCGCTCATTTCTCTCCACGTCCGCGTGTGGCGTCTGCGGCGCGACGACGGTGGAGTCGCTCGCGCTCGACTTCCCGCGTCTCGCGCCGGGTCCAACGGTCGGCGCCACGATGCTGCCTCGCCTGTCCGATCGCCTGCGCGAGCAGCAGCGGATCTTCGAATCGACCGGCGGTTTGCACGCGGCCGGACTCTTCGACGAGCACGGCGAGCTGGAGCTTCTCCGCGAGGACATCGGCCGCCACAACGCGGTCGATAAGATCGTCGGCCGCGCCCTGCTCGATGGCCGGCTCCCGTTGGCTCGATCGGTCCTCGCGGTGAGCGGGCGAGCCGGGTACGAAGTCGTGCAGAAAGCAGTTGCCGCCGGGATCCCGATCCTCGCCGCGGTCGGCGCGCCCTCGAGCCTCGCCGTCGCGACCGCCGAGCGCTTCGGGATGACGCTCGTCGGGTTCCTTCGCGACGACCGCTTCAACGTGTACACGGCGCCGGAACGCATCGGGAGGTAGACGTGGCCAGGATCGCGGCCGACAAGCTCAGCCCAAAGGCGCGGGCGATCGTCGATCAGATCGCCGCTCTGCCACAGCTTCCGACGCTGACCCCGGTTGAGGCGCGCGGCCGCCCGGTGCCCCTCGAGGCCGCGCCCGAAGCGGTCGGGAGCGTGACCGCGCGGACCATTCCCGGTCCTGGCGGTCCCATCGCGGTTCGGATCTACCGCCCCAAGGACCCGCTTCGCGCGGCGCTGGTCTATTTCCATGGAGGTGGCTGGGTCGTCGGCTCGCTCGAGAGCGCCGATGCATCGTGTCGCGCGCTCGCGAACCGGTCACGGTGCGTGGTCATTTCGATCGATTACCGCCTGGCGCCGGAGACGAAATTCCCCGGCGCGGTCGACGACGCTTATGCCGCGACCCTCTGGGCCGCCGACAACGCGGCGGAGCTGCGCATCGATTCGAGCAAGATCGCGGTAGGTGGCGCCAGCGCGGGAGGCAATCTCGCCGCCGCGGTTGCGCTGGTAGCTCGCGAGAAAGGCGGACCGAAGATCGCGTTCCAGCTCCTTACCGTGCCGGTCACGGAGCTCAGCTCGAAGGCCCCGTCGCACCGCGAGTTCGCCGTGGGCTACGGGCTGAGCGCCGCCGATATGACGTGGTACGGAACGCACTACGTCCGGACACCCGCGGACGCGGACGAGCCGCACGCCTCGGTCCTGCGCGCGGACCTACGCGGGCTACCGCCCGCGTTCGTGATCACCGCTGAATGCGACCCGCTCCGCGACGACGGCGAGGCATACGCCGAGAAGCTGCGCGAGCTCGGAATTCGCGCAAGCTACAAGCGCTATCCCGGCATGTTCCACGGATTCATGAGCTTTCCGGGCACCTTGCCCGAGGCGACTCAGGCGTTCGAAGACGCGGGCGCGGCCCTCCGCGAGGCGCTCGGCTAGGCGGGCGCCTCGCCCTCCAGCTCCTCTCGTATCTCCCGGATGTACGCCGCGATTGCGTCGGCGTCAGCGCCTTTCGCTTGTCGCAAACGCTCCGTGGCGATCCCGGCCGTGTAGGTGGCGAGCGGCGCGAAGCGGCGTTCCTTCGTATGGGACACGACTCGAGCGAGCTCGAGAAGCTCCTCGGCCACCTTCGAATCGAGTGTGGGTTCGTCGATCGTCGCGTCGCGCCGGTCCGCCGCGCTCTGCCAGCGCTTGCCGAGAGCCCCGAAGAACTCGTTCATCAGGCGAGAAATCTAGCGCCCGCCTTGCGGCCGGAAAAATGCGGGAGTACAACAATCGAAGCTCGATGAAGGAAATCACCCGCCGTGAGTTCCTGAAGCTCGGAGCCGCCGGCAGCGCCGGGATGGCGCTCGTTCCCCTTGCTAACCCGCTCGGTTTCGATGTGGCCGCTGCGAAAAAGCGTGCGCTGGATCTTCGCATTTCAGGCGCGAAGGAAGTCCACTCGCTCTGCCCGTATTGCGCGGTCGGCTGCTCTCTCATCGCCTACACGAAAGAGGTCAACGGGAAGACCGAGCTCCTCCAGATCGAGGGCGATCCCGATAGCCCGGTGAACGAGGGTCGCCTCTGCCCCAAGGGCGCGAGCGCGATGCAGCTCGCGACGAGCGCGCGCCGGGTCGCAGCGCCGATGTACCGCGCGCCGGGCAGCACGAAGTGGGAAGAGAAGAGCTGGGACTTCATGCTCGACAAGCTCGCCCAGAACGTAAAGACGGCCCGCGACAACACGTTCGTCGCGCAAGACGCGAATGGCAACGTGGTCAATCGCACCGAGGGAATGGCGTTCGCCGGGGGCGCCGCGTTCTCGTCCGAGGAGGGGTACTTCGCCACCAAGCTCATGCGGAGCTTGGGCGTCGTACATATAGAGCAGCAAGCCCGGGTCTGACACGGCCCAACGGTGGTCAGTTTGGCCGCCTCATTCGGACGGGGAGCGATGACGAACCACTGGCGTGACATCAAGCACGCTGACCTCATCCTGATCAACGGCGCGAACCCGGCCGAGGCGCACCCCGTCGGATTCCAGTGGTTCGTGAAAGCGAAGCTCGATCCGACGAAGGGTCCCGGCGCGGGAGGCGGAGCAAAGATCATCCACGCCGACCCGCGCTACACGCGAACGTCGGCGATGGCGGACATGTACTTGCGGATCCGCACGGGCACCGATGTCGCCTACTTCGGCGGACTGATCAACTACGTGATCCAGAACAAGCTCTACCACGACGAGTACGTCAAGAACTACACGAACGCCTCCTTCATCCTGAAGAAAGAGTTCGATTTCAAAGAAGGTCTATTCACCGGATACAACTCGGCCACGCGTTCGTACGACATCTCTACGTGGGCGTACGAGCAGACCACTCCGCCGGCGCCTCCGGCGGGCGGTACAGGCGGCGGCGGGGCCGCGACCGAGGGCCCGTCGACGACCCAAACGGGCTTCGCGAAGCGTGACATGACGCTGCAAGACCCGGACACGGTCTGGCAGCGCATGGCGAAGCACTACTCGCGCTACACCCCCGAGATGGTCTCCAGCATCACCGGCATCCCCGTCGACCAGTACATGCAGGTCGCCAAGCTCGTCGGCGAGATGGGAAAGCCCGACAAGGTGATGACAATCGTGTACGCGGTCGGTCTCACGCACCACACGACCGGCGGCCAGCTCATCCGGTCCGGCGCGCTCCTCCAGCTCATCCTCGGCAACATGGGCCGCCCCGGCGGTGGCATGAATGCCGAGCGCGGTCACGCGAACATCCAGGGCAACACCGACCACGCCATCAGCTGGGAGATCCTGCCGGGCTACCTGCGCATCCCCGGTCCGGGGCAGAAGAACCTCACCGACTACGTCACCGTCAACGCGCCGAAGAAGAGCGATCCGAATTCGTGGAACTTCTTCGGGACCAACTATCGAAATTTCATGGTCAGCCTCCTGAAGGGCTGGTACGGCGCCAAGGCGACGAAGGACAACGAGTTCGCGTTCGACTACATACCCAAGCCGGCCGTCAACTCGTCGTGGATGTCGATCTACGACCAGGCGCTCAAGGGAAAGATGGAGGGCGTGATGCTCTCGGGCATGACCGCTACGTCCATCGGCCCGGACTCGAACCAGGTGATGGAGGCGCTCGGGAAGCTGAAGTGGCTTGTGGTCATGGATCCGCTGCCGACGACGAGCTCGGAGTTCTGGAAGGCGCCGACCGTCGACCCGACGAAGATCCAGACCGAGGTTTTCATGCTTCCGACCACGCATTGGATCGAGAAGGACGGCTCATTCGTCAACAGCGGCCGGTGGTCCCAGTGGAAAGATCAGGTCATTCCGCCGGAGGGCGAAGCGCGTCACGACCACTGGATCCTGGCCGACCTCTACGACCGCGTGAAGACGCTCTACAAGAATCAGGGTGGGAAGTTCCCCGATCCGATCATGGCGTTGACCCTCGACTACAAGGATCCGAAGAAGCCCGAGCTCGACGAGATCGCGAAGGAGATCAACGGAAAGAACCTCGCGACGGGCGGGCAGATGGCGAGCTTCGCCCTCCTGAAGGACGACGGGACGACGACGGCGGGTGACTGGATCTACACCGGAAGCTATCCGGACGCCGGCAACCTTTCGAAGCGGCGCAACGGGATCTCCAATCCGACGCAGAACGACCCCACGGGGATGGGCTTCTATCCCAACTGGGCATGGAGCTGGCCGCTCAATCGGCGGGTGCTCTACAACCGGGCGTCGGCGGATCTCGAGGGCAAGCCCTGGGATGCCAAGCGCCCCGGCATCCAGTGGAACGGCACGACCTGGGTCGGCGACGTGCCGGACTACCCGGCGACGATGAACCCGAAGGATCCGGCGTCTTGGCTCCCGTTCATCATGAACGGCGAGGGCGTCGGGCGGCTCTTCTCGAACTCCATGCTCGACGGTCCTTTCCCCGAGCACTACGAGCCGTATGAGGCGCCGATCCCAAACCCGCTGCACCCGAGCGTCTCGGAAGACCCTGTCGCGTTCCTGTACGACCAGGCGGCCGGCCGGCCGAACCGCTTCGGCAAAGTGGCCGATTTCCCGTACGTCGCGACGAGCTACCGGCTCACCGAGCACGAGCACTACGTGACCCAGCACGTTCCGCTGCTCGTGGGTCTGCAACCGCAGGCGTTCGTAGAGGTGCCGCAGGAGCTCGCCGACGAGAAGGGCATCAAGAACGGCGACCGTGTCCGCGTCTCGAGTGGGAGAGGAAAGCTCGAGGTTGTCGCTCTCGTGACCAAGCGTCTCGGACCGGTGACCCTCGCCGGGAACAAGACCGTCTATCAGATCGGAATCCCGATCCACTGGGGGTTCGTGGGCATCTCGGCGGACCAAAATCCCGATCGGTCGAAATACTGGCTAGCGAACGCGCTGACTCCGATGGTCGGCGACGTGGGGGCACGCACGCCTGAGTTCAAGGCATTCCTCGTGAATATCGAGAAGCTCTGATGACGCTCCTTGTCGAACCGATGACGACCTACGGGCAGCGGCGCGATCGCGCCCGCGACCTTGGCGCACGGTTCGACTTCGCGCAACAGGCACTGGGCCTCTATATCGCCCTCGTCGACGCTCAGGAGCGTGCTTTCGAGCGCGCTCGTGCCGATCGGCCGGGCCGAGAGGATCTCGCGGCCTACGTCGTACGCGTGGCTCTCCCTGGAGTGATGGAAGCCGCGGTCGCCGCGGGCACCGAGACGTTGCGCGAGGCCACGCTGCTTCGTTTTCACGAGGCCGACCTCGAGGGGCTGATCGAGGCATGGCTCGATGGCGACGAGACATCTGGCACGGATACATTCCTCGCTCGCGCGAGCACCCAGCCGGTGCTCGAGGCGCTCCCTGAGCTCGGGGCAGCGTTCCGTCCGGCCGACACGAACGATCGATGTTGCCCGCACTGCGGTGGCTTGCCGCAGGTCGCGGTGTTCGGTGAGACCGGCGAAGCGCTTCTGACGAGTGCGCGAAAACTCGTGTGCTCCCGGTGCGCGAGCGAGTGGGTGCTCAGCCGCATGACCTGCGCGTCGTGCGGTGAGACGTCGGGCGCGAAGATGCCTATCCTCACCGATGTCGATCTCTTCCCGCACTTGCGGATCGATGCGTGTGAAATCTGCCGGCGTTATCTGATCACCGTCGATCAGCGCAAGGACCCGCGCGCTATTCCGGTCGTCGACGAGCTCGCCGCGCTGCCGCTCGATCTGGTCGCCGCGGAGCGCGGCTACACCAAGATCGCGCGCAATTTGATGGGGTTCTGACCAATGGCTGCATTCCAGGAACGCCCGATGGGATTCTTCACGGACACGTCGATCTGCATTGGCTGCAAGGCCTGCGAGGTCGCGTGCAAAGAGTGGAATCAGTTGCAAGGCGACCCCGCGAAGTTCACGGCCGACTCCTACGACAACACCGGCCAGCTCGATGCGCAGAACTGGCGTCACGTGCAATTCATCGAGCAGGTGCCGGACAACAACGGGGTGGTCTTCACGCCGACCCCGATCGCCGGTGGACAGGCGTGGCTGATGATGAGCGACGTCTGTAAGCACTGTAAGAACGCGAGCTGCATGGAAGTCTGTCCCACGAACGCGCTCATGCGGACCGAGTTCGACACGGTCTACATCCAGAACGACGTCTGCAACGGTTGTCGCAACTGCATCTCGGCGTGCCCGTACGGAGTGATCGGGTTCAACGAGGAGAAGGGCATTGCCCAGAAGTGCACCCTCTGCTACGACCGTCTGCAAGGCGGCCTGCAACCGGCGTGCGCCAAGGCCTGCCCGACCGAATCGATCAAGTTTGGCTATGTCGATGACCTCCATAAGGTCGCGGACGATCGGCTCGCGAACCTGCAGAAGCAGGGGTACGCGAAGGCGCAGCTCTACGGCCGCGACGAGAAGGTCTACGGAGGACTCAACGCGTTCTTCCTGCTCATGGACAAGCCCGAGGTTTACAAGCTGCCGAACGAAGCCAACGCCACGTTGCCGAGCCGCAACAACCTGCCGGGGTACGTCGGCGGCGTC
>Ga0307312_10001744_pt1 | contig 11247 bp, 9 predicted proteins | sample ER_DNA_202_FD_194489 | JGI IMG/M metagenome (GOLD analysis project Ga0307312, IMG submission 194489) | Bulk soil microbial communities from the East River watershed near Crested Butte, Colorado, United States - ER_DNA_202 | ecosystem: Environmental > Terrestrial > Soil > Floodplain | place: USA...
TCCTCGAACCACGTTGTCGCGCGGCGCTCGACCACGTCGGCCTTGACGATCCGGTCGATCCAGCCGCCATCGGTGCCAACGCCCCACGCGTAGCGGTACGGGCGCTCGTTGCACCTCCCGTAGTTGATTCGCGGCAGCTCGATCGACTCATCGATCAGCCGCTCGGTTGTCACCGTCCCTGTTTCGGGCGAGATATGGAAGCGCTCCAGGTGCCCGGGAGCGACCGGCTTGCCGGCCCGCAGCCTCTCCATGTACAGGTCCTCGACGATCCCAGCGTCGGGGAAGGTGCAGATGTCGACCACGACCTCACCCCCCTCCTCGTAGGAGTTGACGTGGTGGAAGCCAAACCGCGCGTCGGTCTCAAACGGGCCGACGCTCTTCCCGGTCGCGCGGTCAAAGAGGTGGAACCGCGTCCCCCGCTCGGGCTTCCAGCGGTAGTTCTCGATGTAGGGTCGGCCGCTGAACGCGAGCCGCGGCGGGTTGACCACGAAGGGGAACTCGGCGAGGACGAGCCAGCGCTGGGTGAGCCCGAACGAGTGCATGTAGGCGGGCTCGCGGACCGGCTTCGTCGCGATCACCTCGGGCTTCGAGCTCCCGGGGCGCAGCAGGAAGAACCGGTAACTGGTCCGCGGGCCGAGCTTCGCCGCGTAGTTCAGCATCCCCTTGGTCGCGCGGTCCATGTGTGGATGGGCGGTGGAGAGCTGTCCGGGAGCCTCATAGGGAACGCCCGCAGCGGCGAGCGTCTCGGCGTCGAACTGGACTGGGAGCGGCGTCTCGGTCATCGAGATGAACCGCTCGCCGAGCTTCGTGAGGTTGACGTTGGCGTTGTCGGTCAGCTTCGGCGAGAACATGGCGCTCACCCGCTGGAAGAGGGAGCGGCACGGGTCGGTCGCGAACTCCGAGTAGGCGATCCTCCCCTGGTCGCGCGCCGCACGGTAGGCGCGGCTCTCGAGGAAGCGATTCGCATAGGAGACGTCGCCCTCCGCGAAGGAGAAGCGGTGCAGCATCGCGAAGCCGTCGAACCAATGGTTCATGGTGCGGTCGCCGACCTCCCACTTGGCCGGGCCGGTGCGAATCAGCGATCCCTGGAGCCAGGGCGGAAGCTCGCCCTGCACGGGGAGGCCGTCGAGATGCGTCTCCTCCTCGAGCGAGTCGAAGCCGCGGCGGGCGGTGGCGATGGCGGGAGTGTCGGTGACCGTGCTCATCATGCCTCCTGAATCGTTCGTTTCGAACCGTTCTGGTCGGACTGTATCATGAGCGGGATGGCAACTCCCCGCCTCAGCGACACCTCTTATGCGGTGCTTGGTCTGCTCGACCTGTTCGAGCCGGCGACCCCCTACCAGCTGAAGCAGATCGCGCAGGTGAGCATCTTCCACTTCTGGTCGATTCCGCACACCCAGCTGTACACGGAGTGCGCGCGTCTGGCGGAGGCCGGCCTGGTCGACGAGCGCCGGGAGGAGAGCGGCCGCCGGCGTCGCGTCTACCGTCTCTCGGCGGCTGGGCGGAAGGCGTTGAGAGCGTGGCGAGCCGACCCCAATACCGATCTGTACGAGCTCCGTGACCCGGGGTTGCTGAAGCTGTTCTGCGGCGCCGACCCGGCCTCGCTGGCCGAGGTCCAGGTCGAGCGGCACGAGCGGCGCCTGCACTCCTATCAGGAGCTCCTCGACCAGACCGACATGTCGGATGGGATGCGGCTCTCGGTCGAGTCCGGGATCGGACACGAGCGCGAGTACGTCCGCTTCTGGTCGCGCCTCAAAGAGGGGCGCAACAAGAAGCGCTGAGCTGAGCAACGAATGTCACAGGAGAACATCGAGATCGTGAGGGCGACCATCGACTCCATCAACAGGAGAGACCTCGATCAGGCGCTCGAGGCGGCCCACGAGGACTTCGAGGCGGATTGGTCGAACTCGATCGCGCCCCACGGCGGCGTGTATCGAGGGCGGGAACAGGCTCGAGAGCTCTTCGAGGCCTTCCTCGAAGCGTGGGAGGAGTTCCGGTGGGACCTGCAAGAGGTCGTCGAGGTTGACGAGGCGCGGGTACTCGTCGTCAATCGGGTCCAGGGCCGCGGTCGGGGCAGCGGGGTCGAGGTGGACGCGACAGGCGCTCAGCTGTGGACGATCACCGGCGGCAAGGTTCGCAGCGTCAAGCTGTACCAGTCGAAAGCCGACGCCCTCGAAGCCGTCGGGCTCGCGCATCCATGACGACCCTCGAGGCCGGCGGCCTCCGTGACGGGTATGCGGAGCTCGGCGACGTCCGACTCCACTATGTCGAGGCGGGGGACGGCCCGCTCGTTGTCCTGCTGCATGGCTTTCCGGAGTTCTGGTTCGGTTGGCGCTCCCAGATTCCGGCGCTTGCGGACGCCGGCTTCCGCGTCGTCGCGCCGGACATGCGCGGCTACAACCTGTCGTCGCGCCCGGCCCGCGTTGCCGCCTACAGCACCGACCGGCTGGCGGCTGACGTGCGCGACCTGATCCGCGAGCGCGGGGCCGACCGCGCCTTCCTCGCCGCGCACGACTGGGGCGCAGGCGCTGCCTGGGCGACGGCGATGAACCACCCGGAGGTGGTGGAACGGCTGGCGATACTCAACGCTCCCCACCCGAACCGGATGCTGCGCGGCCTGCGGCAGCCGCGCCAGCTCGCCAGGTCCTGGTACATGTTCTTCTTCCAGCTGCCGTGGCTGCCGGAGCACCTCCTGCGCGCCGCCGGCTGGTCGGCCCTTCGCCGAGCCCTCGAATACGACGCCCGGCCGGGGGCCTTCACGCCGCAGGACATCGCGCGCTACGTCGAGGCGTGGTCGCAGCCGGGCGCCGCGACGGCGATGCTCAACTACTACCGCGCGGCCTTTCGCCAGCTGCCGCGGCGCGCGCAGGAGCGGACCCGCCCGATCCGGGCGCCGACGCTCGTCATCTGGGGCGAGCGCGACCGCGCACTGGGCGCCGAGCTGGCCGAGCCTGACCGTGCCGACGTCCCCAACCTGGATCGCGTCGTGCGCCTGTCCGACGCCTCACACTGGCTCCAGCACGATGAGCCCGACCGGGTCGGGCAACTCCTGATCGAGTTCTTTGCGGGTGCGGCCGACCGCGAGCCGGCAGCCTAGGTTCGCAGTCGGACCAGCAGCGTCTTGAGCTGGTTGATGAACGGCGACTCCGCATACTCGGGCCTGCCCGCCGGTTCCATCGCCGGGAAGCGCGCCAGCGTTTCCTCGAAGAGGATCCGCAATTCGAGCCGGGCGAGCGCGGCGCCCAGGCAGAAGTGCCGGCCGCCGGCCCCGAAGGCCTGGTGCTCGGGGTTGCGGGTGACGTCGAAGCGGTCGGGATCGTCGTAGCGCGACTCGTCTCGGTTCGACGACACGTACCACATGACCACCTTTTCGCCCTCACGGATCGGCTGCCCGCCCAGTTCGGTATCGCGCGTCGCGGTGCGGCGAAAGTGCGCGAATGCGGGGAACATCCGTAGCGACTCCTCGACCGCGCCGCGGACCAGCGACGGGTCGTCCAGCACGAGCTGGCGCTGGTCCGGGTTCTCGATCAGCGCCCGCATCCCGCTGCAATAGGTCGCCTTGGTGCTGTCGTTGCCGGCGGCGACGAGGAGGAAGAATCCCATCACGATCTCGTGCTCCTCGAGCCGCCGGCCGTCGAGCTCGGCGTTGACCAGCACGCTCGTCAGGTCGTCGGTGGGCCGCTCGCGGCGCTCGGCGATGAGCCGCCGGCAGCGGTCGAAGATCTCCGGTACGTCGCGCTCCATGACGGACTGGACCCCCTCCGGGTTGAGGTCCGGGTCGCCCGCGCCGAGCGTGGTGTTCATCAGCCGCGCCCAGATCTCGTCATCTTCGGGCGGGATCCCCATGAAGCTGCCGATCACGCGCGAGACGACCGGCTGGGCGACATCCGTCACGAGGTCGCACGTCTCGTGGCGGGCGACCCCGTCCAGGACCCCGACGGTGATCGCCCGGATCGCGTCCTCGTGCTCCGCGATCCGCTTCGGCGTGAAACCGCGCTGGAAGAGCATCTTGAGCCGGTCGTGCTTCGGCGGGTCCATGCCGATGAACATCGCCCGCTGAAGGTCGAGCGGCATGATCGCGTCGGTCAGCGCCGCCACGCCGCCCCGCTCGGACGAGTAGGTCGCCCAGTCGTGGCTGACCTCGTGGACGTCGTCGGCCGTCGTGACCGACCAGAACCCCGCCTCCTCCGGGTACTCCGTGATCCGTGCGGTCCAATGGACCGGGCATTCCGTTCGCAGCTGCTTGAACAGCTCGTGCGGCGGCCCATCCGGCCACAGCTCGCGCTCGGTGACGAGCAGTTCCTGAAGAGTGGTCGGGCGGGAGGACACGAGAGCCAGGGTCGAGGATATCCGCTCGGCGCCCTCTCGAATGATGGCCTCAGTGTCGGCGAAGCACCTTGAACAACCACGAGGCGGGAGTTGGATCCCTCTTGCCGTTGGCGACCGCTTGAACCTTGAACCGGTAGCGCCCCGGTTTGAGATGCCGGAACCTCTGCGGAGATCGGCACGGTGACCAGCCGCCGGTGTAGAAGCACCGGAAGGAAGCGCCGGGGATGCTGGAGGTGAATGCGAACCTGACCCTGCGCCTGTGCGTTCGACGCCGTGGGTGGTGGGTGAAGATGGTGTTCGGCGCACTCCCCGTGACCGGAGGGGCGACCGTGAAGGATCGGATCTGGCCGTTGGTCACGTCGCAGTCGGCTTCGGCGAAGCAGTCGAAGCGCTCCACCATCCAGTAGTAGGTCCCGGGGTCGGTGCTGAACGGCGGGCGGAGCTCGTACTCGTACGTGCTCCCTGCGGCGGCGGTGGGCGGGGCTAGGAGATAGCGATCAGCGAACGTCCCATCGGGACTCAGGTCGGTGCCCTCGGAGAACTCGATGTAGAGGCGCGTGCCGTCTCGCGTGTAGGAGGGGACGTCATCGACGGAGAAGGTCGCCTCGCCGCCATAAGGGATCGTCGCGTCGTCCTCCGGCGAGATCTGAGTTGGCGGCGCCAGCGGGTCGATGGTCAGCGATCGAATCGGGCTGCCGCAGTTGGGATGGTCGCAGTTGTGGTAAACGGCCTGCCAGTAGTACGTATTGGGCTTGTTGGGCCAGTTCGCGTCCGAGCCCGGCCCCGCCTCGTAGATGGGGGGGTCGGCAGCGTTGGGACCGGCAAAAAAGGTGTCGTTCGGGCTCGAGAGCACCCCGTCGGAGTCGGTCGCATTTACCTTCGAGATGTAGAAGTCGATGCGGCCTGGGCTCGGGCTGGCGTCGGTGGACGCCTGGAAGGTGATCTGGTCGACCCGCGCGGTAAACACAGCCCCGTCGACCGGCGCGACGAGAATCGGACTCGGACTCGGGTCGGCGAGCGCCTCCGAAGCCCCGGTCAGGGCCAGGCCTCCGACGGCAGCAAAGATGGCCAGGCGGGCCCTCACAAGCGGCTCAGGTCAACCGCCCCCGGAGCCGCCGGGGGCGGGCAGCCCGTCGACGGGGGGCGGAAGGGAGGAGACGGGCCCTGGCTGAGGCTTCGGGTTCGGTTGGGGCTCGGGGGCGGGCCCACTGTCGGTAGGCGGCGGAGGCGTGGAAGCGGGCACCGGTTCGGCAGCGGGCTCGGACGCCGGGGGTGGTGTCTCAGACGCGGTCCGCGCGGTCTGGCCTGCTTCCGGAACCCCCGCGTTGCCCTGGTCCCGCTGGGGAGCCCTCGACCTGTGGGCCGCACCGTGCCGCGCACCTCGGCCCCGGCCCGGCTGCGGTCGCTGCGACTGCTCGCCGAGGGCCGCCCGGGGCTTGGGCACGCTTGCGACAACAGGGCTCGGGGCGCTGACGTCCTTCGCAGACTCACCGCCGCGGGTCTTGGCGAAGATCGCGCCCACTCCAACGGCCAGGAGCACGGCCGCGACGGCCGCGACCCGCCTCGTGGTTCCCAGGCTTGCCCAGGGCCACGCCAGCTTCTCGCCGCCGGCCGCCTCCGCGACCGGCAGCGCGGCCTGGCGGTTTCCGGAATCCGCAGCCGTGCCCCGGCCGGGCTCCAGCTCGAGCTTCCACTCGCCCATCGCACTCTCGAACCGGCTCAAGATGCGGTCCCGGCCCCGCGCCGCGTCGGCGGCGGTCCTTGCCAGGGTGCGGGCCGAAAGCCGACGGGCGAGTCGGTCGCGCTGATCCAGGTAGAAGATGAGCGCCGTGCCGATCTCGACCATCGGCCCGGAGCCCCAGGGCCGAGCCCAGTCTGCGGGCATGTCATCGCCAGCAGGGGACCCGTTGTGTGGCGCTGGACGGCCAGCCCTCCGGCCCACCCGCCCGGCAAGGTGCTCGTACTCGAGGCGAATCAGCTCCGTGACCAGGATCAGGTCGCGGTAGCGATCCCCGCGCCGCCAGTAGGGACGGCTGAGGCGCACCGCGATTGCCCGATGTTCACGCTCGAGGATCAGAAACGCAGCCGTGTTCGCACGGGTCCAGGGATCGACCGCCTGATCGGCCCCCTCCCGCGGAATCTGCGCCGCGAGCCGCTCGGCGCGCGCGCTCTCGAATGCGGCAACCATCTTCTCCTGGAGCTCTGACGGCATCAGCTCCCGCGGCGCCGCCATCGCCCGGTCGGGCTCGGTCCTCATGTTCAATTTAGGCGCGAAGCGCCAGAGCTCTTGGGCCCTCATACAGCTCCCGGGGAAGCGCGCGGAGGCGTGCCAAATGGTTGCGTCACCCACCAGGCCAGCCGGCCTCAGCATCCGTTCCGGAGCCGTCCGTCCACGTCCGTCTAACTATTGGCGAGTGCCAGTCTACATAGGGCGTGGCGCTTCGTCGATACCTGAAACCGTGAGCGACGCACGCTCGTGGGCGGGCCCGCCGGGCGCCCCTCGGAAGCTCATATCTGTCGCCCCTTTTGCACCGCGGTCCTCCCAAGAAGGAGATAGGTCGAAAAGGGCGAAATTCGGAGCTTTACCAGGGGTTTCGGATGCTGCGGCGCCGGGCCCGAGGGCGCTTAGCCGTCGATCCACGGGCCTGGGCGATGTTAGCGCCGTGTTTTGAACCGGCAAATTTCGTCCTAGCGTCCTGTTAGCATGCCGCGACCTTCCCGCTGAGTCCCCGCCACATATCCGCGGGGATCGGGGGACCCAGATCCCACCAACGGGGCGAATCGCGGGGCAACCCGCGTAGCGCTAGCCCTTTCGGCGCGAGCCCGTCAGCTAACCCCGTAAGCGAAAGAGAGGAAGAACGTGGAAGGACGGATCCTCCGCCGTCAGGCGGACCCGTGGACTCAATCGAAAATCGTTGGGTCCGGCGGCAGGGCGACAAAGATCCGGATGATGTTTGGCACGGCGGTCTCGATCGCCGCGGCGGCGTTGCTGCTCTCGGCGCTGATGCTGGTCACGGCGTCGGTCGCCGGAGTGGGCGTGGCGACAGCCACGGCCGGGAAGTGCAAGTGGGCTCACGCGGGACCACGCCATGTATCCCGCGCGCACGCCCGCCACGCCGTCGTCTGCCAGATCAACAAGAAGCGGCGCCGGCACGGGCTGAACGGCGTCGACTCGAAGCATGCGCTGCGCAAGGCGGGGAAGCGGCACTCGAAGTACATGCAGAGCCATAACTGTTTCGCGCACCAGTGCCCTGGGGAGAAGGACCTCGTGGGGAGGATCAACGCCACGAGCTATCTCCCATGCAACTGCTACTGGCGTGTGGATGAGACCCTCGCCTGGGCGGCAGAGGGACGGGGGACGCCGAGCGCGATCGTCCGGGCCTGGATGCACAGCTCCCCGCATCGCCACGTGCTGCTCGACGGGCGGCTCAAGAACGTCGGAATCGGGCTGATCTGGGGAAGCCCCGCGAACCCGGGTGCCAGGGCGGCCACCTACACCGCGGACTTCGGCTACAAGAGCCGATAGATCAGCCCGGCGGTGGCGCCTCAGAGCCGGTCGAGCACCTCGCGAGCGGCCCGCTCGGCGGAGCGAATGGCGCCGTCCATGTAGCCGTTCCAGTAGGTCGACGTCTCCGTTCCGGCCCAGTGGATGCGGCCGACCGGCTTGCGGAGCGCCGGGCCATAGGCGAGCAGGGTGCCGGGCCCGGCGATCGCCACCGGGCAGCCACGGGTCCATACCTCGTTGGTCCAGTTGCTCTCGAAGTAGGAGCTCGGATGAGCGGCCTTCGACCCGAAGTAGGTGGTGAAATTGGCGAGCACGGCGGCGCGGCGAGCGGTCGTCGACTGGCGCATGAAGCGCCGCGCCTCGTCGCCGCCGACGAAGCCGAAGATGACGCCCTTGGACCCGTTTTGAGGCGAGTCGTCGAAGGTGACGTTGGCCGGGCCGGTGTAGGAGACGGCGGTCCCGTTGAGACCCGCGTCGCGCCAGAACGGCTTGTCGTAGACCGCTGTCACCTTGACCAGCGTCCCCTGGGGGAGTCGCTGGGTGAGTTGGTCTCGCTCCGGGGGCAGCCTTGGCTGGTATGCGATTCGCCCGGCGAGCGTTGGGGGGATTGCGACGATCGCCCGCTTGGCGTGCACCTCGAGCCCCCGGGTGGAGACCGTGACACCTCCCGTTCCCTGGACGATTCGCTCCACGGGGGAGCGGAGCACTACGCGCTGGCCCAGCCTGGCGGCGATCTTCAGCGCCAGCAATTGAGAGCCGCCCACAAAGCGCCACATCTGGGCGCCGTTGCGGGTGTTGAAGTTGCGCTCGAAGGTGCCGGGGTTCTGCTCGTCGCCCGAAGCGGCGATGTAGAAGAGCACGAACAGGAGCGACAGATCGCGCGGCTCGGCGCCGAAGATCGGCCGGGTCGCCACCGGCACGAGGTCGCGGAACGCCTCCGTGCTGCTGTTGTCGCGAACCCAGGTCTCGAGCGTCTGCCCGTCCCAGCCCTGCGCCTGGGAGGACGTCCATGGGGCGCCAACGGGAACCTTGGTCGACATATCGTCCAGTCGCAGCACGGCCTGGGTCAGCTCGCCGAGGATCAGCGGGTCGGGCGGCGCCGTCCCGAGCGGCCCCGTGTCGCTATAGGTGCTTCGCTGTCCTTGGGAGTTGACGTAGACGTTGTTGCCGTTGTTGAAGGTGGGGAACTTGGCGACCCGGAACTCCTTCGCCAGGGCGAGGATGTGATTCTGGGTGGGGCCGACGAAGGTGGCGCCCCGCTCGGAGACCTCACCGCCGCCGATCGGCTGGTTGAGCGCCCGGCCGCCGACCCTGTCGCGGGCTTCCAAGACGATCACCGAGCGTCCCGCCCTGACCAGCTTCAGGGCGGCGGTGAGGCCGGCGAACCCGGCGCCGACCACGACCACGTCGGCGCTGGGGCTCAAGGCGCTGGCACCCGGGACCCGCCCCATCACGGTCCCCAGGCCGGCGGCGGCCGAGGCGCCGAGAAGACGGCGACGGCTGATCGCGTGGTCACTCATCGGTGGTCTCCGGGTAAGTATCACGTTTCGCGCGAAGACGGCGCCGGTTCGCGGTCGTGGACGGCGCACAGGCGCCCTGGCGGGACGTCGTGGATCGCTCACCTCGCGGCGCCACCCTGCAAGCATGCCGCGGATGCCCGAGGCCGGTGAGCGGGTCACGGCACGCGAGCTGGTGGTGCTCGTCGCGGGTGCCTGCCTGCTCGCGGTGGTCATGCACTGGCCGCTCGTCCTGCACCTGGGAGCAGACATCCCCAAGGACCTCGGGGATCCGCTCCCGCAATCGTGGCAGGTGGCCTGGGACGGTCACGCGCTCGCCCACCAGCCGCTCGACTTCTTTCAGTCGAACCAGTTCTGGCCCCTGCGCGACACGCTCGCCTTCTCCGACGCCCTGGTCGGCTACGCGCCGGCGGGGCTCCTTGGATCGGGTCCGGAGGCCGCGGTTTTCCGCTACGACCTGCTCTTCCTGTTCGCCTACGCGCTGGCATTCGCCGGCGCCTATCTGCTGGCGCGGGAGCTCGGGCTGGGGCGGGGTGGAGCGGCGGTCGCCGGGGCGGCGTTCGCGTTCGCGCCCTTCCGGCTGGAGCAGGACGGCCACATGCAGGTCATCTCCAGCGGCGGGATCCCGCTCGCCTTCGCCCTCGGCCTGCGCGGCTACCGCCTCCGCCGCTGGCCGTGGGTGGTTGCGGGATGGACGGTTGCGGCTTGGCAGCTGTCGATCGGCTTCACGCTCGGCCTCCCGCTCGGCTACCTGCTGGCCACGGTCTGGCTGATCGCCGCGATCGTCTGGCTGCGCAGGGGGCGTCCACCCTTCGACCGCGGGCTGGCGATCGCGACCGTCGCCGGCATGGCGATCTTCGTCGCCGCCGGGCTCGTGCTCAGCCGGCCGTACATGTGGGTGGCGGACGCGCACCCGGGAGCGCATCGAACGCCTGCGGACGTGGAGGCGTTCTCCGGGCCGCCGTGGATCTTTCTCGTCGCTCCCGACGAGAACCTCGTCTGGGGCGGCGCCACCTCGCCGCTCCGGGACGGGCTGGAGAACATCCCCGAGAAGACCCTGTTCCCGGGGCTGGTGATCGTCGCCCTGGCGATCGCCGGCCTTTCCTCATCCGCCTATCCGCGGTGGTTGCGGCGGGGGCTCGGAGTGGGGGTGGTGGCGGTCTCCGTACTAGCCCTCGGGTTCAGGGAAGGGGGTGGGCTGGCGTGGCCGTATCGCGTCGTCTACGAGCTCCTGCCGGGGTGGGAGGCGATCAGGGTTCCCGGCAGGCTCGTCGCGTTCTCCTCGCTCGGGCTGGCGCTGCTCGCCGGGGCGGGCGCGCAGCGAGCGATGCTGGGCGACGCCGCCCGGCGGCTGTCCAGGTGGGGCGGGGCGACCGCGATCGCCGCCCTCCTGATCCTCGCGATCGTGATCGAGGGCAGGGGGCTTCCCTTCGACCCGTTCGACATCCAGGCCCAGCCCAAGGTGCCGCCGGTGCCTCCCTCCGTGGCCTCGGTGGCTGCGCCACAGCTTCACCTGCCGGCCGAGCGAGCGACCGACAACCGCCGCTACGTGCTGTGGTCGACCGACGGGTTCCCGCCGATCGTCAACGGGCGCTCGAGCCTCAATCCGGCCTTCACCCAGCACCTGATCGAGCGTATGCAGCCGTTCCCCGACCGGCGCACGGTGGCGCTCCTGTCGCGGCTAGGGGTGAACAGCGTGATCCTGCACGCCAACCGCGTCAACGGCACCCCCTGGGAGGGCGCGGCGGGGCGCCCGGTCGGCGGCCTCCGGGTCACCCGCCGGGATCGAGGCGACCTGGTCGTCTACGAGATCCGCTCGCCGACCGGTGCCCCGGGCGCGATCAGGCGCTCGGTCGCGCGGTCGGCGCGGCGCTCCCGGTAACGGAGAGCCAGCAA
>Ga0307312_10001745_pt1 | contig 11245 bp, 8 predicted proteins | sample ER_DNA_202_FD_194489 | JGI IMG/M metagenome (GOLD analysis project Ga0307312, IMG submission 194489) | Bulk soil microbial communities from the East River watershed near Crested Butte, Colorado, United States - ER_DNA_202 | ecosystem: Environmental > Terrestrial > Soil > Floodplain | place: USA...
CCAGAAGCGGCTCGCCGTGTATGTGGTTCGGGATCCTGCCGAGGTGCCCGGGATCGCCCGCCTCGGTCCGGACGCGCTCGCGATTGACGTCGGCCAGCTCCGCGACTTGCTGCGCGGTCAGCGAGCCCAGGTCAAAGGTGCCTTGACCGATCAGGCCGTGATCGCGGGGATCGGGAATGCCTACTCCGACGAGATCCTGCACACGGCTCGCATGTCCCCGTTCAAGCTCGCCGCCAACCTCACCGACGAAGAGATTGAACGCCTGCACGCCGCGATGAGCACCGTGCTCCGCAACGCGGTCGAACGCTCCGTAGGTCAGCGCGCCGCGACCCTCAAGGGAGAGAAGCGCAGCGGTTTGAAGGTTCACGCCCGAGCCGGCCTGCCCTGCCCGGTCTGCGGAGACACCGTGCGTGAGGTGTCCTTTGCTGACAAATCGTTCCAATACTGCCCGACCTGCCAGACGGAGGGGCGCGAACTAGCCGACCGACGACTGTCCAAACTACTCAAGTGAGCGATCAGTGATGATGTTCGACGTGCGATCGGTGTCGGTCGCGGACCTCGACCGCGAGCCGCCGGACACGGTGTTGCTTGACGTCCGAGAAGACGAAGAGTGGGTCGCCGGGCACGCTGCCGACGCGATCCATGTTCCGCTCAGCCAACTGCCGGCCGGCCTGGCCGATTCGGGAGCGCTCGACGGGACCGGCCGCATCGTCGTGGTCTGCCGCGTCGGTGCCCGGTCGGCTCAGGTGGCCGCCTGGCTCAGCCGCCAGGGCTTCGACGCGGTCAACCTGACCGGTGGGATGGAGGCGTGGACGCAGTCCGGTCGCTCGATCGTGGGGCCCGATGGCGCCATTGGCATGATCATCTGACCGTCCGCAGCATCGGCGACCAGCCAAACCCGGATGCGGCACGATAGGAAGATGTGAGACCGGAACACCGCCGGACCACGCCGACTCCCCGGACTGCGCCACCCCGACCGCTGGTGGCCGCGCACCGCGGCGCATCCGGAATCGTCGCCGAACACACCGAGCTTGCCTACCAGGCCGCCATCGAGGCCGGCGCCGACGCTCTGGAATGCGATGTGCGGCTGACGCGGGACGGACACCTCGTCTGCGTGCACGACCGCACCGTCAACCGCACATCGGACGGTGCGGGCCCCGTCAGCGAGATGGACCTAGCTCGGCTGGACGCGCTCGACTTCTCCTCGTGGTACGACACGGAATCGTTGTCCGGCGAATGGCCCGACGCGGCCGACCACATGCTGCGCAACGAGCCGTACCTCGCCGGAGTAGCGCCGGACCGGCACACGGCGGGTGGGGTGCTCAGATTGGAGACGTTGCTGGGGCTCGTCAAGGATGTCAGCCGCGAGGTGCGCCTGCTGGTGGAGACGAAGCATCCGACCAGGTACGCCGGGCTGGTCGAGAAGGAGCTGGTCCGCGTACTCCGGCGATTTGGCTGGGCAGGTCGGCCGTTGGAGGTGACCGAGCGCGCGTCCGCGCGCCGTCGCCCATCCCACGTAGACGGGCGGGTCAGCGTGATGAGCTTCGCCCCGGTCGCACTGCGGCGAGTGCGGCTGCTCGCCCCGGAACTTCCAACGGTGCTCCTGATGGAACGGCTCATGCGTGGGCGCCGCGACGGCGGCCTACCGGGCGGCGTAGGCATCGCCGGTCCCGGGCTCGAACTGCTCGTGGGCGACCCTGGATACGTGGCGCGGGCCCACGCGCGCGGCAATCTCGTCTACGTGTGGACCGTCGACAGCTTGGCCGATATCGACTACGTGGTTGGGCTTGGCGTGGATGCTGTGATCACCAACCGGCCGGCCGAAGTCATCCGCTGGCTCGACGGACACGGAGGGCAGCGGCCGCTGGTTTAAGCCCCGGGCATTCTGGGCATACTCGCCACGAACCTAGCGACGATGTCGACGGAGGTCGGGCAGGACTGACCAGGCAGGCGGTTAGTTTCGTGGTGTTAATGCACGTCCGAGCGGTAGCGGCCAGTGCGGCGGAGGTCCGCGCCGGTTTGACAGCCGATCTGGCGGGTCATGGTCTGCCGGCCGAGGTCACGAACGACGCGGCGCTCGTGGCCACGGAGCTGATCACCAACGCGATCCGGCACGGCCGGCCGTTACCCAGTGGCGAGCTCGCCGTGGCGTGGTCGACCGAGGACGAGGGTGTGCTGATCCAGGTCACTGACGGCGGCGGCCTGAGCCACCCGAGGCTGATGAGCTCGGGACCGGAAGATATCAGCGGGCGTGGCCTTGCCATCGTCGACTCGCTCACTTCGAGCTGGGGGGTCGACATCGATTCCGATCGGGTGACGGTGTGGGCCAAGGTGCCGCGTTCGCCGTCAACAATGCGCGCGCGCGGCGCTCCAGCCGAGGAGGCCGCAGTCCGCCGCGACCGCCGGCCAATCTGATCGCTGACCAGCGACCTACGCCGCAACGCTGCGCATCACTCGCAAGGCCACCGACAGCGTCTCGAGGTCCACTCGGTCCCGTTGCAATGCATCGCCGATGATCGACAGCGCCCGGTCGACGCGCTGGGCGTTCTGTTTCTGCCAGGCCGCCACTCGCTCGGTGGCTGGCTTTCCCGGCTCGGTGCTGGCGAGCACCGATGACGTGATCGCGGACAACGCGGCGTACACGTCGTGCCGCAGGGAAGCCCGAGCGAGGGCAGACCACCGGTCATCTCGGGGCAGCTCGGTGATCTTGGTCAGCAGCACATCGACACTGAACAGCTCGGATAGCGCGAATTGCACCTCGGCCACCTCGTCGGCCGGCCGACCGCTCTTCCGGGTGATCTCCACGACGTCGAGCAGCTGAAATGCCGTCAGCATCTCGCCAATCCGGGTCGCAAGGTCCTGCGGAAGCCCCTGCTCGACGAACCGGTCGACCTCCTTGGCCATGTTGTCGCGTTCGACGCCGCGAAGCAGCTGCGGCACCCGCGGCGTCAGGTGCGCGATGGTGGGACCGAAACGCTCGATCTCACCCGCGACATCGTCGATCGGGAACCGCGCTTCGACCAGCCAGCGAGTGGCTCGGTCGACCAATCTGCGTAACTCTTGGTAGGCCGCCTTCTGAGCTTCGATAGGCACCTGATTGTCGAGGGCCTTCAGCTCATCCCATAACTGCGGCAACTGGAAGACCTCGCGGGCGACTATGTACGCCCGCGCAATCTGCGCGGCGTCAGCGCCAGTTTCCTCGGTCGCCCGGTGGACGAACGTCGTGCCGCTACGGTTGATCATGTTGTTTACGAGCACTGTGGTGATGATCTCCCGCCGCAACGGGTGCTCGCGTATCTGGTCGCCAAATCGCTCGACGATCAGAGGTGGAAAGTATGAGCACAAGATGCGGTGGAACCACCGCTCATCGGGCAGCGTGGAGTCCTCGATTCGCCCCTTCAGACTGATCTTCGAATAGGCAGAGAGAACCGCCACCTCTGGCGAGGTCAGTCCCTCTCCAGCAGCCTCTCGTGCGGCGATCTCCTTGTTTGACGGGAGAAACTCCAACTGACGATCCAAGCCGTCAGTCGTCTCCAACGCCCTCAGAAAGCGGGCGTGCACGTTGATCATCGCCGGCCCCAGCCGGCGGGCCATGCCCAGCAGGAGGTTCACCTCGTAGTTGTCTTGCAGGATCTCTTCGACAACGTCGTCGCGCACCGTCTGCAGCAGCTGATTGCGGTCGTCCCGCGTAAGCTGCTCCGCAGCCACGGCCCGGTCGAGAAGGATCTTCAGATTCACCTCATGGTCGGACGTGTTGACTCCGGCGGAATTGTCAATCGCGTCGCTATTGATCCGTCCCCCCGACCGGGCGTACTCGATGCGGCCCAGCTGGGTAAAGCCCAGATTGCCGCCCTCACCGACCACTCGGCAGCGCAATTGCGCTCCGTCCACACGAACCGGGTCATTGGCTCGATCGCCTGCCGCAAGCTGCGGCTCGCTGGATGCCTTGACAAACGTGCCGACCCCGCCGTTCCAGAGCAGATCGACCGGGGCGAGCAAGATGTGATGGATCAGCTCGTTCGGAGTCATGGTGGTGACGCCGGGCGGCAACCGCAGCGCCTGAGCTACCTCCTCGCTGATCGGTATCGACTTGAGCGTGCGCGGATAAACGCCACCCCCGGCCGAGATGACGCTGGTGTCGTAGTCCGCCCAGCTCGATTGCGGCAGCCGGAACAAGCGCTCCCGCTCGGCGAAGGAGCTCTCGGCGTCCGGATTCGGGTCGAGGAAGACATGCCGATGGTCGAAGGCGGCCACCAGCCTGATATGCCGGGACAGGAGCATCCCGTTGCCGAAGACATCACCCGACATATCGCCGATGCCAACGACCGTGAAGTCCTGTTCCTGTGTGTTCAGGCCGAGTTCTCGGAAGTGGAACTTCACCGATTCCCACGCGCCCCGTGCGGTGATTCCCATTGCCTTGTGGTCATAACCACGGGACCCACCGGAAGCAAACGCGTCGCCCAGCCAGAAGCCGAAGTCCTTCGCGATCTCATTGGCGATATCGGAGAACGTCGCCGTACCCTTGTCGGCCGCAACGACCAGGTAAGGATCATCGCCGTCGTAACGTCGGGTGTTCGGAGGTGGCACGACCTGGCGCATGCCGTCCGAGCCGGTGACCAGATTATCGGTGAGTTCGAGCAGGCAACTGATGAACGCGCGATAGCAGGCCTCTCCTTCAGCGGCCCAGCCTTCGCGGTCGAGCTGGGGGTCGGGCAGTCGTTTGGCTACGAAGCCACCCTTCGCACCCGCCGGCACGATCACCGCGTTCTTGACCATCTGCGCCTTGACCAGCCCCAGTATTTCGGTGCGAAAGTCCTCGCGCCGGTCGGACCAGCGCAATCCGCCACGGGCGACGGAGCCGTATCGCAGATGGACGCCTTCCAACCGTGGTGAGTAAACCCAGATCTCGAACCGGGGGTGGGGCTCGGGCAAGTTCGGAATCCGGCTGGGATCGAGCTTGAAGGCGAGCATGCTGCGTTGTGACTCGGCCGAGTCGACGGTGTCCGAGTTGGCCGGACCCTCGGCACGGTAGGCATTCGTGCGCAAGGTCGCGGTGATGAGGTTCAGCAGCGAGCGAAGGATGCGGTCCTGGTCGAGGCTGGCCACCGCAGCGAGATCAGTCTCAATGGACTCGACTATTGACGCGCGCTGACCGTCGTCCCGGCCATCGTCGGTTCGCAGCAGCACCGGGGGCGTGCCGGCACGAGCTGGATCGAAGCGCGCCTCGAAGAGCTCGATCAATTGACGGGCGATGCCGGGATTCTCGATGAGCGCCTGCTCGATGTAACCCTGGCTGAACGTCGTCCCGGCTTGACGCAGGTACTTGGCATAGGCGCGCAATACGTTCGCCTGCCACCAGGTCAGGCCGGCGACCAATACCAGGGCGTTGAAGCGGTCTTGCTCAATCTCGTCGTTCCACAGCAAGCGAAGGGTATGGATGATCTTCTCCGCGCGCGCCGCATCGAGGTCACGCACTGTCGGTAGGCGGAGGCCGAAGTCGTAGATCCAGGCCACGCTGCCGTCGGAGCGCTCGATCTCGTAGGGACGCTCGTCGAGCACCTCGATGTTCATCTGGCTGAAGATGGGCAGGGCTCGAGCCAGGCTCAATGGCTTGCCGGTCCGGAATACCTTGAGTCGACGGTCGGCCTCGTCGTCCGATGGCGGCGTATACGCCTCGAACGACAGGCCGTCCTCGTCGTCGAGGGCCTCCAACCGGGAGAGGTCGTGCACCGCGGTCCCCGCGGCGAAGTCTTCCTTGTATGCCTCGGGAAACGCTCCGCCGTACCGGCGCAACAGCCGTTGTCCGACGTCCTCCCCCGACGCCAGCACAACCAGATCGGCCAGATCGTCACTCCACCGACGGGTGACCCGAGATACCTCTGATTCGACAAGCCGACGATCCGGCGAGGGGGCGGGAGTGCTCGGCGGCAATGCGATCAGGAACTGCATCCGAGCGAAGCCCAGCTCGACGATCCGGTCGTCGCGCGCCACAACCTCGCCCGGCCAATGGGCGAGGACCACCTCTCCAACCCGGCGGCGGGTCTCCGGGCCGAAACGATCCGCCAGGAAGTACACGAGCACGCTGACGAAATCGCGGTTGAGATGCACCCGGGCGAAGACGCCCACCGCGCCCTGCTCAGCACGCGCCACGACCAGCTGCGCGAGCCGCAGCAGATCTGCGGTCGGCGCCTCGAGCAGTTCGTCCCGTGGCAATGTTCGTAACGCCGCTAACAGCTGGCGTCCGGTGTGGCTGCTGGCTCGCACTCCCGAGCGAAGCAGGATCTCCGCGATGCGCTTGCGCACCACGGGAACTCGAGCCACCATGCCGTCTTCCAGCGTGGTGATCAGGCCGAGGAAGACGTGGACGGTCTGGCCTTCCCCACCGGTAGGCGGTGGGACGACAGTCACGCAGTCATAGCGCGCCGAACGACGCACGGTCGACACCAGCGGCGACTTGAAGATGACCAAGGGTGCGCCGCTACGGAATGCCGGAAGCACCTCCAAGGGGGACACCTGGGTATCTCCACGCAGCACGCCACTGGCCTGGGAATGCGACACACCCGGTCCAGCCCCGGCGAGATCAGCCGCGGAGTAGGCCACATGTCCCAAGATGAGGAAGTTGCCGTCAGCGAGCCATCGCAGCAGCTCGCCGGCCTCGATGCTTGCCTCGCGGTCGAACTCGCCAGGATCGTCAGTGAGACGGTCGGCCAGCTCGCGGATGAGTCCGTACATCGCCGGAGCGTCCGCGGCGGCGAGGTGAACGTCGTTGAGCACTCGGCGAAGCGAGGCAATGAGACTCTCGGCTTCGGCCGGCTCGAGACGATCCGTCTCGATGTGCATCCACGCCTCGATGATCGAGCCCTCCGGTATCTCGACGTTGTCGTCGAGGTCGTAGACCATCTCGAGGCGCCCGTCCGCGTCCCGACTGGCCACGATCTGGGGGTGCAGAAATCGGCTCACCGCGTGGCCGGCGCGATCGAACTCGGCCCGGATGGAGTCCACCAGGAACGGGGCGTCCGCCGTCACGATGTCGATGGCCGACGTGTCGCCGTCCATGCTGTGCAACTGGATCAGCGTTTCGCCCACCGGCCGGACGGCACCCAACTCGAGGTGGTCACGGGCCAGCGCGGCCAGCTCCCGGTTCGTGCGGCCGGGCAACTGGCGAGCGGCGTGGGCTAGATAGCGTCGTCGGAACGCCTCGAGGTCGATTTGCGCGCCCAGGTTACTGGCCGACGCGTCAGACGTACGGGTCTCGCTCATTGCCTAACCTCTTCGCGCATGTGCCCGCGCTCGCTCATACCAGGCCACCTCGCTGTGACGGGATCCCTGCCAGTCTTTCAGGCGAGGCGGACGGCATCAGCACTGCCGATCCAGATGCGCAGCGACGCTCAGCACGATATTGACGAAGCGGAATGCGATGGTGAGCGTCCCGGAGGCCACGCCGAGCGTGCCTAAGAGCGTGGTGCTCAACGAAGCGAGGTCGTGCAGCTGGGGCACGAATTACGCCGACTCGAAGACACCAGTTCGTCGCCTTGCGACAGTTCTCGTCGCCCAAGCGACTCAGGTCGAACAACCGAGGCCGGTGCTCGTCCATGTTCACCCACCCGTGCAGTCGACTTCTGTCTACGCCGGGCCCAAGTTGCCCGTCAACCGTGCCGAGCACGAGCAGGCGAGCGCTCTGGTTGTTAATCTCCGTACGTGGTAGCCGGGCGTGGCCGACGCCAGCTCGGTAGCTCGGCTTACCTGAGTCCGGTCAGAGTGCGCCGCCGCTCAGCTGCAACCCAACGACTCCGGCAATGACTAGAACGATCGACACGAGCTTGAGTACCGTGACGGACTCGTTCAGCCAGATCATGCCGACGATGACCGTGCCGGCAGCGCCCAACCCGGTCCACACCGCGTAGGCCGGACCTACCTCGAGAGATTTCAGCGCGATCGTCAGCAGGCCGAAGCTGCCCAGGGCGAACACGGCAAACAGGATGGTAGGCACGATTTTGGTGAAGCCGTCGCTCTGCTTCAGCATTACCGCGAACCCGGTTTCGAGTAGGCCCGCGACGATGACGAGAAACCACGCCACCCTGGTACCTCCGCTTCGTCGACTCGACGACCGCTGGGCCTCGTCCACGGGCATACTCTCCCGGTCCCCTGTGCGACAGCTGGCAGGCACGCCGCAGAATGTCCGGCGGCTCGCCGAGACAACCAGCTCACGATCCGGAGCGTTAAGCCGGTTCAGAGCGCAGGCTCTGGGCCTTCGCGGCCGCCTTCAGCTGCTGCTTGAAGGCGCGCACCTGCGACAGCGAGTTGTCGTCGACGATATCGGCGACCGACCGGAAGGCGCCGGCTGCGCCGTAGTCGCCGGCCGCCGCCCGCCAGCCTGGCGGCTGCACGCCGTACTGCTTGCCGAGCAACGCGACGAAGATGCGCGCCTTCTGCTCGCCGAAGCCGGGGAGCGTGCCCACTCGTTGCACCAGGTCGGCGCCGTCCGAAGCGCCGTTCCATACCGCCGCCGAGTCGCCGTCGAATCGTTCGACGAGCACCTGGGCAAGCGATTGGACGCGCTTTGCCATCGCCGCCGGGAATCGATGCAGGGCCGGCGGCGTACGAAACAGTTCCTCGAGCGCGCCCGGGTCGTACTCGGCGATCTCCTGGACATCCAGGTCGTGGCCGAGGCGCTGCTGCAACTCGTACGGTGAGGTGAACGCCTTCTCGATCGGTATCTGCTGATCGAGCAGCATGCCGATCAGTAACGCGAACGGATTGTCGGCGAGCAACTGGTTTGCTTCTGGCGTGTAGGCGAGATGCATGGCGTTATCTTGAGCGATCCGGGACGGAATTGCGCGCCTCGGCCGCGTTTTCGTCCCCGATCCCCATCGGTATCGCGACGTCGCGGTCGGAGGCAACCTCAGCCGCGCGATCGTAGCCGGCATCGACGTGGCGGATCACGCCCATCGCCGGATCGTTGGTGAGCACCCGCTCGAGCTTTTCGGCGGCGAGCGCGGTCCCGTCTGCGACGGTCACCTGCCCGGCATGAATGGACCGACCGATCCCGACGCCGCCCCCGTGGTGGATCGACACCCAGGTGGCCCCACTCGCCACGTTGACCATGGCGTTCAGTAGCGGCCAGTCGGCGATCGCGTCCGAGCCGTCAGCCATGGCCTCGGTCTCTCGGTACGGCGAAGCCACCGAGCCGCAGTCGAGGTGGTCCCGGCCGATGACGATCGGGGCGCTGATCGCGCCCGAGGCAACCAAGTCGTTGAAGGCCAGACCAGCGCGATCTCGCTCCCCGTAGCCCAGCCAGCAGATCCGGGCAGGCAGGCCCTGGTAATGCACTCGCTCCTGGGCCATCGTGATCCAGCGGCGCAGCGACGAGTTGTCGGGGAACAGGTCGAGAACCGCCTTGTCGGTCCGGGCTATGTCCGCCGGATCTCCCGACAGCGCGACCCAGCGGAACGGGCCCTTGCCTTCGCAGAACAGCGGCCGGATATAGGCCGGCACGAACCCGGGAAAATCGAACGCGCGGTTATAGCCGGCGAGCTTGGCCTCGCCGCGGATCGAGTTGCCATAGTCGAACACCTCGGCCCCACGGTCCAGGAAGCCCACCATGGCTTCCACATGCCTGGCCATCGACGCCCGCGCTCGCCCGGTGAACTCTTCCGGTTTGCGGGCGGCGTAGTCGTGCCAGTCGTCGAACTCGACGCCGATCGGCAGGTAGGACAACGGGTCGTGCGCTGACGTCTGGTCCGTGACGATGTCGATGGGGGCGTCATGCGCCAGCATCTGCGGCTCCAGCGACGCGGCGTTGCCGAGCAACCCGATCGAGAGCGGTCGTCGTGCGTCCCGCGCCTCGATCGCGAGCCGCAACGCCTCGTCCATCGAGTCAGTCGATACGTCGAGGTAGCGGTGTTCGATCCGGCGCCGGATCCGTGATTTATCGACATCGATGCAGATAGCGACGCCCTCGTTCATGGTCACCGCGAGCGGCTGCGCGCCGCCCATGCCGCCCAGGCCCCCGGTCAGCGTGATGGTGCCGGCCAGCGTGCCCTCGAACCGTTTGGCGGCTACTGCTCCGAATGTCTCGTAGGTGCCCTGGAGAATGCCCTGGGTGCCGATGTAGATCCACGAGCCGGCGGTCATCTGGCCGTACATCGTCAGACCAAGCGCCTCGAGTCGCCGGAACTCCTCCCACGTCGCCCAGTCCGGCACCAGATTCGAGTTGGCGATGAGCACCCGCGGCGCCCACTCGTGCGTCCGCAGGACGCCGACCGGCCGCCCGGATTGCACAAGTAGGGTCTCGTCCCGCTGCAAGCCGGCGAGGGTGCCGACGATCGCGTCGAAACTTCGCCAGTCACGAGCAGCTTTCCCGGTTCCGCCGTATACCACGAGCTCATCCGGGTGTTCGGCCACATCGGGGTCCAGGTTGTTTTGCAGCATCCGCAACGGGGCCTCGGTTGGCCACCCAGCGGCGGTTGTCGGCGTCGTGCCTCGTGGCGCCTGGACCGGCCGTGCGCCTGCGGTTGTCTCCTGGCCAGTCATTGCCTGCCCCCTCCGACCGGGTGCTCGAACGATTCCATCACGAGACGCGTCTCCCCTGCATGCAGATCGCTCAGCCGAGCGGCGCCGGCAACGCTGACTCCGCCGCCGTCAGCGCCGCGCCGGATCGGACGAACGCCACCGCGGCCTCGATCTCGGGTGCGAGAAAACGATCGGGTCCCGGCCCGTCGACGCTCCGCCGCAGCGCCGCAATCACGGCGCCGGTCGCTGGCCCGGGACCGAGCGGTGCCCGCAGGTCTATTGCTCGGGCCGCAGAAAGCAACTCTACGGCGAGGACCCGACCCAGCCCGTCGATAGCTCGGCGGAGCTTTCGGGCCGCCGACCAACCCATCGACACGTGGTCCTCCTGCATGGCCGACGACGGGATCGAATCTACCGATGCCGGCACCGCTAACCGTTTCAGCTCCGACACCACGGCAGCCTGCGTGTACTGGGCGATCATGTGCCCCGAGTCGACGCCGGCGTCCGCGGCCAGGAAGGGCGGCAATCCGCGCGAGCGGGCCGCGTCCAGCATCCGGTCGGTCCGACGCTCGCTCATGGACGCGAGGTCGGCAACGGGTATGGCGAGGAAGTCCAGCACGTAGCCAACCGGGGCACCGTGGAAGTTGCCGTTCGACTCGACCGAACCGGCCGGAGTCACCACAGGGTTGTCTATCGCCGAAGCGAGCTCGAAACCGGCCACGGTCCGAGCGTG